>Ga0302326_10005906_pt1 | contig 27692 bp, 33 predicted proteins | sample Palsa_T0_3_FD_202264 | JGI IMG/M metagenome (GOLD analysis project Ga0302326, IMG submission 202264) | Peat permafrost microbial communities from Stordalen Mire near Abisko, Sweden - Palsa_T0_3 | ecosystem: Environmental > Terrestrial > Soil > Palsa > Peat permafrost | place: Sweden: Abisko... | reverse complement strand
GTGGACCGGGATCAATTCGTCAGCCGAGCCCAGAACGACCACTGAGGCGCGTTGTGGCGTGGCGGCGTGGACCACGATGACGTCATGACCGACGGTACTGGCAGCGGCTGGGCCGAGTTCTACGCGTGGTCCGCAGGCCGTGAGCCGCGGCCCATGCTGCTGCGGGCCTGCGAGCAGCTCGGGCCCGGCGCGGGCCGGACGGCAGTTGACCTGGGCTGCGGTGAGGGTACCGACGCACTGACCTTGCTGGCCCGCGGCTGGTCCGTCATCGCCATCGACAGCGAACGGGCCGGATTGGACTTGCTCACGGCGCGGATCCCGGCCGGAACGGCCCGGCACCTCCGCGTCGTGTGCGCCTCGTACGCCGACGCGGACCTGCCGCGGGCGCACCTGGTGCACGCCGGCTTCAGCCTGCCGTTCTGCGCTCCGGACCAGTTCGGTGACCTGTGGGCCCGCATCCGCTGGGCGCTGCTGCCCGGCGGGATCTTCGCCGGACAGCTGTTCGGCCCCCATGACAGCTGGGCAGGCAGTCCCGGCATGGTCTTCCACAACCGATCCGAGGTCGACAACCTGCTCGATGGCCTGGAGATCCTCGAACTGCGCGAAACCGATGAGGACGGCCGGGCTTCCAGCGGTCCGAAGCACTGGCATCTGTTCGACATCGTGGCCCGCGAGCCGGCCACGCCGTAACTCAGCCCAGTACGGTCAAGCCCAGTGCGGTCAGCCCAGTGCGGTCAGTCCAGTGCGGTCAGCCCAGCACGGCTGGCTTGAGCACGTCCTCGCACCACTGCCGGAAGGTCGTCGGGCTGGCGGTCTCCGGGGTGCGCGGCACGCCGTCGTCGAGGCCCTCGGCCTTGGCCTGCATCATGTCGACCACGCCCTGGACGAATGCGTCGCCGACCCCGTAGCTGGCCATCCTTGCGCCGAGGTCCGCGATCGACTGCTGCTGGTAACGCACCGGCCGGCCGAGTACCCCGGTCATGGTGCGCGCCATGTCATCGGGCGAGATGTCCGCTGGGCCGAGCACCGGGACGCTCCCGGATCCCGTCCAGGACCGGTCGAGCAGCAGCCGGGTGGCCACCGCGGCGATGTCCCGGGTCGCGGCGGCCGGGGCCTTCTGGTCGGCGGCCTCGGTGCCGGTGAACACGCCCTCGCCGCGGATCGAGGCCACCTGGCGCAGCAAGTTATCCATGAAGGACGGGTTCGCCAGCGCGCGGTAGGCCACGCCGGTGCTGGCGATGAGGTCGTCCATCTCGAGCGACGCGGTGACGAGCCCGGCGCGGCCCGCGACGGGGGTGCCCCGGCCGAGCGCCGACACGCCGACCACGTGCCCGACGCCGTGCGCGGTGAACGCCTTCGCCGCGGCCTGGGTGAACCCGGAGTATGCGACGTGAAGGCTGGGTGCCTGGGAATCCGGCGGGACGAGCCAGAAGACAGCGTCCGCGCCGGCGAACGCGCGGTCGACGACGTCGGCGTCGGCGTGCGAGCCGGTCACGATGTCGACGCGGTCGCGGATCGCGGCGGAGAGCTTGGCCGGATCCCGCGCGATGACGCGGAGGTCCTCCCCGTTGTCGCGGCTGAGGAGGTTGCCGAGGACCCGGCTGCCGATGTCGCCCGTAGGCGTGGTGATGACGATCATGACGTCATCCTGCGGGCAGCGCGGGGTGAGCGTCCAATACCTCTTCGCGGCGATTGATACCCTAGGGGCATGGATCTCGACCTGCGTAAGCTGCGTTACTTCGCCGCGGTCGCGGAGCACCGGCACTTCGGCCGGGCCGCCGAGCAGCTGTATATCGCGCAGCCCGTGCTATCCAGGCAGATCCGCGCGCTCGAGCAGGAACTCGGCTGCGCGCTGCTGATCCGGACCACCCGCAGCGTGCAGCTCACCCCGGCGGGTGAGCAGCTCTGCGAGGAGGCGCGGAGCGTATTCGCGACCGTCGACGCCGCCGTCCGGCGGGTCCACGAGATCAACCGAGGCGTCGAGCGGCTGGTCGTCGGGTTCGCACCTGGGCTACTGGTCGCCGAGGCGGTCCGCGCGTACGCGGCGACGCACCCCGACGTCGGGATCGAGCTGCTCCAGCTGCACTGGTGGGAGCAGGACGCGCCGCTACGGGACGGCCGGGTCCACGTCGGGTACCTGCGGCGCCCGTTCGACGACACCGGGCTGCGGACCATCGCGGTCGGCAGCGAGCCGAAGGTCGCCTGCCTGCCCACGACCCACCCGCTGGCTCGCCGCCGGGCGCTGACCATGGCCGACCTCGACGGCGAGCCGATCATGAACAGGCAGGCGCGGCGGCGGACCTCCTCCCTCGAGGAGAAGTTCGAGCTCATCGCGCTCGGGGAAGGCATCGCCCTGGTGCCGCGCAGCGTCGCGCGGTCTTACTCACGACCCGATCTGGTCTACCTGCCGGTGACCGACAGCGTGCCCGTCGAGACCTGCGTGGTGGTGCCCGAGGATCGGCGGGAGCGCCGGGTGCTCGACTTCGTGGCGGTCGCCGCGCAGACACTGCGCGAGGAGCCGCCCCGGCTCGCGGCGGTCGACTAAGCCGGAGGAGGTCAGGAGCCTTCCTGGTAGATGGCGATGGTCCAGCTCGCCGGGCGTTTGGCGTAGGCGGCGGCCCAGTAAGAGCTGGGGGCCTGGATGCGGAAGGTCATGGTGTCCGGTACGCCCGCCCGGCCGCCGAAGGTGATCTGGCCCGGCGGCTGCTGTCCGCCCGCGCCGACGAGCCGGGTGCGGTCGTCGATGCCGACGCTGGAGTGCTGCGCCAAGTTGCGGCAGGGACGCAGACGTCGCGCATTACCTGGTCCGAGCTCACGAGCGACTCCGCCGATGCCGTGATCGCGCAGGTGCGGTACTTCGCCGCTCGCGGTACGCCCGTGGAGTGGAAGCTCTATGACTACGACCAGCCTGCCGATCTGGCCCAGCGGCTGCTAGCGGCCGGCTTCGTGGCCGATGACGAGGAGCTGATGCTGGTCGCCGAAACCGCTGCCATGGATTGCGATGTCAGGCTGCCGGACGGCGTGCGGCTGGACCTGGTGACTGACCGTGCCGGCGTCGAGGCGATGATGGCCGTGCATGACCTCGCGTTCACTGGGCACCCGTCTCCCGGGCTCGGCGAGCGGCTGGTGACCCAGCTCAGGGAAGCACCTGAGCTGGTCCAGATGGTCGTTGCCATGGCCAGCGACGAGCCGGTCAGCGCGGCCAGGGCGGAGTTCGTCCCGGAACCGATTTTGCCGGGCTGTGGGGCGGGGGAACCGTTTCAGCCTGGCGTGGCCAGGGGATCTTCCGTGCACTGGTCGCGTACCGGGCGGGCCAGGCCGCCGCCCGCGGCTACCGCCTTTCTTCAGGTCGACGCGCTGCCAGCCAGCCAGCCGATCTTGCAGCGGATCGGCTTCAGGCCGGTTACTTCCACCACCCCCTACGTCTGGACGCCGCTGGCCCGTAGGTGAGCCGGCGCGCTCCTGCACGGGGTGCCCGAGCACAACGCGGACCGGGTCTGGGGCTACTGCGGTGTCGCCCGGATCTGACCCTGGTCACGCGCTCGCGTACAGGGTCGACGTCCAGATGTGCAGCAGGGTGCTGACCAGGGTGCCGGTGTCGTCGAACGGCGGCGTGCCGGTCGCGGCCAGATAATAGAGCCGTTCGCCGAGCCAGGTGAGGGCGCTCGCGACCGCTTCGATGTCCTGGCCGGCCAGGTTCTGGGAGGCCCGCGGGTCGGCGGCGATCTGGGCGATGGTGGCGTCGGTGAAGGTCCGCATCTGCTCGAGCCAGAGCTCGGTCAGCCGGGGATCGGCCCGCCAGTTCTCGACAATGGCCCGCAGCACGGGCGCGCTGGCCTGCCACAGCTCGGCTCCGGCGGTGATCCCGGCGCGCAGCGCGGCGACGGGATCGGCGGGGCTCGCCAGCCACGGTTCGGCGGCGACGTGACCGCGGCCGACGGCACGCCGGACGAGTTCGGCCAGCACGGCCTGCTTGCTGTCGAAGTAGAAGTAGAACGAGCCGCGGGAGACGGCGGCGACGCGCAGGATGTCGCTGACCGCCAGGTCGGTAAAAGAATGCTCGGCCAGCAGCCTCGTGGTCGCGGCCAGGATGGCCTCGCGCAGGTCGGCCGTGTCCGTTTCAGTTTCCGCGGCGGGGGCTGCTCGGCGGCCGTGCTGACGGGCGCCGGGTTGGCGGGGGCCGGGCTCGCGGGAGACAGGCGGTCGTGGGGATGCGGGCACGGTCAGGACGATAGCAGACTCCTTGTCTATACAGATCGTCTAGACACTATGTATAGTCGTTGCATGATGCGTTACAAGCTGTTCGGCGCCAGCGGGCTGCGGGTGTCCGAGCTCTTCCTCGGGGCCATGACGTTCGGCGAGCAAGGCGGCGTGGGCGCCCCGCTGCCGGAGTGCCGCCGGATACTCGACGCGTACGCCGACGCGGGCGGCAACGTCATCGACACCGCGATCAACTACCGCGGCGGCGCGAGCGAGGAGATCCTCGGCGAGCTGCTCGAGGGCCGCCGGGACCGGTTCGTGCTCGCCACCAAGTACACCGTCTCGCGGGACCGCCAGGATCCCAACGCCGCGGGCAATCACCGCAAGAACCTGCGGTTGTCGCTGGAAACCAGCCTGCGCCGGCTGCGCACGGACTACCTCGACATCTACTGGGTGCACATGTGGGACCGGCACACCCCGGCCGAGGAGACGATGCGCGCCCTCGACGATCAGGTGCGCGCCGGGAAGATCCTCTACGTCGGCATCTCCGACAGTCCCGCCTGGCTTGCCGCGCAGGCCAACACCCTGGCCGCCTGGCACGGCTGGACTGCCTTCACCGGCCTGCAGGTGCCGTACAACCTGCTGCGCCGCGACATCGAACGCGAACTGCTGCCGATGGCCGAGACGCTGGGCATGACCGTGGCCGCCTGGAGCCCGCTCGCCGACGGGATCCTGTCCGGCAAGTTCACCGCGGCCGACCCAGCCGAGCCGGGCACCCGGGTCGACCCCGCGAACCTCAGCGATCAGCAGCGCGCCGTCGCGACCACGCTCGCCGAGGTCGCCCGCGAGCTCGGCGCCACCCCGGCCCAGGTCGCCATCGCCTGGACCATGGCCCGGTCCCCCGCCATTCATCCCATCGTCGGCGCCCGCCGCCTGCACCAGCTGCTCGACAACCTCGCCGCCGCCGATCTCGAACTGCCCGCCGAGGTGGTCCGGCGGCTCGATGCGGCCACCGAACCCGACCTCGGCTTCCCGACGACCTTCATCCGCGAGACCGGCCCCTGGGTCTTCGGCGCGGCGGCAGTATCCGCTTAGGGGAACGCCGCGAACTGCCGCTCGAGCGCCTTGCCGGTACCGGGCGCACGTGATCCGTGAACCCCATGACTTCCGAACGGTCCCGACGGGCGCCAACGGACAGCCCGCGCTCGCCGGATACAAGCGCGGTCGCGACGGTCCCCCGGCCGGGTTCCCGTGCCCGGCCGGGGGACGCCCCCGTGTTACCTCACCTGGTGCCGCGTGTCTTACAAGCCCAGGCCGGTGTTACCTGACCCGGTGCTCCCGACCGAGACCGGGATGTGAACCGATCCCGGCGCGTTCACCGAGATCAGCGAGCCGCCGCTGGTGCCGGAACCGCTGGTGCCGGACGGGGCGGAGCCGGCGGTGCCGACGGTGTTGCCCGACCCGGTGCTCAGCGCTGAGACCGGCGCGCTGATCGAGGGCAGGGTGACCGAGACCAGCGACCCGCTGCTGCCGGAACCGCCGGTGCTGGCCGGGGCCGAGGTGCTGGTGGTGCTGTTACCTGAGTTGGTGCTCAGCACCGAGACCGGGGCGCTGACCGAGCCGGGCGCGGTGACCGAGACCAGTGACCCGCCGCTGGTGCTGCTGGATCGGCCGCTGGCGGGGGCGGAGCTGGTGCTGCCGGTGCTGTTACCCGAGTTGCTGCTCCCGATCGAGACCGGGGCGCTGATGGCGGGCAGGACGGCCGAGATCAGCGATCCGCTGCTCGGGCCGGCGGTCCCGGTGGTGCCGGTGGTGCCGGTCCCGGCGGTGCCGGTCCCGGCGGTGGAGCCGGTGGTGTTGCCGGAGCCGGTGCTGAGGATGGAGACGGGCAGGCCGATCGAGGGCAGGACGGCCGAGATCAGCGATCCGCCGGAGCCGCTGCCGATCTGGATCGAGCCGCTGGTCCCGGTCCCGGTGCTGTTTCCGCTCCCGTTGCTCAGGATCGAGATCGGCAGGCCGATCGACGGCAGCGTGATCGAGATCAGCGACCCGCCGCCGCCGGTCCCGGTAGTACCTCCGCCGCCGCCCGTGGTACCACCACCGCCGGTGCCGGTCGTGCCGCCGCCTCCGCCGCCGCCAGTGGTGCCGCCGCCGCCGGTCGAGCCGCCGCCGCCGCCAGGGGTGCCGCCGCCGCCAGTGCCGGTCGTGCCGCCGCCGCCGGTGCCGGTCGTGCCGCCGCCGCCAGTGGTGCCGCCACCACCTCCGCCGCCGGTGCCGGTGGTACCGCCGCCGCCGCCATGGCCGGTGCCGGTTGTGCCGCTGCCGCTGCCGGCTCCGCCGGTGCCGGTGGTACTCGTGGTCCCGATGCTGCCGGTGCCGGTGCTGCCGCCGGGGCAGGGCAGGTTCCCGGTCACGGCGCCCGGCTGGGTGTGCCCCGCCGAGGTGGCTGGGGCCTGGCTGGTGGCGGGGGTGGTGGCCACCCAGACGGCGTGGCCGGGCAGGCCGGCGCTGCCGGTGGCGGCGCTGGTGGTGCCGGGACAGGCCGCGGCCATCGCGCTGGCGGCCAGCACGGCCGGCAGGATCACGCCGGCGGCTCCAGCCGCCAGGCGCACGAGGATCTTGTTCTGCTGCATGATGAACTGCACTCTCCTGAATGAGGATCTGCTTGGGCTCACCCCGGGGCCAGTGGAGACCTGGGGGGACGGAACACGTCACTGACACGGCGCGCCCGGGAGGGGCGGCGCCGGGGTCAGGAGCTAGCCCGGGACCTCATGGGGGAACAGGATGGCGGCGGTCGACGGGACGCCGTCGGTGCGGCGGCGCCGGGCCGAGCCCAGGATCATGATCGCCGCGCAGACCAAGAGGGCGGCGGAGGCGGACCCGGCGCCGCCGGGTCCGCCGGTCAGGCCGGGGACGATCCCGGAGCCGTCGGGGGTGCCGCCGGAGGGGACCGGGATGGCCGGGGCCTGGCCGGCGGCCGGGCTGCCCGGCGGGGCCGGGACACCAGCGCCGCCGGACGCACCGGCACCGGAAGCGGACCCGGTGCCGGCCAGGTTGCCGGCGACCGTTGCGGCCAGCTGGCCCGGCAGGCGGGCACCCAGGCCCTTGCCCGTGCCCGCGGAACCCAGGATCGCGCCCGAGGGCGCGGAAGCTGATGAGCCAGCGCTCGCCGCGGTGTCGGCCGAGCCGGTCAGGGACGGCGAGCCCGGCGAGACGACGCCAGTGCCAGTACCGCTCCCGGGCCCTACTCCGCTACCGCTACCGCTGCTGCCAGTCCCAGGCCCAGTGCCGGTGCTACCGGTGCCGGTACTGCCGGTGCCGGTACTGCCCGTGCCGGTTCCAGTGCCGGTGACAGTGGTCACGGTGCCTACGGTGCCTGTCACGTTCGTGCCCACAGTGCCGGTGACGGTGGTCACGGTGCCGGTGACGGTCTTGCCGACGGTGCCGGTGGTGGCGGTGACCGCGGACCCGGCGGCGTTGGCCACGCCGGTCACGGTGCTACCCACAGCACTGGTCGTGCCGCTGACGGTAGCGCCGGCGGTGCTGACCGCACCGGACACGGTGCTGCCCACGGCGCTGGTGACACCGCTGGTGGCGGGGACGGCCTGGCCGACGGCCGTCGTGACAGCGGTGGTCGTACTGGCCACGGTGCCAGTCACGGCGGTGGTCGTCTTGGCGACCGTGCCGGTGGCCGCGGTGACAGTGTTGTCAGCGGTTTTGGTGACCGCACCGGTCACGCCGGCCACAGTGCCGGTGGCGGCGGTCGTGACCTTGGTAGCGGTCGAGGTGACGCTACCGGTCACGGTGGAACCGAGGACGCCGCCACTGGGAGAACTCACGGTAGCGGCCTGCGCCGGGGCAGCAAGCAGGAGGCCTATGCCGAAAGCCACGGCAAGACCGCCCGTCACCGCCCCCACGGCGTACAAACACACCCTGAGGGCCAGAATGCACCAGCCCTTCATATCCGTCACGCTAATTCACACGTAACGCAACTGTCTATACCCGGAACGTAATCAAGGTGGCATTTTCCCGACACGGCGCGGGAATTTACCGCTATCCACCGATACGTTCTCCAGAGACCATGAGGATGCGGCCGCCTTCGGCCCCGGCCGGGCCCTCACCGCACTAGCCGCAACCATCGCCAGCGCTGGAATGCTTCTCGCCCTGCTCATCGCTCGCGCAAGCCACCGGCCGCCCCATCCCGCCAGTCAGGCTGCAGGCGGACGCCGACCGGCTCTGCGCTTGGCGTCCGCCCGGATCACCTGCTACTTGACCGCGGTGACGCTCTGGATGATGACCGCGTAGCAGGGATGCCACTGCGGGTCGCGCAGTCCGGCGGCGGTGATCAGCCTGGTAGCGCTGGACCTGGTGCGGGCTGGTACCGCAGGAACGCCCGCCGCGTCGGCCTGCAGACACCGGTCCGCAGCTACCTCATCACGGTCGCCGTGCTGACCGGGCTGGCCCTCGCGATCCCGCGCTGACCGAACTCCTCCGGCGGCACGGGGCAGCTGAGGACACGCCGCCTGAGGAGACCTAGCGCGGGCAAGATTAACCCCATGACCACACCAGCGCGCGCGTTGCTGCCTGACTTCGAGTACCGCCGGATGGACGTCGGGGACGTGAACCTCAACTACGCGATCGGCGGGTCGGGGCCGCCGCTGCTGCTGTTGCACGGCTACCCGCAGAACCACCTGATGTGGCGCCTCGTCGCCCCCGGCCTGGCCCGCGACCACACGGTCGTGCTGGCGGACCTGCGCGGTTACGGCGACTCGGGCAAGCCGGAGCCCGACCCCGCCGGGCTGGTGTACGCCAAGCGGTCGATGGCCCATGACCAGGTCGGGCTGATGCGCCAGCTCGGCTTCAGCCAGTTCGAGCTGGCCGGCCACGACCGCGGCGCCCGGGTCTCGCACCGGCTGGTGCTGGACCACCCCGGCGCCGTCACCCGGCTCGCCGTCCTGGACATCGTGCCGACCCGGCACGTCTTCCACAACGTGACGCGGACGCTGGCCGCCGGCTACTACCACTGGTTCTTCCTGTCCACCGGTCACGGCATCCCCGAGCACATGATCGGCGCCGACCCGGGCTTCTGGGTCCGCTCGCTGATCGGCCCGCTGCTGGGGGAGGGCGCCCGGCTGGACGAGGAAGTGATGGCGGACTACATCCGCTGCTTCGAGGACCCGCGGACGATCGCGGGCTCGTGCGCGGACTACCGCTCGGCGGCGACCCTCGACCTGGCGCATGACGACGAAACGTTCGGCGCCGGGCAGCGGATCGAGTGCCCGCTGCTGGTGCTGTGGGGCGCGAGCGGGTTCGTCGGCCGCAACTACGAGCCGCTGCGCGTGTGGCAGCAGTACGCCACCGACGTCCGCGGCCAGGAACTGCCCACCGGCCACTTCATCCCCGAAGAGGCACCCGACCTGGTTACCGCCGCGCTGCGCGACTTCTTCGGCTAGCGCCTCGTCACAAGATGGGGTGCGACGCGGTCTTAGAGCTGACAGCACGCCGAGGGCGGAGGTGAAGATGGAGATCAGGAACCAGCACGAGCGGATGGTCGCGGCGGCGCCGGAGCGGATCGCCGAGCTCGAGCTGAGGCCGGCCGACGGCGCGATCATCGTGCGGCACACGATCGAGGGCTCCGCGGACGGCAGGTACGAGACGATCTGGCGGGAGCGGATCGAGCCGGCTCATGACCTGATCCTCGAGGCTCTCCTCGACAACATCGAAGCCGCCGCGACATCAGCCGGCGGCGCTGGGACGTTAGCCGGCGGCCGGCGTTTCCGGCGCGGTGATCCGGGCGAGGCGGTGGACCAGGGCAGTGAGCGCGGCGGGACGGTCGATGGGGCCGAGTCGCAGGTAGTCGCTTCTGGCCGGCTTATCCAGGGTGGCCAGGCCGTGCATGGCCACCCAGAGCAGGTAGGTGTCGGCGTGCGGATCGGTGCTGGCCGACGCGCCCGCGGCTAGGCACCGGCCGATGGCCTGCTCGATCAGGGTGAACGTGGCGACGGCATCGGCCGCGTAGCCGGACGCCGCGAACATCAGCCGGTAACGGGCCGGGTGAGCCCAGCCGAAGTCGACGTAGGCGCGGCAGCCGGCCAGCAGCCGGGCAACCGGGGCGCGCTGGCCGTCAGCCGCGACGGCCAGCGCCTGGGTGAGCTGCTCGAAGCTGCGCGCCAGCACCGCCGTGATGACGGCGTCCAGGTCAGAAAAGTGCCGGTAGATCGATGGCGCGCTGATCTGCGCCTGCCGGGCCACGCCTCGCAGGGTCAGCGCCGCAGCGTCGTTAGCCGCGTCGATCAGTGTGATCGCCGCCTCGATGATCTCGAAGCGGAGGTGCTCGCCGGCACCGCGCGGATTACGGTTCCTGATGCTGGTGGTCATCTGCTCCGCCACTTTACAAGCCCGGTCTCGCCATCTAGAGTAACACTCGTTAGCTTACAGTTGTTAGCTTATACGTAGCGAGGTTCATGGCGATGGGCGCCCTGATGAAGGACGAACTGTTCGAGGCGCAGCTGCTGCGGGCCCTGGGCTACGCACCCTACGGCGGCGCGGACTACGGCGAGTGCGCCGCGACGGCGGCGCGGATTACCACAACGGATCCGGAGCTCTGGTACGCGCAGTGGACGGCGACCGCCGCCCGGATCCGCGACCTGGCCCTGGCCAGCCAGGCCAGCGGCGCGCTGGCCAGCGCCCGCAGCGGCCTGTTCCGCGCGTCGAACTACTACCGGACGGCCGGGCTGTTCCTGATGGGCACGCCCGTCGACCCGCGGCTGCGGGAATCGCACCGGCTGGAGGTCGCCTGCTTCCGCGCCGGGGCCGCGCTGCTGCCGCAGCCGCCGGAGCTGATCGCCATCCCCTACGCCGGCACCACGCTGACCGGCTACTTCTTCCGGCCCGGGCCAGGGGCGGACCGCCGGCCTACCCTCATCCTGGTCAACGGCTACGACGGGACCGCCGAGGAGCTCTACTTCACCAGCGGCGCGGCGGCGCTGGCCCGCGGCTACAACGTGCTCACCTTTGACGGACCCGGCCAGGGCACCGCCATCATCGATGACGGCATCGCGTTCCGGCCCGACGCCGAAGCGGTGATCAGGCCGGTCGTGGACTTCGTGCTGCGGCAGCCGGGGACCGATCCGGACCGCATCGCGCTGATGGGCCTGAGCTTCGGCGGTTACCTGGCGCCGCGGGCGGCGACGGCCGAGCACCGGCTGGCCGCCTGCATCTCCGACTGCGGCCCCTACGACCTGTTCGACACGAGCGCGAGCCGCCTGCCCGGTTTCCTGGCCCGCCAGCTGCCGGACGGCAGCCCCGCGGCGCTGAACCTGCTGCGGCGCATCCTGACCGCGGTGATGAAGAAGCCGACGGCCGGCTGGGCGCTGCGCCGCAACCTCATGGTGCACGGCGTCAGCGATCCCATCGAGTTCTTCCGCCTCGCCCCCGAGTACACCCTCAAGGGCCGCGAGCAGCTCATCACCTGCCCCACGCTGGTCTGCGCCGCCGAAGGCGACGACCTCAGCGCCCGCGCCAGGCTGTTGTTCGACGCGCTGACCTGCGAGAAGGAATACATCGAGTTCCGTGCCGCGGACGGCGCGGGCGAGCACTGCGAAAGCGGCGCCAGGACACTGTTCCACCAGCGCGCCTTCGACTGGCTCGACGCCGTGCTGCAGCCGAACACGAAGGAACCCAGCGTCAGCGGAGTCCCGGACCGGGCCTTGCTGACACCGCCCGCATGACGGCCCGGCGCAGCAGCCAGCCGCCGGCCTGCGGTCGTACCAGGGCCGCCAGTACCACCCCGGCCGCCCCCAAGACGCACAGCAGGCACGCATCGAGTACCCCGACCGGGGACGATGCGCCATCGGCCGGGCAACCCGGATTCTCGGCACGGGCGGCCGCGGCGGCCTGCGTGATCGTCAGGTCCATCCCCTCGAACCCAGTCCGCATCCGCAGCCAGCGCTCCAGCCGGCGGTGTTTGCGGAACGGGCTGATCCGGTAGGTCCAGCCGTCCCGTGTCGCGATCACCGCCCCGAACCGGAACACCTCGTCGACTCCCTTGATCCGGTCAAGCGGGACATGCCTGGTCCACCAGCCGAAGGTGATCGCCAGCTCACCGCGGGCACGGTCCAGCCGCGCCCGGGCCGGCCGAACGCAGCGCGCCGGCAGCACGCAGCGGCCACGAGGGTGTCCAGCTCTCCGGCAGCACACCAGGATTCTGCTGCCTTCCAGCACCTTCACAACACGCGCGACGACTCGCTAGCGGCACGCTCGGGGTGCTGCGCCCACCGGGCCGTTCGGCTGAAAGATTTTGACCTTGCGATGTGGGCGCGGCACTCGGTCGACACTTGCGGCGGCCGGGCGGCAGGATACTGGCTATGGGGCTCATCGTCTGGGGTCCGGAGCTCGCCGCGGCCTACGACGACGTCTATGCCGCGATGTTCGAGCCGTCCGCGCTCGATCCCGTCGTCGACCTGCTAGCCGAACTGGCCCGGGGTGGTCCCGCGCTGGAGTTCGCGGCCGGGACCGGACGGGTGGCCCTGCCGCTCAGCGCGCGCGGGATCGCCGTCACCGGAATGAGCTGTCGCCGGACATGGCCGGGCGGCTACGCGCCAAGCCTGGCGCCGATGGCGTGCCAGTCACCATCGGCGACATGACCACGACCAGGGTGCCCGGTCCCTGCACGCTGGTCTACCTGGTGGCGAACACCCTCATGAACGTCACCACCCAGGACGAGCAGGTGGCGGTGTTCGGCAACGCGGCGGCTCACCTGGAGCCGGGCGGCCGCTTCGTAGTGGAGCTGATCGTGCCCCAGCTCCGCAGCGTTCCGCCCGGCGAGGCGGGCCGGGTCTTCCGCCTCGACCAGGACCACGTCGGGATCGAGACGTTCGACGACCTCGTGGGGCAGATCGCCTGGTCGCACCACTGGATGGCGGTCGGCGGCCGCCTGGTCCGGCACTCTGCTCCCTATCGCTACGTCTGGCCTGCCGAGCTGGACCTGATGGCCAGGCTCGCCGGTTTCCGGCTCGAGCATCGCTGGGCCGGCTGGGACCGGGCCCCGTTCACCTCGGACAGCAAGAGTCAGGTCGCCGTCTTCGAGAAGGTCTCCTAGGTGTAGGCGTAGGTTTGCGGGCATTGACTGTGCGCGGAGGGAGACGGCATGGCAGGCAGCGCGGGCGCCGGGACGCGGGTGGCGATCGTCACCGGGGGCTCGCGCGGGATCGGCCGCAGCATCGTCGGGCGGCTCGCGGGCGAAGGTTACCGCGTGGTGGTCGTCTACGCCTCCAACGAGACCGAGGCGAACGCCGCGGTGGCCGAAGCGGCCGCGGCAGGCGGCGAGGCCATCGCGATCGCCGCCGACGTCGCCGACGAGGCCGCGATGGCGGGAGTGTTCGACCGGGCCGAGCAGGAGTTCGTCGGGGTCGACGTGGTGGTCAACGCGGCGGGCGTGATGTCGCTGGCCCCGCTGGCCGAGTTCGACCTCGATGTCCTGGACGCGATGCTGCGGACGAACATCCGGGCAAGGACGAGGAGACCATCGCGCGGATGACGAGCGCCATCCCGCTGGGGCGGCTCGGCAGCACCGACGACATCGCGCCGTTCGTCGCGTTCCTGGCCAGCCCGGAGGGTCACTGGATCAACGGTCAGACCATCCGGGTGAACGGCGGCGTCATCTGACCTGCGAACGTCATGCCCGGCCCGACCCACCCGTAGCTCTGCCAGTAGATGCCGACGCCGCGTGCGGGACCGGGCTGGCGGCGCCTGCGGGCGGGGCTGGTGCCGCCCGCGGGGCCTGTCGACCAGGTCAGGTCAGCGACGGCCGGGGCTGCCCGTGCAAGCGTTCAGAAAGGTCCTCCATGAAGCCAGCCCAGCCAGCGCAGAACGGCTCGAGGTCAGCGACCGGGTCAAAGTGCGGCAGGTCCGGAAGCGGGTGGCGGCTGACCACGGTGACCGCCGCGTCCTGGACGGGGAACGAGAGGGCCAGGTAGTCGCGAAACGACACGGCGTCGACCCGCGCCGGTGTCCCGGCCACGACGATGTCGATGCGGCCGGGATCGAAGGGGCCGGCGGCGGGCTGCGGGTCGCAGGCCGTCATGGTCCACCACTCCCGGCGCGCGATCGCCTCATCGCGGTGCACGGCACGTCCGAGTTCGCGCGCGTACGGCGGGAGACCGTCGGCGGGCCGGCTGCCCCAGCGGGTGATGACCTCGACGAGGGGAGCAGCCAGCTCCAGGCAGTCGCCGTAAAGCAGGCTGATGCTGTCCAGCCGGACCGGACCGCGCGTCACGGCCGCCCTGATCTCCGCGACCAGGCCCGTCGAGGACGACTCATCACCGAGCATCACCGCCGTATCCGCGATGGTCAGGCCGAACGGCCTGGCGGTAATACGCCGGAGCCTGGAGACGCGGAACCGGACCGTCTGCCGCCCCATCGCTTCGCGTACCTGACTGCTAGGGCTTGCCATGTTCACGCCGCCTTCGGCTTAGCTCAGTTAGCCAAACGATGTCATGTCTCACGGGTGGTTGCTAGCACGACCGCGGCACGATGCCCGACAATGAGCATGAGCTACGCAAAGGAGATCCCAATGGCGAACGATCCCAGATCCGTAGACGAGCCCGGCACGGGCAGCGACCTCTTCGGGCACGAGACAGGCGGCACCGATGAGCTCGGCGCGGAGACCGGCGACACCGACGAACTCGGGCATGAGACAGGCGGCACCGACGAGCTCGGGCCTGACGTCGCCGGCACCGACGAACTCGGCCCGGAGACCGGTGGCACCGACGAACTGCGGCCCGGCGGCTGACACACGTCGATTTACTTGACCGCGCCAGGCCCGTAAGGCACGTCGGGGGACGCGGGCGTCGCTTGCACGGGGCCGACAGGTTGCCGACCTCGCCGCCTATCCCGCTAGTCACACCAGTTTTCTACTCGAATCATTGTGCGACAAAGCCCACCATATCAGGTGGGTTTTGGCACACAATGATGAACGGCGCCCATCTCAAGCACTTCACCGTGACTGGTGTTGCAGGCGGGACCGGTTCGCGTGGCCGAGCGCTAAATCGCGCCAGCCGCCAGCCGCCAGCCGTCTGCGGCAGCGCCCGTCAGCCGCAAGCAGCCGGCGAGCGTGAGGTGCGTGGCTACCCCACCTGGCGGATCTTGTCGGCGCTGATGGTGACGATGACGCGCACCTGGTCGCGGCCGCCGAACCACGGGTAGGGAGCGCCCAGGTAGCGCTGGGCGAGGGCTTCGATGTGCTCGGCGGTGACGTTGACGACCTGCCCGCGGATCTCGTAGTAGCGGCTGGGGCGGGCCGGGTCGGCCACGCTCACGGCCACCCGCGGGTCATGCTCGAGGTTCTTGAGCTTCTGGAAGCCCTGGACGGTGTTGATCAGGACGTGCTCGCCGTCGGTGTCGACCCAGGTCTGCGTCAGCTGCGGTGCGCCGTCCGGCATCACGGTCGCCACGAAGCAGGGGGTGGGCTGGCGCAGCAGGGCGATGAGGTCCTCGGGCAAATCCACGCTTGATCGGCTCCCGTCCGGTCCGCCGCGGGCCGGCCGACCACACCTGAAACTACTGCGCGGCGGCCGGCTAGCCGCCGGGGGCCAGGTTCGCCATGATTACCTGGTGAGCGCGAGAGCAAGATGAGCGGGGACGAGCTGGCCCGGGTGGACTTTCCGGCTGGGCCCGACGGCCGCCGGAGCACCTCGGCCCTGGGCCGGGCCGTCGTCGCCGATGCCCTGGGCCAGGTCGCCCCGGCCGCCGCCGCCGAGGCCGGACGGGAGCCGAACTGGCGCTCGGGCTACCTGACGCATTTCCGCGCGCTCATCGAAGCGGGGCTGCCCGCTAGGCAGACCGCGCTTTCGGTGGCTCGTGACGGGCTCGCGTCGCTGCACGAGCGGATGCGCGTCGTCGGCCCGGCCGGGCCGGGCGAGGCGGAAACCGATCTCGCCGGGCCGGGCGAGGCGGAAACCAGCCTGGCCGCGCTGGTATCGGCCCCGGCGCGGCACGGGCTGACCGCGGTTACGGTGGCGGGAAGCGGCCCGCCGGAAGGCGAGTTGTCGCTGCCCTACCACGGCGAGCGGCTACGCGGCGGCGCCCTGCAGCGCAGGCTGGACACGTGGGTCAGCGAGGGCGTCATCGAGCCGTCGTGCGCGGCCGCCGTGCAGGCTGTCGCCGCGAACCCCGGATGGCTGGCGTTGCCCGGCCGCACGGTCGTGGCGCTCGGCGCGGGCGCCGAGGTGGGTCCGCTGCCGATCCTGCTGAGCTGGGGTGCCCGGGTCATCGGAGTCGACCTGCCGCGGCCGGCCATCTGGTCGCGGCTGCTGGAAACAGCACGGCGCAGCGGCGGCACCCTGCTCGTCCCGGTGGCGCACGATGCGGCGGGCCGGAACCGGCCCGACGCGGCGGTCCAGAACGGAGCCGATGCAGCCGACCAGGACCTCGCCAGCCGGGCTGGCTTTGACCTGGCGAGTGACGTCCCGGCGGTCGCTGACTGGCTGGCCGGCCTGGACGGCCCGCTGGTCCTCGGCAACTACGTCTACGCGGACGGAGCGGATAACGTCCGTGTCGCCAGCGCCGTCGACGCGCTGACCGTCCGGTTGCAAGCCGCGCGCCCGGACGTCTCGCTCGGGTTCCTCGCCACGCCCACCGACGTGTTCGCCGTGCCCGCGGACGCGGTCGGCCAGTCCGCCCGCGCCTACCTGACGCGGTCCCGGGCCGCCAGGCTCGGCGGCGGGCCGCTCCATGCCCTGTCCGGCGGACGGCTGCTCCACCGGGCCTACCCGCACGACGCCGATCCCGGCATCTGCGACAGCCTCATCCCGCAGCAGGGACCCAACTACGCGCTCGCCAAGCGCCTGCAGCGCTGGCGCGCCACCGTCGCCCGCGACGGCGGCACGGCCGTCTCGATGAACGTCGCCCCGCCGACGCTGACCCGGTCGGTGACCAAGAACCGGGTGCTGGCGGCCGCCTACGCGGGGGCGCACCGGTTCGGCGTCGAGGTTTTCGAACCCGCCACCACCAGGACGCTGATGGCTGCCCTGCTCGTCTACGACCTGCACGCAGCCGGTGCCGCGCAGCCGCATCCCTGGCAAGACGAAGCACACGCCGCCGCCCACGGCGGTCTGTGGCGTATTGCCTATACGCCTCGCAGCGCGCTCGGGCTCGCCACCCTGCTCGGCTACGCCGCGACCGTCGGCCGGGCCCGGGGAAGCGGCTCTTGACCTGCCTGGCCTGGCCCGCGGAGGGCTCGCTCTTAGCTGACCAGCTCGGCGAGCTGGGCCTCGAAGAGCGCGTCAGGGTGCAGGCCCATGGACGCGAAGTTCCCGGCGATTTCCAGGCTGACGAACCCGTGCAGCCGGCTCCAGAGCAGGACGCCGCGCAGCGCGATGGCCGGGTCGATGTCCACGTGGCGGGCCGTCACCCACGCCGTTAGCTGAGCCGCCAGCTGGGCGGCGAGAGGCTCCCCAGCCGTAGCGGCCGGGTCACCGGGCTCGCGGAGCGCCTCGAGCAGGACGTTCATCGCGGCTTGGGCGGCGTCGACGAGGCGCTGGGTGTGGGCGTCATAGCCGGGCAGCGGCGAGCCGAACAGCAGCCGGTACCGGTGCGGCTCGGCCAGCGCCCAGGCTCGGTAAGCGCGCGCGTAGGCCTCGAGCCGGGCGCGGCCATCGGCGACGCGCAGTGCGGCGGCCAGATCGTCGTAGGCGTCGATCACGAGCTCGGTCAGCAGCTCGTCACGGCTGGCGAAGTAGCGGTACAGCGCCGGGCCGGAGACCCCGAGCTCCTTGCCGATCGCGGAGATCGAGACGCCAGCGGGCCCGGACTCGGCGAGCTGGCGCAACGCTGCCTGCTTGACCTCCTGGCGGACCTGGGCCCGGTAGCGCTCGCGCATGGTAGGCGGCTCGGGCGCGGCGGGTATCGCGGCCACGGCATCCTCCGTCCGTAGTCGGCAAACCGTAGTTGACAAACTAATCGTAACAGGTAGATTCAAATGTTAGAGGCTGTAACGAACAGTAGATATCATAACTATCTGGGAGATGACAACCATGAACGAGCAGCAGCGCCCCATCCTGGTGAGCGGGGCTACGGGCAACACCGGGCGGCCCCTCGTGGAGGCCCTGACCAGGCAAGGGATGCCGGTACGGGCCATGGTCCGCAGCGCGGCGGACAGCGCCAGGCTCCCGGCGGGCACCTCGCTGGCGGTCGCCGACTTCGACGACGCGGGATCGGTGGCCGCGGCGCTCGACGGCGCCGGCCAGGCTTACCTGGTCACGCCCTCGTCGGAGCAGGCGCAGGAGCAGCAGCGGCGGTTCGCCGACCTGGCCGTCAAGGCCGGCGTCGATCACCTCGTGGTGCTCTCCCAGTTCGCCGCCGACGAGCAGTCCCCCGTGCGGTTCCTGCGCTATCACGCCGCGGTCGAACGGCACATCCAGGACCTGGGCATCGGCTGGACGTTCCTGCGGCCCAACCTGTTCTTCCAGGGGCTGCTGGCCTTCGCCGGGATGATCGCCGCGCAGGGCCGGTTCTTCGCTCCGATCGGTGACGCGCGAGTCAGCGCGGTGGACGTCAGGGACATCGCCGCGGTGGCCGCCGCCGCGCTCACCGAAGCCGGCCACGAGGGCCAGACCTATACCTTGACCGGGCCCGCTCCCCTCACCCACGCCGAGATGGCGGCGGCGCTGACCGCCGCCCTGGGCCGCCAGGTCACCTTCACCGACGCAGCGCCTGAGGCCTTCGCGGACAGCCTGGCGGGCATCTTGCCGCCCTGGCAGATCCAGGGCCTGCTCGAGGATTACGCGCACTACCGGCGCGGCGAGGCGGCCGCGGTTTCCCCCGCCGTCGCCGAAGTCACCGGCCGGCCCGCGATCGGCGTGAGGCAGTTCGCCCGCGACTACGCCGCGGCGTTCGCCGGGTGACTATGCCTAGAGCTGCCCGGCCAGCCGGCTCAAGATCGCGGCGGCGGGTTCCGCGGTGGCCTGCCGGAAGCCGGTGCCGGCCCACAGGTGCACGCGTTCGGGGTCGCCCGCCGCCGCGGCGGCCTTGCGGATACCGCTGGTGAGGTAGTGCAGGGCCGGGTAGCCGGACGGGGCGAGCCGGCTGTACCGGTCGGTGAACTCGTTGCGCAGGCCGCGGGCCGGCCGACCGGTGAACGCGCGGGTCAGCACCGTACCGGTCCGCGCCGGGTCGGCCAGCGCGGCCCGGTGGACGGCTGAGGTCCCCGCCTCGTCACTGCGCAGCAGCGCCGTGCCGACGGCGACGGCGACCGCGCCGGCCCCGATCATGGCCGCGACGGCGTCCGCGGTGGCCACGCCGCCCGCCGCGATCACCGGCAGGTCGACGGCCGAACGGACTGACGCGATGAGCTCACCTGCCGGCACCTCCGCGAGCGCTCTGGCCGGCGTGAACGTGCCGGAGTGCCCGCCGGCGGCCGCGGCCTGCACGACGAGCGCGTCGAGGCCGGCCTGCCTGGCGGCTTCGGCTTCGGCCGGGCTGGTGACGGTCGCCGCGAGCAGCGCGCCGGTGCGGCGCAGCAGGGCGAGGTCGTCGCGGCCCGGCAGGCCGAAGGTGAAGCTCACAATGGGCACCGGATGCGCGCGCAGCACGTCGAGCTTGTCGTGCCAGCGGTCGTCATCCTCGACCGGCGCCGCCCCGTCGAGGGTGAGTCCGTAACGGGCGGCCTCGGGCGCGAGGAGCTCGGCGTAACGGCGGAACGCGGCGGGATCGGCCGGCACCGGGTTGGGCGCGAACAGGTTGACGCCGCAGGTGACGCCGGCCGCGGTGACGGCGGCGATCTCCTCGGCCAGGGCCTGCGGGGTCTTGTACCCGGCGGCCAGGAAGCCGAGGCTGCCGGCCCGGGCCGCGGCGATGACCAGGGCCGGGCTACCCGGGCCGCCCGCCATCGGGGCGGCGATGACCGGCAGGTCGAGGCCGGTCAGGACGCTGGGCATCGACGTCAGCTCCTTATGTCGGCGGCGGGCCGGACCCGGCTGGGCAGCGGGCCTAGGTGGTGCGGGAAGCGGCGGCGCAGCGCGCCGGCCGCTAGCGCGGCCAGTACGACGAAGGCGGCGCCGATGAGCAGGGCCTGATGATAGCCGCCGCGCAGGAACGGGGCCACCACCAGCGGGCCGAGGATCTGCCCGGCACTGTAGCCGGTGGTGAGGACCGGGACCGCGTGCGGCATTCGCAGGTGCGCGCCGGTGGCCAGCACGATCGTGGAGATGCCGAGGAACGTCGCGCCGAACAAGGCCGCGGCCACCAGCGCGGCGGCCACGCCGCCCGCCAGCACCGGCAGGGCGATGCCGATGGCCTGCACGCCGAGCGCGGCGACCAGCAACGTCGGCCGGGACCAGATGCGGCCCAGCCACGCCCACAAGGCGGCGGCGGGCACAGTGCGATCCCCGCGCCGACCCCGCCGAACCCCACCCGACCAGCTGTGACCGGGTCAGGGCAGGGATGACGATCGCGGCCAGCGCGCCGATGAGGTAGCCAACGTAGTTGGCGGTGGCGAGTTCGGCGCCGAGCTGCGCGGACAGACCTGCCTGGGCGTGCATCAGCGGCAGGATCGGCGTGTAGACGAACCGGCCGATGCCCATCCCGGCGGCCAGCGCCGCGGCAGTCCGCCCGACGATGGCCCATGGCCGAGGCGGCGTCTTGGCGGGCACTACGGCAGCACGCTGCGTCGCGGTCATGAATCCATCGTCGGCCGGCCAGCGGGTTCGCGCCACGACCAGCTTGCTCGCTGCTGGTAGGCAGATCCTCCTACCGGATTAGGCTGGGCGGATGGAGCTGCGCCAGTTGCGGTACTTCGTCGCGGTGGCTGAGGAGCTGAACTTCGGCCGGGCCGCGGCCCGGCTGCGGATCGCCGGTCCTTCGCTGTCCCAGCAGATCAAGGTCCTCGAGCGGGACCTGGGCGTGCGGCTCTTCGATCGCGACCGGCGCGCGGTCGCCCTCACCGCCATCGGCGCGGCGCTGCTCCCGAGGACCAGGGAACTGCTGGCGCAGGCCGACGAGCTGCACCGGTCGGCGACCGGGATGGCCGCGACCGAGGCGGTGCGGCTGGGATACGTCAGCTGGCGCCCGGCCGACCTGGTTACCCGGGTCTCCGGCGTGGCGCAGCTGCACGTCGACGCGTGGGTCATGCCCTCGCACACCCAGGCGGCCCGGGTCGCCGACCGCGGCATCGACCTGGCGATCTGCGGGATGCGGGCCGACGACCTGGCCGGCCTCGGGCTGCAGGCGCGGCTGATCGGCGTCGACCGGCTGTACGCGGTCGCGCCCGGCCCTGCCACGGCACCGGGCGCCACGGCGCCGGTCCGCGCGCGGGACACCCTGGTGCTGGTGGACGCGGACGCCGTCAGCTGGGCCTCGTGGAACTGGTACGCGGAGGAGTTCGCCCGCGATACGGGGGCCCGGATCGTTCGGATCGACGACGGCGGTGTCATCGGCCCGGCCTTTCATGATCACGTGCGCCGGCTGGGCCGGCCGGTGATGAACTCGCCGAAAGGGCAGCGCACGCCGCTGCCGCCAGACCTGGTGGCGCGGCCGGTGGTGGACCCCGCGCCGCACTGGACGTGGTCCCTGGTGTCCCGCAGCGACGAGACCCGGACCGCCGTGCGGTCCGTCATCGAGGTGCTGACGCGCGACGTCGACCCGGCCGGCCTCGACGCGGACACGGCCTGGCTGCCGGCCGGCGATCCGCACCGCGCCGCCGGGGCCGGTCTGCTGGGGCCGGGCTAGAGCCGCTCAGCCGGGGCCCGCTCGAGCGAGGCGGGGAGGCCGAACCGGGGATAGAGCGCGTCGAGATGGAACCGGGTGATGGCCGCGAGCCGGTCGCCGCGGGCGGTGAGCACGATCAGGCCCGCCGGGGTGGCGGCAGCGGCGGCGTGCTCGCGGACGTAGCTGCCGAACGCGGGCTGGGTGTTGGCCCGGGCCGGAATCAGCAGCACGTGGCGGTTGCCGCGGTAGCCGAAGGAGGCCTGCAAGAAGGCGGCGATCGCGGCGCGGCCCTGGTATTGGTGCGGTGCGGGCGGCATGGAGAGCCAGGCGTCGTCGGTGAGCAGCGCGACCACGGCGTCGATGTCGCCCGCGGTGAACGCGCGCGCGAAGCGCTGGCTGAGGTCGCGGTCCTGCGGTGAGCCCGGCGCGGGACGCCGGTCTCGGTCGAGGGCGGCCCGGGCCCGCTGGAGGATGCCCTTGACCGCCGTCGGGCTGGTGCCGAGCAGGCCGGCCACTTCCCCGGCGGAGAAGCCGAGGACGTCCCGCAGCACCAGGGCCGCCGCCTGCCGCGGCGGCATCCGCTGCAGGGCGACGACGAACGCCAGCTCGACGGCCTCGGTGGCGTGATAGCGAGCCTCAGGTCCCGGTGAGGTATCGGCGATCGATTCGAGCAGGGCGTCCGGGTAGGGCTGCAGCCAGGTGATCTCGCCGCGCCGGGTCGGGGCAGGCGGCTGGAACGGTGGAACCGGTTCCACCGGCACCCGGCGGGCGGCCGCGCGCCGGGCGTTCAGGCAGCGGTTGGTGGCGATGCGGTACAGCCAGGACCGCAAGGCGGCCAGGTCCTGCAGGCCGGGCAGCCCGCGCCAGGCCGCCAGCAGCGTCTCCTGCAGCACGTCCTCGGCGTCGGTCAGCGAGCCGAGCAGCCGGTAGCAGTGCACCAGCAGCTCCCGCCGGTGCGGGTCGGTGAGCTCGCGGAACGCTTCGTCGTCGCCCTCGCGGGCGCGCCCCAGCGTGCTGTGCTCCACGCCGGGATCATGTCATGCCGCGCAGCGTTCCGATCGCGGCGGCCGCGGTGTCTGTACAGGCAACGGAACCTAACGCCAGGAGGCACCATGAGCGAGCCCACTCCGACCGCGCTGCGCATCGCGCTGGCCTACCACCACGCCTGGACGGCGCATGACCTGGACAAGGCGATGAGCTACGTCGCCGAGGACATCGTCTGCGACGCGCCGGCCGGCCGGCTGCAGGGCGCCGCGGCGTACCGGAGCTTCATGGGCCCCTTCGTCCAGCTGCTCACCGGCTCGGAGCTGATCGCCGCCTACGGCGACGAGGACACCGCGCTGGTCATGTACGACACCCAGACCGTGCCGGTCGCCAGCGCCCCGGCGGCCGAGTGCGTCACCGTCCGGGCCGGCAAGATCACCTACAGCCGGTTCATCTTCGACCGGGCTCCGTTCGACGCCGCCCGCCAAGCCGCCCGCGATTCCGCCGGATGACATGAACGCCGCCTGGCGGTAGGCCGCTAGCGCGGACTGCCGTCCTCCGGTGGGGCCGCGCGCGGGTCCTCCGGCGGCGCGGGTCCTGGCAGCCGGCCCGCGGCGGCCACGGCTCGGCGCAGCAGGAACTCGATCTGGCCGTTGGTGCTGCGCAGCTCGTCGGCGCCCCAGCCGGCCAGCGCGTCGTGCAGGGCGGGATCGAGGCGCAGCAGGACCTTCTTCCGCTCGCTCATCACCTCACCCTTTTCCCGGTTGACGTCTTTGATAGCACATGTATAGCATAGTGATATCAAATTAATTCAGCAACGGGAGCCAGTCATGGATGTACTGGAGAACGGGACCGCCGGACGGCAAGATGCCCGGCCGGAGCAGGTCGTGACCCAGCCAGCGGTCGAGATCGCCCATCTGCGCAAGACGTACGGACCGCTGGTCGCGGTGGACGACGTGTCCTTTTCGGTGGCCGAAGGGGAGATCTTCGGCCTCCTCGGGCCGAACGGCGCGGGCAAGACCACCACGGCCGAATGTGCCATCGGGCTGCGGACGCCGGACGCCGGGCGGATCCGGCTGATGGGTCTGGACCCGCACGCGGACGCGGCCAGGCTGCACGAGATCGTCGGGGTGCAGCTCCAGGCGAGCGCGCTGCCGCCCAAGCTCCGGGTCGGCGAGATCCTCGACATGTACCGGTCGTTCTACCGCCACCCGGCCGACGTCGGCGAGCTGATCGAGGTGCTCGGCCTGGCCGCCAAGCGCAAGGACTTCTACAAGTCCCTGTCCGGCGGGCAGCGGCAGCGGCTGTCGGTCGCGCTGGCTCTCGTCGGCCAGCCGAAGATCGCGGTGCTCGACGAGATGACCACCGGCCTGGACCCGCAGGCCCGGCGTGATGCCTGGGCGCTCATCGAGGGCATCAGGGACCGCGGCGTGACGATCGTCCTGGTGACGCACTTCATGGAAGAAGCCGAACGGCTCTGCGACCGGGTGGCGCTCATCGACCACGGGCGCGTCGTCGCGCTGGATACCCCGGCCGGCCTGGCCACCCGGGCCCGCGGCGGCAAGAGCGTGCGGTTCGCGCCGTCGGTCCCGTTCGAGGACGGGCTGCTGACCGCGCTCCCCGAGGTGACCCGGGTCGAGTACGAGGGCCAGCACGTCGTGGTCACCGGCACCGGAGAGCTCGTCAACGCGGTGATCCTCGCCCTGGCCTCGGCCGGCGTGACCGCCCGGGACGTGCAGCTCGACTCGTCGAACCTCGAAGACGCCTTCGTGAAACTCACCGGAAGGCAGCACGACAAGGTAGAAGGAGCAACGTCATGAGCACGCTCGCACTCGGTACAGTCGGCAGGCGGCCGCGGCTCGGGGCCATCACCGGGACGGCGCCGCGGGCCGCGTTCGGCCAGATCGTCCGCAATGAGGCCAGGCTCGCCCTGCGGCGGCCGATCGGCCTGATCGGCGGGGTCGGCCTCCCCGTGGCGCTGCTGGTCATCTTCGGCGAGGTTCCCGCGTTCAAGCAGGTGCTGCCCAGCTTCGGCGGCGGCGACATCTTCGATGCCTACGTGCCGGTCCTGATGTGCTTCGGGCTCGCCATGCTCGCGCTGCTCGGCCTGCCGATCCCGCTTGTCGCCTACCGCGAGCTCGGGGTGCTGCGCCGCCTGTCCACCACCCCGGTACCGCGATCCTGGCTGCTGGCCGCGCAGGGCGTCGTCCAGCTGGGCACCGCGGTGATCACGGTCGCCGCCATCATCGTCATCAGCATGACCGCCTTCGGCGTGCCCGCCCCGAAGAGCCCCGGCGGCCTGGTGGTCTCGCTCCTGCTGGCCACCGCCGGGCTCTTCGCCATCGGGCTGCTCATCGCCGCGGTGGCCCGGACCGCGACCGCGGTCAACGTCATCGGCCGGGTGACCTTCTTCCCGCTGATGTTCTTCGCCGGCCTGTGGCTGCCGCGGGCGCTCATGCCGGGCGCGCTGCTGGACATCAGCAACTACACCCCGCTCGGCGCGATGGTGCAGGCGGTCCAGGCCTCGATGAAGACCGGGTTCCCGCCGACCGCACCGCTGCTGGTCCTGGCGGCGTACGCCGTGGTGTTCGGCTACCTGGCCCGGCGCTTCTTCCGGTGGGAGTAAGACGATGACGGACTGGTTCGCAGGCAAGCTCGCGGTGGTGACCGGCGGTGGCTCGGGGATGGGCCGCGAGCTCGTCAGGCAGCTCGCCGGCCGGGGCTGCTCGGTCGCGACCTGCGACCTGTACCCGCAGACCGCCGCGGCGACCGCCGCGCTGGCCCAGGACGCCGCCGCGGGGGCCGGCGTCCTGGTCACCAGCCACACCTGCGACGTCTCCGACGAGACCCAGGTGCTGCGGTTCCGCGACGAGCTGCTCCAGGCGCACGCCGCCGATCACCTGGACCTGGTGTTCAGCAACGCCGGGATCGGCGGCGGCGAAAGCTTCGTCAGCGGGCGCCGCGAAGACTGGGAACGCGTCTTCGCCATCGACTGGAAGGGCGTGTACTACTGCGCGCGGGCGTTCCTGCCGCTGCTCATCGCCAGCCCCGAGGGCGTGCTGGTCAACACCAGCAGCGTCAACGGCCTGTGGGCCTCACTGGGCCCCGGCGTCCCGCAGACCGCCTACAGCACCGCCAAGTTCGCCATCCGCGGGTTCACCGAAGCGCTCATCGAGGATCTCCGCACCCACGCTCCGCATGTCCGCGCGGCCGTCGTCATACCGGGGCACGTCGGCACCGACATCATCATCAACTCACTGCGCGCCCGCGGCTTCGGTGAGCCCGGACAGCTGACCCAGGCCCAGCTGGAGGAGCTGATCCCGCCGGCGGCGTGGCCTGAAGGCGCCTCCGGCGAGGACATGCGCCGGTTCCTGGTGCAGGCCAGCGAGGATTTCCGGGACAAGGCGCCGGTGTCCGCGGCGCAGGCGGCGGGCATCATCCTGGACGGCGTGCAGGCCGGCCGCTGGCGGATCCTCATCGGCGACGACGCCCGGTTCATCGACACCTTCGTCCGCACCAAGCCCGAGTCGGCCTACGACTACGCCGAGCTCGGCAAGATGGCCGCGGAGGCGTAGCGGAGGCCTGGGCGCGGGCACTCCGGGCGGAGTTGCGAGCGGCTTACGGCGCCGCCGTGACGGGGCGCAGCTCCGCCTCGATCAGCCGCCGCAGATAGGTTTCCGCGCGCTCGCGGTCCATACTCTCAGTGTGCTCCGCGATGTATCAGGGTGCGGCCGCGGCCACTCCGTCATAGTGGCGGATACGCGGACGGGGGTAGACCGGTGAGTGAGCAGAGCACCGAGGGGAAACAGCTCGTCGTCTCCTACCTGTTCCTGCGGCGGGCGGTGGGCTGGATCGCCATCTTGCTGCCGATCGTGCTGCTGGCCGGCAACCTGATCACCTCGGCGGCGTCGCCGCCGGAGTCCATGAGCGGCTACTACTACACCGACATGCGCAACATTTTCGTCGGTTCGCTCTGCGCGCTCGGCGTGTTCCTGGTGGCCTATAACGGCTACGACAACGTGGACCGCTGGGTCACCACCATCGCCGGCCTCGGCGCGATCGGGGTGGCCTTCTGCCCCACCAAGCCGGCCGTCTGCCTAATAGGCGCGGCGGCCTGCCCGCCGCCGTCGGTCCGGCAGCTGTCGACTCACCAGACGGTGGTCGGTGACATTCACCTGGGCTTCGCCCTGGTCGCGTTCCTCATGCTGGGGCTGATGGCACTGCGCTTCGCCAAGACAGGCCCGACGCCGTCCGGGCTGGGCTGGGCGGGGCGGCTGCGCTACGGGCTGGGCTTCGGGCCGCCGGCCCCTGGGGGGCCTGCCGCCGGGCGGCCGGCCGGGCCGCTTGCCGCCGGGCCGCCGCGGGACTCGGCCGCCGGCACGGTCATCTACCGGGTCAGCGGCATCACGGTCTTTGCCTGCGTACTGCTGGCTATCCTCGCGAACCTGCTGCCCGCCTCGGTCAACGCCAGCTGGCGGCTGCTGTTCATCTTCGAGGCGGTGGCGGTCGTCGCGTTCGGCGTGTCCTGGTTCGCGAAGGGCCACACCATCGCGGGGATCGCGGCCTTGATGCACCGGGGCGCGACCGCCGCGAAGACGACCGCGGCGGCCAGGGCGCTGGAGGACCACCGGTAATCGCCGTAGATTGGCGGGCGTGATCGCGGTCGTGGAGTACGACCCGGCCTGGCCGGGGCGGTTCGAGCAGCTGCGCCGGGAGTACGCCGCGGCGATGGCGGCGGCCGGCGTGCCGGTGGTGGCCATCGAGCACGTCGGCAGCACCTCGGTGCCCGGGCTGGCGGCCAAGCC
>Ga0302326_10005905_pt1 | contig 27692 bp, 21 predicted proteins | sample Palsa_T0_3_FD_202264 | JGI IMG/M metagenome (GOLD analysis project Ga0302326, IMG submission 202264) | Peat permafrost microbial communities from Stordalen Mire near Abisko, Sweden - Palsa_T0_3 | ecosystem: Environmental > Terrestrial > Soil > Palsa > Peat permafrost | place: Sweden: Abisko... | reverse complement strand
AGCTTTGCGACGACGTCCGCCAGACGACGTCCTTCCTCGGCGCTGATGGCAGCAGCCTCGGGGTCCGGGGCATCGACGACGAGAGCCGGATCGTCGCTCCCCGCTTCGCCATCCGCGGGCAACGGCACATTGCGCGCGTGCCGTGTCTGGCCGGCAGCCGTGAGAAAACAATTGCGGACGATCGAAAGCAGCCAAGGCTTCACATTGTCTCCTCGGAAGGAGTCGAAGGCACGATAGGCACGCAACATGGCGTCCTGGACAATGTCGTCCGCGTCCAAGGGTGGGCGCGCCAGCCATTTCGCAAGGTTGTAGGCCGCATCGAGATGCGGCAGCGCTTGCGTTTCAAAGCGCCGGCGCCTGTCACTCATTCCCACGACCCATTGTCGCGTGCATCGATTCTCCGGGCGGACATGCTCTGGGACTCGGGGAAGCGGCCGTTTATTCCCCATCGAGGGGAATAAGTCGAGTATGGCCGAAATCGCCCGGATGCAGAAGCCGGCTGTATAGAAAGTGTCAACTGGATACGAGGCGTGAAATCAATTCAAAGCTTTCCCGCGGCGCACTTGGATGCCTTGCCGCTTTCATGGACGCTCGACGGGGTTCGTTGTAAATACTGTTTGATTTCAGTGGAGACGCGAGCCATGGATCGAGTCACGGGCGGTTGCCTGTGCGGCAACGTCCGCATTGTGGCGCAGGGCACCCCATACCGGGTCGGCCTTTGTCACTGTCTCGACTGCCGCAAGCATCATGGGGCGCTTTTTCACGCGGCCGCGGTGTTCCCGCAAGGTGCGGTGACGATCAAGGGTGAAACACGCGACTATGCCGGGCGGTTTTTCTGTCCCCGCTGCGGCTCGTCCGTTTTCGGACGCACCGCAGATGAAATCGAAGTGAATTTGGGATCGCTGGACGAGCCCAACCAACTGATGCCGACCTACGAAAGCTGGATCGTCCGTCGCGAATCCTGGTTGCCGCCGTTTGCGCTCACGAGACGATACGACGGCGACCGCGATCCCACGGGCCGGTTTGAGGCGTAGGTCACACGAACGACGAGTCCCGAGCCTGGCTCACTGCATTTTGGGTGCGGGCGTCCCGTCGGACCAGTGTGTCACCGGCACCATGATCACGCTCAAAGCTTCCGGCGACTCCTGGAACTGCGGGTTCAGCATCGGGGGTGCGCCGGGAAGATCGGCGCCCCAGCTGGCGCCATCCGCGCGCGGGAAATAGAACATCAGATGCGGCACCCAGTTGTGCGCGTTGTCGTTGAGAAATTGCTGCCTGGACATCATATAGGTCAGCGCCCCGGCTTCGAGAGGCGGCAGCGTGTGCTTTTCGATGCCGTTTTTAATCGCGGCGGCCATTTCGGGTTTTGTGCGTCCCGCCAGCACCAATTCCGTACGCCGGATCGTGTAAGGCAGGATGGAGCGAACGGCCGCCGGATTGTAGCAAAGCGGTCCGCGCATATGCGGATTCCAGAATTGCGGAAAATCGTATTGCGACATCCATCCGCGTTCGACCGCACAGACGAAACCGTTGCTGCCCTTGACCGCGGTGTCGTAGCCGCGGCGCGTCAAGACCAATATCGTCGCCTTGTCGGCGATGGCGGCCGGCGCCGCGCTCTTTGCCAGCGCGATCTCGGCAGCAGGATCCATCAAGTACTGATCGAGGGGCGCCATGGCGGAATAGTCCGCGGCGCACGCAGCGGATGCGCACAACAAAACCGCGCCAAGCGCGCCTCTCGACAGCATCCGTCTCATAATGGCCCCCAAAACCTGCATACGCGCGGACAGTGATCTGAAACACTTGCACTCCGCAAGTCACATATCTGCGATGGCCGCAAGGAATACGGGAAGAATATGGGGACGGGAGCAACCTGCCCAACCGGCGCTCAAGCCTGGATCCAAGGACCGTGGAGGGAACTTGGGAGTCTTGAAGTCAGCGGTCAGAGCAGTATGCATCGTCTCGAATTCTCACTCTGAGCCCGAACTTCAATCAGGCCGGATCGCTTACGCCTCGATATCTCTGCCGCGTGTTTCGGGCAGGAACAGCAGCGTCACGACAAATCCGATGGCGGCCACGATCACGGGGTACCAGAGGCCCGCATAGATGTTTCCCGTCGCGGCAACGATCGCGAAAGCCGTCGCGGGCAGAAACCCGCCGAACCATCCTACACCGATATGGTAGGGCACCGACAGCGCGGTGTAGCGGATGCGGGTGGGAAACAGTTCGACCAGCGCTGCCGCTTGCGGTCCATAAAGCGCTGCCGCTGCAATGACGAAGACCAGCAATATCTCGATGGTGCGTCCGATATCGATAGCGCTCGTTTTCGCGGAAGCGGGATAGCCCGCTTGCGCCAGGGCGGTCTTAAGTTGTGCGGCGAACTTTGCCTTGGCGGTTTTCAGAGTTGCTGCGTCCAGGGACGTTCCGTCGGGGCTTTCAACGATCGCATTACCGACGCGTACACCGGCCAGACCGCTCGCTGCCGCTTCGTTGCGGTAGGGCACGCCCGCGCTTGCCAGAGCGCCCTTCGCAATGTCGCAGGAGCTGACGAACTTCGCCTTGCCGACGGGATCGAACTGGAACGAGCAGCCGGATGGCGCGGCGACGACGGTCACCGGCGACTTGGCGGCTGCGGCGGCCAGCGCAGGATTTGCGGCCTCCGTCAGCATCTGGAATCCGGGAAAATAGCAGACGACTGCGAGCCCGAGACCGAACAGCATCACCGGCTTGCGCCCCGTGAAATCGGACAACCACGCAAAGAACATATGCAGCGGCGCGCCTGCGATGGAGACGGCAATGATCAACGCATTGACCATGGCCGGTTCGACCCGGATCACGCGCTCGAGGAAGAATTGCGTGTAGAATTGCGCGGTGTACCAGACGACACCCTGTCCCGTCAGCAGACCAATCAGCGCGATCAGGACGAGTTTCAGATTGGACCAGCGCAGGAAGGTTTCAGAAAGCGGCGCGCTCGAGCCGCGGCCTTCCTCGACCATCTTCTTGAACATCGGCGATTCATGGAGCTTCAGACGTATCCACAGTGAAATCGCGAGCAGCAGCGCCGACACGAGAAACGGTATCCGCCAGCCCCAGGCTGTGAAGAGGTTCTCGCCCAGCGTCTTGCGTGTCGCGAGGATCACGACAAGCGCCAGCAGCAGCCCCAGCGTGGCGGAGGTCTGTATCCATCCCGTTGAAGCACCCCGCCGTTTCCCGGATGAATGCTCGGCGACGTAAATCGCGGCGCCGCCATATTCGCCGCCGATCGCGAATCCCTGCAGCACGCGCAGACCCACCAGCGCGTAAGGCGCTGCGATGCCGATCTGCGCGAAATCCGGCAGGAATCCCACCGCCACCGTCGCGAGGCCCATGATCGTGATGGTGACGAGAAAGGCGCGCTTGCGGCCCGTGCGGTCGCCTATGCGGCCGAAGACGATGGCACCCAGCGGCCGCACGGCGAAGCCCGCGGCAAAAGTCAGGAGCGCAAAAATGTAACCCTGGGTATCGCCCGCGCTGGCGAAGAAATGCCTGGCGATGATCGCGGCCAGCGATCCGAAGATGAAGAAATCATACCATTCGAAGATCGTGCCGGCGGCCGAGGCCGCCACGACCAGCGCCATCCGCGGCGCGGCAGGTGCCGCATCAATAGTCGTATCCGCCATGAGCAATGTCTCCCCGCGCACAGTGCTAGCGGACGCGCGGTCGCTCCCGCAAGGCCAAGCTGGCTGCCGAAGGACTGGCTGCGGATCACCGCGGAATTGATTTCTCTCGATTCGACGCGCAGCGAACGCGCGCTCGAGGGCATCGATCCGAGCGAAACGGAAAGCCTCGCGCAGCTTTCTGCGCGCATCTATTTCTGATCATATCCGATTAAATTTTAGAGCGCTTTGTGATCACTTCGAATCGCTCACGGCCCCTCCGTCGCGCACTTCGTGCGCGCCACCTCCCCGCGTGCGGGGGAGGAAAGCGATTGATGCGGCTCATTTTCTTTCCTCCCCCGTTTACGGGGGAGGTGCCGAGCGTAGCGAGGCAGAGGGGGCCGCGCGCGTCGATGTGCTCGAAAAATGCTCCGGCTAAATTCAAAATGCCTCACCAGCTTACATCTCGCCTTGCGCTTCGGCGCGGGTGATCGGGCGGTAGTCGCTGCGGCGATACTGTATCCCCCGTTTCACCGTCAGCGTCACCGATCGGATGTTGGCGATGTCGTCCAGCGGGTTCTTCGCGACGAAAACGAGATTGGCGAGCTTGCCCGGCGCGATGGTTCCCATGTTTTGCGACTGGCCGATTGTCATGGCGCCGACACGCGCGGACGCAACAATCGCGTCCATCGGCGTGAATCCGGATTTGTGCACGAGCAATTCGAGTTCGTCGTTGAGGGACGGATAGGGCATGTTCCATGAGCCCGGTGCATCGGTGCCGGCCGAAATCTTCACGCCTGCGCGATGGGCTTCGCCCGCGATCTTTTCCGCCAGCGCCAGCGAACAATAGGGCCGCGGCTGCGCATTCGGCACCTGCCACATTATTTCGTACACATAGACGGTCGCATCGAGGATCGTGCCGCGCTTCTTCATATCGGCAAACAGGGCATCGACGGTCGCGTTGTCGCCTTTGAACCTGTCTTCGTCGACGGGCGCGCGATTGTGATATGCTGGCGGCATCGTCTCCGAAGCCTGATAGGCGAGCATGCAGACATGGCTCACCACATCCGCGCCGGAATCGACGACCTCGGCGGGCGACGCGGGAAACACCGCCGCATGGGCCCACACGAGCATGCCCTGGCGATGGGCTTCGTCGACGATCCGATCGACCAGCACAGCCGGCAGGTCGGCATAGATCTTGATGGCGGTGGCACCCGTGCCATGCGCTTCCGCGATGGCGATGGGCATATTGGTCTGATCGGTGATCGCGCGCATCCACGGGACTTGTCCGGGGACGTGGCCTTGCGTGGCTGCCGCCGTGCGAGGGTCCTTGAAGAATTGCGGTCCTGCCATCAGCGCGGCGTAATAAATGTCGGGTGACGGCATTTCGTCCATGTACGCCGCGCGGGAATAGTCCGCGAGCGCGCGCGTATCGCCTGCCATATCGCGCACGGCCGTGACGCCGCTATAGACGAAACGGCGCAGCAGCGCTTCCGCGTAACGGCGGTTGGGCGCCGTTGCCAGATGGACATGCGAATCGATCAGTCCGGGCAGGGCATATTGCCCGTGCATGTCGACGATCGTGGCGTCTTTATATACCGCGACCTGCGCGGTGGGGACGACCGCCACAATCCGCTCGCCTTGCGTGACGATCGCCATGTCGGGTTGCAGTTTCGTGCCTGTCCCGTCGATCAGGTTCGCATGACCATAGATGACGGTCTTCACGGGCACGCCGCCCTGGCCCAGGGCGAGTTGGGGTGCGAGCGCAATTGCCGCGGCCGCGCTCAATCGGCACAGGGCGGTAAGGAGGGAGGGACGCATTTCCATATCCGATGTTCGCCGGATCATCTGGCATGATTTCGCCCGACCCGCCAATATGCGCGGCCGAGGAGCGACCGCGAGACTCATGCCCTATACCCAGCGACCCATACCGGCCCGAGACGGCCTCAACCTGTTCCTGCGGGATTATCAGCCGACCGGCGAAGTGAGCGGCCTGCCCGTGTTGTGCCTGCATGGACTCACGCGCAACTCAGCCGACTTCGAGGGCGTCGCGCCCCGCATCGCGGCACTGGGGCGTCGGGTGCTGGCCCTCGATGTGCGCGGGCGCGGCTGGTCGGACCGCGACCTCGATCCGAGCCGCTACCGTCCCGATATCTATGTGCTGGATGTGCTGGATGCGCTCGATGCGCTGGGGATCGCACGTGCAGTCTTCATCGGCACATCGATGGGCGGCCTCATCACGATGCTTGTCGCCGCACAGGCGCCCACCACAGTGGCCGCAGCCGTGCTCAACGACATCGGTCCGGAACTGAACCCGGTGGGACTCGCTCGTATTGTGGGTTATGTCGGCAAGTCGGAACCGGTCGCATCCTGGGATGAGATGGCTGCCCTGGTGAAGGCTTCGCAAGGTATCGCGTTTCCCGATGCCGACGATGCGTTCTGGCGGAGTTTCGCGCGCCGCGTGGCGCAGCAGCTTCCCGACGGAAGGATTGCCTTTGCTTACGACCCCGCAATCTCGAAGGCGTTTACCAGGCCGCAGGCCGTTCCGGCGCCGTCGCTCCTGCCGTTTTTCGAGGCGCTGGCGAAAGTGCCCGTGCTCGTCATTCGCGGTGCATTGAGCGACGTGCTGTCCGAGGAAGGCGTAGCGGTGATGCGCGCGCTCAAGCCCGATCTCGAAACGGCGGAAGTGCCGCGCGTGGGACACGCGCCGACACTCGAAGAGGTCGAGGCGCGCAACGCGCTGGCCGCATTTCTCGTACGCGTTCCGTGACGCCGAGACTGTTCACGGATTCGAACGCGATCGCCGATGCGATTGTGGAAGATGTGGGCCGCGACATCGTGCTTGCGCTGCCGCTGGGCCTGGGCAAGGCGAACCACATCGCCAATGCGCTTTACGACCGCGCAGCGGCGGATCGCTCGATACGGCTGAAGATATTCACTGCTCTTTCGCTGGAGAAGCCTCATTACGCCAATGCGCTGGAGCGCCGGTTCCTGGAACCCGTCATCGAGCGGCTGTTCGCGGATTATCCCGCACTTGCCTATGTGCGCGGGCTGCGCGACGGAACGCTGCCGCCGAATGTCGACGTGAACGAGTTCTTTTTTCTGGCCGGCCGCTGGCTCAACGTCGCCAGGGCGCAGCAGGAATACATCTCAGCGAACTACACCCATGCCGCGCGCACGGTGATAGCGCGCGGCGTCAATGTGATCGGGCAGTTGGTGGCCAAGCGCGAAAGCGCGGCAGGCTTGCATTATGCGCTCAGCTGCAACACCGACATGACGCTCGATTTGTTGAAGGCCCGCACCGACGGCGCTGCGAAGTTCGCGCTGGTGGGGCAGGTGAACTCGGAACTGCCGTACATGCCGGGCGCGGGCGATCTGCCGGCCGACGAATTTCACGCGATCCTCGACAGTCCCGCGACGGACCATTCCCTTTTCGCACCGCCCCGCGAGCCCATCGGACTGCCGGAATGCGCAACGGGCCTGCATGTGGCGCGTCTGATTTCCGATGGCGGCACGTTGCAGATCGGCATCGGCGAAGAGGGCGATGCCACGGTGCAGGGGCTCATCCTGCGCCAGACGCAGAACGACGTGTTTCGCGAGGCGATTGCACGGTTGTCACCGGACGCCGCGACGCAGCCGTTACACGAAGATGCGCCGTTCGAGACGGGCCTCTACGGCACCAGTGAAATGTTCGTGGACGGATTCCTGGAACTTATCAAAGCCGGAGTTCTGAAGCGTGAAGTCGACGGCGTGTTGCTGCATGCTGCATTCTTCCTGGGCCCGAAATCCTTCTATCGCGCATTGCGCGAGATGCCGACGGACGATCTCGCGAAGCTGCAGATGACGGCGGTGTCCTTCACCAATGAGCTTTACGGCGACGAAGACAAGAAGCGCGCCGCACGCATCAAGTCGCGCTTCGTCAACAGCGCGATGATGGCGACGCTTCTGGGCGCACTCGTCTCCGACGGTCTCGAAGACGGCCGTGTGGTGAGCGGCGTGGGCGGGCAGTTCAACTTCGTCTCCCAGGCCTTCGCGCTGGAAGGCGCGCGCTCGATCATCACGCTCAAATCGGTTCGCGAAGCGCGCGGCCGCACCACATCCAATATCCGCTGGAATTACGGGCATGAAACGGTGCCGCGGCATTACCGTGACATCGTCGTGACCGAATATGGCGTGGCCGATCTGCGCGGCAAGCCGGACCAGGACGTGATCGCGCGCATGCTCGCCATCGCGGACTCCCGATTTCAGCCCGAGCTTCTGCGACAGGCGAAGGACGCGCGCAAAATTCCCGCGCATTTCGAGATACCGGCTGCCCATCGCGACAACACGCCGGCCAGGATCGAACGCGCCCTGAAGCCGTTGCGTGCGCGCGGGCTTTTGCCGCCCTTTCCCTTCGGAACGGATTTTACGGACGTCGAGCAACGGCTGATCCCCGCACTCGAAATTCTTCAAAATGCATCGGCGTCCGGCCTCATCGGGCTGGGGCTGAGCGGCGTATTCGCATCCGCCAATTCGCAGGATCGCGAATGCCTTGCACGGGTCGGCCTTGCCAATCCGCGTTCATTCGCGGATCGTGTCACGGGAATTCTCCTGCGCGCAGCCCTGAAAGCGAGCGCCGCGGACCGCGCCATCGGAACCGCAGAAGGAATTTGAACATGAAAGCGGCAGTCTATTACGAGAACGGCCCTCCCGAGGTTCTGAAATACGAGGATGCTCCGGATCCCGTCTGCCATCCCAAGGGTGTCGTCATCCGCGTGGAGGCTGTCAGCATCGAAGGCGGCGATACGCTCAATCGTTTGAAAGGCGGATTGACCGCGCGACCGCACATCGTGGGCTATCAGGCCGCCGGCGAAATCGTCGAAGTCGGCTCCGAAGTGAAACATTTGAAAGTCGGGCAGAGAGTTACGACCGTCAACGGCGACGGCTCTCATGCGGCGTTACGCGCGGTGCCGGCCCGCAATGCGTGGCCTGTGCCGGAAGGTTGCGACATCAGGATTGCAGCCGCCATTCCGGTGCCGTTCGGAACCGCGCATGATTGTCTGTTCGAGTTCGGGCACCTCAAGGCGGGCGAGACCGTGCTGGTGCAGGCGGGTGCAAGCGGCGTCGGCGTCGCCGCCATCCAGCTTGCGAAACGCGCCGGTGCACACGTGCTGGCGACAGCCTCCAGCGACGAAAGGCTCGAGAAGCTGAAACCGCTGGGCCTCGATCACGGCATCAACTATGCGAAACACGACGTCGTGCAGAGCGTCATGCGCCTGACCGACAACAAAGGCGTGAATCTCGTCGTCGACCCCGTGGGCGGCTCGACCCTGCAGGGCAGCATTCTCTCGCTCGCCTATCGCGGCCGGGTTTCGATGGTGGGGCAGGCAGGACGCGAGGCGATGAAAGTCGACGTGTCCACCCTGATGGGCGGAAACCGGTCTCTCAGCGGCGTCTTCCTCGGCGCCGAAATCGGGACCGATCGCGTCCACAACATGATCCAGCAGATGGTCGACGAGGCGGCAACAGGCGCGCTGAAGGTGGTCATCGACCGGACGTTTCCCTTGTCCGAGGCCGCTGAGGCGCATGCTTATATCGAAAGCCGAAAGGCCGTGGGTCGTGTATTGTTGATTCCGTGAGGGAGAGTGCCGGCGGGGTGGGCGTTATGCGGGCATTGATCGGATGGGCGTTTGTGTCCGCGGCGTTCGCGGGCGTCCTCAGTACATTTCAAAGCGCCATATCGCTGCCGGCGCCGCCGGCAAATTGCGCCAGCGGCGCGGACACGCAGGTCCAGGACATCGTCACGGCCTGCACCGCGCTCATACAGTCTCATCCCGACGCCGACACGCTGGCCGCGGCCTATTCCAATCGGGCGGCCGCCTATGACCGTCTGCACAAATACGACCTCGCGATCGCCGACCGTACGACATTGATCCGGATGAAGCCGGACGATGCCATGGCGCTTCGCGACCGCGGCGACGTCTATGACGATGCGGACGACGACGACCGCGCGATCGCCGACTACGAGCGATCGCTCCGCCTAAAGCCCGACGATGCCGTGACCTTCAACAATCGCGGTTATGCGTATGCCCGCATGAAGCGATATGACGACGCGGTCGCCGACTACAATCGCGCCATGACGCTCGATCCGAATTACGAACTGGCGCTGGTGAACCGGGCGAGGGCCTATCGCGATAGCAGCCGTTACGACCTGGCCATCGCGGACTTCACGCAAGCCGTCAAGATGAAGCCGGACGACGCGTCTGCGTTTCGTGAACGCGGCGATACCTATGACGATCGGAACGACGAGGCCCGCGCGGAGGCGGACTACGATCAATCCATCAAGCTCGATCCGACCAACAGCACCACGTTCAACAATCGCGGCTTTGTTCTGGAGAAGCAGGGAAAATACGACCTCGCCATCGCCGATTACAACCAGGCCATCGCACTCGACCCGCGGGATTCGAATGCATTCGTCAATCGCGGTGCGGCCTATGACGACAAGGGCGATGCAACGCGCGCCATCGCCGACTACAATGAAGCGATCCGCCTCGAACCGTCCTATGCCGTGGCCTACGAGTCGCGCGGCTACGACTATGCCGGCCTGGGACATGCCGATCTTGCGCTTGCCGATTACGATGCGGCGCTCAAGCTCGATCCCACTCTCGGCGTGGTGTACCGGTATCGGGGCGCGGCGCTGGACGACAAGGGCGATCACGCCCACGCCGTTGCGCAATACGATCAGGCCATCAGGCTCGATCCCAGGGATTACTACGCCTTTGTCGACCGCGGCATGGCGGAGGACAAGCTTGGCCAATATGACCGCGCGATCGCCGACATCAACGCGTCCCTCGCGCTGAAGCCGGACTATGCGGACGGTTTCGCCAGGCGCGGCGACGTCTATGACGATATGGGCGACGACAATCGTGCGCTCGCCGATTACGACACGGCGCTGAAGTTTGCGCCCAACAATGCCGACTACCTCAACAATCGCGGCTATGCCCAGGAACGGCTCAACCATGCCGATCTCGCCGTCGCCGATTATTCTGCCGCCATCGCGGCGCGACCCGACTTCGCGATCGCCTATGACAATCGTGGCCGGGTGCGCGAGGGGCACGGCGAATTCGGCCTCGCGATCGACGACTACGGCAAAGCCATCGCGCTCAAGCCCGATTATGCGCCCGCCTGGCGGGATCGCGGCGAGGCCTTTGACGACACAGGCGAGGAAGTGCGCGCCATCGCCGACTATGACAAGGCGATCTCGCTCGATCCATCGGATTCGCGCGCGTTCAACGACCGCGGCGTTTCGCTCACGCGCACGCATCAGCTCGAGCGCGCCATGGCGGATTTCGATTCCGCGCTGAAACTCGATCCGAAATATGCGCTGGCCCATGTCAACCGGGGCGATGCGCTCGAAGAGAAGGGCGCGGACGATCAGGCCATTGCCGAATATGGCGCGGCTCTGAGGATCGATCCCAAATCGTCCGGTGCCTATTACGGTCGCGGCGAAGCCTTTGCCGCGAAGGGCGACGACGCGCACGCCATCGCGGATTACGACCAGGCCATCGCGGCAGAGCCGCGTTTCGCTCTCGCCTTCTATCGCCGCGGCCTCGCCAAACTGCGCCAGCGCGACGGCGCGGGCAGCGAAGCGGATTTCGAGACCGCGAAGAAGATCGATCCGTCGGTGACGTTGCGGTGACGGGCCGGGGTAACGGAATCGTGTACGGACGGGCTCAAAACCGTTTGGAGCGCTTCCGGGCCTGGAATAATTTGTGCGACGTGCTGCCGTTTCTGCCGTAGGAGTGGGAGGAAAATATGGCCATCGCGACCGCCGTAAGTCTCAAGGCAGTGCGTGTTTTCAAGCGAATTGCCAAAATCCTGCCGGCGGTTTGCCTGACGACGGGCGTGGTATGGGCGGCGGAAAGCCCCTTCATCGGCGAGTGGAAGCTCGACCCGTCGAAGACCAGAATGCCCGACGAGATGAAGGTTCAAAGCGAGGGCGGCAAAAAGTATGCGTTCGATTTTGGCGGGGGCGCCGAGACGATCGTGGTGGATGGGAGCGACCAACCAGGCGGCTACGGCGGAACCCTGCTGTCGGTGAAGGCTGAAGCGCCCGACACCTGGATCGTCGAGCGCAAGAAAGACGGCCGGTTGCTGCTCAAGGCGACGTGGAAGCTCTCGAAGGACGGCAGCACGCTCACGGACTATTTCCGCGAGTTCGTGTCCGACAGTTCGACGTTCAGTATGGATTGCGTCTACCAGCGCACCGGTGGGGGATCAGGCTTCGCGGCAGATTGGCAGAGCATCAAGGAGACGATGAACTCGCCCTTTCCGATTCAGGTGAAGGCGTACCAGGGCGACGGCCTCTCTTTCATCACGCCCTTGGAAAATAAAACGAAAAACGTAAAGTTCGACGGCAAGGACTATCCCGACGAGGGGCCGGGCGCGGGCCGCGGCGCTTCCTCTTCCGTCCGGCGGGTGGACGAGCGCACTCTCGTGATTACCGACAAAGCCGACGGGAAGGTGACGGACACCGAGGCGGTTGGGCTCTCGGCCGATCTGAAGACCTTGACGCTCACGGTGCACATTGCCGGCCGCGACAAGCCGAATGTGATGGTGTTCGAGCGGAAGTAGCCGGACGAAGTGTCGGACAGGCAGGCCAATCGCACCGCCGCGGCCTCGTCCAGCTGCGTCAGCGCGACGGCGCGGGCAGCGAAGCGGATTTCGAGACCGCGAAGAAGATCGATCCGTCGGTGACGTTGCACTGACGGGCGTGATAGAAGCATTCCGTGACGGCGCGCGTTCGCGACGTGACCCGCCGAACTGATGCGCGTTGCGCGGGCGTTGAGATCGGTAATGGACATCGGAACATCCAATGCGGAAATTCCAACCGGTTCAGGCGGGGCAACCTCTCCCCGGCTATGAACAGGTCTCCAAAGCCGAACGCGAGGCGCGCATCGCGCATGTCGAGGCGTTGCAACGATCCGGCCGAAGCGAGATCGAGCGGTGGAGCATGGCGGCTTCATATCGCGCCGCATGGGGCGGTCGCGCAACGGCGCTGGCAAGGATGGTGCGGCCGGGAGAAGCGGTGTTCGAGTTTGGCGCGGGGCTCTCGATCGTGCGAGACGCGTTGCCGCTGGGTTGCAGCTATACCGGGAGCGATTTGGCACCCATTGCAGATGGCGTAGTGCGCTACGACCTCAACGCAACCGAGCTGGAGCCGACCGTCGACTATGACGTGGCGCTGTTCAGTGGGGTTCTCGAATATGTCCATGACCCCGAAAAATTGCTCCGGCATCTGAAAATATATTTCCGTGCGATTATTTGTTCTTATGCCTTGATTGTTGACGGCTCGCCGGAAGAACGCGATCGGCGGCGATATCTGGGTTGGTTCACGGATTTTGGCCGCGACGGGTTTCTCAATTTGTTCAGAGCGGCAGGGTACACCGCGACACTGCAAGGCGATTGGAATGGCCACGCGCTGTTCCGATTCGACAGGCAAGACGCCGCATGAGCCGGGCGATCGATAACGAATCCTGACAAGAAGACTCCGGAATTCTCTTTTGGGGCGAAGTTCGAAGCATGGGGTCCGAGAGGCGGCTGCTTCGAACGCTTGCCGCTCACCGGGGCGCACTGCCGGCTATGGCGGCGTGCCCGGTTCTGGACCGGGGTGGCGGACAGGGAGGGATTCGAACCCTCGAACGGCTTTCACCGTTACACACTTTCCAGGCGTGCGCCTTCAACCACTCGGCCACCTGTCCACACGTCCGGGCAGGCGCCCGGAAAGGGCCGGGACTATAGCCACTTGCGCTCGCCCGGCAAGCCGCGAAACTCGGGAACGGGTCTTATTTTGGGAGCCCCACCAATTCAGGAATTTCGGCTTTCAGGAGATTTACGACGATCTCCGCCGTTCCGTGACCTGCCTCCGGTTCCATAAGAACACCTAACGCGGTGTCTTCGAAGTCCGGCGCAGGTCACGCGGCGGCAACACGCTCGACGGCGCGATAGGTCCTATCGGACGTTGCGGCGCAAGCTGCCATCGGGCAGCCTTCTCGTAGAAGCCGTCGAGAATCCGAAGTTTGATGTCGCCGACATCGATCGATTCGGGAGTCCAACGGACGCTTTCAATCTTGTCCAATCGATAAACCCGAATGATATCCTCAAGCGAAGAGAATCTTTCGAGGTCTGAAGCATGCGCCGCGTGGTCGTTAAGCGGATAGAATACTACGACAGGAATGCCCATGGCGATTGCGGGAAGCGCGCAATGCAGGAGAGTCGTAATGATGAGTTTAGCCCGGGAACGGTAGGTATCGAGAAGCTCCGCCGCCCGCGTCATGTTCTCCGCGAAATCGCTTGAAACAGAATAATGGCTGATAAAAGTATAGGGCCCGATCGTCTCCGGAAGGTGGCTCCTGATACGCTCATCGCGCGATACAACGAACACTTCGGTTTGTGTCAGGGGATCATCAAGCCTGCGAGGAAGAGTCAGCGACAGGCAATTGCTGGTGAAGGCTTCGACACCTTTCGAACGCAACAGATTTTCAGTGTACACATCTCGACAGCCGATCGGCTGGTGCCGGCGGAAGAAGTCTATGGATTCATCCGAAAGCAGCTCAGGGCATTTAACCGATCGAATGTGAAAGCCATAGATGACCGGCGCAAGTTTTGGATGCGGCGGCCATTCTGAACGATTCTTCTTGAACCAGCCATTGAGCAGTATTCCGATCGGACCGTCTTCTTCGCTCAAGCCAGGTGCCGATTGGATCTCGTTATCGCGATCGATATATCGCGTCGGTTCGCGCCCCAGGCGTGACAACAGGCGCAGCCCGGAAATGATCTGGATATGGTCACCTAAATTTTCGGTAGAGACTTTCAGAGCGGCAAAGCTTTTGGGCGGTGTGCAATCCGGCTCCACGGTCACTGGAGGCCGGGGCTCGGGAGTTTCATTGGCATTCTCATCTTCACCGAGGAGATGCGCGAGCATGCAGCCTGGTTCTAAGCCTTCTTCCTGCAGGCGGTGTGTCAGCTTGAATACAGGTGTCGTCCAGTCGATCGACCCGATGACATCTTTCCAAGGGCGATACATCAGCCCGCCAAATTGTAGCGCATGAGGTCCGTCGGCGCTCACTTTTGGAACCCGCGACCATGCCTCAGCGGACTCTCCCCCGGCTTCACATATGTCGCGAAAAAGGTGATGGAACCAGAAGTAGTCATCCGACTTCGTGCGATTGCGCCAATATTCGATTGTCCGCGCGCACCAGGTCGAGATGAGATAATTCCCGGACTTGGCGCTCAAAAACCACGACGACAGAGGTCGACCGGGGCCGGGCGCGGCAAATGCAAAAAAGCTTTCGTCCATCACTGGTGGCAGCCAGTCATCGAGGGGCCGATTGCAAAACAGCGTGGCATCTACCCATACGCCGCCGAATTCGTGCAATAAAAGGATGCGCAGGACGTCGGATAGAGACGCTGCTGTCAGCGATTGGCTGTCCAGATCGATATACTGTCGCAGGGGGACATACCGGTCGAGAGATACCGCATCGAGACAACGGAATTTCCAGCCGGGATTGTTTCGTTCCCAACTGTCGAGGCACTTTATGACCAATGGTGGCGCATTTTCCCGCCCCTGAAACCAGCACGTCCAGATGGTTTTTGTCATCTTGGAGTTACGCCAGTTTCAAGATATATCACGCTAAGACTGATCATTCCGCTGTTCATCAGTAGGGGGATTTCGGTCTGTCGGCACGTTACCAGTTCAGATCGCTGAAATTTCATCACATATTGTTTGAACCGACATTGCCCAGATGGTCGGTCGATTCAGCCCTCTGGGGAGAAGTCTAGCGCCGCCCGACACAACCCGGAAGTGCGAACCCGGCGTATTTCGCCCCTGGTCCGCTTCCCGCTGGGTGTGCCATGATCGCAGCCTCGATGTTCGAATAACGCACTGATTGCGACAACCGAATCGCGATCGTCACCCGGCAAATTTGCGCTTCGTCTTGGGAATGCGCGTTTAGATTTGGCTTGGGGTACGGCTGGAAGCGGGATCGCCTATTCGAGGATTGCTCCATCTCGCGGTCGCGAGAAACAGGCGGCCAGTCAGAAGTCACCCAGTTCATTCCGAAGGGGAGGGTTTCCCAATGTTGGATAGATTTTCGAGGCTGGCGTTTTCGGCGATGGCAGGTTTGGCGGTCGCGACAGGTGCTCAAGCCGCGCCCCAGACTTACACGCTCAAAGTGACGCCCCAAACCGTCGTCTGGGGCAACTACGACGCCACCGCAAAGCCGGTGCTGCGGATTCATTCCGGCGACACTGTCATTTTCGACACGGTGCTGACCAACAGCCCGACGGGACTGGAGCGCAACGGCGTGCCACCGGACCAGGTTGAGCAGAGCCTGCGCGACGTGTTCGATCAGGTCACCGATCGCGGGCCCGGCGGGCATATTCTGACAGGCCCGGTTTATATCGAAGGCGCGGAGCCGGGCGACACGCTGGAAATCCACATCAAGCGGATCAGCCTTGCCATTCCCTACGCCTATAACGGCTTCCGTTACGGTGCGGGGCTTTTGACCGACGACTTTCCTTATGCACGCACCAAGATCATTCCGCTGGATCGCGAGCATATGACGGCGCAATTCGCGCCGGGCGTGACGATCCCGCTGCATCCTTTCTTCGGCAGTATGGGCGTGGCCCCGCCGCCCGCCTTCGGCCGCTACGACAGCACGCCGCCCACCATCAATGGCGGCAATATGGACAACAAGGAACTGGTGGAGGGGACCACGCTCTACCTGCCCGTCTGGACGCCGGGCGCGCTGTTCGAAATCGGCGACGGACATGCGGGCCAGGGCAATGGCGAAGTGGACGTGACGGCGATGGAAACCTCGCTCGTGGGCGAGTTGGAATTTATCGTGCGCAAGGATTTGAAGATCGCCAATCCGCGTGCCGAAACGCCGACCCATTACATCAGCATGGGTTTCGACGACGATCTGAGCATCGCAGCCCACAAGGCCGTTCGCGAGATGGTCGATTTCCTCGTCACCGAAAAGCATATGAGCCGGGACGACGCCTACATGCTGACCAGCGTGGCCGGCGATGTGGACATCACCGAACTGGTCGACCGCAACAAAGGCGTGCATGTGATGCTGCCCAAGGCGATCTTCGCGCGCGGGCCATCGTCCGCCGCGCCCTAACGCGCGATGCGGCTTTCGGCATGTGCGTTGTCGTCTGCCGTCTGGTCGCGCGTGCCGGGCGTGACGCAGACATGGTCGTCCGGCGTCGCTTCGCGCCACACATAACCCTGCTTGCAGGTGTCTGGGCCGTAGGACTGGTTGTGCATGCTCACCCGCATCCCTGCATGGGCGTTGTCGTCCGTGGCCTGTGCGCGCGTGCCGGGTGTGACGCAGACATGATCGCCCTCGACCGCTTCGCGCCAGACGAAGCCATTGAGGCAGATGCCGCGCCAATGATGATGGTGAGGCGGCGGCGGTCCGCCGTTCCCGCCGGTGAGCGGCCCCTGCGGATAGGTCAGTTGAATTTGCGCCAGGGCAGGCGATATGAGCGCCGCTGCGGCGACCGCAGTGCCAAGCATCAGGATGTAGGGCTTCCGCAGCATCGTGTGAGTCCTCTCGAGGGTTGCAGCACCTCGGCGGCCATGTCGCGCCGTGGCTGTGACCTGTTCTGCGCGCTTTCCGGCCTGAAGTCCTCAAAACGCCGCTCAAAAGTTCTCAAAATCGGTCAAAATGCGTGTGCCGAATGGTGAAGATTGTGCGCCGCCCTAGGCACGAATCCAGTGCGCGTAGGGCGCCGGCAGCGTCCATTTCGCGTTCGGAATATTGAGCGCCTTGGCGGCGTGGAACGGCCAGTTTGGGTCGTCGAGCATCGCGTGCGCGAGCATGACGAGATCGGCGCGGCCGTCGCGGATGATCGCGTCGGCCTGGGCGGGATCGGCGATGAACCAGCTGGCCGCCGTCGGGATCTCCGCTTCGCGCCTGATGCGCTCCGCAAACGGCACCATGAAACCGGGACCCCATGGCACGCCGGACACATCGGGCGTGTTGAAGCCGATGCTCACATCGATCAGGTCGAGGCCCAGCGTCTTGAACCGGTTGATCAGCTCGATGCTCTCTTCGATGGTCTGGCTCTCGCTGTTGAAATCCGAAATGCCGAGCCGGATGGTCAGCGGCAGGCGGGCGGGCCAGACTTCGCGGACGGCGGCAAAAGTCTCGACCAGGAACCGGATACGGTTTTCGAAACTGCCGCCATATTCGTCGGTGCGCTTGTTGGCGATGGGCGAAAAGAAGCTTTGGCCCAGATAGCCATGGGCGAAATGCACTTCCAGCCATTCGAAGCCGACCGCGAGCGCGCGCTTCGCGGCAGCTGCGAAATCGCCCCGCACGCGCACGATCTCTTCCTTCGTCATCGCATGCGGCACGCGCGGCAGATTGGCGCCGAACGCAATAGCGCTGGGCCCGATCGGTTGCCAGCTGCGCGGATCGTCGGGTTTCATGTGGTCGTCGCCTTCCCAGGGACGGTTGGCGGACGCCTTGCGTCCGGCATGGGCGATCTGCAGCCCCGGCACCGCGCCATGCTTTTTGAGAAAAGCAATGACCGGCCGCCAGAGTTCGGCCTGCGCATCGTTCCAGATGCCGGAGCAGCCGGGCGTAATGCGGCCTTCGGGAGACACCGCCGTCGCTTCGCCGATGATCAGCCCCGCCCCGCCGATCGCATGCGATCCCAGATGCACCAGATGCCAGTCATCGATGCGCCCGTCGTCGGCCGAATATTGGCACATGGGCGACACGACGATGCGGTTCTTGAGGGTGATGTCCTTGAGCGTGAATTTGTCGAACAACGTGGGCATGGGAGTCTCCAATAGCGGGAGCGAAGCATGGCATATCTCATACGCTCTGCCGACACTCTTTCCAGTTTGCATCGCAGCCGACTATGTTCGGCTCCATGCTTCGCCTCACCGAACTCAAACTGCCGCTCGACCATGCGCCGGATGCGCTGCGTGCGGCGATCCTGGAGCGGTTGCGCATTCCCGCGCGCGATCTTGCGGGTTTCTCGGTATTCCGCCGTGCCCATGATGCGCGGAAGAAGTCGGCGATTGTGCTGATCTATTCGGTCGATGTCATGCTGCGCGACGAGAAGGCGTTTCTTGTGCGCTTCGCGGGCGATGCGCGCGTGCAGCTGACGCCCGATATCGGCTATCGTTTCGGGCCGCGTGCACCGGAGGGATTCAAGAACCGTCCCATCGTCATCGGCACGGGTCCTTGCGGGTTGTTCGCAGGTCTGATCCTTGCGCAGATGGGATTCAAACCTCTCATCCTCGACCGCGGCAAGGTGGTGCGCGAACGCACCAAGGACACCTGGGGCCTGTGGCGGCGTTCGGTGCTTAACCCGGAATCGAATGTGCAATTCGGCGAAGGCGGCGCCGGCACGTTTTCCGATGGCAAACTCTACAGCCAGATCAAGGATCCGCGCCATCTGGGCCGCAAGGTGTTGACGGAGTTTGTCGCCGCTGGTGCGCCGCCGGAAATTCTCACAGAAGCGCATCCCCATATCGGCACGTTCCGTCTTGTGAAGATGGTCGAGAACATACGCGCGACCGTCGAGGCGCTGGGGGGAGAGTACCGCTTTCAGGCCCGCGTCGACGATCTCGATATCGAGACCGGGTCGGATGGCTCGCGGCGCTTGCGCGGTGTCGTGCTCGCGAGTGGCGAAATTATTGCCGCCGACCATGTCGTACTGGCCGTAGGTCACAGTGCGCGCGATACGTTTCGGATGCTCTACGACTGCGGCGTCGCCATCGAAGCGAAGTCTTTCTCCATCGGCTTTCGTATCGAGCATCCCCAATCTCTGATCGACCGTGCGCGCTTTGGAAAATTTGCCGGCGAGAAAATCCTGGGCGCCGCGGACTACAAGCTCGTGCATCATTGTTCGAACGGCCGCACGGTCTACAGTTTTTGCATGTGCCCGGGCGGCACGGTCGTAGCGGCGACATCGGAGGCCGGTCACGTCGCGACCAACGGCATGAGTCAGTATTCGCGCAACGAGCGCAACGCGAACGCCGGAATCGTGGTCGGCATCACGCCCGCGGATTATCCGGGACATGCGTTGGCCGGCATCGATCTCCAACGCAAGCTGGAGAAACATGCGTTCGCGGCCGGCGGCGGGACTTACGCAGCGCCGGGACAGCGTGTCGGCGATTTCCTGGCAGGTCGTGCCTCGACATCGCTGGGCGCCGTCGTTCCGTCGTACAGGCCCGGCGTCACGCCCACAGATTTATCGGAATGCTTGCCCGATTATGCGATCGCGGCGATCCGCGAAGCGCTGCCGGCGTTTGGCCGCCAGATTCCGGGATTTGCGATGGACGACGCTGTATTGACTGGCGTCGAAACCCGCACGTCGTCGCCCATCCGTATCGGCCGCAACGCGGAATTCGAGAGTCTCAACACGAAAGGTCTCTATCCGGCGGGCGAGGGCGCGGGTTTTGCGGGCGGGATTCTCTCCGCCGGCGTGGACGGCATCAAGGTCGCCGAAGCCGTCGCGCGCAGTATGCTGGCGGCTTAAACGCAAACGGGCAGGCCCAAGGCCTGCCCGTCGCGTCGTTTGAATTGTTTGAACAGTCAGTCCGTCCCGGCTTTGCCCATGCCGAGATCGTGCTCTGCGGCGACGACGGAAATCGTATAGCCCGCGATCACATCGAACAGCGTCATGAACGTCATCAGAAGGAAGGTCGAGGTTGCGAACCCCTTGACGGTGATGAACAGGATCAGCGCGATCACGAATGTCAGCATCGACAGTCCGTGGTTGATCAGTTCCCGCGTAGTCGTGCGCGTCGCCTTCACCACTTCGACAAACAGAAGCACGAGCGAGACCAGAAGGAATGCGTCGCCGACCCTGAAACTCCAGTGATCCGTCGAAATGAGCCCGATGTTCAGGATTTCGCGGTCCAGGAAGGCATGCATGTCATGATGGGCAAACATCCCGCCGCCGAACGTCAGCAGCGCGTAAAAGGCAATCACGATAAAAAGAAGCGGAAAAGCGCGAAACATCGGAATTCTCCCCAATCGGCCCCAGCGGCACGCACCCTTGTATCATATTAGGGCAAAACTGGGGCATCCCAGGCGGCGTAAGGCGTTGTTTGGTAAACGGCCGTTCAGGCTCCTGGTTCCGCGTGGGCTGCTGCCTGCCGGAGCAGGCTGCGTTCGCGAAAGATCAGAAAGAGGTTGCGGCCATAGACGATCAGGCCCGAGCCCTGGCCAAGCGCAAGCGGCACGCTCTGCAGATGGATCGTGTAGGCAAGCGTCACAATGCCGCCCACGAGACTGAAATACCAGAAGGCGAGGGGTATGACGCTGCGCCCCTCGCGCTCGCTTTGAAACCACTGCACGATGAAGCGCGAGGCGAAGAGACCTTGCCCTGCGAATCCGATCAGCAGCCAGAGATGATCGAGGTTGAACCAGGCGAGCGCGTGCGCAGCCATTTCACAACTCCTTGGGGTCGATCGCGCCGCGGAAGCGCTTCTGCAGCCAGCGCACGCCGAGAAGATCGTTGATGCCGACAAGAGCGCGATCGACGACGCCATACTTCGATGCCCCGTGCAGGCGCGGGCGATGATTGACTTCGACGAAGCGCACTTCGCGGCCTTCGCGCAGCGTCAACGCCACCATGTATCGGTGCATATGGTCGAAATAGGGCAGCGCCAGGAATTCCTCGCGACGGAATGCCTTCAGGCCGCATCCGGCATCGGTGGCGCTGTCGTTCAGCAGCCAGCGGCGGAAGCGATTGGCGAGTCGCGAGGCGACGCGCTTTTGCATATTGTCTTCGCGCCGGGCACGCACGCCTTGTACAAGACCGATGCGCGCGGCATCGTCGCCGTCGCGAAGCTCGGCGACAAGTCTGGAGATGTCGGCGGGATCGTTCTGACCGTCTCCGTCCAGGGTCACGACGATGTCGGCGCGCGCGGCCCGGACGCCCGTCCGCACGGCCCGGCTCTGTCCGGTGTTGCGGCCGTGCGAGATGACCCGCAGGGACGGAATGGTCGTCTTCAACGCCTTGAGCACGGCAGCCGTCGAATCGGTCGAGCCGTCGTCGACGAAGATCAACTCGGGCCGAGCTTCGCCGGCGACCGCGGCTGCGATCTCGCGCGCCAGCGGCTCCACGTTTTCGGCTTCATCCTTGACCGGCACGACTACCGAGAGCGTGACCGCCATGCTGAGGTTCCGTTCGATATCGTCATACAATAGGCTCTGCGCAGCCGAACCGCGTAACCGGTTCGGCGGGGTCTCGCGACCGCGCGCGGCGGGCGCCTTATACAGGCCCTCGCCGGACAGAAACAGGCCTGTGCCAAACCGGCGCATTCGTAGTCCCCCGCGTTCGATTCACATCACGGGTTCAAGAGGCGTTCCACCATGACCGAGGCCGCAGCGTTTCCGACCGGAGCCACCGTACTCCGGCGACTCGCCCGCTGGCCGGCGGCGACACTGTTCCTGCTCTGCGCGATTGCCTGGTTGCCGGGCTTCTTCACCCTGCCGCCCCTCGACCGTGACGAAAGCCGCTTCGCCCAGGCCTCGAAGCAGATGGTGGAGACGGGCAATTTGGTCGATATCCGCTTTGGCGACGTCGCCCGCTACAACAAGCCGATCGGCATCTATTGGCTGCAGTCGGCAACTGCGAAGATTTTCGGCGGACCCGAGCACAAGGAAATCTGGACATACCGGCTGCCCTCGTTGATCGGCGGCTTTCTTGCGCTGCTGTTCGCCTATTGGTGCGCGCGGGCCTTTGCATCGCGCGAAACCTCGCTGCTGTCCGCGGCTCTTCTCGGTGCCACGCTTCTGATGACGGCGGAAGCGAAGATCGCCACGACCGACGCCGTGCTGCTCGCCACTGTCCTCGCAGCGCAGGCGGTATTCCTGCGCGTCTATCTGGCCGCGCGCGATCCGACGCGACGGCAACCCGCGCCGGGGATTGTGTTGGCCGGCTGGGTGGCGATTGCCGCGGGCATCCTCATCAAGGGACCGGTGATCCTTGCGGTACTCGGAGTCACGTTCGCGGCGGTGTCGTTGTGGGACCGCGATTGGCGGTGGCTGAAGGCCACACGACCTGCGCTGGGGATTCCGCTGGTCGCAATTCTCGTGGCGCCATGGGCGATCGCGATCGGCATCGAAAGCCACGGCGCGTTCTACCAGCAATCGCTGGGGCACGATTTTGCCAACAAGATCGCCGGCGGCCAGGAATCGCACGGCGCGCCTCCCGGCTATTTTCTGCTGCTCTCGAGCGTGACCTTTTGGCCCGCCACGCTGCTCGCACTGCCGGCAATCGTCTCCGGGATCGCGTTTCGAAGACAGGCCGCTTCGCGATATTTGCTTGCCTGGGTCGCTGCGACCTGGGTTCTGTTCGAAATCGTACCGACAAAATTACCGCACTATATTCTTCCGGCCTATCCTGCCCTCGCAATGCTGTGTGCGCTGTGGGCGACGCGACCTGCGCCGATCGACGAGCCGCGAGGCGAACGCATGGCGCGTTATGTGGCGTCGGTTCAATTTTTTGTCGTGTCGCTCGCGCTTGCAGTGGTCCCGATAGCGGCGGCATGGAAGTTCGGATCAAGCGTGGCGCCCCCGGTCGTTATCGGCATCGGCGCAATATTCGCGACCGGAATCGCCGCCGCAATCATGATGGCCGGCCGCAAGGTCGTTGCCGCGGCGCTTCTCGGGATTCTGGCTGCGATCATCGTCTATCCCGTCCTCGCAATGGGCGTGGCGCCGGAACTCTCGCCCCTTTGGACCAGTCCGCGCGCGGCCGCCTTGATCGCAAAGGACGCCAGGCCCGAAGATCCTCCCGTCGTATTGGCGGGATATGTCGAGCCAAGTCTTGTCTTTCTGCTGGGAACGAACACGCGCCTCGAAACAGGACTCTCGGGCGCGGATTTGGCTGCACGACAAGGGGGACTTGCCATGATCGATGACCGCGAACGGCAGAACTTCCTGGCCGTGCTCGCTGCCCGCCATGCGCCCGCTGCAATCGTCGATGGTCTTTCGGGATACGATTATTCGCGGGGGCGTTGCGTGCATCTGACGCTTTACCGCGTGACGCCAATGCCGCATTTCACAACGCCGCCGGCCAAGTAGGGGGATCATGGCCACACCTGAAGAGTTTTCCAGGGTCTGGAGGATTGCGCTTGGTGCGGCGCTCGCGGTGACATTGGTGCGGGTCGTGGTCCTGATCCTCTCGCCGCTGCAGCTCTATCCCGATGAGGCGCAATATTGGTGGTGGGCTCAATCGCTGTCGCTGGGCTATTTTTCGAAGCCGCCGCTGATCGCCTGGATCGTGTGGCTGACCACCGCCCTGTTCGGCAACGCCGAATGGGCAATCCGGATCGGGTCGCCTCTTCTGCACGGCGCCACATCGCTTCTCCTGTTTGGAATTTCACGGCAAGCCTTTCCAGGGCAGCCGCGCACCGCTCTGTGGAGCACGCTCGCCTATCTCACCCTGCCGGGGATCTCCTATTCCGCGGGATTGATTTCGACGGATGTGCCGCTGCTCTTCTTCTGGGCGTTGGCGCTTTTTGCCTTCCTGCGTGCGCTGGAAGAGACCTCGTGGCGCTGGCCGATCCTTTGCGGCATCGCAGTCGGCTTCGGGTTGCTGGCCAAATATGCGATGTTCTATTTCGCGATCGGCGCGGTCGTCGCGCTGTTCCTGGCGCCGTCGGTCCGCCGCCTCGTATTCAGTTTACGGGGATTGACCATCCTCCTGATCGCGGCGGCAGTGCTGTCGCCCAACATATTCTGGAACGCCGCGCATGGTTTCCCGACGGTCGCCCACACGGAATCGAATGCAAATTGGGACCGCGCCAAATTCGGCGTGTCCGGCCTCCTGGAATTTGCCGGAGGACAGTTCGGGGTCTTCGGACCCTTGCTGATGGCGGGGCTGCTCGCCGCCTTCTGGCGCGTGGCGCGCGAGACGCGGCGCGCGCAGGGGGAACTCATCCTCGTGGCGTTTTGCGTGCCTCCGCTGATCCTCATGCTCGCGCAGGCGTTCATCTCGGAGGCCAATGCCAATTGGGCGGCCGCGGCCTATGTGGCCGGAACGCCCCTTGCGGTGCACCAGTTGAGGTGTTGGCGCGCGCGCTGGCCCCTGTGGGCGTCGCTTGCCGTCAACGGCTTCGTCATGGGGGTTCTGTGGATCAGTCTGGTGGTGCCGCCTTTCGCAGACATGATCGGTGTTGGAAACGTCTTCAAGCGCTTTGAAGGCTGGAAGACATTCGGCGGCGTCGTGACTGCCGAGGCGGCGCGCACGCATTACGATTTCGTCGTGTCCGAGAACCGCAGCCTGGTGGCGGAACTCTTGTACTATGCCGGACAATTGGGGCCGTCCATTCGCATCTGGGACCGCGACACCCATGACGACAACCATTTCGAGATGACGATGCGGCTGACCCATCCCGCGCCGCATGTTCTTCTGCTGGTTACGCCCGACGACGCCATCCGTGTCCTTCGGACTTTCGATTCGGCGACGCTCAGGCAGACGATCTCCACTCCGGTCGGCGGACACCGCAAGCGGATCATCCTTCTTTACGACGCGCACGATTATCGCGGTCCACAGAAACCGGCGTGACGCCGCCGAGGCAGTCCTCGTCGCGCGTTCCGAAAACCTCGCCCGCCTCGTTATATGCGCGACATATAGCTCGCGAAAAATTGCGCGAGAGTTCGGAAGGGTCGGATGCGCCTTCGTCTCGCGATGCACTCGCGCCCGGCGAAACTAGAGCGCGGCCCGCGCGCGAATCGCCTGGCGGTTTTACTTGAAGTAACTTCAATAATGCATCGGCTTTATTTGGCACTTTTATTGGATTAGCTGGGTACGAATTCCAGTATTCGGCAGGTTTCTCTTGACGAACTCGGATTAGCCTCTAAACATCGATCCGTTCGTCACGCCGTTTGACGGAAAGTCGCTGGGGCTTTCGAGGCATGGCGCAAGGAGCGTTCCGAGACACATGAGTCTCCAGATGCTGCGGGGGCGCGAGCTCAAGCCTCCGCCACGGGCTGTCCGAGCCAAGCCGGGCGTCAGTTCCGGCACCCAGTCTGATCAAGCCAAATCTCTTCCGCGGATCGGCGCCTCCAGGACGAAGCCGGCTCTGCGCTTTCCCGTCAGTCCCGAGACGAGGGCTTTTTATCGCCGCTTCTACCCCGGCACGACGACAGCCGAATGGAACGACTGGCACTGGCAGTTCCAGGCCCGCATCCGCACCCTTGGCGAATTGACCCGCATTTTCCGTCTGTCCGAAGACGAGCACGCTGCCGTCTCGAAACACCAGGGACCGCTCCCCGTCGGCATCACGCCCTATTATGCCAGCCTGATGGGGCTCGACGATCCGACGGAGCCGCTCCGGCGCACCCACATCATGACGGGCGATGAGTTCGTGCGCATGCCCGGCGAGGAAGACGATCCGCTCGGTGAAGACCACGATACGGTCGCCCCCGGCCTCGTGCATCGCTATCCCGACCGGGTGCTTTTCCTCACCACCGGCACCTGCTCGACCTATTGCCGCTATTGCACGCGGTCGCGCATGGTCGGCAACCCGGGCGGCGAATACCAGTTTTCGACGCGGCAATGGGACAAGGCGCTCGCCTATCTCGACGCGCATACCGAAGTCCGCGACGTGCTTCTGTCCGGCGGCGATCCGCTGAGCATCGGCGACGACAAGCTCGACTGGCTGCTCACCCGCCTGCGCGCGATCAAGCACATCGAATTCCTGCGCATCGGGACCAAGATCCCGATGGTGCTGCCGCAGCGCATTACCAAGAGCCTGGTCGCGGTCCTGAAGAAGCATCATCCCTTGTGGCTGAGCATGCATGTGACCCACCCGCGAGAACTGACCCCGGAAGTGACGGAAGCGACCGCGCGGCTTGCCGATGCCGGCATTCCTCTGGGCAGCCAGACGGTGCTGCTCAAGGGCATCAACGACGATCCCGCGATCATGAAGCCGCTCATGCAGGGGCTTCTGAAGCGCCGGGTGAAGCCCTATTACCTCTATCAATGCGATCCGATCCGCGGCTCGAGCCATTTCCGCACGACGGTCGAAAAGGGTCTGGAAATCATCAGTTCCTTGCGCGGACATACGACGGGCTATGCCTCGCCGATGTTTGCCGTCGATGCGCCGGGCGGCGGAGGCAAGATTCTCATCGCGCCGGATTCGGTGGTGGGACGCGACGGCGACGATCTCCTGTTGCGCAATTTCGAAGGCGGCGTCTATCGCTACCCCGATCCCGGCGGCACGCTCGGCAACGACAAGCCGAAGCCGGCAGCGAAATAGCGCGGGAGCGGTCCCATGCGCATCGGGGTCACCTATGACCTCCGAGCCGATTACCTCGCAATGGGTTATGGCGAGGAAGAAACGGCGGAATTCGACAGCGAGATCACGATCGCGGCCCTTTGCGGCGCGTTGACGTCTCTCGGTTACGAGACCGCGCGCATCGGCGGCGTGCGCAAGCTTGCCGAGAATCTGGTGGCGGGCGAACGCTGGGACTGCGTGTTCAATTTCTGCGAGGGATTGAAGGGCGTGTCGCGCGAGGCGCAGGCGCCCGCGCTGCTCGAGGCCTACGACATTCCTTACGTCTTTTCCGATCCGCTGACGTCGGCCGTGGCGCTCGACAAGGCCATGACGAAACACATCGTGCGGGCATACGGAGTGCCCACGCCCGATTTCGCCGTGATCGAGAGCGCGGAGGATGCGCGCCGCATCGATCTGCCGTTCCCTTTGTTCCTCAAGCCTGTGGCCGAAGGGTCCGGCAAGGGCATTCATGCGAATTCGAAAGTCGACAATGTGGGCGATCTGGCGCGCGTGGCCGAAGATCTGCTCGCGCGTTTCCGCCAGCCGGTATTGGCCGAGACGTTTCTGCCGGGACGCGAATACACCGTGGGCATCGTGGGCACGGGCGCGGATGCCGAGTCGCTGGGCGTGATGGAAGTGATCTTCGGCGACAAGGCGGCGGCGCATGGTTACGGTTACGAGAACAAGGAATTCTACGAGGGCCGTATGACCTATCGGCTGGTCGAAGGTGCGGAAGGGGAGGCTGCCGCGAA
>Ga0302326_10005903_pt1 | contig 27702 bp, 26 predicted proteins | sample Palsa_T0_3_FD_202264 | JGI IMG/M metagenome (GOLD analysis project Ga0302326, IMG submission 202264) | Peat permafrost microbial communities from Stordalen Mire near Abisko, Sweden - Palsa_T0_3 | ecosystem: Environmental > Terrestrial > Soil > Palsa > Peat permafrost | place: Sweden: Abisko... | reverse complement strand
GTGCCATCGTCCCGTAACGCACCTGCCGCAGCAGTGCGAGCGCCAGCACCGCGGTGAGGCCGAGCGTTACCGCTCCGAGCCCGGACTCGATGCCCCGGTAGCTCGCACTGAGCCCGAGGTCGTGCAACAGCGAAGCGAGGCTCCAGCCGGCGGCGGTCACGGGCGTGATCGCGAGATGCACCTTGCCCGGGGTTGACAGCACCCCGCCCGAGACCCAGCTGAGCCCCAGCCCGGTGGCTACGCTCACCGCCGCCAGCACGGCCACGGCGACCGCCACGCTCAGCGCGAGGGCTCTCGCGGCGGTTCCGCCCCGTGCTTGTCCCGCGCCGCGCGCGGGCGGTCGCGTGGGCGGTCGCGTGGGCGGTGCCCACTCGTCCCGTGCCCACGCGACGGCGATGAAGACGACGGCGGCGAAAGCTGGGAGCTTGACCATCGCCGCGATCGAACACAGCGCGATCCCGAGCAGCGGCCGGCGCTCGATCGCGAGCGTCACACCTGCCACGAGCAGCCCGACCATTAGCGCGTCGTTGTGGCCTGCCGCGATCAGTTCGAGCAGCACCAGAGGGCTGATCACGGCCATCCAGATGGCGCGGCCCGGGTCCGTCCCGAGCGACCGTGCGAGCCGCGGCGTGAACACGGCGAGCAGGACGAGGCCGGCAAGCTCGATCAGCCGCATCACCAGCACGCCGGCGATCAGGTTAGAGCCGACCACGCCCACGGTCAGGCTGGCGAGGGCGAGGAAGAGGGGGCCGTAAGGCGAGGTCGTCGTCCGCCAGATCGGCGAGACGCCGGCGAGCAGCCGGTTCTGTCCGAAGCGGGCGAGGATCTCCGGACCGTGGTGGTACGGATTCAGCCCGAGATGCAGGACTTCGCCCTGAGCCAGGTAGCTGTAGACGTCGTGGCTGAACAGCGGTGGGCCGGCTAGGAGCGGAATGCACCAGATCGCCCCGATCAGCACCAGCTCCGACGGCTTCCGGCGACGCCGGCCAACACCGAGCCACGCCACGCAGAGGGCCGCCATGCCGGCGTAGAAGAGCGCGGTCCGGCCCGCAGGCAAGTGCAGGTTGAACCACCAGCTGATCGGCTTCCCGCCGATCAGATCGGGACCGGCAAGGGTCAGCGCGGATGATCCGGCCAGTCCGAGGCCGGCCCAGCCCCAGCCGGTCAACCGCGCGGATCGCATCGAGCGCCGTACGTTACCGAGCCCGGACTCCCGTTAAAGTTCCCCGGATGCGAGCCAAGGCACCCGAGACCTACGAACAGAAGCTTGCCTACCTGGAGACGTTGCGCCGTGCCACTGCCGACGGCGCCTCCGAGGAGGCGATCGAGAAGCAGCACGCGAAGGGCAAGTACACGGCGCGCGAGCGAGTCCACAAGCTGCTGGACCCCGGCTCGTTCCAGGAGCTCGACGCGTTCGTCCGTCACCGGACCACCGATTTCGGCATGCAGAAGAACCGGCCCTGGGGGGACGCCGTGGTGACCGGCCACGGCACGATCGAAGGTCGCCGCGTGTGCGTGTTCAGCCAGGACTTCACCGTCATCGGCGGCTCTCTGGGCGAGGTCATGGCCGAGAAGATGTGCAAGGTGATGGATCTCGCGGCCAAGATCGGGTGCCCGATGATCGGCATCAACGACTCCGGCGGGGCCAGGATCCAGGAAGGTGTCGTGTCCCTCGGTTCCTACGGCGAGGTCTTCTACCGGAACGTCCATTGCTCCGGCGTGATCCCCCAGATCAGCCTGATCATGGGCCCATGCGCGGGGGGTGCCGTCTACTCGCCGGCGATCACCGACTTCATCTTCATGGTCAAGGAGACGTCGCACATGTTCATCACCGGCCCCGAGGTGATCAAGACGGTCACGGGCGAGGAGCCGACGTTCGAGGAACTCGGCGGCGCGATGACGCACAACACCAAGTCGGGCGTCGCCCACTTCGCCTCCGAAGATGAGGATGCGTGCCTGGAGGACACCCGTTACCTGCTCTCGTTCCTGCCCCAGAACAACCTCGAGACGCCACCGCGCGTGCAGCCGACCGACGACCCGTTCAGGATGGACGAGGAGCTCGACCACGTCGTGCCGGCCAATCCGAACAAGCCCTACGACATGCGTGAAGTGATCCGCCGGACGGTCGACGACGGCGAGTTCTTCGAGGTGCACGAGCACTATGCGAAGAACATTGTGTGCGGCTTCTCGCGCCTGAACGGTTATGCCGTCGGGGTGGTCGGAAACCAGCCCGCTCAGCTCGCCGGCGTGCTCGACATCGAGTCCTCGCTCAAAGGCGCCCGTTTCGTTCGCACCTGCGACGCATACAACATCCCGATCATTACCTTCTGCGACGTGCCCGGATTCCTGCCCGGGACCGTGCAGGAGTGGGGCGGCATCATCCGCCACGGCTCGAAGCTGCTGTACGCGTTCTGCGAGGCGACCGTGCCCAAGATCACGATCATCACTCGCAAGGCCTACGGCGGCGCTTACGTCGTTATGTCCTCCAAGCACCTGGGGGCCGACTTCAACTTCGCATGGCCGACCGCCGAAGTCGCGGTGATGGGACCCGAGGGCGCAGTCAACATCATCTACCGCCGCGACATCGCGTCCTCGCCGACCCCGGACGCCCGGCGCAAGAAGCTGATCGATGACTACCGTGCGCACTTCGCCAGCCCTTACGCGGCAGCCGAACGCGGCTACATCGACGACGTGATCGTCCCGCACGAGACGCGCCCGAAGATCATCGCCGCGCTCGAGACCCTTCAGACCAAGCGCGAGCCAGGTCCGAGACGGAAGCACGGGAACATCCCGCTCTGAGCGCGGGGCGCCGCGCCGCGCCGCTACAGCTCGAGTGTCTGGGCGGTGACCGCGCCCGCTCGCCACGCCGCGAGCACCGCCGCGGCGATCGCGAGGTCTTGGATCGCGAGGCCCGTCGAATCGAACAGCGTCACCGCCTCCGGACCGGGGCGCCCGGGCGCATCGCCGGCGAGCACGCCGCCGAGCTCGGTCACGCGATCGCGTCCGATCATCCCCGCCTCGATCGCGCCGGCCAGCTCGCCGCCGTGGGATGCCTGTTCCCATTCGTCGCAGAACAGCGCGCAGGAGGCCACCGCGCCGAGCGTCGCCTCCGCCTTGCCGTGGCCGTCTGCGCCGAGCATGTTGAGATGGAGCCCTGGGTGGAGGTCTCCGGCCTCCACCACGATCTCCGACCCCGGGGTGATGCAGCAGACGATGTCGCAGCGCACCGCCTCTGACCGTTTGGCGGCGGTCCAGCCGAGCTCAGCCGCGAGTGCCTCGGCCGTCGCCGGCCTCGGATCGTGGCAGACGCCGGGGCCATAACCGGCGGCGGCGAGGCAGCGAGCGGTCCAGGCTCCGTGAAGGCCGCAGCCGACGATCCCAACGGTGCGGGCTTCCGCACGGGCGAGCGCCTGAGTGGCTACCGCGGCAACCGCTCCCGTTCTCAGCGCCGTGACCGAGCGGGCGTCGAGCAGCAGCAGCGGCTCGCCGTTGGCGGCGTCGGACACGCAGATGACGCCGGTGACCGTGGGCAGCCCACGCGCTGGGTTGCCTGGGAAGGAGCTCACCCATTTGAGCAAGGCGAGGCCATCACCACGCGCCGGCATGGCCCGGAAGTCGCCGAACGGAGGGCTGTCCAGGTACACCTTTGCCGGCATCACCCAATCGCCGCGGTGGAAGGAGAGGAACGCGCTGCGCACGCGCTCGATCGCCACTTCGGGCGAGATCGCGGCGAGCACGGCATCGTGGCCGACGACGGGGAGCATGGAGGCGGGACGATAGCTGCGGGTCGACTGGGCGTGATGCGACTTGAACCGGTATAACCGGCTTAAGTCGCATCAGGCCCTGGGGGGTCCGGCCGCTCGTTACCCTCCGCCGAAATGAACCGTCGTCCTAAGCTCTCGATCGTTGCGCCTAACGCCTCGCCGGCTGAGGCGGCGGCGGTGGTCGCGGCGGTTGAGCGATTCATGCGCGAGTCGGCGCCGGTGCCGGTGCCGCCGCCCGCGCGCCCGAACCCTTGGCAGGCCGCTGCGCTGCGCGAAGGGGTGGCTCGCCAGCCGGGCGAGCCGCTGCCCTGGGCCTGACGGCAGCGGACACGCGGACAAAATAACGGTAAGCCGATAGGCTTTTGGTACATTACTGGCCGAGTAAGACAGTGCCGTCCGCTACGCCAGGAAGGATCCTCGATGGAGCCAGCTTCGCTTGACAGCACCGCGACCGGCGGATCACCGGGTCGAACGGGCTCGCTCGAGAACCCTGAGCTGGTCGAGGACGTTCCCGGTCACGTCATCCCGATCCTGCAGCGCGAGTTCGACGACTTCGACACCGAATCGACGCGCTTCCTCGGTGGTGGCATCGAGGAGACGGACTTCATCAAGTTCCGCCTCAAGCAGGGCGTGTACGGGCAGCGTCAGCCGGATGTGCAGATGGTCCGCGTGAAGCTGCCCTTCGGGGGCATCACGCCCGATCAGCTCGATGCGTTCGCGGACGTGATCGAGAAGTACGTGCCCCTGCGCAAGGGACACGTGACGACGCGCCAGAACATCCAGATGCACCATATTCCGCTACCCGATGCGGCCAAGCTGATCCGCGATCTCGGCGAGGCCGGGCTGTCCTCGCGCGAGGGCTGCGGCAACACTGTGCGTAACGTAACCGGCGACCCGCGCGCGGGCGTGCTCGAAGGCGAGCTGTTCGACATCACGCCCTACGCCGGGGCTTACGTCCGCTACTTCGTCCGTCATCCGACGACGCAGGCGATGCCGCGCAAGATCAAGACCGCGTTCACGGCCACCGACGACGACAACGCGATCACGCGCATCCATGACATCTCGTACGTGCCGCGGCTCAGAGAGGGCGTCCGCGGGGTCGAGATCCGCGTCGGCGGCGGGACTTCGATCATGCCCCGGATCGCGCCGACGCTGTACGAGTTCGTCGAGCTCGACAACGGTGACTACCTGAAGGTGGCCGAGGCCTGCTTCCGGATCTTTGATCGTCAGGACTGGCTGCGCGTGAACCGCGCACGTGCTCGGATCAAGGTGCTCGTCGACAAGATCGGCATCGACGCTTTCCGTGAGCAGGTCGAGGCCGAGCTCGAGGGTGAGTGGGTACGCGAGCGCGACTTCTCGATTGATCAGATCCTGTTCGAGTACGACGAGGAGGCCGACGCGCCGGCCAAGCCCGCAAGTTACGCGACACCCGACGGTGACAGCGGCGATTTCGACCGGTTCCGCGAGACCAATGTGTCCCCGCAGCGACAGGCCGGCTTCTCGACCGTCGAGGTCAAGATCAGACGGGGCGATCTCGACCCTGAGCAGCTCCGTGGCCTGGCTACGGTCATGCGAGAGCACACGGGCAGCTACGCCAGAACGACCGTGCACCAGAACCTGGTCCTGCGGTGGGTTCGCGACGAGTCTCTCTACGCCGCGTGGCGGGCGCTGTCGGAGCTCGACCTCGGCGATGCCGGCGCCGACGAGATCACCGACGTCGTCAGCTGCCCCGGCACCGATTCGTGCAAGCTCGGGATCACCAGCTCGATGGGACTCAACCAGGCGGTACAGGAGCGTCTGGTTCAGCTGCACCTCGACGACGAGCTCACGCGCCGTATCCACGTCAAGATCAGCGGCTGCCCGAACGGTTGTGGTCAGCACCACATCGCGAACATCGGGTTCTACGGTGCCTCGATCAAGGTCGGTGCACACGCGATTCCGGCGTACATCCCGCACGTCGGCGGCGCGTACGAAGGGGGCGACGTTCGCTACGGCCAGCGGCTGAAATCGCGCCTGCCGGCCAAGCGGGTACCCGAGGCGGTCGAGCGCTGGGTACGCTTCTACGAATCCGACCGTGCCGACGGCGAGGAGTTCAACGCGTTCGTCGATCGCGTCGGGAGCGCCGAGTTCGAGGCGCAGGTAAAGGATCTGACGCTCCCGGTCCAGTTCAACCTCGAGAACATGAACTACTTCGTCGATTGGAGCCGCAAGGGGCCGTTCGAGGTTCAGCGCGGCGAGGGCGAGTGCGCCGTCTAGATGAGCGTCGCCACGCCCGATCTCGAGAGCGCGTCAACCCAAGAGGTGCTCACCTACGCGGTGGAGCGGTTCCATCCGCGGCTGACGATGGCGTGCTCGTTCCAGAAGGAAGAGTCGGTGCTCGTGCACATGCTGCTCGCGATCGAGCCGGCCGCGCGTGTGTTCACGATCGATACCGGTGTGCTGTTCCCTGAGACCCTGTCCACGTGGCGCGCGTTCGAGCAGCGCTTCGGGCTGGAGGTCGAGGTGATCGACGCGCGCAGCCCCGACGAGCCATGGTCGGCTGCGCACTGCTGCGGTGAGGCCAAGGTTGACGGGCTCGAGCGCGGCCTTGAGGGCGTCGAGGCCTGGATCACCGGCATCCGCCGCGAGCAGGCGACGAGCCGGGCAGCCGCGCGCAAGCTCGAGCGTGACGAGCGGCGCGGCATCTGGAAGGTCAACCCGCTCGTCGACTGGACCGAGAAGGATCTGTGGCGCTACATCCACGAGCACGACCTCCCCTACAACGAGCTCCACGATCGCGGCTATTCATCGATCGGTTGTGCACCGTGCACCCGGCCCGGCGACGGGCGCGAGGGCCGCTGGGTCGGCCAGGAGAAGACCGAGTGTGGGATTCACGTATGAGCTATGAGCTCCCGCATCTCGAGGCGCTGGAGGCGGAGTCGATTCACATCTTCCGCGAGGTCGCCGCGGAGCTCGAGCGGCCCGTGCTGCTGTTCAGCGGCGGCAAGGACTCGATCGTGCTGCTGCGGCTGGCCGAGAAGGCGTTCCGGCCGGCCGGGTTCCCGTTCCCGATCATGCACGTCGATACGGGACATAATTTCCCCGAGGTGATCGAGTTCCGCGACCGCCGGATTGCCGAGCTCGGAGAGCGGCTGATCGTCTCGCACGTGCAGGACTCGATCGATGCCGGTCGTGCGGTCGAAGAGACCGGTCCGCGCGCCTCGCGCAACCGCCTGCAGACGGTCACGCTGCTCGATGCGATCGAAGAGCACGGTTTCGACGCCGCGTTCGGCGGCGCGCGTCGCGACGAGGAGCGGGCTCGGGCGAAGGAGCGGGTGTTCTCGTTTCGGGACGATTTCGGCCAATGGGATCCGAAGCGTCAGCGCCCCGAACTGTGGTCCCTGTACAACGGCAGGATCAATCGCGGCGAGCACGTGCGCGTGTTCCCGATCTCGAACTGGACCGAGCTCGACGTTTGGCGCTACATCGCCGTCGAGGACCTCGAGGTCCCGTCGATCTACTTCGCTCATCGGCGCCCCGTGTTCGAGCGCGACGGGATGCTCTATGCGCACAGCCCGCACGTCGAGCTGATCGGCGAGGAGCGTCCGTTCGAGGTGAGCGTCCGCTACCGCACGGTTGGGGATATGACCTGCACCGGTGCGGTCAGGTCCGAGGCGAGCACGCTCGCCACCGTCGTCGCCGAGATCGCCGCCACCCGGATCACCGAGCGCGGCGAGACGCGCGCCGATGACCGCGTGACCGAGGCCGCGATGGAGGACCGCAAGCGCGAGGGGTATTTCTGATGCCCGGAGCCGCCACCAACGGTCACGCGACGCGGACCCAGACGAGTGAGCTGCTGCGGTTCGCGACGGCGGGCTCGGTCGACGACGGCAAGTCGACGCTGATCGGCCGGCTGCTGTTCGACTCCAAGCAGATCCTCACCGATCAGCTCGATCACGTCGTCCAGACCTCCGAGCGGCGCGGCGACGGGTACGTCAACCTTGCGCTCCTGACCGACGGCTTGCGCGCGGAACGCGAGCAGGGAATCACGATCGACGTCGCCTACCGTTACTTCCAGACGGTGCGACGGAAGTTCATCATCGCCGACACGCCAGGACACGAGCAGTACACGCGGAACATGGTCACGGGCGCGTCGACCGCCGATCTCTCGGTCGTGCTGATCGATGCGCGCAGGGGCGTCAGCGAGCAGACCCGGCGCCACCTCCACATCGCCTCGCTGCTGCGGATCCCGCATCTCGTCGTCTGCGTCAACAAGATGGACCTCGTCGGCTACGACGAGGCAGTGTTCGACCGGCTCGTATATGAGGTCACAGATTGGGCGGCGCGGCTCGACGTCGTCGACATCACCTTCATCCCGATCTCGGCACTGCTCGGCGACAACGTCGTCGACCGCTCGCCGGAGATGCCCTGGTACGGCGGGCCGCCGCTGCTCTACCACCTCGAGCACGTGTGCATCGCTCCGGACCGGAATCTGGCCGATGTCCGCTTCCCGGTTCAGTGGGTGGTCAGGCCGATGACGGCAGAGCATCACGACTACCGTGGCTACGCCGGCCAGGTGGCGGGTGGCGTTCTCAGGCCTGGCGACGAGGTGGTCGTACTGCCGAACGGCCAGCGGACCCGGATCGCCGGGATCGACACATACGACGGCGAGGTCGATGCTGCGTTCCCGACGATGTCGGTAACGCTCCGCCTCGAAGATGATCTGGACGTCTCACGCGGAGACATGATCTGCCTGGCCGAGGATCCCCCTGCAGCCACGCGCGAGATCGAAGCGAACGTCTGCTGGATGGGCGAGCGGCCGCTCGCGCCCGGGGGGCGCTACGCGATCAAGCACACGACCCGGTCCGCCCGGGCGATCGTGGCGGCGCTCGAGCACCGAATCGATGTGAACACGCTTGAGCACGAGCAGGCAGATGAGCTCGCACTCAACCAGATCGGCCACGTACGACTGCGCGTCAGCTCGCCCCTGCTCGTCGACCCCTATAGCCGCAACCGCACGACGGGCAGCTTCATCCTGATCGACGAGTCGACGAACGACACGGTCGGGGCCGGCATGGTTGTAGCGACGGCTGCGTCGTCGTAACGGGCCCGGACGGCTCCGAGTTCGCCGTCGCGTCTCGGTACCGTAGGGACCGATGTATCGTCGCGGGCATTCGGCGGCTGTAGCCGCCGCGAGTCTCTGCTTGGCCGTGCTCACAGGGTGTGGGGGTGCGGCGAATCCGACGGAGCAGTTCAAGGCCGGATACGACGCGGCCCGTGGCCGGCTGAACTCCGCGTTCGCCGACGCCGACAACGCGCTCACCCATATCCGGCAAAGGAGCACCGACCAGATCGCCGCCAGCGTGGGCGTGCAGGCCGATCGGTTCGGGACTGCGCTGACTGCGCTGACTGCGCTCAAGCCGCCGCCACGGGTCGCGACCGCGTTCGTGACCCTCACCACCAGCCTCGAGCGGGCCGAGGGCGACCTGCGCGAGATCACGGTGGCGGAGAAGCGTCGCGACGGTGCCCGAGCGCTGCTCGCGATCGAGAGTTTCGCCGCCGACACGCACGCCGCGACGGACGCCGCGGTCGCAATCAAGCAAAAGCTCTATACGAGCTAAGCGATGCGCTAATCCATCTACCGCTAGAGTGCACCGGGGCCGATGTTCTCGAAGGTTCTGATTGCCAACCGCGGCGAGATCGCCGTGAGGGTCATCCGTGCATGTGAGGAGCTCGGCGTCTCGACGGTTGCCGTTTACTCCGAGCTCGACCGCGACGCCCTCCACGTCAAGCGCGCCGATGAGGCGTACCTGCTCGGACCGGGACCCGCGTCCGAGAGCTATCTGGCGATCCCAAAGCTGCTCGACGCGATCAAGCGCTCAGGGGCCGAGGCGGTCCACCCCGGCTACGGCTTCCTGGCAGAGAACGAGGCGTTTGCCCGGGCGCTCGAAAAGCGGGGGATCACGTTCATCGGGCCGCCGTCGTCGGCGATCAAGGCGATGGGCTCGAAGACACGTGCGCGGGAGCTGATGGCCAAAGCGGGGGTCCCGATCGTGCCCGGGACGACGAAGCCGGTCGACACGGTCGCCGACGCACGTAAGCTGATCGCCGACACGATCGGCTACCCGGTGGCCGTCAAGGCCGCCGGGGGCGGTGGCGGCAAGGGATTTCGCGTCGCGCTCTCAGACGACGAGCTCGAGGCTGCGTTCGAGGGCGCGGCACGGGAAGGAGAGAAGTTCTTCTCGGATCCGACCGTATACCTCGAGCGTTACCTGCCCGACCCCCGTCATGTCGAGGTACAGGTGCTCGCCGATTCGCACGGCAATGTGATTCATCTCGGCGAGCGCGATTGCTCGCTCCAGCGTCGCCACCAGAAGCTGATCGAGGAGTCACCGGCGCCGGCCGTCGACGAGGAACTGCGCGCGCGGATCGGGAAAATCGCGACCGACGCCGCCGCGGCTGTCGGCTACACCGGCGCGGGGACGATCGAGGGCCTGCTGCAGGACGGCGAGTACTACTTCCTCGAGATGAACACGCGGGTTCAGGTCGAGCACTGTGTGACCGAGATGGTCACCGGCGTCGACATCGTCAAGCAGGGGATCCGGGTCGCGGCGGGCGAGCCGCTGTCGATCGCCCAGGAGGACGTCGTGATGCGCGGGCACGCGATCGAATGCCGCATCAACGCGGAAGACGCGAGCAAGAACTTCGCTCCCGCGCCCGGCAAGATCGGCGCCTACCGGGAGCCCGCGGGACCAGGCGTCCGCGTCGACTCAGGCGTCGGTCCTGGCGCCGAGATCTCGCCGATGTACGACCCGATGGTCGCCAAGCTGATCGTCTGGGATGCCGATCGCGAGCAGGCGACGGCGCGGATGGTCCGCGCGCTGCGCGAATACGAGATCGAGGACCTGAAGACGCTGCTGCCTTTCCACGAGGCGATCCTGCAGACCCCGCAGTGGGCGAACGCAGAGACCTGCCGAGACCTGATCGAAGATCGCAAGTGGCTGGCGCAGCTCGCGTTCGGTCCGCGCGAGCAGCCTGCCGCGGAGGGCGCGGAGACGGGCGAGGACGGCGAGCACCCGACGGTCGAGCAGAGCTACACCGTCGAGGTCTCCGGCCGGCGGTTCGACGTCAAGGTCATCGGGCCCGCGTACGCGGGCGCCGCAGACGCCAACGGCGCGGCCCCGGCAAATGCCGCGCGGCGGCCGGCGCCGCGGCGGAGCGGACGTAACGGCGCCGCCGCCCCGGGTGGCGGTGGCGACAAGCTGGCGTCCCCGATCCAGGGCACCGTGCTGAAAGTCGCCGTCGAGCAGGGATCGCCGATCGAGGAGGGCGCGCTCGTCTGCGTCGTCGAAGCGATGAAGATGGAGAACGAGATCACGGCGCACAAGTCGGGCACGATCGCGGAGCTGCCGATCGCGGTCGGGGCATCCGTGGCATCGGGCGACACGATCGCGGTCATCACGGCGCCCGCCTGATAGCGGCCGATCAGCTGGTGGTTACGCGCCGAGCGTTCTCGGCGTGGATCCGATGCTGTGTGGGCGTGCGACGGCCAGGTGGCAGCGCCGCGGTGTCGCCCTCGTGCCCGAGCGCGTCGAGGTATGCGAGGTCCTCTGCGAGCAGCGTCAGCGCGTGGTCATGGTCCTGTGGCGTGCCGTGCCCGGGGACAATGGTCTCGGCGCGCTCGACCAGCGGACGGAGTCGCGTGAGCGTGTCGGCATAGACGTCGAGTGCTCCGCCCTCGGAGATGACGGGGAGCTCGACCGGCGAGAGATAGTCGCCGCAGACGAGCACGTTCGCCCACGGCAGCCAGTACGCGGTGCCATCGGCGGTGTGTCCGGCGGCCGGATGGAGCTCGATCTCATGCTGGTCGCCGAGCGAGAGCCGACCCGGTACAGGCAGCGTCTGGATGCTCCCGAGGCGAAGCGGGGTGCGCCGCGCGATGTACTGCTCCTCGTCGAACGCCCGCAGGGCCCGCTGGGCGCTGCCCGGCTCGCGCGCCAGACGCGACCCGGTGCTCTCCCCGCAGCCCAGCGAGGCCGTAGGGAACGCGAGCCGTCCGAGCAGGTGATCCCAGTCACCGTGGGTGGCCAGCAGTCCCGAGACCGGGAAGCCGCTCTGGTCGAGCAGATCGGGGACCGCGTCGAGCTCGTCCGGGTCCACCGGCGAGTCGATCACGAATCCCTCGCCCCCGGCGCGAATTGCCGTGCATGTCGTCTGCCAAACCCGGCTGACGAGCACGATGACGTCGGCGTGGACCGCGAGCGCCCTCACCGGGATCTGGCCAGACGGACGCGCGCCGCGGCACGCCCGCGCACTACGGCACTCCGAGCAGCTTCGCGGCCTCTCGCAGGGTCGCGACCTCGGCGTCAGGCTTCTTCTGACCGGGCTCGAGCTCCTGCTTGTTGCGGTTGACCCAGATCACCGGGATCTTCTTCTTCAGGCACGGCTCCACGTCGTGGTAGTAGCTGGCGGCGACGTGGACCCATCCTTTCTTGGAGCCGATCCGCCGCTCGCACTCCGTGAAGTGGGCGGGATCGGGCTTGTAGGAGCGGACCTGCTGCGCGGTCACGACGAGATCGAAGTCGATCGGAATGTGACGCCGGGTTTGGCCGAGCAGCTTGTCGTCGATGTTCGTGATCAGCCCGATCTTGTGCTTCTTGGCGATCTTCTGCAGCGTCGAGTTGGTCTCCTTGAATGGCAACCAGCGCTGGATCGACTCCGGCAGGAAGCCGGATCGCGAGGGCTCGAGCGGCCAGCCGAGCTGTTTGGAGATCTGCACCGCCGTCCGCCGCAGCACCTCCGCGTAGAGCTCGTACGAGCCGGCTTGGATCTGCTGCTGGACCTCGTGAAAAAGCGGGATAAGCTCGTCGCGCTCGATCGTGAACCCGTCACGCTGGGCCTCGGTACGGAACGCCTCGTAAACCCCCGTGTCCCAATCGATCAGGGTTCCATAGACATCAAAAGTGACAAACGTGATGGTCTTCGGTAAAGCCATAAGCTTGGCCATAATGCCATGGCCCTAGGGTGTGGCGCTTCGCGGGGCCTTCGGCCCGTGGGAGTTCGGGTCGCTGCGCGCCCGTGGGAGTTCGGGTCGCTGCGCGCCCATGGGAGTTCGCCTGGCGGCGAACGTCCCCGCCTGGCGGCGAACGTCCCGGTCGCGGCGACATGTACTACTCTCGCCGGACGATGGATCTCCTGGAGTACCAGGGCAAGCAGCTGTTCGCGCGCCATGGCATCCCGGTCTCGCCCGGGAGGGCTGCCCGCACAGTCGCGGAGGCCGTCGCTGCGGCGGACGAGATCGGCTATCCGTGCGTGGTCAAGGCGCAGGTCCTGATCGGCGGGCGCGGCAAGGCCGGCGGGATCAAGCTGGCCGATGATCGCGACCAGGCGGAGGAGTACGCGACCGCGATCCTCGGCCTGGACATCCGCGGTCTGACCGTCAAGGAGCTGTGGATCGAACTCGCCTCCGACATCGCGTCCGAGTACTACGCGTCGATCGTGTTCGACCGCTCGGCGAAGGCGCCGCTGGTGATGCTCTCGACCAAGGGCGGGATGGACATCGAGGCGGTCGCGGACGAGGATCCGGATGCGATCGCGCGGCTGCATGTCGATCCGCTGCTCGGTTTCCAGGGCTTCCACGGCCGCCGGCTGGCATTCGAGGCCCGGGTCGACGCCGATGTTGTCCGACCGGTCGGCGCGATGCTCGCGAAGCTCTACGACGCGTTCATCGCCGAGGAGGCGACGCTGGTCGAAGTCAACCCCCTGATCGTGACCCCGGAACGGGTGGTCAGAGCGCTCGACGCCAAGGTCACACTGGATGACAACTCACTCTTCCGCCATCCCGAGAACGCTGAGCTTCGCGATCCCTCGGGCGAGGACGAGCAGGAGCAGATGGCACGGGAGCGAGGCCTCACCTACGTCAAGCTCGACGGTGACATCGGCATCCTCGGCAATGGCGCCGGGCTGGTGATGTCGACGCTGGATGTCGTCGCCCTCGCCGGCGGTAAGCCTGCGAACTTCCTCGACGCCGGCGGCGGCTCGAAGGCCGAGGCGATCACCAGCGCCGTCGAGGTCATCCTCTCCAACCCAAAGGTGAAAGCCGTGCTGTTCAACATCTTCGGCGGGATCACGCGCTGCGACGAGGTCGCCAAGGGCCTGATCGAGGCCTTCGGGCAGATCGAGCCGAAGGTGCCGTTCGTCGTCCGCCTGGACGGGACCAACGACATCGAGGGCCGGCGCCTGCTCGCCGAAGCCGCACTGCCGAACGTATTCGCGGAGTCGACGATGGACGGCGCCGCGAGGAAGGTCGTCGAACTGGCGGCGGGATCATGAGCATCCTCGTCGATCAGGACACGAGGCTGTGCGTGTCGGGCATCACCGGTCGCGAGGGAACGTTCCACGCGCTCCGCAACCGCGACTACGGAACCCAGGTCGTGTCCGGCGTCACGCCCGGCAAGGGTGGTCAGGCTGTGGATGGCGTTCCGGTCTTTAATACCTTTCACGACGCGGCGCGAGAGACGGGCGCGAATACGGCGATGATCTTCGTCCCTCCGGTGTTCGCGGCCGATTCGATCCTCGAGGCCGAGGACGCCGGGATCAAGTTGATCGTCGCGATCACCGAGGGCATCCCTGCGCACGATGAGCTGCGCGCGTACAGCGTGATCAAGAAGAACGGCCGCGCGCGCCTGGTCGGTCCCAACTGCCCGGGGATCCTCTCACCGGGTAAGGCGAACGTCGGCATCATCCCTGCCTCATTCTTCAAGTCGGGGAACGTCGGCCTGGTCTCACGCTCTGGCACGCTCACCTACCAGATCGGTAACGAGCTCGCCCAAAGCGGCTTTGGCAACTCGACGATCGTTGGCATCGGCGGCGATCCCGTCCCCGGTAGCGACTTCATCGACGTGATCGGCCTGTTCGAGGCCGATCCCGAGACCGAGCTGATCGTGATGTGCGGGGAGATCGGCGGCGACGCCGAGGAGCGTGCCGCCGACTTCATCGCCGCCAACGTGACCAAGCCCGTACTCGCCTACATCGCCGGTTTCACGGCCCCGCCCGGCAAGACGATGGGACACGCCGGCGCGATCGTGTCCGGCTCGAAGGGCACCGCTGCCGCGAAGGCGGAGGCGCTCGAAGCCAGGGGCGTTCGCGTCGGGCGCACGCCGACGCAGGTGGCCGAGCTCGCGATCGCGCTACTCGGCGCGGCTGCTTAGAATCCCGGCCCCGATGTCCGCAACGACTAAACCGATCTCGTTCGCTCGCGGCGCCCCGTCGCTTGACATCGTCGATGTCGAGGGCCTGCGGGCCGCTGCCGACCGCGGGTTCGCCGCCGACCCGGGCGGGATGACCGCATACGGAACCGCGGTGGGATATCCACCGCTCCGTGAATGGATCGCCGAGCGACACGATGTCGAGCCTGCGCGTGTGATCGTGACCAACGGGTCGATGCAGGCCGATGCCTTCCTGTTCGAGGCGCTGGTCGCGGCGGGCGATACGGTGATCGTCGAGCGGCCAACGTATGACCGGACCCTCCTGTCGCTCCGCGGCCGCGGGGCGGATGTCCGCGCGGTCGAGCTCGAAACCGACGGCATCGATGTCGCCGCGCTCGCGGGTCTGATCGAAGGCGGCGTGGCGCCAAAGCTCGCCCACATCATCCCTAACTTCCAGAATCCGGCCGGGTACACGCTGTCGGCGGCCAAGCGCGGTGCGCTGCTCGGACTCGCGCGCGAGCACGACTTCATGATCTTCGAGGATGACCCGTACGTGGCGCTGAGGTTCGAGGGCGAGTCGCTGCCGACGATGGTCTCGATGGATTCAGAGCGCGTCGTGTATGCGTCCTCGTTCTCCAAGACGGTGTGCCCGGGGATCCGGGTCGGCTATCTCGTCGGCCCAGAGGAGCTGATCCGGTCGGTGATCAAGATCGCGACCAGCACCTACATCTCTCCGAGCATGGTCTCGCAGGCGATCGTCAACGAGTTCTGCCGTGGCGGCGCGATCGAACGGTCGATCGAGACGGTCAAGGAGGCACTTCGCGAGCGCGCACAGACGCTGTGCGACGCGCTCGAGCGCGAGCTTCCTGATGCCCGCTTCACGAGGCCGCAGGGCGGCTACTTCCTGTGGGTCGACCTTCCGGCCGGGACCGACGTGGCCGCATTGTTCGAGCTCGCCAAGGAGCGTGGCGTCCAGTTCGTGAAGGGATCGGATTTCGTTCTCGATGGTGGCGAGAGCAGCTTCCGGATCGCCTACTCCGGCGTCACGCCGGCGGAGATCGAGGAGGGCGTGCGGCGGCTGGCGTCCGCGTACGCGGAGGTTGCGAGCGCGTAGCGGTCTCCTCGGCCTGCTGGCGGCCGTCGCGGTGATCGTGGTCGTGCTGCTGATCACCGTCGGGAAGTCCGGGTCAACGAATCCGATCCCGCTGCGCAGGCCGGTGCCGGCGGCGTGTACAGAGCACTGGGTGGGGTCGTGGGAGGCGAGCCCGAGCGGGGTGAGCCTGGACCAGCCGCTGCTGGACCGGACCGTACGGATGATCATCGCGCCGCACCTCGGCGGCACCAGACTGCGCGTGCGCCTCACGAACCGGTACGGGACCGTGCCGGTGACGCTCGGCCCGGTCACCATCGGCGTGCGGGCTTCCGGTGCGTCGCTCGTCCCGGGCTCCGAGCGCGCAGTGAGGTTTGGACGGCGATCCTTGGTCACGATCCCGGCGGGCGGGGAGGTGCTCAGCGGCCCCGTGAACCTCCGCTTCAGTGCCTTTCTGGACCTCGCGGTGAGCGTCTTCGTGCGCGGCCTCGTCAAGTATCCGACCGACCACTTCACGACCCGTCAGACGAGCTACTTCAGTCCGCCACGCAGCGGCGATCACGCGCCGGCGCTGAGTGGGACCGCGTTCACCGAGAAGACGACCGGGAAGTTCTCCACCGGGTGGTACTTCCTTGACGGGATCGATGTGCTCGCCCCGGGGCGGGTCGGGGCGGTTGTCGCGTTCGGCGACTCGATCACCGACGGCTTCCAGGGCAAGGGGTCGGCCGGGACGGAGCAGTTTGCGACGATCAACGTCAACGGCCGCTACCCCGACGACCTCGCGCACCGGCTGTTCGCGGCGAAGATCCCGCTGTCGGTGCTGAACGCGGGCATCACGGGCAACCAGCTGATCAAGTCCGGCCTACCGCTGTTCGGCCCCAGCGGCCTGTCGCGCTTCCGCATCGATGCGCTCGCACAGTCCGGCGTGAGCGACGTAATCGTGCTCGAGGGCATCAACGACATCGCTCAGACGCCGCCGGCGAGCGCGAGCCGACTGATCGCCGCATACGAGAAGCTGATCTCGGAGGCCCACGCTGCCGGCGTCGCGATCCAGCTCGGGACGCTCACCCCAACCGGCGGGGCGGCATCGGCGGCCTACGGCGACGCCGCCGCGAACACCGTGCGTGAGCGTGTCAACCGGTGGATCCGCAGCCAGCACCTCTCCGATGGCATCGTCGACTTCGATGCGGCGGTCCGTGATCCGAGCGACCCGCGCAGGATCGACCCGGCATACGACGGCTCTGACCACCTCCACTTCAATCTCGCCGGTTACCGAGTCCTCGCTGGCGCGGTGAACCTCGTGGCGCTGGCGCGGCCGGATTGCCTCGCGGGTGCTCAGCGCCCGTAGCGCTCGCGCCCGAGCACGAGCTGCTCGGGCAGTGCGATCCGCGCGGGCGGCGAGGGATCGGCGACGACGGACACTGTCTCGGCGACGCTGATCGTGACAGTCGAGGTTCCTTCTGCGAAGGTGACGTCGACGTGCTCGCCGTCGTTGAGTGAGATCCTGCCTTCGCGGCCGGGTTCGAGGCCGGCGTCCTTGAGATAGTGGAGGAGGTCCTCGGCTTCGTTCTCGAACCGCAGGATCGTGACCGTCGCGCCGGGCTCGCAATCGGCCAGCGGGACGCCTGCCACCCGCTCGCCGACGCGGATCGGGTGGCCGTGCGGACAGGTCTTCGCGTCGCCGACGGATGAGCGGACGTACGCCTCGAACCTGGGCGTCATCGAGTGCTCCAGCTGCTCGGCCTCCTCGTGGACGTCATCCCAGGGCACCCCGACGACGTCGGTGAGGAAGCGCTCGATCATGCGATGGCGGCTGACATTGTGTTCTGCGTGCTGGCGCCCTGAGTCGGTGAACTGCACCGTGCGGTCCGCGCCGCGGGTGATGTAGCCGTCGCGCTCGAGGCGCCCGAGCATCTCGTGCACGGTCGGCGCCGACAGCTGCATCGCGCGCGCGAGGTTCGCGCCGGTCATCGGTAGACCGGCCTCGAACAGCCAGAAGAGGGTCTCCAGGTACTCCTCTTCGGCAGTGGTCGCGTGTGCTGCGGCGATGCAAGCAATCGTAGCTGGGTAGGATCGCGGGCTGCGGTGAGCCTTCCCATCAAGCCCCCGGTCGTACCTCAGCTGGCGCGGTCCCGAGGCGAGCTGCCGGTCGGCGAGCAGTGGGCGTACGAGCCCAAGTACGACGGCTTCCGCGCGATCGTATTCGTCGACGGCGCGGACGTGGTAGTGCAATCTCGCGGTGGGAAGCCGCTCGGGCGCTACTTTCCCGAGCTCTCATTCGCTCCCGGCCGCTATGTGATCGACGGGGAGATCGTGATCGACGGCGGCGCCGACGGCATTCAGGACTTCGGCGCGCTCCAGCAGCGGATCCATCCGGCCGAGTCGAGGATCAACCGTCTCGCCGCCGAGACTCCGGCGCACTACATCGCGTTCGACCTGCTCGCGCTTGGCGACGAGTCCTGGCTGCCGCGCCCGTTCGCCGAGCGTCGCGCCGCGCTCGAACAGCTCGTGCAGGCACCCGTCACGCTCACGCCCTCGAGTCGCTCAGAAGCCGATGCCGAGCCCTGGCTGCGGAACACCGAGGGTGTCGTTGCGAAGGACCTCGGGGCCCCATATCGCCCCGGACAGCGAACCGGGATGGTCAAGGTCAAGCGCGTGCGGACGATCGATGCCGTCCTCGTCGGGTACCGCCCGGGCAAGGAGGAGGGAACGGTGGGGTCGCTGATCCTCGGCCTCTACGACGGTGCCGGTGAGCTACACGTCGTGGGGCACTCCTCCGGTCTGGGGGCGGCTGAGAAGCGCGCGCTGGTGAAGCGCCTCGAGCCGTACGAGACCGGGCATCGTGGGCACGGCGACCCGAGCCGGTGGAAGAATGAGAAGGAGCTCGAGTGGATCGAGCTGCGCCCCGAGCTCGTGGTCGAAGTCGCCTTCGACCACGCAAGTGAGGGCCGGATCCGTCACGGTACGAAGATCCTGCGCTGGCGCGAGGATAAGGCGCCGGAGGAGTGCCGGACCGAGCAGATGAGCCGTTAGTCGCGTACTCTGCGGTCTGTGGCAGGGGACACGTCAGGGACCGCGATTCGTGTCGCGCGCCTCACCAAGCGCTACGGCACGGTCGCTGCGGTGAACGATCTCTCGTTCGAGGTGCGCGCCGGCGCGGTCACCGGATTCCTGGGCCCCAACGGAGCGGGCAAGACGACCACGCTGCGGATCCTGCTCGGCCTCGCGCGGCCGACCTCCGGCGAGGCGACGATCTTCGGGCAGCGATTCGCGTCGCTCGCCGATCCCGTCCGTACGGTCGGCGCCTCGCTCGAGATCTCCGGCTTTCACCCGGGACGGTCGGGGCGTAACCACCTGCGTTCGCTGGCGGTGCTGGGCGGGTTGCCCAGCTCGCGGGTCGAGGAGGTGCTGAAGCTCGTCGAGATGACGGGGGCCGCCGACCGTCGCGCGGGCAAATACTCGATGGGGATGCGCCAGCGGCTTGCGCTCGCCGCGACGCTGCTCGGTGATCCAAAGCTGCTCGTACTCGACGAGCCCGCCAACGGCCTCGACCCGCAGGGAATCCGCTGGCTGCGCGACTTCCTGCGCGCGATGGCGGCCGAGGGCCGCACCGTGCTGATCTCGAGCCACGTGCTCGCCGAGGTCGCGCAGACCGTCGACGACGTGATCGTGATCCATCACGGCCACCTCGTCGACGAGGGGCCGGTCGACCGCCTGTCGGGTCCCAAGCAGGTGAGCGTGCGTTCACCGCGGCTGGCGGACCTCGCGGCCGCGATCGAGCGGGCGGGAGGGCAGGTCAGCCGTGCCGAGGAGGGCGTACTGCTCGTGTCGGGTATGGACGCCCCGCAGGTGGGCGATCTGGCGTTCTCGGCCGGCCTGCCGCTGCACGAGCTGGCGCCCCGCGCGGCGTCGCTCGAAGAGGTATTCCTCGAGCTTACGACCGACGACCCCGGAACGTCGCCATGAGCAGGGTGCTGCAGTCGGAACTGCTGAAGCTGCGCACGACCCGTACCGCGCTCGGATTCGCTGTCGCGGGGGTCCTGCTGGTGCTTCTCTTCGTCCTCGTCGGGGTTCTCGCCGGCAACCCGACGACGATCGCGAACAAGCGCGCGATCCTCAGTATCGGCGATCCTCTCGCCGTCGTGCTCCTGCTGTTCGGGGTGGTCGGCGCAACGGCGGAGTACCGTCATCGCACAGTCGCGGCGGGTGCGCTGATCGTGCCCTCGCGCCTGCGCTTGAGCATCGGGCGGATGATCGCCTACGGTCTCGCCGGGCTGGCGGTCGGCGCGCTGATGCTCGTCGTCGCATTCGCGATCGGGATCCCGCTGCTTGCGGGCAAGCAGGGACCGTCGCTCACCGGGAGCGACTACGCGCAAGCGATCGGCGGGAGCCTGCTGGCATGCGCGCTCGGAGCGATGCTCGGTGTCGCAGTCGGCGTGCTGGTCGCAAACCAGGTGGCAGCGGTCGTCGGAACGCTCGTCTTCCTGTTCGTCGCCGATCCGCTGATCGTCGCCGCGAGCTCCGAAGTTGGGAAGTTCCTGTTCGGTAACGCCTTGATGGCCATCGGCGGCCGCGGCGGCGCCAACGAGCACCGCCTCGCGTTCGGTGCCGCGGTTGCGGTCATCCTCGCCTGGACAGCGGTCGCGCTCGTGATCGCCGGGTGGGTTGACAGCCGCCGCGACATCGCCTGACGGGTCGAGATCGGAGTCACGCAGGATCCTCCGAGGGGTGATGCGGGTTAAGCCGGAATAAGCGGCTCAAGTCGCATCACGTCCGCTCGGACACGCTCGGCGCAGGTCGTATCCTGGTGATATGGCCTCGGCACGCGGCGGTATCGACCTCGGTGGGACGAAGATCCAGACGGTCGTTGTCGGTGAGCACCAGAAGGTGCTCGGATCCGCGCGCGCCCCGACGCCGACCGAGGGTGGTCCGGCCGATGTGGCGGCGGCGATGTCGGCCGCGATGCGTGAGGCTGCGACAGGTGCCGGGTTGAAGGACCCCAGCGAGCTTGCCGGTATCGGCGTCGGCTCTCCCGGCGCCGTCGACGAGAAGGCCGGAACCGTCTCGGGCGCAGGGAATCTGCCCGGATGGCAGGGATCATTTCCGCTCGGCCCGACGCTGAGCGATGCTCTGGGCACGCCGGTGTCGATCGGCAACGACGTCCAGGTGGCCACGGATGCGGAGCTCGCACTCGGGGCCGGCCGCGACGTCAGCTCCCTGATCGGCGTCTTCTGGGGCACCGGCGTCGGCTCGGGGATCATCCTCGACCGGCGGCCCTGGCTCGGCCGCGGCGCCGCGGGGGAGCTCGGCCACATGGTCGTCAAGCTCGGCGGTGCACTGTGCCCGTGCGGGCGCCGTGGCTGTGTCGAGGCGTATGCGGGGCGCGGCGCGATGGAAACGCGCGCGCGAAAACGCCACGGTGAGGGCAGGTCGACCGACCTGTTCAAGCTGATGGACAAGCACGATCGCGTGCGGCTGACGAGCAGCATCTGGGCTCGGGCGCTCGAGCGCAAGGATTCTCTCGCGGTCGAGCTGGTCGACGATGCGATCGCGGCGCTCGGCGCCGGAGTCGCGTCGGCGGTCAACCTGCTCGACGTCGAGATGGTCATAATCGGCGGCGGACTCGGGATTCGCCTCGGGCAGCCCTACGTCGACCGCATCGAGGCCGCGATGCTCCCGCATCTGTTCGTCGACGACCGCCCGCCGGCTGTCCGTCTCGCCGAGCTCGGCGATCTGGGCGGCGCGATCGGCGCCTCGCTGCTGGTGCAGCCGGCGGCCGTCAAGGCCGCTCCGAAGCGCCGCCGGACGGCGGCGGCCAAGGCCGGCTCCTAGCGCCCGCCCGCTCAGTCGACGTCCTTCTTGGCACGGCTCGGTTGAACCCGCCGCGGCTCGCCTCGCTGCTTGGCGAAATGGGGTGGCCACGGCGCGTCGCCCAGGCCCTGCTCCTCGTCGCGGCGCGAGAGATCGAGCAGTGCGTCGAGCGAACCGGCGAACTGGTCGATCTCGGCGCTCGGGTCACCGACCGCGGCGACCCGGGCGGGGACCGTCTCGAACGTCAGGTCCTCCGCCTCGACATCCACGACCTCGTCCCAGGTGAGCGGGGTGGAGACCCGCGCGTCGGGGGTCGGCCTGACGCTGTAGGCGGAGGCGACGGTTCGGTCGCGGGCGTTCTGGTTGTAGTCGACGAACACTCCGTGGCGCTCCTCCTTCCACCACTTGCTCGTCGCGATCTCCGGCCCGCGCCGCTCGACCTCGCGCGCGAGCGCGAGGGCGGCCCTGCGCACCTCCATGAACCCGTGCTCGGGAACGATCCGGACATTGATGTGGATCCCGCGTGAGCCACTCGTTTTCGGAAACCCCGTCAGGCCGTGGTCCTCCAGAACCTCGCGCGCCAGCAGCGCCACGCGCCGCACGTCGTCCCAGCTCGCCTCGGGGGTTGGATCGAGGTCCACTCGCAGCTCGTCGGGTTGGTCGAGATCGGCGCGGCGAACCGGCCAAGGGTTCCAGTCGATCACGCCGAGGTTGACGCCCCAGACGAGATGGGCGGCGTCGTTCGGGAGCAGCTCGCGAGCTGTGCGTCCGCTCGGGAATGTGACGGTCGCGGTCTCGATCCACGGTGGCGCCGAGTCGGGCACCCGCTTCTGGAAGAACGGGTCGCCCGATGCTCCGTCGACGTAGCGCTTGAGCACCGTCGGGCGATCCCGCAGATGATTAATGACCGGTGCGGCTAGCCCGACGTAGTAGTTGACGAGGTCGAGCTTGGTGATGCCCCGGTCGGGGAAGAAGATCTTGGCCGGATTCGACACGCGCACTTCGTGCCCGGCGACGTCGATAGTGGTGTGGTCGCTCATCGTCCTGACAGGATGCCCGATCGTGGCCGCCGTGACCGGCATACCGACGACAATCCTGGTGGCGCCGGACTCGTTCAAGGGCACGTTCAGCGCGTTGGAGGTGACTGCCGCGATTTCGCGCGGGCTCGAGGCCGCCGGTAGGCCGGTGGATCCCTGCCCGGTGGCGGACGGCGGTGAGGGCACGCTGGATGTGCTCACCCGTGCGCTCGGCGGCCGCCAGGTGCGAGCGCGGGCCGTGGATCCGCTTGGCCGCGCGATCGAGGCGGCGTTTGTGCTCCTCGAAGGCGACGCTCGCGCGATCGTCGAGACCGCCAGCGCGAGTGGCCTCGGGCTGGTGCCGGCCGCCGACCGCGATCCACTCGCGGCCTCAACGCGTGGCACCGGCGAGTTGATCGCCGCCGCCGCGCAGGCCGGCGCCGAGACCGTCCTGGTCGGCGTCGGCGGCAGCGCGACCACCGACGGTGGCGCGGGAGCGATCACCGCGATCCGCGACGCCGGCGGGATCGGCAGTGCCCGGCTGATCGTCCTCTGTGACGTGCAGACGCCGTTCGAGGATGCCGCCCGGATCTACGCGCCACAGAAGGGCGCCGACCGGGACGCGGTCCGCCGGCTCACGCGCCGCCTCCACGACCAAGCGCGCCGCCTCCCGCGCGACCCGCGCGGCGTGCCGATGACCGGCGCGGCGGGCGGGCTCAGCGGCGGCCTTTGGGCCGCGCTCGGCGCTGAGCTCGTCCCCGGCGCCGGGTTCATCCTCGACGCCCTGCGGTTCGATCCGCGGATGCGCGCGGCCCGTGCCGTCGTCACCGGGGAGGGCCGCCTCGACACGCAGAGCCTGGCCGGGAAGGCCGTCTCCGAGGTCGCCACCCGAGCCCGTCAAGCAGGAGTGCCGTGCCACGCGATCGTGGGCGAGCGCCGGCTCGACGCATTCGGTGCTCGCATTCTCGATCTGCAGGCGGTGCTCGAGGCCACCACGCTGGAGGAGATCGAGGCGGCGGGAGCGCAGCTGTCGGCGATGATCTGAAGGTGGCAGGGCACCGGGAGCGCCGCTCAGCCGAGGATTTCGTCAAGCGTGCGGCCGCTGAGCACGGAGCGTGGCTGCTCGGCGACCACATCCGAGCCGGGACGAGCCTCCTCGTCGCGGCGCTTGATCAGCAGCCACTGCGGCTTCGCGCCCGGCCGGGTCCGTTGCAGCGCAAACCCGCCGCGCAGCTTCTCGCCATGGAGGACGAACACGGCGTGGCCGCGACTCAGCGCCTCGGGCCAGGCGACGCGACCTCCCTGCTCGTACGTCCCGCGATCCCAGACGATCACCGTCGGCCCTTCGAACGAGTTGTGCTCGATCGCGTGGTCACCGACCTCTACGGCCATGCGCTTGACCGCCGGGTCGAGCGATGGCCCCTTGGGAACGGCCCACGAGCGCATCACCCCGTCGACCTCGAGGCGGAGATCGAAATGGTGCGCGGTCGCCTCGTGCTCCTGGACGACGAAGACCCCGGCGCTGACGCCGCGGATCGCGAACTGCTCGTGGCCCTCGACTTTGACCCGGTCGACTTCGACGCTCGCTACCCGCGCCCGTGGCGGGCCCTCGCCCAGGAAGGCGACGAGCTGCTCGACCGCGGCGGGTGAGCCTTCGGCGTGAACCTGCACCGTCCCGCCATCGCCATGGCGGACCCAACCGAACAGCGCGAGCTCGAGCGCTCGCAGGACCACCGCCTCACGGAACCCGACGCCCTGCGCATCGCCGGTCACGACTGCGCGGACGGCCGTGGCCCCGGTCACCTGGTCACCCCTCGGTCGCGGTCAGGACGGCCGCGTAGGTCGTCTCCGCGCGATATCGCACCACGTGGTACATACTGGCATCAGGCGCGTGTTCGAGTCTCTGGAGAGGGATGACGACATGCAGGCTCTCAAACACGGAGGTTTGCTCGTGCGTCGTCCGCTTTACGTGTCATTTGTCGTGTGCGTCGCTCTGCTGGCGATGCCGGCCATCGCCGCTGCGGCGGGTCCCGCGCTCCCGACGAGCGACCCCTTCTACAGCTACTCGGGAGCGCTGACTGCGCTCACCCCGGGGAGCGTCTTGAAGACCCGCACGGCGACCTTCAGCGAGGCGGGCCTCTCGGCGCCGATCAGCACCACGCAAGTGCTGTACCGGACGACCGGAGAGACGGGACAGCCGACGGTCACCGTAGCGACGATCGTGCAGCCGCTGGTGCCGGTCGGGCCCACGAAGCTGGTCTCGTACCAGATGGCCTACGACGGGATGGCCGCGCAATGTGATCCGTCGTACGCGATTCAGGGGGGCACTCCGACGGAGGGCACGAACGCCGAGGAGCAGCAGCTGATCCTTTCTCTGGCGGCCGAGGGGTACACGGTCGTCACGTCTGACTACGAGGGGGAGAACCTCGAATTCGTCTCCGGGCAGGAATCCGGCTACGGCACGCTCGACGCGATCCGGGCAGCGGAGACGCTGCTGAAGCTCCCGACGTCGACGGCGGTTGGTCTGATCGGCTACTCGGGTGGCTCGATTGCGACCGACTTCGCCGCGGAGCTGGCGCCGACGTATGCGCCGAAGCTCAACATCGTCGGCGCAGCGATGGGTGGTATCCCGGTCGACCTCGCGCACAACTTGACCTACGTCAGCGGCAGCGCCACCTGGGGCGGCGTCATGCCTGCCGCCTTGGTGGGGATTGCCAGGGGATTCGATATCGACCTTTCCCAGTACCTGTCCGCGTACGGCCTACAGGTCGTCAACTCGGTGAAGGACGAGTGCCTGGAGAGCTCCCTCGGCCAGTATCCCGGTCTCACATACCAGAAGCTGCTCAAGCCGCAGTACGAGAACCCGTTCGAGATCCCGGCCTTCGTCAACGCGATCAACCACCTGATCATGGGCACGAGCGGGACCCCACGCGAGCCGCTGTTCATCGGCGTCGGTAACGCTGACGGTACCGGTGACGACGTGATGGTCGCCGCGGACGACGAAGCCCTTGCCCACACCTACTGCGACCGCGGGCTGTCAGTGCAGTTCAGCGAATACCAGGGCGATAACCACGAAACGGCCGCCCTCGCGTTCCTACCTGCGGCGCTCACGTTCATCGAGAACAGGCTGGACGGCGCGGCCGTCACGAACGGGTGCGCGTCGATCGCCGCCGGCAACTCGCTCGCCCCGCTGCCGGAGCCGAAGACGAGCTGGACGCTGTCGGTCACGCCGGCGCACGCCCGGGTTCATGCGCGGACCAGGTTCACCTTCACGCTCGAGATGACCGATGGCGAAGTGACCACGGCCTATCAGGGCGCAACGATCCGCTTCGCCGGCCACCGAGTGAAGACCAACAAGGCGGGGAGGGCTGCGGTCACCGTGGCGCTCCACGACAACGACGGGACGGTCTACCGGGTCCGCGTGAGCGTCGCCGGCCACCGCGTCGTAACCGCGACCGTGACCGTTCGACGACGCTGAGCTCCGCCTACAGGCTGAGCGACGATGGGTCGTGCGAACTGGGCGGCTCGCGTCCGACGAGCACCGCCACCCGGCGGATCACCGGGCCATCCGGTCGCCTCCCCGACTCCGGGGCACGCCAAGCGGACCGTTCGTCGATCAACGACCGAATCGGGCGGTCCGCGTGATCGTGCCAGGACAGGAACCGCAGGCCCGTCGTGTCGGCGGTCAGGTGAGCAACCTCGGCCACCCCGGCGTAATGAAAGCTCGGGCCGGCGAGCTCAAAGGGGGTCTGCTCGCCGACGCTGAGTCCGCCGCCCGCGATCAGCATGCCGCCTTCCGAGAGGTTGAGCACACCACTCTCCCGAGGGGAGCGGCCATTCGGCTGCAGCGTGGCGTGAAGATCTCGCGTATGCCTGATACGCGGATGACGGCGAGCGTTGCCCATAGGAACGCCTCCGAGGTCGAGGGGTTGTCCGGGCAATCGGCAGCGTCACGCGACACTTGAGGCCTGGAGTGTGACAGCGCCACGCAGAAGGAAAATGCGCGAGCTTCAAGAAGAGGGTCCAGCCGTGGCGAATAGCACGACACAGCTGATTCTGCCGAACCAACAGTTCTGGGTCCTCTTCATCGGTGCGTTCGTACCCTTGGCGACCTACACGATCAATAAGCTCGCTCCATGGCAATCGGAGCAGGTCAAGGCGATAGTGCAGGTTGTGTTGACCGCGGCCGCTGGGGTCGGATACACGGCACTGGCCGGCCACGTGAAGGGCTTCGAGGACTTCGCGCAGCAGGCATTCACGGCGAGTCTGTCCGGGTTATTTGCCCATAATCTCCTGTGGAAGCCTTCCGGCCTGAACATCAAGTTCGGCGCAAACCCACCTGCTCAGGAAGTCGGCAAGTAGCTATGGGCTGGCGTTGATCTTGTACAACGCCCTTTCCACCGCCTCTGCGGCGGCGCAGGTCTTCTGGACCTCGAAGTAGATCGTCACTTGGGTGTTGGCGGGTCTGGCGGCGGCCACGCGCGCGTCGCGGTTATGTCTCATCCTTGTGACTCCTGACAGGAAAACAGATCTTGCGCGGAGGGCCGGCTCGTCCAAAATCCCTGCCGGACTCCGAAACTAGCCGAGTTTGGCGCGGACCTCGGCCCCTCCGCGGAAGTGCAAACCAGCCCAGGGTCTCGGCGCAGCCTGCCATTTTCATCAGCCCGCGCGGGCCCGCCGGGCACAATGACTAGCCCGAATCGGTCCGTACCAGATTCTGGCGTGATGAATCCACAACAACAGACCCTATGGAGGGATGTCGTCCGCGGTTGGTGCTAGATACGGCCGGTCCCTCGATTCGGTCGGGGCGACGTTAGCCGCACGGCTGGTACCCG
>Ga0302326_10005902_pt1 | contig 27703 bp, 20 predicted proteins | sample Palsa_T0_3_FD_202264 | JGI IMG/M metagenome (GOLD analysis project Ga0302326, IMG submission 202264) | Peat permafrost microbial communities from Stordalen Mire near Abisko, Sweden - Palsa_T0_3 | ecosystem: Environmental > Terrestrial > Soil > Palsa > Peat permafrost | place: Sweden: Abisko... | reverse complement strand
AAAGACTTGCAGGGTGGCGGGTTTGACTTTTCTCTCCTTTGACTTGATGTAGTCGGCTATTTGATTGAAGAAGTCTTCCTCGGTTTTCTTTTTTTCGGGTATATAGGTGGCATGGCGTTGGAGTTGGTCGCCAAAGAGTTTTTCGAGGTTAAGGGTTGGTGTGAAGGTCTCCTTTATATACTGTCCCAATGGTTGGATGCCTTGTTGCCTTGCGAGTTTGATAAACTCGCACGCGAGTTTTTCCAGGCGCTCGATTTCGTCGTTGAGCTTTTGCGGGTCACCATGGTTTGACGGCAGATTTTCTTTGACACTACGTGTTCTTTTATTCCAATATTCTGGTGGAATGGCGATCTGTGTGTTAAGAAACACCTTGTGATCGCCGTCATGATAAAAGGGGAAATAGACAAAGGTGGTGCCATCTTCTCTACATCTTTTCGCTTCACAAATCGGATTGAGTCTTTGCATAAAAACGTACTTTTTTGAGGTCGCGGTTGAAGTCGCGGTCGACGTTGTATGTATTTGTAAAGGTAGGGGCCACCACAATTGGGTGGTTGTTATAAATATTTGAAAATCAAGTGTTTGTTGTTCGAATTTGTACGAGCGCGTACAAATAAAAAAGGCTCACATTGCTGTGAACCTTTGAGGAGCGGACTGGACGGGACTCGAACCCGCGACCTCCGCCGTGACAGGGCGGCATTCTAACCAACTGAACTACCAATCCAACCTCCGTTTTCGGGGAGATTTGAGGCAAATTTTGCCGTCACACCTACCGTTTTTCGGGATGGCAAAGATAGGAGAATTTTGATTTTCTCCAACAAAACTTTTACGTAAATTTTGCTTCCCTTAATTTTACGGCTTTAATAATAGTAGCAATTAACATGGCGCAAACAAAGAATCGACAGTTCCTGGATTTTGAAAAACCGATCAAAGAGTTGTTTGATGAGATCGAAAAACTCAAACAGACCGCCGAAAAGACCAAGGTGGATCTTAGCGATTCGATCCGGAAGTTGGAGGACCAGGTCATTGAGAAGCGCCGAGAGATCACCCAACATTTGACGCCCTGGCAAAAGGTGCAGTTGAGCCGGCATCCTGACCGGCCTTATACATTGAAATATATCGACAAGATGTGCACCAATTTCATAGAGTTGTTCGGCGACAGGAATGTGCGGGACGACAAGGCCATGGTAGGCGGATTTGCACAGCTCGATGGGCAGACCGTGATGATGATCGGTCAGCAGAAGGGCACCAATACCAAGATGCGGCAACTGCGTAATTTTGGGATGGCCAACCCGGAAGGCTATCGGAAGGCGCTCCGGTTGATGAAACTGGCGGAGAAATTCGATAAACCCATCATTACATTGATCGACACACCCGGGGCTTATCCGGGCATGGAGGCGGAAGAACGGGGACAGGGTGAGGCCATTGCCCGCAATATCTATGAGATGATGCGGCTAAAAGTTCCGGTGATCTGCGTGGTCATTGGCGAGGGTGCATCCGGCGGTGCGCTTGGCGTAGGGGTGGGGGATAGGGTCTTTATGCTTGAGAATTCCTGGTATACCGTGATCTCGCCCGAGAACTGCAGTTCCATCCTATGGCGCAGCTGGGATCAGAAGGAGAAGGCTGCCGAGGAATTGCGGCTGACACCTGATAATATGTACGAATTTGGTCTTATCGATAGCATCATCCCTGAGCCGCTGGGTGGCGCGCACTGGGATTATACAGAGGCGGCGAACCTGTTGAGGCCGAAATTGGTAGCGACGCTCCATGAACTTGGTCAAATGAAGCCTGAGGAACGCGTTCGAAAGCGGATCGAGAAGTTTGGAAAAATGGGCTTTTACAATGAAGTAAATGCCTGAACTCGTACATCGCTTTTAAATCAATATACATGACACTTAGGGAACAGCTCCGGGGTACCGGAGTAGCATTGGTAACACCATTTCAGTCCGATTTCGCTGTTGACTACAAAGCCCTGGCAAAAATCATCGATTTTGTGATCGAAGGAGGGGTAGAACATCTCGTAACCATGGGAACAACGGGGGAGACGTCGACCCTGTCTAAGGAAGAGAAGAGAGATATTATCGTATTTACTTATGAGAAGGTAGCCGGAAGGGTGCCTGTTGTCGTCGGCGTCGGCGGTAACAATACCCGCGAGTTGGAAAGTGAATTGTCCACGCTTCCGTTGGACAAGGCCGTCGCCGTATTAAGCGCCAGTCCATATTACAGTAAGCCCTCCCAGGAAGGTCTTTTCCAACATTATAGGACGTTGGCCGTTGCATCGCCTAAACCCGTCCTTTTATACAATGTTCCGGGCAGGACGGGTCGCAATCTGAGCGCTGCCACTACCCTCAGACTGGCTAACGAAGTGATAAATATCGCGGGTATTAAGGAAGCCAGCGGAGACATGGCCCAGTGTATGGAGATCCTTCGCGACAGGCCTGCGTCATTTTTGGTGGTCAGTGGCGACGACGCGTTGGCCATGCCCCAGATCGCCTGTGGCATGGACGGGGTGATCAGTGTTGCTGCCAACAGCTTTCCCAGGATCTATACGGATATGGTCCGGTTGTCGCTGAGCGGGGATTTTGCAGCTGCCAAATTGTTGAATGACCGCCTGATCGCCGGCTATGAGCTGCTTTTCGCCGAGAATAATCCGGCGGGGGTGAAGGCGGCGATGCATGAGCTGAAGCTGATCGGCAATTACGTACGGTTACCGCTTGTGCCGTTGAGCGATGGTCTGCGGCAGAAGATGAGCGACTATATCCATCAGACTTTGTAGGTAACGCCTTCCAGTGCCAGGTCGGTATTGGGGAAGATCTCCCGGGCCTCCTGCTCGAAGGCCTGTAATTTCTCGTATTTGGAGCTGAAATGGCCGATCAGCAGGCGTTCGACACCTGCTTCCAGCGCGATGGTCGCGGCCTGGACGGTGGTGCTATGGTAGCGTTTGCCGGCTTGTACTTCGAGGTCTTTGAGGTAGGTGGTCTCGTGATAGAGGAGATCAGCACCCTGGACGCGTTCGGCTACCCGGGGATCGAACAGCGTGTCAGCCGCATAGGCGTAAGACCTGGCCTTGGCGGCAGGCTCGGTGACGGCCTGATTTTCTACCAGCACCCCATCCTTTCTGAGATAGCTTTCGCCCCATTTCAGCCTGTCGAAAAAGGAGGAAGGCACGTTGTATTGACGGGCTTTTTCCGGGTTTATTCGCCTGAAAGGACGTACCTCCCTAAAGCGAAAGCCCCAGCATTCTATCCGGTGATAGACAGGAAAACAGCTCACTTCGAATTTTGCTTCCCTACAAATGGGGCCTTCTGTGTCGAGGGTGTGGAAGTGGAGCGGGTAAGGCAGTTGGATGTCCGCTACTTTCAGCTGCAGCCCGATGATATCCTGCAGAGCGGATGGGGCATAGATATGCAGATCCTGTGTCCTGCCCAATAGTCCCATTGAGGTGAGCAGGCCAATCAACCCGAAATAATGATCGCCGTGAAGATGGGAGATGAAGATATAATTGATCTTACTTCGCCGGATCTTGTATTTGGCCATTTGCATCTGGGTTCCTTCGCCACAGTCGACTAGGAAGATCTGGTCTTCCATAGTGACCACCTGTGCTGTGGGGTGACGATCGAAAGCCGGAAGCGCGGAGTTGTTCCCTAAGATTGTGACGGCCAGCATTACGCGATTTTGCTATTTTTTATTTTATGCGGAAGATGCGCTGTCTGCAAATTAGCGCATCTTCCGCATGACGCTAATGTCTGGCCTTCGGCCAACGGACCGCCGATCCGTTAGAGTGACGATCTTTAGACGATGGGTTCTGCCCATCTGCTGCATTGCCGGGAAAAATACATCAAAAGCGCTGAATTATTTGCAAAATGTTTGGCTTGTACGCCTCGCCGAAGAGGTTGAGATGGATGAGAAGGGGATAGAGGTTTGCGATCTCCCACTGCCCGCGATAGTTGGGTGGGAGAGGATAGGAGTTGTGGTAGGTTTCATAGAAAGCGGGATCGAAGCCGCCGAAGAGGGTCGTCATGGCCAGGTCCATGCTTCGATGGCCGAAGTAGGTCGCCGGGTCGATGAGGACCGGTTGGTTGTTGTCGTCGCAGAGGAAGTTGCCGGACCATAGATCGCCATGGAGGAGCGCGGGAGGTTCGGGTGGGAAGAAATCGGGTAAATGCCGGTAAAGGCGCCGGAAATGCTCCCGGGCGGTATTGTTGAGGAGGCCGCTATTATAAGCTTTTAGGAGTTGGGGCTCGAGCCGGCGTTCTACGAAGAAATCTGGCCATGAGTCGTCGGGCGTATTGTCCTGGGGAAGGGCGCCCATGTAATTGTCTTCGTCCAGTCCGAATTGGGGTTGGGTAACCGAACGAGGTCCAACGGTGTTGGACCGACTGAAGGTTACGGGCGAAGCCCTGTGCAGACGGGCAAGCCGTTCCCCGAAAGTAGCCCAGAAGTTCCCGGTTGGCGGGGTTTGGTGGATCCATTCCAGCACCAGCACCTGCCGTTCATCCAGGGTGGTGCAGGCAATTGTGAGCGGCACGCGGAGGATGGCGGGTTGCGCGAGTAAGGCCAATCCCCTGGCTTCTTTTACAAAAAGGTCTGGAAAATGTGCGATATCATTGAACTTGCAGAACCACCGTCTGTTATCCTTCGTAAGTACCTGGTATGCAATATTGATGTCTCCACCGCTTATCGGTCGGAGGATCAGGCCGGCCATGGGAGGCGGATCGGGCAGTGCGGCGAGGGCTTTGTGCAGGACCTCCTGGGTATTGGGCGGCATATTTGGCTAATTGCGAGCGATCTCTCTGACTTTCTGTCTGTTAGTGATCCAGGTCACAGATCGGGGCCGTTCAGTAAATCCCTTTCCACCTCTTCCAGGTGGATGATGTCCCAGGCCTCGCTTTCCGTGGGGGTTACGTTCATGAGTTCAAGAAGACCATTGTCTTCCAAGCTTTTCTCTACGGCCGGGGTAAGTTCGCAAATCACGAAGGAAGAGCCATTGTCGTAGAAGGCTTGTTGGATGCGGACCAGGGATTCCGCAGCAGCGTCGTCCACCTCCTGGGTGTCTTTTAAGATGAGAACCACGTTTTTAACGTCTTTTTCGAGAATAGGGAGTAAACGTTGATCCAGCTCCTCTGTCATATTTGCAGCAAGAACGGATTCTGTGATGGTAATGGCATGAAATTTTTCTCTGGTATCAATTTTGACTTGCATATACACTTAATGTTATTAACGGCCGTTAATAAAGAGGCGGAAACAGAGTCAAAAATATTCGTTATTATTGTATAACGCTCAATAACTTAAAAATGGATAATAATTTTTCAGCCCAGGTAAAGGAGATTATATCGTTCAGCAGGGAGGAAGCTTTGCGTCTGGGGAACGATTTTATCGGTACGGAGCACTTATTGCTGGGATTGATACGTGAGGGGGATAATACGGCTGTCCGCATCCTGAAGAGTTTTAATGTGGATTTGTATGAACTTCGGAAGGAAGTGGAGATGGCAGTAAAGGATAAAACCGGTAAGAACATCGCCAATATCAATAGTCTGCCGCTGACCAAGCAGGCGGAGAAAGTGATACGGGTGACCGTTCTGGAAGCGAAAGCCCTTAAAAGCCCTACTGTAGAGACCGAACATCTGATGCTTTCGATCCTTAAGAACAAGGAAAATATTGCTACTCAGATCTTGAATCAATTCGACGTGGACTACGATCTGTTCAGAAACGAGCTGGGGGTTGTGAAGAGCAACGATGTTCGTAGCGAATATGCGGAGGAGAACGACGATGATTTTGATGAGGAGAAGAAATATTCGCAGCAAAAGGCGCGTTCTGCGGGCACTGCTAAAAGCAAGACGCCGGTGCTTGATAATTTTGGCCGGGATATCACCCGGTTGGCCGAGATGGGGGCTTTGGATCCCATTGTAGGCAGGGAAGAGGAGATCGAAAGGGTATCGCAGATCCTTTCCCGCAGGAAGAAGAACAATCCGATCCTGATCGGCGAGCCCGGTGTGGGTAAGACGGCGATCGTGGAGGGCCTGGCGCTGCGTATCGTTCAGCGCAAGGTTTCGCGGGTTTTGTTCGACAAGCGGGTGATCTCGCTGGACCTTGCCGCACTGGTAGCGGGTACTAAATACCGTGGTCAGTTCGAAGAGCGGATGAAGGCGATCATGAACGAACTGGAGAAGAACAGGGACGTGATCCTCTTTATCGATGAGATCCATACGATCGTAGGGGCAGGCGGTGCCAGCGGATCACTGGATGCCAGCAATATCTTCAAACCGGCTCTCGCTCGCGGCGAACTGCAGTGCATTGGCGCCTCGACGCTGGATGAATACCGGATGTACATTGAAAAGGACGGCGCACTTGATCGCCGGTTCCAAAAGGTAATGGTCGACCCGCCTAGTGTCGAAGAGACCATCCAGATCCTGAACAACATCAAATCGAAATACGAAGACTACCATAACGTCACTTACTCCGACGATGCGATCGATGCGTGTGTGAAGCTCAGCGATCGGTATATGACGGACCGGCTGTTGCCGGACAAGGCGATCGATGTACTGGACGAAGTAGGCGCCAGGGTCCACTTGAAAAATATCAATGTTCCCCAGAATATCGTCGATCTCGAAAAGAAGATCGAAGATGTGAAGAACGAGAAGAATAAAGTGGTAAAGAGCCAGAAGTTTGAAGAGGCTGCCTCTCTCCGGGACACGGAGAAACGGCTCCAGGAAGAGTTGGAAAAGGCCAAGGCCGAATGGGAAGAGGAAAGCAAGCACAAGCGTTATCCCATCGACGAGGAGAACATTGCCGAAGTGGTCAGCATGATGACCGGCATCCCCGTAAAACGGATGGTGCAGGCCGAGACGGAAAAGCTGAAGAATATGGCCATCGATATGCGCGGCATGGTAGTTGGTCAGGACGAGGCTATCACGAAGGTGGTAAAAGCCATACAGCGTAATAGGGTCGGCCTGAAGGACCCCAAGAAGCCGATCGGAACGTTCATCTTCCTTGGCCCCACGGGCGTAGGTAAGACTGAGTTGGCCAGGGCGCTGTCGCGGTATATGTTCGATTCTGAAGATTCCCTTATCCGCATCGACATGAGCGAATACATGGAGAAGTTCACGGTTAGCCGCCTGATCGGTGCGCCTCCGGGATATGTAGGATATGAAGAAGGCGGCCAGCTGACGGAACGGGTTCGTCGCAAGCCTTATTCGGTGATCCTGCTGGATGAGATCGAAAAAGCACATCCGGATATCTACAATATTTTGTTGCAGGTATTGGACGACGGTCAGTTGACCGATGGTCTTGGCCGTAAGGTGGATTTCAAGAATACGACGATCATCATGACCTCCAATATCGGAGTTCGTCAGCTGAAGGACTTTGGGGATGGGGTTGGATTTGCGACGGCAGCGCGGACGCAGAATGTCGACGAAAACAACAAGGCGGTTATCGAGAAAGCGCTTAAAAGGACTTTTAGCCCCGAATTTTTGAATAGGATCGACGATGTGGTCATCTTTAATGCGCTGAACAAGGAGCATATCTTCCAGATCATCGATATCCTGATGAAGGGGGTGCTGAAACGCCTGAACAATCTGGGCTTTACCCTTGAGCTGACGGCGGAGGCCAAGAGCTTTATTGCCGACAAGGGATATGACTCGCAGTTTGGCGCCCGTCCGCTGCACAGGGCCATCCAGAAATACCTGGAAGATCCGCTGGCGGAAGAGATCCTCAACATGAGTATCAAGAATGGGGATGTCCTGATCGCGGACCTCGATAAGGAGAATTCGAAGATCAAGTTCACACTGAAGGAAAAGGAAAAAGAGAAATCAGAAGCTTAGTCAATTTTTATACGACAGAAGCCGCACGGTGTGCGGCTTTTTTTTTGTTTTTTTGCAGTAATGAGCATCATTATTACCATTGACGGCTGGTCGTCCTGTGGGAAGAGCACGTTGGCCAGGCAGCTGGCGCGCGAGCTTCACTATGTTTATATAGACAGCGGCGCTATGTACCGGGCGATCACGCTTTATTTTCTGCGTAATCATGTGGACTGGACCAAGCCGGAGGCGGTCGCCGAGGCCCTGGAGCATATCCGGTTGGAATTTGTGACCAACCACAAGAACGGACATACGGAGATGTGGTTGAATGGTGAGAATGTCGAATACCTGATCCGGGATCTTGTGATTGCAGAGAAGGTGAGTGAGGTGGCGGCTGTGAAGGCGGTCCGCGACTTTGCCGTTGCGAAGCAACAGGAGATGGGAAAGGGTAAGGGCATTGTCATGGACGGCCGGGATATCGGGACGGTGGTTTTTCCGAAAGCCGAGCTAAAGATCTTTATGACGGCCGATGAGGCGGTGCGGGTCCAGCGGCGATACCGGGAATTGTATGAGAAGAATCCCAATATTACTTTGGAGGAGGTCAAGCAAAATCTGGCTCACCGGGACTATATCGACTCGCATCGGGCAATCAGTCCGCTGAGGCAGGCGGAAGATGCGGTTGTGCTCGATAATTCGCATTTGACCGTGAAGCAGCAATTGGAGATCGCGAAGAATTGGGTGAAGGAGCGGATGGCTTAAGATAAAAAAAACCCGCCTGATGGCGGGTTTGTTATTTGGTGCCGGCGCCGGCGGTGGCGTTAGCGGAGGAACAGTAGTTCACGGTACTTGGAGAGGACCCATTCCTTGTCGTCTACCAGGAGTTCCAGTTTGTCGACGTGGTAACGGATCTCGTCGAAAAAGGGCTCTTTTACCTGGCTGCTGTAGGCGATGGCCTTCGTGCGGGTATCGGTGATGTTGTTAGCGATCTTGCGCGCTTCGATCATCTTGCCGACCTGTTCGCTCACCTTTGAGATATGCTCGGAGATCTTCTCGAGGATCTGTTGCTGGTTGGTATAGGCGCTGACCGGCAGGCCGATCTCTTTCAATCCCTTGATGTTCTGGATGAGGATGTTCTGGTATTTGATCGCCGGGGGCAGGACGTGGCTGGTGGCCAGTTCGCCCATGATACGGGCTTCGATCTGCACCCGCTTGATGTATTTTTCCAGTTCGATCTCGTGGCGGGCTTCCAGTTCGATATGGGTATAGACGCCGTTGGCTTCGTAGAGGTGTTTAGCCTTTTCGGTGATCATGGCGTCGAGTGCGAGGGGGGTAGTACGGACGTTGGGGAGGCCGCGTCTTTCAGCTTCGTGGTGCCATTCGTCGCTGTAGCCGTCGCCTTCGAAGATGACCTTTTCGCTGCTCGCGACGTATTCGCGGATCACGTGCATGATGGCGATCTCTTTTTTGTCGCCTTTTTCGATGAGGGCGTCGACATCCTTTTTGAATTTCTTGAGTGTTTCGGCCAGGATGCTGTTTACGGCGATCATGGCGTTGGCGCAGTTGGCGCTTGAACCTACGGCGCGGAACTCGAACTTGTTGCCGGTGAAGGCAAAGGGCGAGGTGCGGTTGCGGTCCGTATTGTCGAGCAGCAGTTCAGGAATGCTTCTGTGGAGGTCCAGTTTGAGGATGGCTTCATCCTGCTCATCGAATTTGTCGCCCACTCTCTCCTTTACGTCCGCCAGTACTTTGCTCAGGTATTCACCGATAAAGACGGAGATGATGGCGGGGGGGGCTTCATTGGCGCCGAGGCGGAAATCGTTACCGGCCGAGGCGATCGAGGCACGGAGTACATCGGAATATTCGTAAACGGCCTTGATCGTATTGACGAAGAAGGTCAGGAACATGAGGTTGGTCTTGGGCGTTTTGCCGGGAGCCAGGAGGTTGACGCCGGTGTCGGTCGCCATGCTCCAGTTGTTGTGTTTGCCGCTGCCGTTGATGCCTGCGAAGGGTTTTTCGTGGAGCAATACCCGGAGTCTGTGACGGCGGGCGACGCGGTCCATGATATCCATGAGCAGGATATTGTGGTCGACGGCTACGCTGACCTCTTCGAAGATGGGGGCGCACTCGAACTGGGCGGGAGCGACCTCGTTATGGCGGGTGCGCAGCGGGATGCCCAGTTTGTAGGATTCATTTTCGTAGTCGCGCATAAAAGCGTAAACGCGTTCGGGGATGCTGCCGAAATAGTGGTCTTCGAGCTGCTGTCCCTTGGCGGGGGCATGGCCGAAGACGGTCCTGCCGCTCATGACCAGGTCGGGGCGGGCGTTGAACAGGCCTTCGTCCACGACAAAGTATTCCTGTTCCCAGCCGAGGGTAGCCGTAACCTTGGTGACGTTCTTGTCGAAGTAATGGCAAACATCTACGGCGGCTTTGTCCAGGGCGGCCAGCGCTTTTAGGAGCGGTGCCTTATAGTCGAGGGATTCTCCGGTGTAAGAAACGAAGATGGTAGGGATACAGAGTGTTTTTCCGGCTCCGATCTCCATGATGAAGGCGGGAGAGGAAGGGTCCCAGGCGCTGTAACCGCGGGCTTCGAAGGTGGCGCGGAGGCCGCCGCTGGGAAAGGAGGAGGCGTCGGGTTCCTGTTGGATCAGTGCGGCGCCGTCAAATTCCTCGATTGCGGTGCCATCGCTCTTTATGGTAAAGAAAGAATCGTGTTTTTCGGCAGTGGTCCCTGTCAGTGGTTGGAACCAGTGGGTGAAGTGGGTGACCCCCTTTGCTTCGGACCATTGACGCATACCGGAAGCGATCTGATTGGCAATACCGCGATCGATCTTTTTGCCGCCTTTGATAGACGCCTGCAGACTCTTATAGGCTTCGTCACTCAAAAATTCGCGTGCGGTCTTCAGGGTGAAAACGTTCTCGCCGAAGATGGCGGTTATTTTGGCCGCGCCAGGGATCTGGCTTTCGGGGGTGGTGGTTAGATTGTCAATAGCTTTAAATCTTAATGAGGACATTATTGAAAAGTTTTAGCGAAACTAAATGATTGCAGGGTATTAAACAATTTTTTGGCCCGCAGCCCCCGAAATTCGGCGATTTTTTGGCCATTTTTGAACTATATGAATTATTCATAATTTATGATAAAAGTTCGGGAAAACCAGGCATTTACGGTCTGAAAAGGCTGCCAGTTCCGGAGGGAGTATAGGCAGGGTGCCGCGAGGAAAGGCAGGTAGATGCTGCGGTAGCGGATGATGGCGCCGGCGAAGGGGATGACGAGTCCGATCTGCAGCATGCCAGCCAGGGCGAGGATTATACAACACAGGGAAAAAGGGGAGGGGGCGGAACGTTTGAACAGGGCGGCGGCGGCGATGGCCCAGATGCACAACAATTCCAGGGAGAAGAGCTGGTAGATGCGCTGGCCGCCGCTCCCGGGCAGGGGCTCGAACAATCCGTTGCGCAAGGCTACCGGGATGGCCCATAGCAGGCTGGTCCACGTGCCGTCCAAAGGCGGCAGGTAAAGGATTGAATTTCCCTTTAGCGCCATAAAAGAGTGTTGTTGAGCGGCGAGGTCATCCAGCAACCGGGTTTGCAGAAGGATGAGAATGATGGCTGTGCCGATGCCTGCAATGATCCAGTTTTGGCGGCGGGATGGGGGGCGGAGGCCGAGCAGCCATGCCAGCAAGGCCGGGATGAGGATTAATGCCACTGCAAACCGGAAGAAGACGATCGCCAGAAAGGCGGCAATCGGACGGGCGGCATAGACAAGGCGGCGCCGGGGCATGCCGAGCCAGTAAAAGAGAAAGCCCAATAACAGGAACAACACGGCTTCGCGGTGGATGCAGGCCGTCCAGAAGAGGGTGGACGGCAGGAGATAGGCGGTGAGGGCGGAAAGGGGGCTTCCCGGGAACTGGCGGCTGAAGACGCGGTAGAGGGCAGTATTACCCAGGAATACGGGGAAGGAAAAGAGCAGTGTATTGATCCACATATTATCAAAGGAGAACCAATCGAGGATGATCTGGATAAAGGTGATCGCGTTGTGGGTGATAGCATCCCAGCTGGAATTGTAGTAGAGGAACAAGTGGGTGTCATGGAAGAGCCGTGACCGTTCGAGGAAGCTGAATTGAAAATAGAACCAGATATCGCCGTGTTCGGGGTAGAAGCGCCAGGCGATCCAGTTGTGGAGGCATCCGGCGAGCACGTGACAACCGAACAGGGCCAGCAGGAAGACGGGTCGGATGCCGCTCTTCCTGAAGAAGGGGATCTTGAGGATACCGAAGCAACATAACCCGCAATAAAAAATAAACAGCAGTACCTGCATAGTTTATACGATGGATGATCTTATGATTCTGAGGGCGTTTATCTTTTCCAGGTAGATGAGCGAGACGCGCTCCCGGGTATAGTTTTCCAGCACCTTTTTCCTTGCTGCGAGACCCATCTGCTTCTTTGCGTCGGCGGGAAGATGGTAGTATGCCGTCATTTTCTCTGCCAGGTCGGCCCCGTCCCTGGCCCGGCAGAGCCAGCCATTGACCCCGTCGTCGACGATTGCTCGGCAGCCGGCCGTATCCGCGGCGATGAGTGCCTTGCACATGCTCCCGCCTTCCAGCAGGCTAAGTGGCATGCCTTCCCGGTAGGACGGCAGGACGATACAATCGGCCTGTTCGATGAAAGGAGCGACCTGGTCGGCATGGCCAAGATAGGTGATCAGGTTCCGGTTTGTCCAATCTTCCACCTGCTCCCGGGAAATGGCGACCGGGTTACCTTCGTCGAAAAAACCCAGTAACTGGCAATGTACGGAGAGGCCCCGTTGACGGAGCAGTTGGGCGGCCTGTACGAACTCATAAATGCCTTTGTGCCGGATAAGGCGGCCGATGAGCAGGAAGGTGACGGCTTTATTTCCTGGTTCGTAGGGCATGGGAAAGAATTCTGTGGTATCCACGCCTTCGCCCGGCAGCAGGAAGGTCTTGTCGGCGCTGACCAGCTTTTCTTTGGCGAAGATATGGCGGTCGTCGTCGTTGAGGAACCAGACTTCGGCGGTCCCGGGCAAGGCTCGCCGGTACAGGAGCTTTGCGGCGGACTGCAGCCAGCCTTTGCCGGAAAAGCTGTAGCCGAGGCCCGTGATGATACTTATGGACGGGATGCCGGCTCGGGTCGCGGCGAGGGAGCCAAAGAGATTAGCTTTTATGGTATAGTGGAAGATAAGATCCGGGCGGAGGGTCCGGTACCGGCGCAGGAGTTCCCGGTAGAGGAGCATGTCGCGGAAGGGAGAGATGGTCTTGCCCTGCATATGGCGAAGGGCGACATAGGTAACGCCTTCGAGGTGTTCGAATGCCGGCGTATAGGAGTCGCGGGGTGCCAGCACAAAGACATGAAACCCTTCTTTCAGCAGTCTTTCAATAAGATAAAGCCTGAATTTGTAGATACTCCAACTGGTATTCGCTACAAGGGCAATACTTGGTTTAGACGCCATAACCGGCAAACCTACTGATTTTCTCCTTTAATTGGGAAGCGGATCGTAACTTTGCGGCCTTATGGAGATAACCATTAAAACGGCCGAGCAATTGCGGCTTACGGCGGAGGAATTCGGTCTGATCAAAGATAAATTGGGGCGCGTGCCAAATTTTACAGAACTGTGCGCTTTTAGCGCCATGTGGAGCGAGCATTGCAGTTATAAGAATTCGATCAAATGGTTGAAGACCCTCCCCCGGGAAGGGAAGAAGATGCTGGTCGCGGCCGGAGAAGAGAATGCCGGTCTGATGGATATCGGGAATGGCCATGGAGTAGTCTTTAAGATCGAGTCTCACAACCATCCTTCGGCCCTGGAACCTTTCCAGGGGGCGGCAACCGGTGTCGGCGGTATCCACAGGGATATTTTTACGATGGGCGCGAGGCCGATCGCTTCCTTGAATTCCCTGCGTTTTGGGAACCTGAAGGAAGCGAAGACGCAGCATCTTTTGTCCGGCGTCGTACATGGGATCGGGCATTACGGGAATTGCTTTGGAGTGCCTACCGTGGGCGGAGAGATCTACTTTGAAGACTGTTATCATACGAACCCGCTGGTAAATGCGATGAGCGTCGGTATCCTGAAGAACGGTGAGACCATCAGCGCGACGGCAAAGGGGAAGGGCAATCCTGTGATCTTCGTGGGAAGTGCGACGGGTAAGGACGGTATCGGCGGGGCGAGTTTTGCTTCCGCCAATATCACCGGAGAATCTACAAAGGAATTGCCAGCCGTGCAGGTAGGCGATCCTTTCCAGGAAAAGAAACTGCTTGAAGCCTGTCTGGAGGTCATCAAGACTGGCGCCGTAGTCGGGATGCAGGACATGGGCGCGGCGGGAATCATCTGTTCGACGGCGGAGATGAGTGCGAAGGGCGAGGTGGGGATGCGTATTGACCTGGAGAAGGTGCCCGTCCGCCAGGACAATATGAAAGCGTGGGAATTGTTGTTGAGTGAGAGCCAGGAGCGGATGCTGATGGTCGTGGAAAAGGGGCGGGAGGCCGAGGTCATCCGTATCTTTGAAAAATGGGATTTGCCGGCGGCTACTATCGGGGAAGTCACGGATGATGGGCTTTTGCATTTCTTTATGCATGGACAACTGGAAGCGGAGATACCGGCTTATGAGCTGGTATTGGGCGGTGGTGCGCCGCAATACGACCGGCCTTATAGTGAGCCGGCCTATCTGAAGAAGGTTAGGGCATTCGATGCATCGACCGTGGTGGTGCCTGCTGATCTGCGGGCTGTGGCCGAGCGGCTGGTGGCGTTGCCGAATATCGCTTCAAAAAAATGGGTGGCCGTTCAATATGACAGCACGGTGGGTGCGGCGAACTCTTCTACCAATCAACCTAGTGATGCGGCTGTGGTGCTGGTGAAAGGAATCGAGCGAAGCGAAGATTCCGAACGAGGACCGAACGAAGGTTCGGGCCGAAGTTCAGGAAAGGCATTGGCGGTCACCACGGATTGCAACAGCCGGTATGTGTATGCCGATCCTTATAAAGGCGCGATGATCGCCGTTGCCGAAGCGGCGCGAAATATTGTTTGCAGCGGCGGTCAGCCGTTGGGTGTCACCAACTGTCTGAATTTTGGCAATCCATATGATCCCGGGGTCTATTACCAGTTTGTGCATGCCGTCAAGGGGATGGGGGACGCTTGTCGAAAATTTGATACACCTGTCACCGGCGGGAATGTGAGCTTTTACAATCAGCATCCTGACGGGGCCGTCTACCCGACCCCTACTATTGGCATGGTGGGTGTGCTGGAAAGCGTCGGCGATAAGATGACCCTGGACTTCAAAAAAGAAGGGGATCTTATTTTTCTACTGGGGGTCAGCAACGATGATATTGCTTCTTCAGAATACCTGCATAAGATCTGCGGGGTAGAGTTCAGTCCCGCGCCGCATTTCGATTTAGAAGAAGAAGTGCGGCTGCAGCAGTTGGTGGCGGACCTGATCCGTCGCGGGCTGGTGCGTTCAGCGCATGATGTCAGCGAGGGTGGGTTGTTCGTGACGTTGGCGGAGTCGGCCTTTCCAAGGCAGCTGGGTTTCGATGTCGTGGCCGGGGACGCGAATATTCGTAAGGATGCCTATTGGTTCGGCGAGTCGCAGGGCCGGGTGGTGGTGAGTGTATCGCCCGATCACGCGGCTGATTTCCGGCAGGTATTGGGCGGTTTTCCGGCAGCGGAACTGGGTATCGTTACCGCGGCCGCGGTCGAGGTGGATGGTATGGACTGGGGAACGGTGAGCGCGTGGAAGGAGAAATATGACAATAGTCTGGAGGACTATTTGAATGCCTGCACCAGCGGTCTTTCGACTGTCCTGTAAAACAGGAGTCCGATAGCGTTGAGATAAGCGACCATCAAACGCGGCAAGTGTGCGAACAGCCTGAACGGCATTCAATATGGGCGGATAGCGGGTAGCGGGGTTATGTATTTGAAGGCTCAAAGGAGTATATTTGCGTGCGGGGAGTTGCCCCGATCAAATATATGGCAAAATCAACAGATGTCGACGGAGGCAAGGATTTCATTGTCGTCACCGGTGCGGCGGGATTCATCGGAAGCTGTTTGGTGGGTTTCCTAAACCAGCAGGGATATACGAACCTCATCCTGGTGGATGAATTCGACAGGCTGGACAAGGTCCCCAATTTGGAAGGGAAGATTTTCAGTGCCGCGGTTGAGCGTGACGTATTTTTTGATTGGTTGGAGGAAAACCGTCCTGTCATCCGGGCTTTTTATCATATCGGGGCGCGGACGGACACGACCGAATTCGACTATTCCGTGCACGAACGGCTGAATGTGGTGTATTCCAAGCGGGTGTGGGAGTACTGTGCGAAACACGGCATCCCACTTGTCTATGCTTCTTCTGCCGCCACCTATGGGGCCGGTGAAAAGGGATATGATGACCGGCATGATGTGATAGGGGAGTTGAAGCCATTGAATGCCTATGGCATTTCGAAGAATGAATTTGACAAATGGGCCGTTCAACAAGCCATGCAGCCGCCGTTCTGGGCCGGACTGAAATTCTTTAATGTTTATGGTCCCAATGAATACCACAAGGCGAGGATGGCCAGTGTGATATTCCATTCCTATAACCAGATCAGGAAGGATGGGGTGGTGAAGCTTTTCAAGTCGCACCGGCCGGATTTTAAGGATGGCCAGCAACTGCGGGATTTTGTGTACGTGAAAGACGTGATCAAGGTGTGTGTCTGGCTGATGCAGCATCGGCCTGTCAGCGGATTATACAACCTCGGTACGGGTCAGGCGAGGTCTTTTGAAGATCTGGTGAGAGCCACTTATGCGGGATTGGATATGGGGCCCAATATTCAGTATATCGATATGCCTGAGGACATTCGGGACAAGTACCAGTATTTTACGGAGGCCAATATGGGCAAACTGCGGGCGGCGGGATATGTCGAGCCCTTTTATTCGCTGGAAGAGGGGGTGGGAGATTATGTGCGGAATTACCTGAGTAAAGGAGCATTTTTATGAATAAGAAGATCGCCATTATCGGGGGTGGAAATTTAGGGACGGCCATTGCGGAGGGTTTGATACAGAGTGGGTTCGTAAGCCCCAAGCATATCCTCGTCACCAAGCGGGATATACGAACTTTGCATGAGTTGGAGCGTCGCGGTGTGCTGGTGAGTGACAAGAATGAAGAGGCGGTCCGGTATGCCGATCTGATCATACTCGCGGTCAAGCCGTTCCAGGTCGATGAGATCCTGCTTTCGTTGAAGGGGGAGTTTCGGGCGGAATCGCAGGTGTTGGTGTCCGTGGTAACGGGTGTCAGTATCGACCATATTACCGGTCATACGGGTCAGCGTCTTCCGGTTGTGAGGGCCATGCCCAATACGGCGATCGCGATACAGGAGAGTATGACCTGTATTGCTGCTAAAAATGTGGCAGAAGAGCACTTGCAGTATGTGTTGGATATATTCAATCAACTGGGCAAGGCAGTACGGATAGACGAGAAACTGATGGATGCGGCCACCGTATTGGGCGCCTGTGGGACTGCTTTTGCCATGCGTTATATCCGGGCTAATATCCAGGGTGGCATCGAGATCGGTTTTGATGCTGCTACTGCCAATCTGATCGCCGCTCAGACGGTAAAGGGTGCGGCCGAGCTTTTGCTGAAAAAGGGGACGCATCCGGAGCAGGAGATCGACAAGGTCACAACCCCCAAGGGCTGTACGATCGCCGGTCTGAATGAGATGGAGCACCGCGGGTTCAGCTCTTCGCTGATCAAGGGGCTGGTGGCGAGTTATGAGAAGATTGCTAAGGATACCTGAGCGCAGCGAAAGGTACGAACGAGGAGGACGGGGCCCGCGAAGGGCCCGACAGAGGAACGCACCGGTGGTGCGTTACGAAGGTCTAAGCAGGTCCGACGAAGTTCTCAATAGGTCTTGCCGGAGTCCATATCTACGGCATAAATGCGGCGTTGATTGGTTTCCGCTCGCGAGGTGGTGGTAAAGTATTCCGGCGCGATGGGTTTGCCGTCGGGGCCCAGTGCAGGAGGGGTAGGCGGCGCGAGGAAATAGAAGGCACGGTCTTCCCGCCAGACGGGGTAAAGCACTCCGTCGTGCATCATATAAATATTCTTACCGTCGCAGCAGCCCCAGGCCTCATGGGAATAGTAAGTGCTGCCGCCAGACTCGCTGATATAGAGAAGGCGATAATTATTTTCCATTCGTATCTCAAAATGTTGGAGGGAAGGTTTGTTGTTCCGGCATTCTTCGAAGCCAGTGTAGACGCCTGGGGTAAGGGCAATATTGCCGGTGATGGGGGTTTCAAAGCGGGACTGGTTCCATTTCATGATTTCTTCCAGGTGGAGTTGCCGGCCTTTGCCCTGGCGGGCGGTGGTGAGTCGTGCGGCGCTGTCGGCCATGTCGCAGAGGATGGCTGTGACGTCCCTGTTCCATATGGAATAATAGGTGACGATGGAAGTATAGCGATTGTCCCGTTTATAGGCTTGAAGCGTGTCGAAGCGCAGGACCGGCGTGAAGAGGCTGTCTTCGACGGCATAGATCTCCGCTTTTAGCCGGATATGTGTTCTTTCGTGGAGGATAGCGGGATTTTTTAGTTTCTCCTCTCTGCGATAGTTGGCATCGGAAAGCCATAGGTTGCGCAGGACGATCAGTGCGGTATAGGGGGCGTCGGGCCGGGTAAAGTGAGCGTTGAGAAAGCCTGCGATCTCCGAGGCGGCGGTCTGCCGGAATACGAGCTGGCGGTTGTGCTGAGATCCCAGTGTCGGGATAAAGGCGTGGATGCCGATCCTGGCGGTATCGGGTCTTGCGTCCATGACCTGAAAATGCCTGAAGGTGAGCGTGCCGGTATAAGATCGGGTGGAGCTATCCAAATCTATGGTTACTGACGAAAGGTTGGAAAGGGAGGATTGGGCCGATGCAGAGAGGCAAAGGAGCAGGGCGCCGATGATGGATATTGGGTTGGTCATAGAAGACAATGGACAACAAAGTATAAAAAAAAACACGTTCCCATGAATTATATTTTATTGTATATGTAACTGATTGTTAAACCATTAGAAAATGTTCAGATGGGAAAAGGACGCGTAAAAATCCCTGTTTTCCCGGCAGGATTCTACGGTTGTATGTAAAATAAAGCGGTATTATCTTGCGTTTGTGTTCTGCCGGCCGTATTTTGTGCCCTCAAAAGACAGGCAGCTACATTGACCTTTGGAAAAGATAAAAAGACCTAAATCCAATTAAATTTATGAAGAAAGGAAAGACCCTTACCGTGCTCGTTTTAATTGTTGAAATTGCCTCAATTACGGTCCTACACGCAGTAAAGATCAATCAATCGGAGAAAGCCGCGGCAAAAGAAGTCTCGAAGAGTGCTTCGGAGGTTGTGGGATCAAGGCCGAAATCCGCTTATTCTTTAGCCTCGTTCAAATAAGTTATTGTATGTAAAAGAAAAAAGCCCAATTACGTTGGGCTTTTTTTCATTATAAGTTATCCACACGCATTTTTGCGGGATTATAATTTCACGTACTTTTGCCTGACCTCTTGGAATTTCCCTTCTTTTGGTTTTCAGCAGGTCACCCAAAAAGTCAACGTAGTTGGCTCTGGACAGACGTTAGTTAAGCGGCCAGGACTTCAGTGATGCTAAAGATAATTGTATTCCGCCTGTCGCACATAACACAACAACGCATTTAATAATAAGTTAATTGACCATTCTATGGCTAAGTATGTTTTTGTTACGGGTGGTGTGACTTCCTCATTGGGTAAAGGGATCATTGCCGCCTCACTGGCTAAATTATTGCAGGCCAGGGGGCTAAGGGCAACCATTCAGAAGTTTGATCCCTATATCAATGTGGACCCCGGAACCTTGAACCCATATGAGCATGGGGAATGCTATGTGACGGAGGATGGGGCGGAGACGGATCTTGACCTTGGTCACTACGAGCGTTTTTTGAACATCTTCACATCCCAGGCTAACAATGTGACCACGGGTAAGATCTATCAAACCGTGATCAATAAAGAGCGGGAGGGGGCTTATCTGGGAAAGACGGTTCAGGTCATTCCGCATATTACGGATGAGATCAAGAGAAGGATGTTGCTGTTGGGGCAGAGTAACAAGTACGATATTATTATCACCGAGTTGGGTGGTACGGTGGGGGACATTGAATCTTTGCCGTTTATTGAGGCCGTGCGTCAATTGCAATGGGAGATGCCGGAAGAGGACTGCCTGGTGGTGCACCTGACCCTTATTCCCTACCTGAAGGCGGCTAAAGAGCTGAAAACGAAGCCTACTCAACATAGCGTCAAGCTGTTAAGTCAGGAAGGCGTGCATCCGGACATCCTCGTTTGCCGGACGGAAGAGCCTTTATCGCCTGATATCAGGAAGAAGATCGCGCTTTTTTGTAATGTGAAGCCGGAGGCGGTGATCGAGGCGCAGGATGCTTCTACCATCTATGAGGTGCCGCTGACGATGATGCGGGAGAAGCTGGATGTTATTTGTCTGAAAAAGTTGAATATCACCAATTATCATGAACCTGACCTTCTGCGTTGGAAGGAATTCCTGGACAAGTTGAAATACCCCAAGAGCAAGGTCACGATCGGACTGATAGGGAAGTATATTGAATTGCAGGATGCCTATAAGTCTATTCTGGAGTCGTTTGTGCATGCGGGTGCCATAAATGAGTGTAAGGTGCAGGTCGTCAATGTGCATAGTGAGTTCATTACTGATGAGAATGTGTGCGAGAAGTTGTCCAACCTGGACGGGTTGCTGGTTGCGCCGGGTTTTGGCCATCGTGGTGTGGAGGGGAAGATCATTGCGGTGAAGTATGCGCGGGAGAACAAACTGCCCTTTTTTGGTATATGTCTCGGAATGCAGATGGCGGTCATCGAGTATGCCCGGAATATCCTGGGTTTAAAGGATGCACATTCTACCGAGATGGATGTCCATACGCCCCATCCGGTCATCGACCTGATGGAGGAGCAGAAGAAAGTCACGGCGAAGGGGGGGACGATGCGTCTGGGGGCTTATCCTTGTGTGCTGAAGGAGGGATCGCTGGCCAGCCAGATCTATGACGAGCGGCCTGAGATCAGCGAAAGACACCGTCATCGCTGGGAATTCAACAATGCCTATCTGCAACAATTCGAGCAGGCCGGGATGATACCGAGCGGCAGCAATCCGGAGAGTGGATTGGTGGAGATCGTCGAGTTGCCTGCGGCTGCGCATCCTTTCTTTATAGGGGTGCAATACCATCCCGAGTTGAAGAGCACGGTAGAGAGTCCCCAGCCGATCTTTGTGCATTTCATCAAGGCTGCCAAGGAGTTCGCCGAGTTAAAGAGTTCGGTGAAGAATCCGCTGCTGCAGAGTGAGATGATCTAAGTATTAATCTTGCAGGCTTTTAGCGGGGGTTCGGTAGGTGGGTTTCCAGCCGGTGGCTGGCTGCATTTCCACCGACGACTTCGTCGTCTGGCCGGGCTAACGAGGCGCCTTCGGCGGGTTCCGCCCGATTAGGCGCGGCGCCTATCGGTCAGAACCGTATATTTGCACTTCCTAAAAAATGTCATTATCATGGGCTTTGATCGCAATACGGTTATTGGTTTTGTGCTGTTAGGGGTCTTACTTTTCATCTATCTATATACCAGTACCAAAAACAGTCATGAGCTGGAAGCGCAGCGGAAGCATATTGCAGATAGCGTTGCTTTTGTCACCAAGGTGCGGGAAGACGCTGCTGCTGCTGCTGCGGCGGCTGCGAAGAAAGACACTACTGCAACCGGCGCGCCTGTAGCCGTCGACACGACGGGATTCAATCCCGCCCTTAATGGTACCGAGCATTTTGTCACGGTGGAGAACGACCTGGTTAAAGTTATATTCAGCAATAAGGGTGGCCAGCCGGTGGACGTGGAATTGAAGAAGTTCAAGGCCTATGACAGTACACCGGTAAAGCTTGTCGGGCCTGAGAGCCGGGTGAGCTATCCCATTAATACGGGCGCTGGCGCCGCGGATATCGCCAACCTCTATTTCAAGGACGGAAAGGTTACTAAAAATGCTGATGGGAGTCAGACGGTGCGGTTTATTTTGCCGGCGCCGTCGGGTCAGTCCATCGAACATGAATATATCCTGTCTGCCAATGACTATACGTTGGACTGGAATATCAATATCGAGAATCCGGGAAAGTTGTTCAGCCAGAACAATCTCAATCTGAGTTGGAACCTGCAGACGGAAAGGGCTCAAAAGAACATTACGGATGAGCGGCGCCTCACGAGTTTTTGTTATTCAGAAGACGGACAGTTCGATTATATGTCCGCCAAGACGGAGCGGGTTTTTGAGAAGCCGGTCCAGTGGGTGTCGTTGTCGCAGCAATTCTTTAATTCGACATTGATCGCAAAGACTACTTTCAACTCCGGCAGTGTCCATATGCAGCGCGAGACGGCTGATTCTTCCAATGTGGTAGCCAGGCTCCAGGTGAGCATGCAGCAGAAGATACCTGCTACTGCTTCGGCCAGTCTGCCTTTCCGGCTTTATTATGGTCCCAATGATTTTTCGATCTTAGAAAAGGAGGAGCCGGGCATGACGCACATCATCGATCTCGGCCGGGGTATCTATTCCTTTGTGCGACCGGTGAACGTATATATTATTATGCCGGTGTTCAATTTCTTCAAGGCGCATATCGCCAGTTTTGGCATTGCTATTTTGTTGCTGACGTTGTTCATTCGTTTGTTTACCAGTCCACTTGTCTATAGCAGTTATCTCAGCGGGGCCAAGATGAAGGCATTGCGTCCGGAGATAGAGACTTTGCGGAAGAAGATAGGGGACGACCAGCAGCAGATGGGGATGGAGCAGATGAAGCTTTTCAGGGAGGCGGGGGTAAATCCGCTGGGGGGCTGTATACCGGCGCTTTTACAGATCCCGATCTTCTTTGCGTTGTATAGTTTTTTCAATAGTAACATCGGACTTCGGGGCGAGACTTTTCTATGGTCGCATGATCTGAGCAGTTATGATAGCATAGTGAATTTTGGATTTTCTATCCCGGGCTATGGGGATCATGTGAGCCTTTTTGCGTTGTCTGCCGTGGCGACCAGCTTCCTGATCTCCCTGTATGGGATGAGCATGACCCCGGACCAGAGTAATCCGGCCATGAAGTATATGCCGTATATCATGCCGGTATTCCTGCTGGTATTCTTTAACAGGCTGGCCTCCGCGCTGACCTGGTATTATACGGTATCCAACCTGATAACGCTTGGGTTGCAATTCGTGATCCAGAACTATATCATCGACCATAAGAAGATCCTGACGCAGTTGCAGGCGAACAGGACCAAGCCAAAGACGAAATCGAAGTGGCAGGAGCGGTTGGAGCAGATGCAGGAGGCGCAGAAAGGTGCGGGACCTCAGAAGCGGCCTCAGCCGCCCAGGAAATAGTATGAAAAAGCAGCTATATTCCATATCCTTTTTCTTTTTCTTATGCGGCGCCATTGGCTGGTCGTTGCCGGCAAAGGCACAACGGAAGGTGGTGTCGGAGCTTACCCTGGTCTACGATTATACGGCTGGGCCGGTCAGCAAGGACAAGCCGGGGAATACGGAGAGCGCCGTGTACACGGTCTATATTAAGGGCAATATGAGCCGCACCGAGATGACCAATTCGCTTTTTTCTTCCACTTCTATTTATGATGCCAATACCGGTTTCGGGGTGCTCCTGAAGGAGGTGAACGGCCAGAAACTGCTGATCCGGCTGAACCCCGATGACTGGTCGGAGAAGAACAGGATGTATGACGGTATTGTCTTCAGGAATACTGCCGAGAACAGTGAGGTAGCGGGGTTCCGGTGTGTCAAGGCAATGGGGCAGACCAAATCGGGGGCGACGATCACCGTTTTTTATACCAAGGAGCTTGTCACGGAGAACAGGCAATATGACCCGCTGTTCCGTACTCTTGATGGTCTGCCGTTGGAATATGAGCTGACCAACGGAGATGTCAGGATACATTATAAGCTTAGTAAGATCATTCAGAATCCTGTTCCGGCGTCCAAATTTGATATTCCGGGTTCCGGATATCGGGAGATGAATTATGCGGAGAGCAAGAAGATGAATGTGGGCGGGTAGGGGCGCCGATGCCGTGTCGGCTGTTGTTGTGTCGGCTGTTGTTGTGTCGGCTGTTGTTGTGTCGGCTGTTGTGGTGTCGGCTGTTGTTGTGAGAGAAGAAGATGTGAATTTTGGGGGAACTACTTGTGCATGTTCACGTTGATCCGAAGATCGAGCAGGCGCATGTTACTGCCGCTTGTGTTGAGGAACATGGAGGTATTGATCTTGTACTTGTAGGGCATGACGTAGAGGCTATTGCCCTTCTGGTAGGTGACCAGGGTATTGAACGAGACGTAGGTTGCCGTTTTTTCGGTACCCAGGAGATAATTGGCGGTCATGGTGGACCCTGCCTTGAGGGTGAAACCGCTTGTTGTCCGGATGGGGGTAAAGTTCGTTTTGAGCGGGACGTTCTTGGTACTGTTTTTCTCGCCGCCGCCGCCTTTGCTGGCGAAGCACAGCCCGACCACTGCAACCATAAGGGTGCTGATGAGCGTTTTGCGCATCAATTTCCTCAAGTCTATTTTAGTCGGCGTAACCATTTGTATGCAAAGGTAGTAAAAAAAATTGGGTAATTTTTAACCGTCCATCACAAAATTTAGTAAACCTTTAACGCTTTGGTTGTTATTGAGTTACAATTTAGTGATTTTTTATCATCCGTGGATACCGGATTTTCACCGGTAACTGTTAAATATACGTAAGATCGTCGCGACAGGTTGCCATGGGGGGAGGAAATGTTGGCTTACAGGAGCACGATTTTGAGAGGCAAATTTAATTTCGGCGGTCAATATTTATTCCCGTAATTTAGAACAACCTTTAACACATGCAAGAAAATCCATACCATCAGGATAGGGAAGAAATGAAGGAATTGTTGAAGCATTATCAGGATTTGAAAAGTGGCAGGCATCATTCGTTTCTGGAGGAGGAGGCCTTCGAGAGGATAATCGACTACTTTGATGATACGGAAGATCTCACACAAGCTATAGAGGCAGTTGAGCTGGGGATAGAACAGTATCCATATTCTTCAGCGTTGTTGGTCAAGAAGGCCGATCTGATGATCGCCACCCGCCGTTACCACGAAGCACTCACCATTTTGGAGCAAGTTGAATTGTTGGATGGCTCCGATATCAATCTTTTCATACTCAAGACGGATGCTTATCTGGCGCTGGATCAGCCTCAGAAGGCGGCGACTTTGCTTGAGAGCGCACTCCTGCATTTTGAGGGAGACGAGCGGATCGAGCTGTTGTTCGAGCTCGCGGACGTCTATGACGACTACGAGGAGTTCGACAAGATATTTGACTGTCTGAAGCTTATCCTGGAGCAGGACCCAGCCAATGAGGAGGCCTTATACAAAATATGTTTCTGGACCGATTTCACGGGCAGGAATGAGGAGAGTATCCGGTTGCATCAGCAGATCATCGATGAGAAGCCTTACAACGAGCTGGCCTGGTTCAACCTGGCGGCGGCCTATCAGGGGCTCAAGCTCTATGAGAAGGCCGTGGATGCGTATAAGTTTGCTTTGGCCATCGACGAAAAGTTCGACTATGCCTACCGCAATATGGGGGATGCGTACATCCGGCTGCGGAAGTACAGGGATGCCATCGAGTCCCTGGAGAAAGTGCTGGAACTGTCGAGGCCGGAGGATGTGATCTTTGAGGCGATCGGACATTGCTATGACAAATTGGACAATTACGCGCAGGCCCGGTTCTATTATCGCAAGGCTTCGCATCTAAATCCCGACGATAGCAAACTTTATTATAAGTTGGCGTGTACCTACATAAATGAGGAGCAATGGGGCCAGGCGGTGAAGCAGTTGGAGGCGGCGATGCGTATCCATGCCATGCAGCCGGAGTACAATTTGGCGATGGGGGAATGCAAGATGCAGCTTGGGGAGTTTAGGGAAGCCATTCAGTTCTTTTCCAATGTTGTGCGGATAAGGCCGAGGAATATCTCCAGTTGGGAGGCGTTGATCCGTTGTTTATATAATGCCGAATACTTTGAGGAGGCGCTCGAGCAGGTGGAGTCGGCGATCCGCATTACGGGGGGCAAGCCCTTGTTTGTCTTTTATCTTACGGCGGTGCTCTTTGCGCTTGGCCGGTCAAGGGAAGGGCTTTTGCAGCTGGAGAATGCCATGGCCAAGGCGCCGAGGTTGTTGAAGAAGCTGCTGGAATTGAATCCTGTCATCCTGCAATACCAACCGGTGGTAGACATTATCGCCCGATATAAAAAGAACAAGTCGATCTAAGATCGGGTTTCCGAACACTTTAATTACATTATAATCTTCGCTCATATGGGGAGGGCCCTTGTGATATGAGATAGTTTCCTATTTTTGCGCCGGTTACTAAGAATTCCCGAAGTAAAGGAATGCCGCGAGTTTCCTATAGAATTAACGAGTTTCGTATAGCCAGATTATATAACGGATATAAAATACCAGGATGAATTTTAAACTTACGCAAATGCCGGAAAGGCTGGAAAAGCCACGTCAGTATGGAATTACGATGGTGATGGACAAAGGGTTGAGTGTCGATGAGGCGAAGAATTTCCTGAGTGTGGCGCACCCCCACGTGGATATTGTAAAACTGGGGTTTGGCACTTCCTTCGTAACTCCCAACCTTCGGGAAAAGATCGAGGTTTATCAATCTTATGGCCTACCGGTCTATTTTGGGGGTACGCTTTTCGAAGCTTTCCTTATCAGGAATCAATTTGAAGATTATATCTCCGTACTTAAGGACTACGGGATTGCGCATGTGGAAGTCAGCGACGGAAGCATTACCATTCCTCATACGGAAAAGTGTGGCTATATTGAAAAGCTGACCAAGTATGCTACCGTTCTCAGCGAGGTAGGCAGCAAGGATGCGGCGCATATCATCCCCCCATATAAATGGATCGAGTTGATGGCTGCGGAACTCAGTGCAGGCGCATCCTACGTGATCGCCGAGGCGCGGGAAGCCGGCAATGTTGGAATCTACCGTGGGAGTGGCGAAGTGAGGGAAGGTCTTGTTCAGGAGATCCTGACGGAGATCCCTGCGGAGAAGATCCTTTGGGAGGCGCCGCAGAAGGCACAACAACTTTACTTCATCGAACTGATAGGCTGTAATGTGAACCTGGGCAACATTGCGCCCACGGAGGTCATTGCCATGGAGGCCATGCGGGTTGGCTTGCGTGGGGACACCTTTCATTTGTTTTTGGACAAAGCGGCTTCCAGATGAGGAAGTTCGGGCTGGTCGGCTATCCGCTCACGCATTCCTTCTCGCAGCGTTATTTTACGGAGAAGTTTGAACGGGAGGGGATAGCCGACAGTGTTTATTCCAATTTTTCCCTTGAGTTTATCGGCGATCTTGCCGCGGTTTTGGCGGATGCCGAATTGTGCGGCTTGAATGTGACCATTCCATATAAGCAGCAGGTGATGTCTTTTCTTGACTCGCTTAGCCCTGTAGTGGAAGCCATCGGCGCCTGCAATTGCATCAGGATCGAAGGGAGGCGGCGTTTTGGTCACAATACGGATGTGGTTGGGTTTGAGCAATCGTTGGTGAAGAAGCTGTCCGGGCATCATCGTAGGGCGCTCGTGCTTGGAACGGGTGGCGCTGCGAAGGCGGTCGAATGGGTGTTGCGGCGGTTGGGGATCGATTTTCTTTCGGTTTCGCGGGCGGCGGGGCCCGGGGCTATCGGCTATGCGGATGTCGATGCGGCTTTGCTGGATACGCATGAGTTGATCGTCAATACTACTCCTTTAGGGATGTATCCGAATGTTTCTGTATGTCCGCCTCTTCCTTATGAGGCGTTGACGCCGCGGCATTATCTTTTCGACCTGGTTTACAATCCTGCGCGGACCTTGTTCCTTGAAAAGGGAGAAGCCCGGGGGGCGGTGGTGGAGAATGGATATGAGAT
>Ga0302326_10005901_pt1 | contig 27712 bp, 20 predicted proteins | sample Palsa_T0_3_FD_202264 | JGI IMG/M metagenome (GOLD analysis project Ga0302326, IMG submission 202264) | Peat permafrost microbial communities from Stordalen Mire near Abisko, Sweden - Palsa_T0_3 | ecosystem: Environmental > Terrestrial > Soil > Palsa > Peat permafrost | place: Sweden: Abisko... | reverse complement strand
ATGTCGCGCTTGAGGAGCTTGGCGATGACGTCGGTCTCGCTGCCGCCGGCGAAGAGCCGCTCGCCGGCGAGCATTTCCCAGAGCACCACGCAGGCCGCGTAGACGTCGGTCTGGCGGCTGACGCCCGTGCCCGTGAGCTGCTCGGGCGCCATGTACGCGAGCTTGCCTTTGATCTGCCCCTCTTGTGTCGTGTGCGCGCGGCCCGCGGCCTTCGCCACGCCGAAGTCGAGGAGTCGTCCGACACCGTCGGCGCCCACGAGGATGTTCTGCGGCGTCACGTCGCGGTGCACGATCTGCAGCGAGACGCCCCGCTCGTCGCGCGCCTCGTGGGCCGCGTGCAGGCCCTGCATGGCGTCACCGAGGATCCGGAGAACGATGGACAGAGGGACCTTGTCGCCGCGGCTCTTGGCTGCACGGGCAAGGCGGCTCAGCGCCTCACCCCGCACGTACTCCATCACGAGGAACAGCTCGCCCTTCGAGGCGACGACGTCGAGCGTCGGGACCACGTTGGGGTGACGGATGCGCGCGGCGAGGCGCGCCTCGTCGAGGAACATCGCGACGAACTCCGGGTCCTTCGCGAACTGGGGGTGGAGCCGCTTGATGGCGACCGTGCGCGCGAATCCTCCCGCCCCCATGAGCCGGCCGAGGAACACCGTCGCCATACCGCCGGACGCGATCTCGTCGAAGATCGCATAACGCCCGACGATGCGGGGTGTCGCTGGAGTCGCAAGGGCCCCCACTGACAGGAATCGTACAGCCCAGTCCATCTGTCCCGCAATCGCGCCTGACGGCCCCGATGTGGCTCACATGTCCGACAGCACGCGCACGCTGTCCGACGGCGTCAGGATCTGGCAGTCGATCGAGTCGTACGTTCCAGCCGCCGTCGATCCCGAGCACGAGCCTGCGGCGCACTGATTCGACGCGTTGGAGCAGAGGCCCGTCGAGCACTCGGCGTCTGTCGTGCAGGGGCAAGCGCCGCCGCCGGCGTTGGACGACACGTAGCCGCCGCCCCCGCCGCCGCCGCCGCCGCCGGACCAGTACCCGCCCCAGGAGCACTGCGGGGGCGCGGAGCCGTGCTGCACCCCAGCGCCGCCAGCGGCGCCAGCCGACCCGGCCGCTCCCCCCGGCCCGCCGCCGCCGCCGTCCTGACTGTTCGGTGAGGCTGCCGTGCCCCCGGCACCCCCCGTGCCGCCCTGCGCCGTGGTGGTTCCGGGCACGATCGTCGAGCCCTCGAGCAGCACGCAGCCGCCCGAGCCGCCCCCCGCACCGCCGGTTCCGTTCTGCGCGGGATAGTCATTCGTGCACTTGCCGGTCTCGCCGTTGCCGCCGTTGCCGCCGTTGGCCTTGACGGTGCCACCGGCGAGGTCGAGGACCCCGGCAACCGAGAGCTCTACTCCGCCGGCGCCCGCGCCTGCGGTCGGCGCGAAGCCGAGCAATCCGACGAAGGGCAGCCCCCCCAGACAGCCTCCGCTCAGCGGCACGGTGCCCGTGCCATGGATTCCGCCTGCGGGTTCGCCCGGGACGCCCCTCGACGTGCCGCCGACGCCTCCCGCGGCGGCCTGCCCCGCGCCGCCTCCGCCGGGCTCCCAGCTTCCGGTCCCCGCGTCGGGGCCGTTGCTCGCAGCGGGGCAGCCGTCTCCACCCGCGCCGGGCGTGGCGCCGTTCGCGCTTGCGTCGATCGTCCCGCGGATCGTCGCGTCGCCGTACACCGCGAGGATGACGGGACTCGCGCCGACCAGCGTGAGGGTGCTCGTCGACGCGATGGCGAGGCTCTTGAAGATGAGGATGTCGACGGCCTGCCCCCCGCTCGTCTGCGCGACGTTCTGGGCGACCGCGGGCACCTGCCCTTTGCATCCCCCGTTGATGAACTCGTGGGCCGACGAACTGTAGGTCCCGTTGCAGTCGGTCGTGGCCGCCTGCGGGACCGTGTACTTCGAGGGCGTGAAGTTGCTTGGCGCGTAGCCGAACGCGGTCACCGTGCACGCCGCGAGCTGGCACCCGAAGCCGTCCGCCGCGCCCGTTCCCGTGCACGAGGCGCCGCACGACTTTTCGTTCTCGCCCTGGGTCGGCACGCACTTGCCGGTCGTGCACTGGCTGTCGTCATCGCAGAAGCAGCCCGGCGCGGACCCGGTGCAGGCGCCGTCTGCCGTGTTGCAGCCTCCTTTGGCGCAAGACAGCATGACGGCGGATGCGTCGCAGTCTCCGGAGCTGCAACCCGTCGGCGCATCGACGCGGGGCAATCCGGCCGCATCGTGGTCGTTGTCGCTCGCATCGACGGGCGCGAGCAGATGCCCGTGTGGATCGCCGACGATGAGCGCGCACGCCCCGAGGCACGCGACGCCGAAGACGGCGACGAGCGACCACGCCGGTCGCAGCCCTTTCACCATCGACTCACCATCGACAGGCGTACCGCGTTCCACGACTCCAGGTATCGGAGGAGTCGCGGAATTCTCATCGATTGCATGGTACGCGAGTTGCCCGGCCTCGGTGCCACCGCGCTGGGGAGGCCCCGAGCCCCGAGTCTCTTACATATCGGGTCCTCGGCGCTCGACCCGGGCGGGCAAGGGGGCGAATATGGTTATCTTGATGCCCGGCTGACGATGATCGACCGTCTCCTCGAGCTCGTGCGCGGCAAGACCGTGGTGGCCCTCACGGGCGCGGGTCTGAGCACCGAGTCCGGCATACCCGATTACCGGAGCCCCGAGGCTCTCGCCCGTTCGCGGCGGCCCATCCAGGGACCGGAGTTCGTGCGACGCGAAGACGTTCGCAGGCGCTACTGGGCTCGCTCGGCGCTGGGCTGGGACCGGATGCGGATCGCGCAGCCCAACGCGGGGCACCGGGCGCTGGCCTCGCTCGAGCGCGGGGGCGTCGTTGCGCGCGTCGTCACGCAGAACGTCGACCGGCTGCACCATCGAGCGGGCAGCGGCAACGTCACCGAGCTTCATGGCGCACTGGCCGAGGTGGCCTGCCTCGCGTGCGGCGGGATCGAAGACCGCGACGCGCTGCAGGCGCGCATCCTCGCCGCGAATCCGGGATGGGTCACGCAGGTCGTCGCGAGCGCGCCGGATGGGGACGCCGAGCTTTCGGCCGACCGCATTCAGAGCTTCGCCGTCCCCGCTTGCGCGCGATGCGGCGGCGTCCTCAAGCCGCGCGTGGTGTTCTTCGGCGACAACGTGCCCGCGGCGATCGTCGCCGAGGCGTTCGCGGCCGTCGAGACAGCGGAGCTTCTCCTCGTCGTCGGCACGTCGCTCGCTGTCTTTTCCGGGTACCGCTTCCTGCGGCACGCCGCGCTTCGCGGCACGCCGATCGCCATCGTCAACCTTGGCCCGGTGCGTGGCGAGGAGCACGCGATCCTGAAGATCGAAGCGAGCACTGGCGCGACGCTCGACGCGCTGGCGCGACGCCTCGCCGGCTAGGGTCCATCATCGCGGGCCCGAAGGCGCTAGGTCGCTCCGGGCCCTTCAGTCGACGAGGATCTCGGCGAGGGCGCCGCTCGGGCCGTACACGTTCTTGATGGTCACCCGGAGGCGATCGGCCAGGACCCCGGCTGGATCGAACGTGAGGACCGGCGGCAACCGTCCCTGGGGCCCGAACGAACCCTCGAACGTTCCGACGGCTCGTTGATGGTCGTAGAGGTTCACCCGGATGTCCTTTGCGGCGCGGTCGACGACCACGTGCCCGTCGATCACCCGGATGTGGTCGAGTCGACGCTTGTGAGGATACGAGATCTCGATCCATGCCTCGCCGGGCGGCGCCACCCAATCGGTATTCGGATCGCCGTCGATGGCGTTCTCGGGGCCGTGCGTCCCCGTCAGCGAGCCCGACGCCTCGATGCGCGTCGTCCTGGCGACCTTCCACGCGAACACGACGACGGCCACGGCGACCGCCAGCGCGGCGACGACTCGCGCGCGGTTGGCCAGACGCAGACGCGCGAGGCCCGACGCGTCGAGGACGCGGCTCGACAACCGGCGCTCGAGCCTCTGCTCGGCGCGGATCGCGGTGGCCAGAGCGTTCAGCTGAGCGGGCGTCACGCCGGAGTCGAGGTCGGGCCCGCCGCGTGCCACATCGACGAAGGCGCGGACCAGACCGATGTCGCGATGCTCGCCGGAGCGCGGATCCCGAGCGAGGTCGGGGAGCGCTTCGAGCGCCGTCTCGATGTGCGCCGCAGAGCGAAGCCCGGTCCCGATCGCCTCGGCCGTGGAGCCGTCGAGCATGAGCACCTCGGCCGCGTCGCGCGCTTGCCAGCCGAGACGAAGCTCCCGCGACGCTGCCCCCCGCGCGCCGGCGTCCTGTCGCGCGAGCGAAGCCGTGGCGTCCGCGAGCGTCCAGTATTCGCGCAGCGACGCGAGCCATCGACGTGGGATTGATCGCAGATCGAGGGTCTTGGGGTCGATCGATGACTCCATCATGGCGACCTACTTTTGCGGCCCGATGGCCACGATGTGCTGCTCGAGAAAGAGCCCGGCGAGCTCGAAGATGCCGCGCTTGCGTATCGTGAGCGTGGTGCCGTCGTGCGGCATGTCGAGGATCATGAGCCCGTCGGAATCCGTCCGGAGCTGCACGGGTTGCGACGCGCCCAGGACGAGAAGCGGGGAGTTATACTGGTTTATCTTCAGCCTGCACCCCGTTCCGTGCACGCTGATGTGAAGGAGCAGGAAGTCCTCGTCCTTTACGCGCTCGGCGACGCTCTTGCCGCCCGTCAGCTCGGGGGACGAGAACGTGCAGTCCGGGCTCGCCACGATGAACGACGTCCTCGGGATGCGCACTCCGCCGCCGGGATTGAAGCCTTGCCAGGTCGCGGTCACCTCCACGTCCGACAGGTAGCGGCTCTTGACGATATCTTCGTCGGTCCTCCACTTCGTTTTGGCGTCGCGCTGGCTCCTCACCGTGGTGGCCATCTGTCCGGCGACGACGAGCAGGGCAGCCCCCGCGGCGACCTGACTCCAGAAGGGCGCCGCCGCTCGAAGGGTCCACTCGGTACCCACGGCGAGCGCGAGGATGACGATCGGGACGATGTACGAGATGAGCCGCCAGGCAAACTGCACCTTGGCGAGGCCCGGGACGAGGTTGAAAAGGAAGATGCAGTCGTGCGGCTGCACGAGCAGAAAGCACAGCGCCGGAACGAAGAGCCTCCACACGCGCCCCCTCACCGCGCGGCGCGCGGCCGGCGACAAGACGAGGAGCGCGAATAGCGGCAAGACGAAGTATCGGCCGATCTCGACCGTGATCTGGTCCTGATGGATCTCGCCGAACCAGGACAGGTTGGGATCGAAGAGATAGTTGGGGAAGGGGTACGTCTTGTGGTCCTCCATCCCGAAGTCGCCGATGTTGCAGATCGGCGTCGCGAACGCGACTGCGGCGGCGTACGGCAACACGCAGCACGCGCCGACGGCCCCCGTCAGCAGCATCTGTCGCCCTAGGCGCCGGACGGCTTCCCAGCCGAGCGCTCGCGCCCGGGAGAGGCGCTCGACGAGCACGGACAAGACGATGAAGCCGAAGAACATCGACACGACCATGTGGCCGTAAAAAAGGAGGCTCGACCAAATCCCCAACCGCACGGGGCTCTTGTTGCGGTCGACGACGTCGATGAGCGCCGTGATGCACCAGGGGACCAGCATGAACGCCGTCTCTTCGGCGATGGCGCCGCGCACGTACCAGTCGACGAGGACGTAGTTCGACGCGAGGAGCAGGACGCCGGCGAGCCAGGAGAGCCACGGCCGCACCCCGTGCGTCGCGCAAAGCCTTCGCATCCCCGCGCCACCGAACGCGAGCAAGACGATGACGGCCGTCTTCGACGACGGGACGGTGCCGATCGCGAGCGACAGCAGCCCGAAGAGCTGCGCGTGCAGGCGGTGGTAGAGCAGCAAGTGGGGCGAGCCATGACCGTTCGCCGCGAGCGGCGTCCACGTCGGGAAGAAGTCCCCCACGAGGTAGGTCCGGCGGTAGGACTCGATCCGCTCCACCCCCATGCCGTCGTGGCAGTACGGCACGCCAGGGAGCGCGACGAGGCTCCACGCGGCGAGCATGGCGAGCGGCACATAGGCGGCGTCGGGCAAGAGCGCCGCGAGAAGCCGAATCGCCCGGCCCGCCGAAGCCACGCGGGCACCCAAACGTGCGCTCGGGTCGAGTGGGCGAGCCACCATCGGGGCCGGCAGGCTAGACCAATTCGGGGCCTCTCGCCCCCTCTCTTCCGGCGGAAGCGTATGGGTCGATGCAACCGAAGGACGGGTGTGCGCATCGGACAGCCGTCGGAGCCTTTCGCGAGTGGCCCAAGCGATCGATCTGCAAGCGCCGCCGGTGGCAACCGACGCGGCGGCCAACAAATGGCTCATCGCCCTCGCGGTGTCGCTCGGCGCGCTCCTCGAGGTGGTGGACACGAGCATCGTCAACGTCGCGCTCACCGACATCCAGGCGTCGCTCGGCGCGTCGCTGAGCGAGGTGAGCTGGGTCGTATCGAGCTACGCCGTCGCGAACGTGATCATCCTGCCGATGACCGCGTGGCTCGGCTTTCGCTTCGGCAAGAAGAAGTACTTCGTCTTCTCGCTCATCGCCTTCACGCTCTCGTCGATCATGTGCGGCATGGCCACGACCTTGCCGATGCTCGTCACGGCGCGCGTCATCCAGGGCCTGGGCGGCGGCGGGCTCCTCGCCAAGGCGCAGTCGATTCTCTTCGAGACGTTCCCGCCGGCGGAGCAGGCCATGGCGCAGGGCTTCTTCGGCGTCGTCGTCATCGCGGGTCCGGCGATCGGCCCGACCTTGGGCGGCTACCTGACGACGAACGTCAACTGGCGCTGGATCTTCTTCATCAATATCCCGATCGGCATCCTGGCCGTCTTCATGTGCCTGACCTTCTTGCCCGAGGACGAGAAGAAGGCCGCGAACGCGCCTGTCGCGAGGATCGACTGGCTCGGGATCGCCCTCTTGACCGCCGGTCTCGGCGCGCTGCAGACGGTGCTCGAAGAGGGGCAGACGGACGACTGGTTCGAGTCCTCGTTCATCCGCAACTTCACCGCCATCGCCGTCGTCTCGATGGGCCTCTTCATCTGGCGCGAGCTGACGGCGAAGGCGCCCGTCGTCGACCTGCGCGTCCTGCGCTACCGCTCGGTGTGGGCCGGCAGCACGCTCTCGGTCGTTATCGGGATGGCGCTTTACGGGGCGCTGTTTGCCGTCCCGATCTTCGCCCAGAGCATCATGCATTACACGGCAGAACAGACCGGCATGCTGCTCTTGCCCGGGGCGCTTGCGTCGGCGGTCGCCTTTCCGTTGGCCGCGCGCCTGATGGGCAAGATGGACCCGCGCGTGCTGCTCGGCGCGGGGGCGCTCACGTTGGCGGGCGCCGTGGTCGCGCTGGGCCGCCTGAGTCCCATGACGGGCGCCAACGATCTCTTCTGGCCGCTCATCGTGCGGTCGTTCGGTACGGTCATGATGTTCCTGCCGCTCAGCCTCGCGACGCTCGGGCCCGTGCCGAAGAAAGACCTCGCCGGCGCGTCGGCGTTCTTCAACCTCACGCGGCAGCTCGGCGGCAGCATCGGCGTGGCACTCCTCACGACCCTGATCGCGCGGCGCAACGTGTGGCATCGCACGGTGCTCGTCGAGAAGCTCGTCGCAGGCAGCGTGGGGGTCGAGCAGCGCGTCCAGCAGATGGTGGGCGGCATGGTGCAGACGGGGTTGGATCCGGCCGCCGCGAAGCAGAAGGCGCTCATGGTGCTGAGCGGCGTCGTCAACCAGCAGGCGTCGGTGCTCTCGTTCGCCGACACGTTCCGAGCAACGGCGCTCCTCATCTTCTTCACGCTTCCGTTGATTCTCCTGCTCGGGAAACCGGCGCGCGGCGCGGAGCCGATCTCCGGCGGGCACTAGCCCATTTCAACGAACGAATCCAATGCTCGGGAGCGCCGCCCATGCAGTGAGCGGGGGGCGGTTGCCGCTCAAGCTCCGTTCACTGCGCCGAGAGGATGACCGAGATGGCTCGCGTGGCCGTGATCCGCGGGCAAGCTCCCGCACACCCGCTCCACTTCGGCCCTCATCTGCCCGCGGAGTGCGAGAAAGTACATCTTGAAGTCGCCGCGCAACGACCAGAGAGGGTGCTCGAACGTCGCCGGCTTGTTCTTCTCGAAGACGAAGTGGCCCGCCCACGCGGGGCCATAGCCCACGATGGGCGCGAGCAGCAGCCAGCCCGGATTGATGGTGAGCGTCGCCGCCGCCACCGTCCCCAGCACCGCCGTGGTGCCGGCGTAGTGCAGGACGCGGTTGCGCGGGTCGCGGTGGGCGTGCACGTAGTGCGGCCAGAACTCTTCGAACGATTCGATTTGCGAAGCGGTCATGACGATGCGAAATGTAGCACTCGTGCGGGCGGGGCCCAGCACGGGCGCGCCGGACGCGAAAGGGCGTGGACCGCGATGCCGGGATGGAGGTCCAATCGGTCCCGTGGCGCTCCGTCTGCAGTTCGCTCTGGGGCTCGTCGTCGTCGCCCCCATGGCGGGTTGCTCCAACTCCTCGTCCGTTTCGTCGGTTTCGCGCGATGCGGCGGGCGACACGTCGATCGAAGGAGACGCGTCCGCGGCGAGCGGCGCGATGTCCGACGGTGGCGAAACCGCTGACGCCGGCGCGTCCGTCGGGCTTCATGACGCGTCGAGTTCCGGGGGCGAAGGGTCGACCGACGCAGCGGAAGGACAGGGTGCCGACGCGAGCGCAGAGGCGGCGGCGGGCGGCCTGCCGTACATGGTGGGCATCAAGACGAACGGAGAACCGAGCGGCCCCGCGACCGTCCAGGGCTGGGTCGGACGACCTCTCGATGTCGCAGGGACCACCATCACGACGACGAGCTACATCGGGTCCGGAAGCGCGTACGAGAACGCACCGGGCAGCCCGCCTCCGCTGCTCGAGGTCTCGTTCCCGCTGCTCAGCATCTTCGGTGAGGCCAACGACCTCGACGACATGGCCATGGCCGCGTCCGGCGCGTACGACGCAACCTACGAGGCCATGTCGCAAGCGCTGGCCGCGTGGCCCAACACGCTACTCTCTGCGCGCGTCGGGTGGGAGTTCAACGGAAACTGGTACAAGTGGTCGAACGGCGTCGGGACGAACGCGACGTATGCCAACTACGTCGCTGCGTTCAAACACGCCGCGCAAGCGATCCGGAAGTACAACCCGCACGCTCTCATCCAGTGGTGCGTCGCGTGGGGGCAGCCCGACCCGACGCCCTACTGGCCGGGCGCCTACGACGCGTCGTCGAATCCCGGGGGCGTCGACGTCATCTCGATGGACTTTTATCAAGCCAACATTTCCCAATACAATAACGGGGGCAAGCAATCGACGTGGGCGATGGCGCAAAGCGGCGCGACCATCGACCTTGATTGGATGACCACGTACGCGGCGAGCAAGGGCGTGAAGATCGCCCTGTCCGAGTACGCCGCCGGGGATCCGAGCAGCAAGGGCGAGGGGAGCGGCCCGGGCCTGGACGACGGAACGTGGACGGCGGCTTCCATCGCTTGGATGAACTCGCAGACTCCTGGATTCTTCTTGTGGACCGACTGGAGCGACGACGCGCCCGCGGACGACATCGTGACTGCGGGCGCGAACCCGGCCGAGCAATCGGCGTGGACCGGGGCGTGGAGCGGGACACGCTTTGCCGGTGGCTGGTGGCCCTGATCATCGGTGGCTAGGATCGCCAGATGGAGATTCTCGCGCGCACGAGACGTCGCGCTCACACGTCGCGGCTTGCTCTCGCTGGGGCGTCGATGCTCTGCGGCGTCTTCGTCGCGTGTACCCAGGTAGCGAGCAACGTCGTCGGCGATGCCGCGGCGGCGCCTTCCGCGTGCGTGGCTGCCGGCGGTCAATGCGGAGCGAGCGCGTGCTCCACCCTGGGACCGCAATCCTGCGGAGCCGTCGGGGGAGCCTGCTGCCTCGATGGTGTGGGAGCCGCCTGCGCGGCGGAGGGCGGCAAGCCGATCGCCGCCTCGAGCTACGACCAATCGTGCCGCGTCGACTCGGACTGCGTCGCCATCGGCGTGGGCAATGCTTGCTACCCGTGCGAAGTGATCTGCCCGGGGGCGGCGGCGATCGGCACGGCGTCGCTCGCGCAGTACATGTCGGACATCGCAGACTCGCCCGCCGGCAAGGGCAACTTCGTTTGCGATTGCCCGTTCGTCTCGGACGCCTCGGTTTGCTGCAGCGCGGGAGCGTGCAGCTCCCGGTGCTTCACGCTGCCCGACGCCGGCGAGCAGATCGGCGACGCCGAGTCTCGCGAGAGCCTCGACCAATAGGAAAGAACGCGTGCCAGAACCGCGCGAGACCGCGAAGGGATCGCGCGGTTATGGCATGCGTTATTAGCCCGCGCTCACTCGCTTCGGGACGTCGCGAAGGCCTGACACCGAGGCGCCGGAGCCACGTTCGCTGGCCTCGTGGTACTCGGCGTCCTGGTTGACGTTCCACACGTTGTAGAGAGTCTGCCCGGCGAGGATGTTCTTCGCGCAGAGCATCGCCGTCATCATCGCGTGGTCCTGGTTATTGTACTTGTGCATGCCGTTTCTGCCGACGAGGTGCAGACCCGGATAGCGCGCCTCGATCTCGTGGCGCACGGTGTCGACGTGCCGCGCGTAGGCGTCGTCGTACACGGGGTAGGCCTTGGGCTGCCGCACCACACAGCCGTCGACGATGTCCGCGCGGTTGGCCAGGCCAATCTGGGAAATCTCGCGCTTGCCTCGTTCGATGAGATCCGCGTCATCGGACGACCAGAGACCGTCCCCCTCGAAGCAGAAGTACTCGAGCCCGTAGCAAGCCATGGCCGGGTCGGGCACCATCTCGGGCGACCACGTCTTGAAGTTCTGGATCCGGCCGACCATGACGCTCGGGTCGTGGATGTAGATCCAGTTGTCGTTGAAGGCGCCCTTGTCGCGCAGGATGAGGACGACCGTCAGAAAGTCTCGGTAACGAAGGGACGCGGCGGCCACGCGGGTGGCGCTGGTGGGCGTGGGCTTCAGCCCTTGGACGAGCTCGCGGATGGGCGCCGACGAAACCACGTGCTCGCCGCTCGACGTGCTCGCCGCCCCGTCCGCGCCGACGTGGGTGACCGTCCAGGTCCCGCGCGCCGCGTCGTACGCGCAGCCGGTGACCTTGCGGCCGAGCAGGACCTCGTTGCCCATCTCCCGTATGCGATCGGCGCACGCCTGCCACATCATGCCGGGACCGAGGCGAGGGTAGCGGAACGAGTCGATCAGGGTCTTGATGACTTTGCCGCGCTCGCGAGGCTTTCTCTTGAGCGGCAGCGCGTTGATGATCGCCGATGACAGCGACAGCCCCTTGATCCGCTGGGCGGCCCAGTCCGCGGAGATCTCCTTGCAGCTCATTCCCCACACCTTCTCGTTGTACGTCTTGAAGAAGATGCGAAAGAGGCGCTCGCCGAACTGGTTGGAGACCCAGTCCTCGAGGCTGCGCGCGTCCTTGACCGGGAACGCGCGCGCCTTCGCGTAGGAGAGGACGCAGAGGCCCGACTCGACGATACCCAGATTGAGCAGGGCCTCGATGGCCTGCAAGGGATAGCTGTAGAACTTGCCGCCGTAGAGGATGCGCGAGCTCCTCGGCCGCTCCAGCATGTCGTTGGGGAGCAGCTCGGTCCAGAGGTCCTCGACCTCCTGAGACTTCGAGAAGAAGCGGTGCCCGCCGATGTCGAAGTGAAAGCCCTTGTAGCTGGCGGTGCGTGCGATCCCGCCGACGTAGATAGGGTCGCTCTCCAGGACGGTCACCTTGGCGCCGGCCTTCGACAGGGCATAAGCCGCCGTCAGCCCCGCCGGTCCTGCGCCGATGACGATGACGCGCGGCCCGTTATCCATGCGCGGCGACGAGCGAGATGAACACGAGCGACATCCCCGCGAGCGACCACCCCGCCGCCTCCGCGGACCAGGCGAGCCCCAACCGCCCTGCCTCGCGCAGCCGCGCGACGCCGCGGACGTAGAGGTAGATCGAGGGCATCAAGATCGGCCAGACGTAGCGAAAGTCGTTACTGCAGGCCATCGGAATCGACATGCGCAGGGCCGCCAAAGCTGGCATCGCGATCCCGATCGTCAGCGTCAGCGGGAGCTCGGCCATCCAGTCGGCGCGGCTCTGGCGCAGCACACCGAGGACGGTGCACGCGAGGACGGCCAGGAACGACACGGACATGACGACGGCGAGGTTACTCGGCCACGGATCATTGAATTGAAAATCGCCGAAGAGGCCCGTCTTCAGGGCGAAGTTCCAGAAATACTGGCGCCCGGCGTCGTCGGTGAACGAGTTCGTGTAGGGCTGCGTGACGAACATCTTCACGTCGAACCAGAGATAGTTGGCGGCGCCGTTGCCCACGTCGAGGTTGTGGGGCAGGCTGCCGGCGTTTCCGACCAGCAGATTGCCTTGGCGCGTCTTGGCGTCGAGCACCGCCCGGAGCAGCGTCGAGCCGGCCGACACGCAGAGCATGAGGAGCCCCGGCCACGCCAGCCGGAGATAGACGCGCAGGGATCGCTTGTCGTCGAGAAGGATCCGGGCGACGAAGAGGCAGCCGAGGACGGCAAAGACGATCGCGCCGTTCGACTTGGCCAACATGGCGAGCGCCGCGCTCGCGGCCGCGAGGTGAAAATCGCGGGCGCGGTCGTCTTGCCACCAGCGCGTGACAAAGTAGAGCGCAGCGCCAAAGAAGAGGTAGAAGAGGTCGTCGTTGCCAACGCGGACTGCGTGGATGATCCCCGAGGGCCAGAGGCAAATCAGGGCCGCAAAGAGGGGGCCGAGGCGCGTGCGGACGGCCGGTCTCGCGCCGAGCCGAGCGTCGGGCAGCCGGTCGAGCCATCGCTGCGCCGCAAGGAGCGCGAAGGCAAGAAATCCAAGCTGGAAGACGATGGACTCGATCTGAAGAGCCACGAACTGGCTGGGCCTGGGGGCGGCTCCCAGGGCCATGACGCGCCAGAGCGCCGCCGAGAGCAGGTAGTAAAGCGGCGGGTGATAAAATGCCCAGCCAGCGCTTGGCGGCGGGATCGCATGCCTCGAGAGGATGTAGTCGATGTAGTCGACGTGCTGGCCGGCGTCGTGCGTACGCTCCGAGTAAGGCGTGACGTATAGGTAGGCGAAGCGGACGGCGATGGCCGCGAGCGCGGCGAGTACCATCGGTCTCGACAGCCGCAGCGCGCGCAGGGCAATGCCCGAGACGACGAGAAGCACGGCCACCACGGCGAGTTGCGCCACGGCGTTGCGCCGCGCCGCGCCCGCGGCTCGAACGGCGAGCGGGGCGATCGCGATCAGCGACGCGATGGTCGGGGCGAGAAGCCAGGCCGACCGGCGCGCGAATGACGAAGAGGCGTACGTCGGAAGTCCGTGATGGAGTTGCATCCCCGAAGCGCCGGCGATTGACTAGCATGGCCCACGCCGGCCGTGGATTTCACGCTCGAGCGAAGTCGACGAAGCCCTTGTCGAAATCGGTGTGGACGAGCTCCACCCGAACCCGGTCACCGACGTCGAGACCCTGCGTGCCGCGCACCAGCCGCCCCTCGGCATTGGGCCGATCGATCCGGACGTAGGTGCCCTTGGGCGAGGCGCCCGTCACGATCGCATCGAACCGCTGCCCGACGCGGGGGCTCAACAGGAAGGCCGCCGCGGACTTGCGCACGCGTCGCTCGACCTTCGCCGCGGCGTCCTCCTGCTCGGTGCAATGGGTCGCGAGCTGGTTCAGCTCCTCCGCGGTGTAGGGCGGGGGACGGCCGGACATCGCCGCCTTGAGGAGCCGGTGGGTCAGCAAGTCGGGGAAGCGCCGGTTCGGCGCCGTCGAATGCGTGTAGTCGCGAAGCGCGAGGCCGAAGTGGCCTGGCACCTGCCCGCCCGGGACGTCGAGGACGTACTCGCCGCGACCGAGCAGCTTCACGACCGACAGGGACAAGTCGGCGAAGCGCCCGGGGGCGGCCTCCCGGCGTTTCAGCAGGAATGCCTCGAGGGCGGCGTTCGACGGGTCCGGCGGCAGTCGCTCCCCGAAGGACGCGGCGAGCTCGATGATCTTGGACCAGCGCTCTGGCGACCGCAGGACCCGACGCAGCGAAGGAAACGCGTGCTCATCGAGGAACCTCGCCGTCGCGCCGTTGGCCGCGATCATCAGATCCTCGATGAGATCCTTGGCGCGGTTTCGCTCGTCGGCGACGAGATCCGACAGCGCCCCGTTCTCGAACACCGCGCGGGCTTCCTGCGTCTCGAGCGACAGCGCGCCCCGCTCGAACCTCTTTCTTCGGAGGCGCTGGGCGACGGCGTCCTGCATCCGGAGTTGTTCGTCGAGTCCGGGTACGTCGCGCACGCGACCAGGCGCCTCGGCGGCGCCGTCGAGCCATGCGGCGACGCCGTTGTAGGCGAGCTTGGCGCGGTTACGAACGGTCGCGCGGTAGACGTCCGATTGGGTGACGGTGCCGTCGTCGGTCACCACCATCTCCATCACGAGGGCAAGTCGATCGACGTCCTGCCGGAGCGACGAGAGGTCCGTCGAGAGCTTTTCCGGGAGCATCGGGTAGATGTGCGCGGCCGTGTAGACGGAGGTCGTGTTGGTGCGAGCGTGATCGTCGATGGCGTCCCCTTTTTTTACGATCGCGTCCACGTCGGCCACGGCGACGAAGATCTTGGTCGCGTGGCCGGCGAGTGGCTCGGCGACCGAGAGCTGATCGAGGTCGAGGGAGTCGTCGTTGTCGATCGACGCCCAGAGCCGCGCACGCATGTCGCGGACCGAGGGCTCCGCCGAACTAGGCGCTTGCGTGAGCGCCTCGAGCTCGCGCGCAGCCGCCTCGGAGAACTCGGGCTGGAGGCCCTGCTCGATCATGCTGCGCCGTGCGATCGCGGCGAGATCCATCTTGTTCGAAGGGCCGGAGCCGCGCTGGGGATGTGCCATGTGTCGGGCATCCGGAGTAGCACAGGCGCGGGCGCCACTCGCCCCCCCGAAGCCATCGCTATCCCGCGCGCGTCAGAACGATCCTTTCGCGGCGACGCCCGTCGTCGAGCCGAGGAGAGGGGAGAGCCGGAACCCGGAGGTCCCTGCGCCCTGGGGGTGATCCGTGAGGTACAAGATGGCCCCCGCGATCAGCGCCCCGACTCCCGTGCCCATCAGGATGTCGGCGACCACGGCGTCGGTCTTGGCCGTTCCATCGAGGGCGACGGTGGAGGCGTTCGAGCATTGCACGGCGGGGCACGAGCTCTTGACCTGCTGGGTGTTGGAGATCGCCTGAACTCCGAAATAGCTGCCCGCGCCGAGCGCCGCGACGCCCACGCCGCCGACGACGAACGCGATCGTGCGTTGCGACCCTCCGGTGGGCCGCGCCACGGCAGCGACGGGCGCAGGGGCCACGGCGGGCGCAGCGACGGCGACCGGGACGACCTCGAGCGCAGGGACATCCACCGCCTGCACCGCCGCGGGCGTCCCGACGGCGACGTGGACCGACCACGCCTTGTATCCCGGCGCACTCGCCTCGACGACGTGATCGCCCGGATCGACGGGGAACGACAGGCCCCAGCTCGGAGCCCCCACGGGGATGCCATCCCTCTGAACGACCAGGCTCGGGATGCCTCGGGCGCCGGCCGAAACGGTGATCGTCATGTGCGAGAGGAGCGGCTCCAGTTGCGCGACGTGCCGCTTCGCGAACTCTTCGCGGTCCGGCCGACTCGCGGCCTGTGCAGCCGCGATGAGGTCTTTGAACTCGGACCACGCCGTCGCGGTGCGGCCTTCGTGCTCGTCGCAGGTGGCGAGCGCCGCGAGGGTCCCGCTCCCCGGGTCGAGCCGCTGGCTCTCCGCGAGCTTCGGACAGGCGCTCGCGTAGTCGCCGGCGGCCATCCGCTTCTTGGCCTCGACGAAGAGGGCCTCCGCTTGCGCGCCGGCCTTGTCGTTGGGGGCGGCCGCGCTCGACCGCGGCGCCGCGATCGTGAAGCAGGCGATCAGAACGGAGACGGTCTTCGTCGTGGCGGAGGATCGCGGCTTCATCGGGTCACTTGCGGCTGTCGAGGACGTGGTCGAGGTCGTCTCGGTGCCCGACGGGCGCCGGGGCGGAGGATGGATGGCGCACGGGCTGGGCGACCCCTGAGGCAGGTCTCCGCGGCGCGACGGCGGCGGACGCCGACGCAGTCGGAACGGTGGGCACCGCGCTCGCCGTGGCGGCGGGCGGCTCCGACGCGACGCTGGGCGGCGCGACGGAGACGGCTGGAGGGGCCGCAGCGAGATCCGGGGCGCGGTTGTCGGACATAGCGGGGTGCGCGGCGCGCTCCGCGGCCGGTTCGCGACGTTGCCGCGGCGCGAGCAGGGCGAATGGGACCAGCACGAGCGCAACGCCGCCCGCGGCGATGGCCACGAACCGACCGTTCATGCGGCGGCGCCTTGGCGGCCCCTTCGTGGGTTCGCCGCCTGGGTCCGTCCCTGCGTAGAGTGAAGGCGTCGAGGGCGTCGCGACGGGGGGCGGCGAGCGCTCGGAGGCCGGCGGTGAAGAAGCCCGCGGCGGAGGGTTCACCGAGCGCGTATCCCGGAATACGTCGCCGGGGTTGGGCGTGGACCGCTCGATGCTCGCCACCTGATCCGCGCGTTCTGCCATCGCGTCGCCGGCCACGCTCTGCAGCCACTCGGCGACGTCGTGCGCATTGGCCATCGGCAGGGCGTTGCTCAGGGCGCGAGCCATCTCCCTCGCGGTCTGGTAGCGGCCCTCGGGTGCGACGCTCAGGCCGCGCATGACGACGCGCTCGACCTCCTTGGGGAGGGACGGCACGTAGCGGGTCGGCGGCACCACCTTGGGTGCGAGCACCATCGCGAGCGTCTCGGCGTCGGACTTCGCTTCGAAGAGCCGGCGACCGGTGAATGCCTCCCACAAGACGACCGCCGCGGCGTACACGTCCGACGTGCGCGTGACGATGCCGTGAAACTGCTCGGGGGGAACGTAGCGGAGCTTGCCCTTGAACTGACCGTCCTGGGTCGAACGACTGCGGTCGGTCGCCTTCGCGATTCCGAAGTCGAGCACGCGAGGGACGCCATCGGCGCCGACCATGATGTTCTGCGGCGATACGTCTCGGTGCACGATCCCAAGGGGCTCACCCCGATCGCTCTTCGCTTCGTGTGCCGCGTGAAGCCCGTCGAGGACACCCACCATGATCGCCGACACCACCGAGCGCGGGATCGGGACATTCTTTTCGCGGCAGGTCCGCATCAGCCGTCCGAACGTCTCGCCGTGGACGTAGTCCATGACGAGAAACAGTTCGCCCGACAGGGCGACGACATCGAGCGTGCCAATGACGTTTGGGTGGCGGATGCGCGCGGCGAGCCGTGCCTCGTCGAGGAACATCGAGACGTACTCGGGATCTTTTGCGAACTGCGGGTGCATCCGCTTGATCGCCACGGTGCGTGCGAAGCCGACCGGACCGAGGAGGCGACCGACGTGGATCGTCGCCATCCCACCCGCGGCGATCTCGTTGTAGAGCGCGTAGCGACCGACGACGCGGTAGTCGCGGCACGGATCGCTCTTCATTGAGCGCTCCCCTGGATGACGATGTCATCCATCGAGTACGAAAGGGTACCCGTCTGGGCGGGCGACCCGGGAGTGGCGTAGACCTCGGCGACGATGAGGGTGGCCGTGCCGGGCACGATCGAGAAGTTGCTGTCGATGGCCATCGACACGCCGTCCTGCGTCGTCGAGAAGCCCGCCGCCGTGCTGTAGGCCAGCGTGACGTGCATCCACTGGTGCAGGGGCGGGACCGGCAGCGAGATGAACGTCTGTGTGCCTGCCGCAGTGTAGAGCTGAACGGCCCGACTTGCCCCGGTCCCGAGGCTGTAGTTGAACGACGCCGCCCCCGCGTCCCCCTGGTCGACGACGACCTGCGCCACGATCGCGTAGGGAATATCGTCGAGCGAATTCGTGTCGATTCGAAGATCGAACGCCAGCGTGAACTGCCCGACGGTGCCCAGCCCCTCGCCCATCGAGTTGGAGCCCAAGATGGGGGGGACCACGACGGCGAGGCAGTTCGGGGGCGTCGCCGGCGCATTGTGTCCCAAGGCGACCGATCCGGCGTCGACACCGAAATTCGTCCACGTCCAGCCTGTCGACGCCTGCGTGATGGAGTCGAAGTCGTCGCAGAAGATGTAGCTCGTTTGGCTTGAACATGGAGTCCCAGCGAACGCATCTCCGGACGACGCGTCGACGACCGAAGAAGAGTCGAGGCCCGAGCCGGAGCCATCCACCGGAGCGTCGACGGGGCCGGATGAGGCGTCGCTCGGCGTCGACACATCGGCCGACGCACCGGTAGAGGCGTCCATGAACGATGCACCGTCGGGCGACGGATCCACGAGCAAAGGTCCGTCGTCGGACGCGGATGGGCTGTCGCCGCGATCGTCCGAGTCGCCGGTCGTCGCGTCGAGCGCGGGCTTCGCACCGAGAGACGAGCCGTCCCCGGAGACCAGCACTCGGTCCTGGATGCCGGCGACGAGCTGGCACGCTGCCAGCGCGCACGGCGCCACAACGAGGACGAGTCGACCCGCTCGATTCATGATCGCTTCCCGGGACCTATCCGAGCGCGCGCGCGAGCCTTCGCCCGGCGTGGAGCTCGTACGCGTCAAGGACGTTCGTCACCTCACGAGCCATATGGCACTCCGTTGCCCCCTTAGAGATGGACGCAACACTCGCGGCCATCGTTCAAAAGATACCTTCTCGGGCGCAAGAAGGGCCAACGAAACCTTGGCCAAGAGCTTGGATAAACGCGCCGCCTCCTTGTGCAAGCTGTGCCGTCGGCGCGTGTGGGAAGCGCGTACGCGCACTGGAAAGGTCGGATACGTGGGGCTTGCGAGCACGCCCGCGCCCGCGCGCCGGCCATTTCAGCCAATTGAAAGAGCAGTCATGGAGTCGTTGAGAGGAAAAGCCTCACTTGATTATTCCTGGATGAGGGAGGCCGTTGACTCCGCTAGAGAGTGCGGTACTTGGTAAGATGGGAAGTCCGGTTTTGGGTGTGCTGGCGGCGCGTACCGCGGGCGCTTGGGAGGCGTGATTGGATCAGGCATCGGATGCGCCGGCGGGGATGCGCGAAGGCGAAATCCTCGCGGGCAAGTATCGGATCGAGAAGGTCCTCGGGGCGGGGGGCATGGGGGTCGTCGTTGCCGCACGTCACCTCGACCTCGATCAGCGCGTCGCGATCAAGTGCTTGCTCGCGCACACGCGCACGATGCCCGAGATCGTCGAGCGCTTCACGCGCGAGGCGCGCGCGGCGGCCAAGATCCAGGGCGAGCACGTCGCACGCGTCATCGACGTCGGGCGCTTCGAGGACGGCACGCCCTTCATGGTCATGGAGTACCTCCAGGGCCACGACCTGGCAGGGCAGCTCCAGCAGTACGGCCCTTTGCCCGTGCCCGACGCCGTTCGGTACATGCTCGAGACGTGCGAAGCGCTCGTGCAGGCGCACGCCCTTCGCATCGTTCACCGTGATCTCAAGCCGCAGAACCTCTTTCTGGCGCAGCAGCCGGGCCGGCGGCCGATCGTCAAGGTGCTCGACTTCGGGATCTCGAAGGTCATCGAGCCGGGAGCGAGCGCCCTGACCAAGACGTCGAGCGTGATGGGGACGCCGTTTTACATGTCACCCGAGCAGCTCCTCTCGTCCAAGAACGTCGACGAGCGGTCGGACATCTGGGCGCTCGGAGTCATCCTGCACGAGCTTCTCGTCGGCGAACCACCGTTCATGGGCGAGACGGGGCCCGAGATCATCGCGCAGGTGCTCCAAAACAACCCGCAGCTGGCGAGCGTGCGGCGCCCCGACCTGCCGCCCGGTCTCGACCAGGTCATCGCTCGCTGCCTGCGCTCGAAGGTCGAGGAGCGGTTCGCCAACGTGGCGGATCTGGCGCACGCGCTGATGCCCTTTGCCGCGCATGAAGATCGCCAGAGCGTCGCCGCGATCTCGAACGTTCTTGGTCTCCCAGCCTTGCCGGCGGGCGACACGATGCCGGCCCCCCAGATGCCCGCCATCGCCGTCACGCAGGGCGGCGGGCGGACTTCGGCGGGCGGACAGCCGGGGGTCCGCCCTTCGACGGCGCACAATCTCACCGTCTCGTCAGGGCAGCTCGAGCCGCCTCGGTCGCGCTTGGGGCTCTGGGCGGGCCTCGGGGTGGCGGTCGTCGCGGCGGGCCTTGGCGCCGTGGTCGCCTTGCGGCCGTCGTCGTCGATCGGCAAGCCCGCCGTCGCGGAGACACCTGCGGCGCACGCACCGGAGACCCCGTTGCCGGCCGTCACGCTCGCGTCGCCCGATCCTGCTCCTTCCCCTGCCGTCGCGCCGGTACTGCCCTCACAGGCCGTGTCGCCGGTACCCGTTGGGGCACCGGTGCCCGCCGGCATGCACGCGCAAGGGCGTCACGGTGCCGCCGCCGCGGCGAGCGCCTCCGCCTCCGTTGCGGCGCACCCATCGGCGACGGCCGCCGCCGCTCCGCCAGTCAATGCGCCTCCGTCTCCGCCGCCTCCCGCTCCCGCGCCAACTGCCCCGACAAACTTCCTCGACATGCACATCCGATGAGACCGAACCGATCCAACCTTCTCCGCCTCGCGTCTTTTGCGGCGCTCCTCGTGACCGCCCAAGCCCACGCGCAGACTGCGGGCCACGCGCCCGCGGCATTGCCCCCGCCGCCGCCGCCACCGGCCGCCCCGCTCCCTCCTCCGGCGCCGCCTCCTGCGCCGACGTCGGTCACGCCGGCGCCCGCGTCTCCGGCTGCCCCGGCGCCCCTCGGTGAGGCCCTGACAGGAGCAGCCAAGGACTCGTACGAGTCGGGCAAGCTGCTGTTCGGGGTCGGGGACTTCGCCGCGGCGCTGCTCAAGTTCAATGCCGCGTTCGAGGCATCGAAGGACGTGCGCCTGCTCTGGAACGTCGCGACGTGCGAGAGCAAGCTGCACCACTACGCCCGCGCGGTCGGGCTGGTGCGGCAGTATCTCAAGGAGGGCGCCGGCGCGATCTCGGAGCAGGACCGGCTCGACGCCGAGCAGACCGTCCGTGTCCTCGAGCCGCTCACGTCGACTGTCCGCGTGACGGTCAACGAGCCGGGCGCCGAGGTGTACATCGACGATCAGCTCGTCGGGCCCACCCCCATCGATCCTCAGCTCGTCGATATCGGCATCCACAAGGTCCGTGTCCACAAGGCCGAGTTCGAGGATGCGACGCAGGACTTGACGGTCAACGGCGGCGCCGTCGTGTCGGTCGACCTGACGATCCGGCCGATCGTGCACGAAGGGACGGTCAACGTTCACGCGGGCCCCAAGGACGCGATCCTCCTCGACGGCCAGCCCGTCGGCGCCGGATCTTGGTCCGGCACGTTGAAGAGCGGGGGGCACACGCTGCGCGTCACCGCGCAGGGCATGCTCCCGTATCAGTCCGAGGTGCTCGTCCAGGATGGCCAGTCCCGCAACATCGAGGTTGCGCTCAACCCGGAGCCGAGCAAGGGCTTGCCGGCGTGGGTGTGGATCGCGGGCGGCGTCGTCGTCGCGGGGGGCCTCGGCACCGGCGGGTATTTCCTCTTCAAGCCGACGAGCAAGTACGACGGGCCGCCGGGCACTCTCAGCCCGGGCATCGTCTACACGAACACTCACGTCCAGTTCTAACAGGAGGGTCATCGGGTGTTCGCGAAGATCTCGGGGAAACGACTGTTCGGACGCTGGCTCGGGCTGCCTGCCACCGCCAGCATCGCCGTGTCGATGGCGTGTTCGGCGCCCGGCAAGGGCGCGCTGATCCTGGCCATCAGCACCGACATGCAAGCACCGAAGGACATCAGCACCGTCTCGCTCTTCATCACCGAAGGGCAGGTCGTGAAGTTCGACTACGTCGGCCTCGTCGCGCCCGACGGCAGCGTCTCTCTGCCGTCCACGCTGGCGCTCGTCGAGCCGGACGATCCGAGCACGCAGATCCAGATCCGCGTCATCGGGTTCAACGGGCAGACGGCGCGGGTGCTGCGTGACGTGCAGACGACGGTCCCCCACCAGCGCACGGCCCTGATGCGCGTGCCGCTCGACTTCATCGACCTCGGATCCGCCACGGGCATGATCCCCGGCAATTACTACCCGTCGACGGCCGACGCGGTGAACGTCGGCGTCGGCGACGGGGGCGCGGGCGGGGGCGGGATCGACGTTCCCGAGGGGACTAGCACCTTCGATCCAGACCAGTACATCACGTCCACGTGCGACAAGAGTCAGCTCTGCGAGATGCGGGGCATGCCGGGCGTGACGTGCAACACGATGATCAACGGCATATGCCAGAACGCGCTCGTCGATTCGACGACGCTGCCGGATTATTCGGACGCACTCGTTTTCGGTACCGGCGGCAACAACCCCCTCAACGAGAACTGCTTCAACGCCGGAATGTGCTTCGAAGGCGCGACGCCCGTCGCGAACGTCACGTTCAACGCCAACGCCATGAACGCGTGCACGTTCCCGCTGCCCGCCGACTTGGGCGAATCGAATTCGAACCCGAACGGCGGATTGGAGAGCACCGACGGGGGCGAAAAGGCGGACGGTGCGGCCGTGGCCACGGACGGATCGACGGCTCCGAACGATGCTTCGGAGCTTTCGGGGGGTGGAAGCTCGAGCGGCTCCAGTGGCACGAGCCAGACGGGTACCCCCTGCGGCGCGACGAGCTGTACGCAACCGGAGGTCTGCTGCGTCCTCGAAACCAAAGATTTGGCCGAATGCGTCGCGTCGTCGCAGCAGTGCGCCCTGCTACAACAGCAACTCGGGGGAGCCGGCGACTCGGGCGCCGTAGCCGCAATGGACGCCGCCGCCGCTCCAATCCTCGACGGCGGCTTCGCCCAATCCCTCATCGTGACGCTCAGCGCGGCGATCGATGCCGGCGCGTCCTCGAGCTCTCCCGGAAGTGACAATGCGACGTTCGACGCCGGCGCGGCGTCCGGAGGCGGATCGGGATCCGGGTCCGACACCACCACCTCGGGATCGAGCGGCGGCAGCTCGACGGGATCGAGCGGCAACAGCTCGACGGGATCGAGCGGCAACAGCTCGACGGGACCGAGCGGCACCGGCTCATCCGCGAATCTCAACTTCGCCCTCGTCACCTCCAACGGCGTTGGCGCGTGCAACGCGCAGGGCCTGTGCTTCGTCCCGATCGAGAGCGACCCCGTCGAGGGGTGGGTGCTGTCCGGCAACACGGTGACGCTGGCGCCCGGTCTATGCAGCATGCTGATGGCCAACACCGCTCAGCTTTACGCGGTGAACAACGCGTCGTGCCCGACGAAGGTCGAGTCGCAGCCAGTGTGCGGGCTCGTCCAGGAGCTGGGCGACGGCGGTGTCGCCAATGGTGACGACGGTGGGGTGGCCGAGGACGGCGGGATCGCGAGCTCGGGCGGCGGCGTGCGTATGGCCGACGCCGCCGTGATGACGAGCAGCGGGGGCTCGAGCTCCGGCAGCGGCAGCAGCGGCGGCGGGTTCGAGGGGGACGCTCAGACATTCACCCCCCCTCTCGATGCGGGCACGGGCACGGGTTTCGGCGCTCCCGACGCGACCGTCCCCGACGCCGGCACGACGAGCGTGCTGACGGGTGTCACTTCGCTCGCCGCGGGCGTGGACACCACGTGCGCCGTGATTCAAGACGACACCGTCGACTGCTGGGGGGTCGTCCTCGGCGTCCAGATGCCGACGCCGACAAACGTCCCCGGTCTGGACGGCGTCTCGGTCGGGGCCGTCGGAGGCAACCTCACGGCGGGGTTTGCCTGCGCGCTCGAGAGCGGGTCGGTCTTGTGCGAGGGCCAGAACGGCAGCGGCCAGCTCGGCAACGGCTCTCAGACGCCTTCCGACACCCCCGTCCTCGTCAGTGGCCTCGGCGGCCAGGCGACGGCGGTCACCGCCGGCGCCGCCTTCACGTGCGCGCTCGTCTCCGGCACGGTCGAATGCTGGGGCGACAACACGTATGGTCAGCTCGGCAACGGGACGGCCGTGTCGCAGTCGCTGGAACCGGTCGCAGTCTCGAACCTCACGAACGCCACGGCGATTGCCGCCGGCTCCGACTTCGCCTGCGCCGTGGTCGCGGGCACCTCCGTCGAATGCTGGGGCGACAACACGTACGGCATCCTCGGCCCCGACGCCGACGGCGGGCCCTCTTCGAACGAGCCCGTGGCGGTCACGGGCTTCATCGACACCGGAACCATCTCGAGCATCACCGCGGGGATGAACCACGTGTGCGCCCTCTTCGCAAGCGGATCGCTCGAATGCTGGGGCGACAACTCGTTCGACCAACTCGGCACCGGGGGCGCGTCGGTCACCGGCTCGTCTTCCTCTCCGGTCGAGGCATTCGGGGGAACGGCTAGCCAGGTCGCGGCCGGCGGCAACGAGACATGCGTCGTCGTGCAGAAGGAGGTCGCGTGCTGGGGGGCGAACGACCAAGGACAGCTCGGCAGCAACCCCTCTTCGCCGTCGTCCTCGCCCGTGCTGGCCATCAGTCTGGGCACCACCGCGACCGCGGTCGTCGTGGGCGCCGAGCACGCCTGCGCGTTGGTCCAGGGCGGTTCCGTCGAGTGCTGGGGCTCCAACTCGAACGGTCAGCTCGGCCGGGGCTCGAGCAGCGCGACGCCGGAAACGCCGGCCCCGGTGGTGGCCGCGGGGGCGAGCAGCGCGGAGGTGCCGGACGCTTCCCTCCCGCCGTGATGGCCGTCGTCCCCTTGTTGGGCACGATGCTTTATTGGGGCACGATATCGGGAGGGCACGATCCGAGCAGGGTGAGCTGCCAGCTCGGATTGCCGCCGTCGCCGCCCGCGACGTTGTCGGAGTAGGGATTGTCGTTGAGCCAGACGCCGAGCTTGCCGCCGTCGAACTCGAAGTCCTCGGGCGGGGCGGTGAGGTTCGCGGCCACGCACGCGTCGAAGTCGGCGAATGACATCGTCACGCCCGGGGCCATCACGATGCGGTCGTTCGACGTGTCTCCGACGAACCAGAAGCCACCGCCCCCCGCGTCCGCCCAGGACGCCTGCACCTGCCAGTTGAAGAGGAAGTCGTACTTCATGCAACCGCCGAGGTACTTGGCTTCGTAATGGCCCGGTGGCAGGGCGCCCCCGTCCTCGTAGTAGACGATCTGTCCGAAGAGGTTCAGATCCTGATTGGTGGCGAAGCTCCCCGCGGACCCGAGGCCGCACGTGGTGGCGGCGTCGTTGATCGCGGTTTGGTGGAACCCGCTTTGACCCGCGTCGTCGACGGGGGCTGGCTCGGAGGCATCGGGTGCACGACTGGAGGGACCGGCGTCGGTGTCCGCCTCGCCGCCCCCTGTCGACGACGTGAACCCCTGGGCGCGCGAGCCACAGCCCGCCGCGATACCGGCGGCCGCGCATGCCATCAAGCCCGCTGCGGCAATCGTCCGGTCCATGGGATACCTCGCCGAGCCGGTCTCAGGGGTCGCCTGCAGGCGTCAGCGTGACGCTCCACGTGCCCATCGACGTGGAGAGAGAATCGGTGACGTTGAACATGCCGGAGATCGTCTGCGACGCCGCGTCGTACGTGCCGCTGAACGTGAGATTGGCGGTCCCGGCGTTGATGCCGATCAACGTCCAGGTGGCGCTGGTCGACATCGCGGAGAACGAGTCTGTGCTGCAGTTGAGCTGGCCCGAGACGGCCGCCTGAACGACGATGAGCCCCGTGGCGGCGTCTCCGGTCGTCGTGCCTCCCCACGTCATTTCGAACATGCCGTCGTTGGTCACGAGATCGTTCTCTCCCGTGGCCGTGTCCATGCGGATCAAGTCGAAGTCCATCGGGCCCGAGATAGGAAAATTGGTGGGACCGCCAAGCTTGGAGCTGTCGTTGGTGCCCTGGTACGTCCCGACATAGTCCCCGGCGACGCAATCGGCGGTGCCGGCGAAAGAATCGGCAAAAGCGAACCCGCCGCTGTCGCTGCCCACAACGGTCGCGGCGTCGGCCCCCACGGGGCTCTCCGAGGCGTCATCGCCGTTGCTCGCTGCCCCGGTCGCCATCGCGTCGGCGCTTGCGCCCACGAAGGGCGACCCGCCGCTCGACCCGCCACAACCCGCGCAGAAGACGACCAGTGCGCCCCTCCACCACATGGTCGACTCCTAACCGCCTCCACTGCAACATGCTTGTCTCATTTAAGGCCCTTGGCCCGTGCAGACGATGGTTGGGCCCCTCGGGCGAAGGCGGTCCTTGCCGTCTATAGAGCCCAAGTCCCGAGCGTGGCATCATATGCGTCATGCCGCGGTCCCCGTCGCCTTCGTCCTCTCCGCCGCGCGGCGGTGGGGACGAGAGCCCCACGGTGGCCAAGCGTGACTCGTCGGTACGCAAGGCGCGCCGGGTCATCGACCTCGTGCCCAAGCTCGTCATCGAGGTGTTGCGCGACGGGGCAGCGCAGGCTCGCAGCCACGTTCACCAAGGGGAGGTTTGCCGGATAGGAACGCACTCGTCGAACCATCTCGTCCTAAGCGATCCGGCCGTCTCGCGCTTTCATTGCAAGCTGACTCGCGACGGCTCGATCTGGCGCGTCGAGGACAACGGCTCACTCAACGGCACGATGCTCGACGGGGTGCGCATCCGTCACGCCGAGCTGGCCGCCGAAGGGGTGCTCGTCGTCGGCGATTGTCGCCTTTGCGTGCGACCCGTCGAGGGAACCGACGAGGTGTCGCTGCCGAATACGCGGGCCTTCGGGTCGATCGTCGGCGCCAGCGTCGCGATGCGCAAGCTCTTCGCGGTGCTCGAGAAGGTCGCGGCGAGCGACATCAACGTCCTTCTGGCCGGCGAGAGCGGGACGGGCAAAGAGCTCGTGGCCGCCGAGATCGTGCAGCGCGGGCCGCGGGCGGAGCAGCCGTTCGTGATTGTCGACTGCGGCGCCATCTCGCCGAGCCTCGTCGAGAGCGAGTTGTTCGGGCACGTGCGCGGGGCCTTCACGGGGGCCGACCGCGATCGCGTCGGCGCCTTCGAGGCGGCCGAGGGCGGCACTCTGTTCTTGGACGAAGTCGGCGAGCTGCCGATCGGGCTTCAGCCCAAATTGCTCCGTGCCCTGGAGGCCCGAGAAATTCGTCGCCTCGGCGAGACGCGCGCGCGCAAAGTGAACGTGCGCGTCATCGCCGCCACCAATCGAGACCTCGAGCGAGAGATCAATCGGGGCCGTTTTCGCGAGGATCTCTATTTCCGCCTCGCCGTGATGAACGTGCGTGTGCCGTCGTTGCGCGAACGCATCGACGACCTGCCGCTGCTTGTCCGCAGCTTCGTCGGGTCGCTCCGTTCGGAGCGCGGAGACCTGTTTACCCCGCAGGTGCTCGCGGAGCTCGCCGAGCACGATTGGCCCGGCAACGTACGCGAGCTGCGAAATTACGTGGAGCGAACCGTCGTTTTGCAGGAGCCGCAGCCGGCCGGCAAGCGCCTCGTGGGGGCCCCGGCCGGCATCGACGTGCGAATCCCGTTCAAGATCGCGAAAGACGCCGCCGTCGATGCCTTCGAGCGCGGCTACGTCACCGTGCTCCTCGACGACGCCGCGGGCAATGTGAGCCGGGCCGCGCGCAACGGCGGAATGGACCGCATGTACCTGCACCGGCTGATCCAGAAGCACGGCCTTCGCAATCGCGACCAGGACGTCGACTAGTGCAGCGCCGTCGTGATGACGTCAAACCTTTGCTGTCATCCCGAGCGCAGCGAGGGACCCCACGCCCTTCCGCGCTCTCCGTGGGGTCCTTCGCTTCGCTCAGGATGACAGCAAAACATTAGCAAGCGCGCCGCCGCGTCAACGATCCAGA
>Ga0302326_10005898_pt1 | contig 27724 bp, 28 predicted proteins | sample Palsa_T0_3_FD_202264 | JGI IMG/M metagenome (GOLD analysis project Ga0302326, IMG submission 202264) | Peat permafrost microbial communities from Stordalen Mire near Abisko, Sweden - Palsa_T0_3 | ecosystem: Environmental > Terrestrial > Soil > Palsa > Peat permafrost | place: Sweden: Abisko... | reverse complement strand
GTCTTCGGCTTCCTGGACTACGTCTTGAAGCCGCTCGGGGTGGGCCAGGTGAACTGGCTCGGCACGCATGCCGTTGGGTCGATTGTCGTCGTCCTGGTCTGGGAGTGGGCCCCGTTCATGATGCTCATCGTCCTTGCCGGCCTCCAAGGCGAGGACCTGGAGGCCCTGGAGGCGGCCCACGTAGACGGGGCCACTACCGTCAAGACGTTTGTCTACATAACCTTTCCCAACATTAGGCGCTATATGGAGCTAGGAGTCCTGCTGGGGTCGATATTCATCGTTCAGACCTTCGGTGAGGTCTTTACCATGACGGCGGGAGGGCCAGGCACGTCCACGACCAACCTCCCTTATTACCTCTACGAGCAGGTGTTCAACAACTTCACGGTTGGAGTTGGCGCCGCGGCCGGGATCATCGTGCTCATCCTCACCGAGATCGTGGCGTCCTTCGCTTTGCGGTTGCTTTCTGGTCTGTTGGTCGCCTCTGCAGGGGCGGGCTGACATGGCTGCCACAACAGTTGCGCTCCCGCCGGCCAGGGCCTCCCGCCGCTGGGGGCATCAGAACGCTTGGGGTTATTTTTGGTCCTTCATAGCCTGGGTACTTGCCATCTTTCTCTTTTTCCCGGTGTTCTGGATGGTCCTTACGTCGTTCAAGACCGAGGGTGCCGCCTACACGTACCCTCCCCGGTTCATCTTCCACCCGACCCTGTCGGAGTATAATTCGGTGTTCTCTGGCGTTCAGAGCTTCACCAAGCCGTTCGAGCATTCAATCTTTGTGACCTTGTTTTCCACGGCTTTGGTACTGGTCCTTGCCATTCCGGCGGCCTATAGCCTTTCGATCAACCCCATAAAAAAGTGGCGCAACGTCCTGTTTTTCTTCCTCACGACAAAGATGCTGCCGTACGTTGCTGCCGTCATCCCCATATTCATCGTGGCCAAGGACCTGCACCTGCTGAACAACGAATGGTCCCTGGTGATCCTCTACACGTCTATGAACCTGCCGTTAGCGATTTGGATGATCCGGTCGTTCCTGGTCGAGGTGCCTAAGGGGCTCCTAGAGGCCGCCAGGATCGATGGCGCCGGGCTTTGGGTGGAGATCACCCGCGTCATCATGCCCATTACTCTTCCGGGTATTGCCGCGACCGCCCTCATCTGCTCCATTTTCGCGTGGAACGAGTTTTTCTTTGCTCAGAGCCTCACAACCACCAACCCCACTATGTCGGTGTTCCTCGTGTCGTCCATCCAGAGCGAGGGTCTCTACTGGGCCCACTTGGCCGCAGCCTCGACGGTGGCGAGCTTGCCGGTGATACTGGCAGGGTGGATAGCGCAGAAGCAATTAGTGCGCGGGTTGTCTTTCGGCGCCTTGAAGTGAGTTGGCGTGCTGCTGCCAGCGCCTGCTGGTTGCCTCTGCGCAATCAAGGACGCGGCTGTGAGCGCCCCGTACGCCCAGTTGGAAGGAGAGCAGATGCAGGCAGTGGTGATAGAGAGCCCCGGGGACATCAGCGTCGGCGAGCAACCCGACCCAACACCTGGGCCCGGGGAAATAGTGGTGGCGGTACGGGCTTGCGGCATATGCGGTACCGACATCCATATCGCCGACGGTGACCTGGCCAGCGCAAAGTACCCGCTCGTCCCCGGCCACGAGTTCGCGGGCGAGGTAGTTGCCGTGGGTGGCCCGGTGCCGACGGTGAGGGGCCTGGCGCCCGAGAGCGACGAGCAGCAGCTCCGGCTGGGGGACCTCGTAGCCGTCGACCCCACGTTGTTCTGCGGTCGCTGCCGGCCGTGCCGCTTGGGCCACGAAAACCTCTGCGAGCGCTGGGGCGCCATCGGGGTCACGGTGGGAGGTGGGTGTGCCGAGCTGGTAGCCGTGCCCAGCTGGAACGCCCACCGTTTACCTCCCGATTTCGACATGTCACTCGGGGCGCTCATCGAACCTCTGTCGTGCGCGGTGCACGGCTATGACCTGATAAAGACCAAGTTGGGTGACCGTTTCATCATCTACGGGGCCGGGACGATGGGCCTGATGCTCCTGCTGTTGGCTGAGAGGGCAGGCGCCGTTTCGGTAACAGTCGTCGAGCCGAACGAGGTCAGGCGAAAAAAGGCCGCCGAACTGGGGGCGACGGAGGCATTGGCAAGTGTTGAGCACATCGACGGGGGACGGCGCTTTGATGTGGTTATGGACGCCACGGGCGTGATCGCCGCGATCGAGGACGGTTTGCGGCGGGTCCGCCCGGGCGGTACCTTCCTGCAATTTGGAGTCGCTTCCAACAGCGCGACTGCCAAGGTCTCGCCGTTCAAAATTTACAACGAAGAGATAAACGTGGTCGGCTCGATGGCGGTGTTGAAGAGCTACGACCGGGCGTGCGACCTCACCACCGAGGTCGATCTTCGCCTCCACGAGCTCGTGAGTGGTCAGTACCCGCTCAAGGATTACGCAGAGGTGCTGGAGCGCGCACGGCACGGAGATGGCTACAAGCTCCAAGTCGTGCCGTCGTAAGTCGTTGCCCAACAAGGGTTCTAGGGAGAGACTTTCCCGGTCAGCCCCCGCAGGCGGAGCCCGCTGGACAGCATTTGGGTAGACAGGACGGCCCCGACGCCCTCGCCGGCGCGCATCCTTAGGTCCAGGAGCGGTTCGAGGCCGAGCTCTTCCAATACAACAGAGTGGGCCTTTTCCCGGCTGCGTTGCCCGGCCACAAGGTGGGCTGCCACTCCTGGTTCCACCCGCACAGCACACAGGGCCGCCACCGACGTTGCGAGCCCGTCGAGCACGATGGCGCCGCCGCGCCCGGCGACACCCAGGACCACGCCGGCAAGCACGACGAATTCCGGCCCGCCGAGCACGGCCAGGGCGTCGAAGGGGCCACCCAGGCCTCCGGGACGGGCCAAGGCCCGGGAGAGCGCGGCCTCGACGACCCAACGTTTCCGCTCGAGAGTTGCGCTATCGCCTCCAGCACCAAGGCCGACCGCCTCGGAGACGCCGAGCCCGAGCAGCGCAGCACTGAGGGCGGCAGCCACGGTGGTGTTGCCCACGCCAACCTCCCCAAGCGCAACGAGCTGGTCTTGCATCGTTGCGCCGAGCCGCCGCCCTCCGTCCAGGAGCCGCTCGACGTCACCCGACGATAGGGCGTCGGTTTTTACGAGGTCACCGCGCCGGCCGAGCGCTCGGAGGTCGACGGCACCTGCCACAGCTGCGCCGTCGGTCCCGGCGTCGACAGCGATCACGGCCAGCCCGGCGGAGAGCGCCGCAGCGGCTCCCAGGGACTCTCCAGCGACCGTCGCCTCTAGCACCTCGCGGGTGACCGTGGAGGGGTAGGTCGACACCGCGTACCTGGTTACCGGGTGGTCAGCGGCTACTAGCACCAGGCTGGCTTTCTCGACGGCTTGCACCCCGAGTGCGGCTAGGCGGTCGAGCGCCTTGTCCAGGACGCCGAGCGAGCCGGGCGGCGTGAGCAGCCGGTCCGCCTGGTCGTGAGCCTCGACTACAGCCAGCTGGTAGGGCGCTCGTAAGGCCGAGGAAGGTGCGGCTGGGCCTAGGCCGGCCCACCGTTCGTGCACCACGACGGCCTCGAGCGGCGTGCGCAGTGACCAGCCGGCCCGTTCGAGCCCAGGGCTGGGCGGGCGCTCGTCGGGCCAGCCGAGGCAGAGCCAACCGAGTGTCTCGACTCCCTGCGGGAGCCCTACCAGGCCTGCGAGCTCCTCTGGCGGGAAGAGCGTGACCCAGCCGACGCCCAGGCCTTCGGCCCGCGCCGCCAGCCAGAGGTTCTCGATGGCGCAGGCACAGGACCACATGTCGGTGTCGGGGAAGGTGGCCCGCCCGAGGACTCCCGCAGGCGCCGCCCGCCGGTCACAGCAGACGACGATCCCGAGTGGTGCCTCTGCGATCCCGTCCAGTTGAAGGTCGAGCATCCGCCGACGTGCGTCCTCGCTGAGGAGGCTTGCCTGGCGCTGTCGTTCGCGTTCGGCGATGAGGGCGGCGCGCTCGCGAGCCGCTGCGGCGGTGACAAGGAGGAACCTCCATGGCTGGCAGTGGCCGACCGAGGGCGCCGCATGGGCGGCAGCAAGTAGCCGGCGAACAAGAGCCGGGTCGAGCTGGTCCGGGCGAAAGCGCCGGATGTCGCGGCGGGCGGCAATGACGTCGTAGACGGCACGCCTCTGCTCCTCTTCGAACCGCCAAGCGCGCGGGTCGCCGGCGCGCTCCGCCGCAGAAGTCTTGTCGCCGACAAGAGGCACCGGCCGCGCCCAGTTCGTCATTTCGCGGCAGCCACGAGGAGGCCTGCTGTCTCGCACATGACGCCGGCCGCGCCGAGGACGTCACCCGTGAAGCCCCCGATCCGTCGCCGCGCCAGGACTAGGACGAGCGCCCCCGCAACCCAACCAGCCACGACGGCCCTAGCGCCGCGGCGCCCAGCTGCGAGCGCTGCAAGTAACAACGCTGCACCTGCTCCGCCAAGAGCGGCCACAAGCGCACCGTCGCGGCCAGCGGGCTTGGGTAGAAAGGCGGTTGCCAGCCCCTCGTCCCGAGCGTACGGAAGAGCCCGGCTGCCGATGACCATCACGGAGCGCGATGAGCAGTAGAGGGCGGCGAGCAAGGCCGGCGACGGCTCGAGGGCTGCGAGCGCAGCCGTACGGGAAATGAGCACCACCCCGAGGGCCACGGCAGCGAACGTCCCGACCTGGGGCTCGGCCATGATCTCGAGCCGGCTCTTCGCTGGCACGTGGGCGCACAGGCCGTCCGCGGTATCGGCGAGCCCGTCGAGGTGCAGGCCACCCGTCATCAGGACGTCGGTGGCAACCACGAGTGCGGCTGCCGACAGCGGCGGGAGCCGTCTGCGGGTGGCACGCCACGACAGGCCGATCAGCGTCCCGAGCGAGGCACCTACGACGGGGAAGTAGGCCATGGTCGCGGGCCCGGGCCGAGCTGCCCGCCTGTTGCCTAAGAGCGTGAGGAACGCCACAGCTGCCGCCAAGTCCCCCGGCACTGGGCGCCCAGGCGGGTTCATCGGAGAGCGATTTTCGCGGGCAGCAAGGGAAGTACACGCCCGGCCACGACGAGAAAGGCGTGCTCGGCACGGTCCGCGAAGGCTATGTTCACTCGCCCGAGAAGGTCGCGATAGCGCCTGGAGAGGAAGTTGTCGGTCGGCACGATACCCGAACCGACCTCGTTGGACACCACCAGGGCCCGGCCCGGCCGTTCGGCGCACAGAGCCGCCACAACGCCGGCGGTCGCGACGGCCGCATCGTCGTCGTAACCCGCCGTGAGCAGGTTGGCCACCCACAGCGTGAGGCAGTCCACCACCACGGTCGTGCCATCGGCGATATCGCGGAAGGCTTTTTCGACTTCGACAGGTTCTTCCACCGTGGCCCATGAGGCTGGCCGTTGCGAACGGTGGAGCGCGATCTTCGACGCCATCTCATCGTCTGAGGCCGCCCCAGTTGCGAGGAAAATGACGGGCGCCGCGCCCGTAGATGCCAACTGCAGCGCCAACGCGGACTTGCCGCTCCTTGCCCCTCCAAGGAGCAGCGTCAGCATCAGAAGTCGATCCCTTTTTCGGCCAATATCCCCGCCTCGTAAGCATGTTTCACGTTGCGCATGTCGGTGACGGTATCGGCAACCTCGACCATCGACGGCGGTGCGTCCCTGCCAGTGAGGAAAACATTCACCTTTTCGGGGCGGCCCGATATTGCTGCGACGATGTCGTCGCCGTCGACCCAACCCCAATTGACCGGGTAGGTGACCTCGTCGAGGACCACGAGCTGATAGCGGCCCGAGGCGATCGCCTCCTTCGCAAGTTCCCAAGCGGAACGGGCAATTTCGGCCGAGCGCTCTAGGTCATCGCTGTCCCATGTGAAGCCGTCGCCCATCGTATGGCACTCAGCGCCGAGGTCGCTCAGCAGACGGACCTCGCCCGAGCCCCATTTGCCTGACTTCACGAACTGGACGATGCACACGGCCCAACCGCGTCCCAGGGCGCGCAGTGCCGTGCCCATGGCAGCGGTCGTCTTGCCTTTGCCGTCGCCGGTCGCAACCAGCACGATCGATCCAGCGCGCCTGTCGGCTCGGGGCGGCGCAGTAGTGGGTGGCTCGGTCTTGGGCGTTGGGGTCGCCATTATCAGGCCCTCACTTTGCTTTCGTGGCGTGGCGTGGCGGCTCGGCGCCGTACGGGTGAGACGGCCAGGCCGGAAGCCCCCTCCAGGACCTCGACCTCGGCTTCGAAGAAGCGCCGGATGTTCGCTTCGGTGAGCACTTCGGCTGGAGGCCCCGACAACACCGCGTGGCCGTGGGAGAGCACGAGCAGGCGCTCCGAGTACTGGGCCGCCAAGGTGAGGTCGTGGATGGCGCAGAGGACACAAAGCCCCTTCTCGCGGCGAAGTTCGTCAGCGAGCTCGAGCACGAGCTGGCTGTGGCCTAGGTCGAGCGAGGTCGTGGGCTCGTCCATGACGAGCACGGGCGCTTCCTGCACGAGGGCACGGGCGAGCACGACCCGCTGGGACTCGCCTCCGGACAGCTCTCCGAGCAGGCGCTTCGCAAAGGCGCTGAGCTGGAGCCGTTCGAGCACGGCTGCGGCGACACGCCGGTCACGGGATGTCTCGGCTCCCAGGTAGGCATGGTGCGCCGAGCGGCCCAGGAGCACGTAGTCCGTGACGCTCATGGAACGCGGCAGCACCGGCCGCTGCGGCACGTAAGCGACCGAGCGTGCACGGCGCCGCTGGTCGGACTTGGCGTAGGCGTGGCCGGCGATGCGGATCTCGCCTTGGTAGGGGACTAGCCCGGTAACGGCACGCACCAGAGTGGACTTCCCGGCGCCGTTAGGGCCGATGACGCCGAGCCAGCCGCCGCGCTCGACTCGGGCCGAGACGCCCGAAAGCACCGTTGCCCCGCCGAGGACGACGGTGACCCGCTCGATCTCGAGCACTTAGCCGAGCCTTTTCGCTTGGCGGAGCACGACGAGGAAGAACGGGGCACCCAAGAAGGCCGTCACGACCCCGAGCGGCACCTCCCCTGGCGATAGGACGGTCCGAGCGAGGATGTCCGCAAGGATAAGGAAGCCGGCGCCGAACAGCAAGGAGAGCGGGATGATCCTGCGATAGCTCGGGCCCGCGATAAGGCGGATCGTGTGCGGCACGATGATCCCGACGAAACCGATAAGACCGCTCACCGATACGGCAGCTGCGGTGCCGAGAGTTGCCGCCAGGATTACCGCGAGACGGACGTGTGACGCCCGTACCCCGACGCTGGTCGCTTCCTCGTCACCGATCGTCAGCACGTCGAGCAGCCGCCGGCAGGCGAAGAGCACGGCCGCGGCAACCGCCACATAGGGCAGCACTAGCCCGACCTGTCCCCAGCCGGCCGTCGACAAGCCGCCGAGGATCCACCCGTAGACCAAGGTGAGGTCACCAGGGCTGCTCCGCTGCATGAGGAACGTCTGGACCGCCACGAAAAACGCGGAAACCGCCACTCCAGCTAGCAACATCGAGGCGGCGGAGCGGTCAGCCGCGCGAGCGCGTCCCAGGGCGAACGTGGCGGCGACGGCGATCACGCCTCCGATAAAGGCAGCCGGCGGTAAGGCGCTCTGGGGGAGGTTGCCGAGGGCTGGGCCCTCCACGATCACGATCGTTGCACCCGCCCCGGCCCCGGAGGCGATCCCGAGCAGGTACGGATCTGCCAACGGGTTGGCGAACACCCCCTGGTAGGACGCTCCGGCCACCGCCAGCATCGCCCCGACGAGGCCGCCGAGGACCATGCGCGGCATCCGCAATTGCCAGACGACGATGGCACCGGTCGTCGAAAGCCCCGAGTGGAGGTGCACGAAGGGGAGCTTGCTCAAGAGATATTTAATGACCGCCCCGGCGGGGAGGTCCGCCGGGCCGATGAGGACGCTCAGCGTGGCCGCAGCGAGCAGGAAGGCGACCCCAACGAGCACATGGGACGGTCGGAGCCGTGTCGGGTAAATCGTTGGCGCCGCTGCCGGAGCGGTGTCGAAAAGGACAGAAGGGGCCTCTTCGGCAGCGGCAATGGCCATCAGCTGCTTGCGCTTTGCCGGAGCACCCGCGCCAACAGGCTCACGAACGCTTCCATGGTGTGAGGGCCCCACTGCGAGGCGACCGAGTCGTTCACACCGATCACGTGGTTCATGTGAACCGCCTTCAGGACGCTGAAGCCGGGCCGACGCGCGAAGTTCCTCGCGTTTGCACCGCAACAGACGGTGTCGGCCAAGAACACGTAGTCAGGGTTCTCCTTCAAGATGTACTCAGGAGAAATCTGCGGGTACTGGGAGCCGTGGCCGGCAGCGTCGGCGATGTCGCGCATCCCGAAGAGGGAAAATTCAGCCCCGATAAAGGTCCCTGAGGTTGCGGTGTAATAATTCGTTGGGTCGAGCTCGATATAGTACGTCGCGCCGCGGCCGTCACCGTCGGCCGAGCGTACGGCCGAAGCGATGTCGGCCGCAAAGGAAGACTCGACGTTTTTTGCTCCGTTCAGGTGGCCGGTGGCCGTACCAAGCTCGACAAGCTGGCTGTCTACGTCGGCGATCGTCGCCGCAGCGGGGAGCAGGAGCACCGGTATCTTTAGCTTCTCCAATTGCTGGATGATCGTGCCGCTCGGGTAAGCGAAAATGACGAGGTCGGGCTTCAGGTAAAGGTAATCCTCGGCGTTCGTTTCGTCGCCACTGAACTTCGTCCGCGGGGCGTTAGCCGGCCACGCGGAGTACTCGTCTACGCCCACGACCTGGCTCCCGGCACCTATTTCGTAAAGCATTTGTGTGGCGCTGGGGGACAGGCAAAGGATCCGGTCTGGCCGAGACGCGATCCGCACCGTCCCGTCCCCACTTTTTACCGAGACGGGGAAACCTGGGCCCGTCGCCGCTGGCCTGTCCACCGCAGCGCTCCGAGCGGGCGAAGCCGAGCTCACGCCACACGTCACGAATAGGGAACAGGCAATGACAAAAACGATTGTTGCCCGGGGTCTCTTCACCGCACTCCTCCTTGAGGTCGAGGGTTGTGCCGGGGCCCGGGGCTACCCTGCGACCAGCTCGCTACCACGACGTGCTTGGTCACTCCCCACTGGCCAGGCGACCTGGCTAGCCCTTTCGCCAACGGCGCAGGGACGACAGTTGCGGGACAGCGCCGGTCTCTCACCGGACTTCGCTGACCAGTAGGTTGCTAAGCGGACTCTAGGCCCGGGAGGGCCGATGGGGCAAGAAGTGGATTTTGGGAACGGTGGGAGGACCGGGTGACAGGCTGGGTGGCCCTCGACGGCCTGGAGGGCGAGAGGTGCGTTGTTGACGCCCTGGAGCGCGTTGGCGGCGCCCTTCCCTACCTTCGTGCCGGCACCGGGCCCGTGGCGGGCGCTGCGAGGCCGGGGACGCTTGCCGGAGACCGCCAGTGGATGAAATGCGACGAGCTTCTCGCCAACCTCGACTGGTTGGAGGCGACGGTCCGCAGTTCGGGTCGCCGGTTGGGGACGGGTTCTGCTGCCGTGGCTGCGTCGTTGTTCGTCCTTGGCTACTCGTACCGAGTGGTGACGCTCGCTATTTCCTGCATGCTCATGGGCGGCGCTATCCCGAGCTCAGATCCCCAGGCATTCGCTGTCGCGATGTCATCAGGGCGCCCATCGTTGGTAACCTACTGCGAGCCGCGAGCGCTCGTACTGTCAGAGCGGCGTACCCCCGGTCCAGCGACCTTTGCAGACCGGGAGCTCGTCGGCGAGGCGCTCGGCTTCATCGTTGGCGACGCCGTGGAGGGCCATCTGCGGCTCTTGATAGAGGCCGTCTGCTCCCGCGTCCGGGTAGGCCACCGGCTCCTGTGGGGGAACGTCGCTGCGTCGTCGGCGGTGGCCTTCCGGACAATAGAGGCAACGCTGGGGGAGTGGGTCAAGCCCATCGGTGAGCGCTTCTTTGAAGTTGCCCCGAGCGAGCTGCAAGGACAGGGCAATTTCTTGTTGCTCGAACACGCCGGCAGATCGGGTTGGTATTGGGAACGCCGCAACTGCTGCCTTAACGACCGATTGCCGAAAGGCATCCGTTGCGGCGACTGCAGCCTCACCCCACCCGATCAGCGCCGGGACGCGTACCTGGCCGGCCTCGCCAACAATTAGCCGACCGTCAGAAGCTGTGGGTCATTTCGTTGCCCGTCTCGAGCAGTGTCTTGAGGCCGCTAAGGACCCAGCTCCAGCCACCGCCAGCTCCCTTGGCCTCCCATTCCCCAGCGACCAGTAGTGCCAGCTGCGGGGCGCCCTCTAGCTCGTGCACAACCGTCAATTTCGTCACACCGATGGGTAGCTCGTCTATCTCGTAGGTGAGCCGCGTGAAGCCTTCTGAGGCCAAGTTGTCGTCCATCACCATCCGCCATGTGAGGACGAGCTTGTGGGGCTCGTCGGCTTCGAGGACTTCGCCGTCGACGGCGACTTCAGGTGGCGTGTAGCCGATCGCGATGCTGTCCGCCTTCATTTTCTCCGAGGTGAGCAAACGGTAAGGCCCGGTCTTGTCGAGGTCGTGGTCTGGGCCGCCCCCGTAGCCGTAGCGTTCGGTCCATTCGCGCTTGGTTATTGCGTCCCATACCGCTTGGGGGCTCGCTTTGATGTAAACCCTGAACACTTGGGTTGTCTTGGTACCTGTCGATGTCATGGTGCTCATGCTCCTGTCTCCTTTTCGAGTTGCAACTTGAGATCTACGAGGGCTGACACACGCCTCTCGGTGTACTTGTCTATCCATCGGTCATGGACGAGCCTGATCGGGACGGGGTTGAGGAAATGTAATTTTTCCCTGCCCGAACGGCGGGTGACCACGAGGCCGGCATCCTCCAGGACGCGTAGGTGCTTCATCACACCGAAGCGAGTCATTTCGAGGACGGACTCGAGCTGTGTCAGCGTCAAGCCGTCGTCGACGAACAGCCGGTCGAGCAGGGAGCGTCGTGTCGGGTCTGCGAGCGCCTTGAACACCCGGTCATCGTCGTCGGCCACAACTTCAGGATACGTGACTAAAAGGTCACATGTCAACTAGGGCGCGGGAGCGTGAGAAAATCTCCTGAGCGTGTCGATCTGGAGCGTGCTCGTTCGACGTAGAGGTGGAGCGTGACGCAGAGCGGGCTCAGTGGGGCGGCTCCGACCCCACCCGCCACGACGAACAGGAGTAGCCAATGCGGTTCATGATGTTCATTTACCCCAAGCTGGAAGGCGCGACCGGGGGAGCGGTGGACGAGGCTTGGATGCCGCCCGCCGAAGCCGTCGCCGCGATGACAAGGTACAACGACGAGCTCACCAAGGCAGGGGTCTTACTTTCACTCGACGGCCTCCACTCACCCAACGAGGCTGTCCGGGTCCAGTTCCCGAGCGGCAAAGCTCCGGTCGTGACGGACGGGCCGTTCACGGAGGCCAAAGAGATGGTCGGAGGGTACTGGTTGATAGACGTCAAGTCCCAGGAGGAGGCGATCGAGTGGGCCAAGCGTTGCCCGATCGGCGAGGGCGCCGCGGAGATCGAAGTGCGCCAGGTGTTCGAGATGTCGGAGTTCCCTCCCGAGCTCCAAGCGGCCGCTGGCTACTCGGGGAAGTAGCTACCGCTGACAATTAGCCCGGGAAATATCGGCCTTTTTCAACGATGACCCATCCGAAAACAAGCCAGCCCGGCACCGGCGCCAACCGCTCCTACGAAGCTGTCTGGCGGATCGAGTCCGCCCGTGTCATTGCGGCATTGGCACGCCGTACCGGCGACGTCGGGCTGGCCGAAGACCTCGCCCACGATGCCTTCGTCTCGGCCCTGGAGCAGTGGCCCGTCTCCGGGGTGCCCCGCAACCCGGGCGCGTGGCTGGTGACGGTGGGCAAGCGGCGTTGGTTCGACATGCTTCGGCGAAAAGGCACCCTGGACGGCAAACAGGCCGACCTCATCCGCCAAGCCGAAGTGTGCCAAGGGTTTGCCGGCACCGATTTCGACGAGGTGGAGGAAGAAGTCGCCGACGACAGGCTGCGGCTCATCTTCACCGCCTGCCATCCCGTCCTTTCAAGAGAAGCCCGGGTAGCGCTGACGCTTCGGCTCGTCGCCGGCCTGACGACCGAGGAGATCGCCCGGGCCTATCTCGTCCGGGAGCCGACTGTCGCACAAAGGGTAGTGAGGGCCAAGCGATCGCTGAGCGAAGCGCGGGTGCCTTTCGAGCTGCCGCCGGACAACCAGCTCGAGGAGCGCCTGGACGCGGTCCTCGAAGTCGTTTACCTGGTGTTCAACGAGGGTTACGCCGCCACCGTCGGCGAGCAGTGGGCGAGGCCCGAGCTCTGCCACGAGGCGCTCCGGTTAGGCCGCATTATTGCCGCGCTGTTGCCGGATGAACCCGAGGTGCACGGCCTCGTCGCCTTGATGGAGCTGCAGGCGTCGCGGCTTCGAGCCAGGGTCGGGCCTGGCGGGGAACCGGTACTGCTGGCAGACCAGGACCGCTCCCGCTGGGACCCGCTGCTCGTGAGCCGTGGCCTCGTGGCGCTGGCGCGAGCTAGCGAGCTGGCCGCCCTTCCGGGGAGCGGGAGAGGGCTCGGGCCGTACGGCCTTCAGGCGGCAATAGCGGCATGCCACGCGCAGGCCGCAACGCTCGCCGCCACCGACTGGGCCCGCATCTGCGCCCTCTACGAGGCGCTCGGGCAGGTCGCACCCTCTCCAGTGGTCGAGCTGAACAGGGCCGTCGCGCTGTCTATGGCCTACGGGCCCGAGGCCGGCCTCGAGGTCGTCGACTCCCTCGTGCCCGACCCGCTGCTCGCGGGCTACTACCTGTTGCCGAGCGTTCGTGGCGACCTGCTGGCCAAGCTGGGCCGTTTCGAGGAAGCTCGTGCCGACCTGGAGCGGGCAGCCTCGCTCACACGCAACGAGCGCGAGCAGCAGCTCTTGCTCGACCGGGCCGCAAGCCTGCCCTAGACGCCGGCGGCGACCTGCTCCGCCGCCCGGTCGGCCGCGGCGAGCAGGTCGGCCGAGATCCCACGGCGGGGGGTGATCACCTCATCGATCAGGCCGTACTCCTTCGCCTCCTCGGCGGTCATGAAAAAGTCCCGGTCGATGTCACGCTCGACCTGTTCGAGGGGCCGCCCGGAGTGGTAGGAGATGATCTGCGCCATCCGCTTGGTCGTAGCGAGCACCTCGCGCAGGTGGATCTCCATGTCCCGAGGGGCGCCGCGGGTCCCGGCGCTGCCTTGGTGGATCATGATCTTCGCGTTGGGAGTGGCAAGACGCTTGCCGGTAGCCCCGCCGCAAAGGATCATGGCGGCCGCCGACATGCCCATGCCGACACAGACCGTGGAGACCTCGGAGCTGACGTGCTGCATAACGTCGTAGATCGCCATCCCGGCGTAAGACAAGCCGCCCGGCGAGTTGATGTACAAGAAGATGTCCTTACCGGGGTCAGTGCTGTCCAGGTACAGGATCTCCGCTACCAACAGGTTGGCGATCTGGTCGTCGACCTCTTGGCCGAGGAACACGATCCGTTCCCGTAACAGCAGCGAGTAGATGTCGAAGGCCCGCTCGCCCCTGGCTGACTGGTCGAGCACCGTGGGTATTACAGACATTGAAAAGGTCCTCCGTGTCGGATGGGGGAACTCGGGTAGGTGATAGCTGGCCCCTCGCATGAGTGACCGGCTGGTTTTATACGTTATCTGGTATCTCGAATATAGGATACATTTTCTAATATAGTGCGGGTGGGATGAGCGAACGTCGGCACGAACCGCTGTTCCCTGGGTTCAGGGAGATGGCTCAGGAGCGCAGGTCGCTCGCAGCTGCGCTGTCGTCGCGGCGGCTCGAGCTGGGCCTTTCACAGACAGAGGTGGCTGCGCGGATGGGCACGTCGCAATCTGCGGTCGCCAGGCTGGAATCCGGCGACGCAGACCTCCGGCTCTCGACGCTGGAACGCTATGCGGCCGCGCTCGGCCAACGCCTCGACTGGAAGCTGTCATTGAGGCCTCTGGAGGACTGAGAGATGCCCTTGCCCGGAGAGGGACAGAGAGGACCGTGGGAGCAGGGTGAGCCCGAGGTGCGACCGTACCTGGGCGCTCAGCCGCTTGACGCCGAGCTCCTCGACAGGCGTGTGGTCAGGCTTTGGGGGCCGCTCGACGACGCGACAGTAGCGAAGGCGTGCGCCGAGATGATGGCGCTCGATGCGACTGGCGACGGGGCGGTGCAGCTCTACATCGGCTCGACCGGCGGGCCTGTGCACTCTGCAATGTCGCTTATCGACACGATGGACCTGCTCGGTGTCCCTGTGCACGTAACATGCCTGGGACGCGCCGAAGGTGCCGCGGTGGGCGTGGTCGCTGCCGGTGCGCGCAGGGTGGCCGCGCCTCACGCCCAGTTCCACCTGAGCGAACCAGAGGTATCGGTGAGCGGGAATGCCAGCCAACTGGCAGCCTGGGCGGAGCACCACCGCGTCGAGCTCGAACGCTTCGTGCAACGGCTCGCGCTAGCGACGGGCCGCCCGGCGGAGCACCTTGAGGCCGACTTGTCACTCGGCCGCTGGCTCGATGCCGAGGAAGCGCTGCGCTATGGGCTGGTGGACGAGATCTGGGGGCCCGCGCGGGGGCAAGGCCCTCGCTCGACTGACCCGCCAACGGCTGGCCCGCAACGCCCGTTCGGCTTCGGGCCCGCCCGCCCCTGAGCGCACACTTGCACGAGTGGTCCCTCTTGGGAAAACCTGGCCCAATGGGACCGTCGCCGCATCAACCGCCAGGGCCGCACCAACCGCCGGGATTGTCAACCGAGCGGGCGCCTCGGGTGCTTGTCGCCCCGGAACGTCCTGCCTTCGCGGTCGATGCCGTTCGCCAAGGCGGGGGCGAGCTCGCGGAGTACGGCGAGGCGGTCGATGCCCTCGTCTGGGTGAAATTTAACATCAATGGGCTGCGTGAGACCATTGTCGACCACCCCGGCATACGTTGGGTGCAGTTGCCGGTGGCGGGTATCGAGTCCTTTGTCGAAACTGGCATCTTTTCGGCCGCCAGCTCGGACGACGTCGTGTGGACCTGCGCAAAGGGCACCTACGCCCAGCACGTTGCCGAGATGGCCCTCGGCCTTGCCATAGCGGGCCTGCGCGAGTTCCCCGAGCGGGCGAGGGCGAAGACCTGGGGTGGGCAGGCAGGGATCTCGCTCTACGACCAGCCCGTGACCGTGCTCGGCGGAGGAGGGATAACCGAAGAGCTGTTGCGGCTCCTTGCCCCGCTCAGGGCCCATGCGACTGTGGTCCGCAAGACCTCGCGCCCAGTGGAGGGGGCCGAGCGCACCGTCGGGCCGGAGGACCTGCATTCGGTCCTCCCCGGCGCCCTGGTCGTTTTCCTCGCGCTCGCGCTCACCCCCGAAACAGTGCGCATCATCTCGGAGACCGAGCTGGCCCTGATGGGGACGGAGACGTGGTTGGTCAATGTTGCCCGGGGCCGCCATGTCGACACCGATGCGCTCGTCAGGTATTTGACGGAGCGCCGGATCGGGGGTGCTGCGCTCGATGTCACCGACCCTGAGCCATTGCCTGACGGTCACCCTCTCTGGTCTTTGCCCAACTGCCTGATCACGCCGCACGTTGCCAACACAGAGAAGACGGCGCCCCCGTTCCTTGCCGCTCGCATCAAGGAAAACGTCCAACGTTTCGCCGCCGGGACGACCTTGGTCGGCACCGTCGACACTGCGGCGGGGTATTGACCGAGGTCCCGGTCTCGACGCTCCGCCTAGGCCAACTGGTAGCCGAGGGTGGCGAGGGCCGGGTCTTCGAAGTCTTGGCAGGCCCGCCCGAGCTGTCGGTAAGGTCCGTTTACAAGCAGCTGCGCTCCCCCCGGCCGCTTGCGGAGCTCAGTTCGCTCGTAGCGTTCCCCTCGCTGCTTGCTTCGGAGGGCTCGGGGCTAACTGCCAGGGCTCTGTCCTCTTCGGCGTGGCCGGTGTCGAGCGTCGTGGGCGACGACCCTTTGGTGGCCCTCGGAACCGTGATGGCCCGGGCGCCGGCGGAGTTCTGGTTGCGGCACAGGGACGGGACGAAGCGCCTCGCGACCCTCAGTTACCTGGCGACCGACCCCGAGCGGATAGCGGTTGCTTACGGAGTGCTGATGCCACCTCCCGGTGCCGCAGAGCGTGTCGCCCTCGTTTATGCCTTGGCCCGCCTCCTCGAGGCCTGGCAGAGCGAGCCGCCGCTGCCACGGGTCGTGCACGGCGACCTGTCGGGCAAGAACGTGCTGTGGTCGCTGCAACCCGCCCCGGCCGTGTACGTCCTCGACTGCGATGGCGCCTCCGTCCTCTGTGGCCCGGACGCGGCGGGCGACGACTTGCCTGACGGCGCGGACGGGCGCCCACGCGCCACCACGCCCAACTGGGACGACCCCGCTCTAGCGCCCGGCGCCCCGCCCACCCGGGCCTCGGACCGTTACATGCTCGGGATCACCTTCTTGAGGGTGGTGGGTGCGGCGCACTTCCCGCTCCAGGGGCCCCAGCGTTCTGCAGAGCACGTCAACGTGGACCTCGAGCTCCCTCGTTCCTGGCGGAAGGTGCCGGACCTGCCGGTGCTGTGGGAGCTTTGCGAGCGGTCTCTGTCGGTCAGCGATGTGGAGGGCCGCCCGGGCCCGGGGGAGTGGGCGGCTGAGCTGGAACACGTCCTCGACGTGTTGTCTGCTCCGGCGCTGGGTGCAGCGGTGCGCGAGGCTCAGGGCGACCCGCGTCAGGCACGGGGGCCCGTCCCTAATGGCAATCGTCGGGAAGCCAAACGACTGGCGCCGGCGGCCCCGGTCCCCGTTCCCGACGTCACCGTCCGGCCTGTGCTGCGTCGCCGTGCCCCGTCCACCTGGCAACTGATCAGCGGGCCGAGCCTCAGAGCTGGTGGCGAACTCGTCGACGGAGGCGGGGCGGCGAGGGCAGGAAGTTGGTGGGCGGGCCAGGGCGCCACGACAGGCATGCCCCTGACGTCGCGCCAGGTGGCGCGGCGGTTGTTGGCAATTTGGGGAGGGGCGCACCGCCTAGCCGTGGGCTGGGCGCGTTCCCCTGGCCGTCGTGGGTACGGTTTGCGCCGGCTGGCGGGGGTGCTGTTGCTCGACTTCGCAGCCGCGTGCGTCGTGTTGTTCATTTTCGCGATGCTCGTCAGCCCGTGGATCGGGCTCTAGGCAGCGTTAGCTGGCGGGGCCGCCCGTATTGTCTTCGATGAGGGCCTCCGGTAGCGTCGGAGTGGCCATGGCGAGCCGATACCTGGGCACCGAAGAACGGTACGCCGTCTTCCCCTTCTACCTGTGCCTGGACGTCTCCCAGTCGATGGCCGGCGAACCGATAGCACAGGTCAACGCCGAGCTCCCCCAGATCCGCTCCAGCGTGGGCCAGGACCCGGCGGTCGCCGAAGTCATCCGTTTCGGGGTCGTGACCTTCTCAGAGGGAGCCCGAACGGTCCTGCCGCTCGTCGACCTCGCCCTCGTCGAGTCGATGCCAACCGTGGAGGTCGAGGGCAGGACGTCGTACTCCGCAGCGTTCGACCACCTTCGGCGGGTTATCGAGGCTGATTACCATGCGGGAAGGCTGGCGGGGGAGCGCTGGTACCGGCCGGCCGTGCTGTTCGTGTCGGACGGGCGGCCGACCGACCCGGAGGAACGTTGGCTTCAAGCGCACCGGCGCCTCACCGACCCGGCCTGGCGCCGGCACCCCAACATCCTCGCGTTCGGCTTCGGCGAGGCCGTGCCGGAGATCCTGGCCACTGTTGCCGAGAACAAGCCCAACCGGGCCTACGTTGCCGCCGAGGGCGCCGCCCCCTCAGCGGTGGTCCCCGAACTGATGGCCGGCCTCGTGCAGTCGATCGTGAGCTCGTCTGCCAGCGCCTATACCGGCTCTCCCCAGCTTGTCCCGCCCCAGCTGCCGAACATGCAACCGATCCCGGTGGACGAGCTGGAATGAGCCCCGGATGGGCTGGCCCGGTTTGGGGCGAGCCTTCCGCCGCTACCGAGGCCCCGGTACCACTGCGTAGGCGGGCGGTTGCGAGCGAAGCCTGCTACCGGGCCGACGGTGGCCAGTCGGCGGAGTTCGTGGTGCTCGCGGCTTCGGTCGCGGGTGTAGCCCATCGCTTGTCGGGCCGTCGCTGCGAGGACGCCTACGCCTGGGCCCTGCCGCGCCCAGGGCGGTTAGCCCTGATCGTGGCCGACGGCGTGAGCACCGCCGGGCGAGGCGGCGAGGGGGCGGACATCGCGGTAAGCGCAGCCTGGGAGCACCTGCTCGCCGTCGAGGGCTGGGGAGAAATGGAATGCTTGGCTGCGCTACGGGTTGCCAGCGATGCCGTATCCGCTGCGGGCTGCGCTTCGGCGTCCGAGCTTTCCACGACGTTCGTGGTCGCTCTCGTTTCGGCGTCCGAAGCAGGGGCCGAGGTGCGCCTCGCGCGTGTAGGTGATAGCAGCGCCTTTATCCTCGTCAAGGACAGGTGGGACGAGCTTTTTCCCGGAGGCGCCGAGGATGAGCTGCGCGGCAGCGTGGTCGGCGTACTGCCGCTTGGCAGCCGCGGCGGAGACGCCGTTGAAACCGCGTCGGTGTTGCTACCCGCCGGCGCCGCATTGGTCTTGCTCAGCGACGGAGTTGCGGACCCTCTGCGTGACGGGCCAGGCACCGTGGCGCCTGCCCTCGCCGAGGTCCTGAGCGGAGGGCCCAGCGGGGCGCTCACCCCTTTGGCCCTTGCCGATGCGGCCGATTTCTCCCGGCGGGGCTGCCAGGACGACCGCACCATTCTCGCTGTCTGGCCTCGGTAGTGCGGCGGCCTGTGTAGTGCGAGAGCGCACGCCTGGAGGCGAGGCCCGCTAACGAACGGGCTCACCTCTCAGGCGCACGCTTCGCCCTATTGCACCGGCGTTATTTGCTTCCGGCCCATTGCCAAACCGCGCCGCTCCCAAACCGCGCCGCCGCGGAACCGTCTGGTCCATCCGCCCGCGAAAAACGCGTAAAACTCGCGCCCGTCGCGGAGCGGAAGTAGAGAAATGGAACGGACGACGCCGAAAAAAGACCGGCGCCTGGCGCACTTTCTGCGCGTTCACGGGCCGTGGTGCGAGATGTCGACCCGCATCGGCCCCTTGAACCCCGTCAAGGACACACAACTGGCGAATGCAGACTTGTACTGCGACGCGTCCCGATTGACATTGTCGAGGACGAACTCACCGTTACCGTCGGGGTCAGGGAAATTGGGCACGCCGTGGCTTCGCATGCAGACGGCCATCCGTACCTCTTCGGCGAGCTGTTTGGTCGAAATCGCGGGTACTTGTCCCCCGTCGGGCAGTAACGATTGGCAGGCCTTGTTCGCGGCCTGGTACCTGGGGTTGTTGGGGTCGAGATCGTCGTTCTCACCGTGGCCGCTCCAGCTGAGACTTCCGCCCGGCCCACCCGGGTTCGGCGTCGGATCGGGGAAGTCCAAGACGCCGTGACTACGCATACACTTCGAGTACGACATCATCTCAGCTAAGGCCCCCGATGCCAGTGGCCCGTCCGGCGATCCCGCCTCGGTGCTGTGGGGGGCGCCGTGCCCGGCAACCGCGGGGGACTTTGGCGCGCTCGAGCATGCCGCTGCGATTACAACGACGATGACGAGTGTGACCAGCGGTACGGGTGGACGTCTCATATCGCTCCAGTTCGCAGAGGCAGTTCTGAAGTCGTTGTACGCCCCGGGTTGCTACAGCGGGGTAACAGCGGCTGTCGCGTCGCTGTTGCACGAAATGCGGCATTCTTAGGTGGTAACCGGTCGAAAGGGAGCACGACGCGTCCCGGTCCACGAGTAGGAGGCCTGAGGAAATGAGGGCCCAAAGCCCCGAAGTAGTACCTGCTCCTGTGGTCAACCGTGGTGGTTTACGGTCGGACTGGCCGCGGCGCACAATCCGGGTGCGCCTTGCCCGGTTCTATTTCGGCGCGTTCCTCTTCTCCGGGATCATCCTGTTGGTGGTGACGGTGGCTTTGTGGGAAGGCGGGAGCACCACGTCGGTTGCCCGCGTACTGGGACCGGGCGCTCTCCGTGTGGCTGCGCCACGCGCCACCCTGCCTCAAGTCGTCCAACACAGTGCGGACCTGCACCAACTCCTCGTAGCCGCCGGGACCGCCCTCGCCCTACTTGCGGTCCTTTCAATTGCGTTCGGTTGGTTGGCTGCAGGTCACTTCCTTCAACCACTGCGCCTGATCACCGCCACCACGAGGGAAATCTCGGCCACCAACTTGAACGCGCGCCTCGGGTTTAACGGTCCCGAGGACGAGATCAAAGAGCTCGGCGATACCTTCGACGCACTGCTCGAGCGTCTGGAACGGTCGTTCGAGGCGGAGCGGCGGTTCGTTGCGAACGCCTCGCACGAACTGCGAACGCCGCTTGCCACGATGCGGGCGTCGCTCGATGTCGCCATGGCCAAGCCAGGCCCGGCGCCTCCACAAACCGCGGTCCTCGCTGATCGGCTGCGGCGAGAGCTCGATCACGTGGACCGGTTGCTCGCCAGCCTGCTTACTCTTGCGCAGGCCCAGCGAGCGCCGGCCGCCGACGAGGGCACGGTTTCGCTCGACGCACTCGCCAGCGCCGCTGTCGGGCAGCAGTCCGGAGCGATCACGCACATGGGACTGCGGGTTGACCAAGGACGCTGCCCCGATGCTTGGGCGGTCGGCAGCGAGATCCTGCTTTCACGGATGGTGGACAACATGGTGGAGAATGCGGTCAAGCACAACGAGCGGGGGGGTTGGGTACAGCTACAAACCGCCGTCGACGGCCCAGTTGTGCGCGTGGTCGTTGAGAACGGTGGAGCGGTCCTTCAACCTGAAGACGTCTGCGAGCTAGCACGGCCTTTCATGCGCCTCGGCGCGGAGCGGACCCGCTCTGAACGAGGCGAGGGCCTGGGGCTGTCGATCGTCCAGGCCATAGCTGAAGCCCACGATGGGGTGCTCGACCTCCACGCCCGAGGCGAGGGAGGGCTCAGGGTTGTCGTGACGTTGCCTCGAGCGGGGGGGAGAGAGGAGGAACTCTTCATTGATAGTGCTGATTGTCGAAGACTCAATTGCGCTCGCCGAAGTGGTCGCCGAAGGGCTCCGGGACCAGGGCATGGCTGTCGACATCGCCTACGACGGGTTACAGGCTACAAGCAAGCTAGCTGTCGGCGCCTATGACGTGGTCGTGCTGGACCGCGACCTCCCAGGGATGCACGGCGACACGATCTGCCGCATGATCGTTGGCTCCACTGAGTCGCCGATGGTGCTCATGCTGACCGCCTCGGGCTCGCCCGCGGAGCGCGTCAGCGGCCTCAGTATCGGTGCGGATGACTACCTAGCCAAACCGTTCCATTTTCCAGAGCTGGTCCTCAGGGTCAGAGCCCTGGCGCGTCGCCGGCCGGCCGCCAGCTCGCGGGTATTCCGGGCGGCCGGGATGGAGCTCGACCCGCTGCGCCACAGCGCCTCACGAGACGGGCGTCCCCTCGATTTATCGGCCAAGGAGTTCGCAGTACTCGAAGCGCTCATGCGGGCTCACCCGGGCGTCCTGAGCGCCGAAGACCTTCTCGAACAAGTCTGGGACGAGCACGCGGACCCGTTCACCCGGACGGTCGGGGTGACCATCAGCCGGCTGCGGCGGAAACTTGGCGAGCCGCCGGTTATCGAGACGGTCCCGAGCGTAGGCTACCGGGTTTGCGGCAGCCCCGACGGGCCCGCATAGGTTTTGCCTTCGAGCGAGAGCGTCATGCATGTGCTGTTCGGGCTTACGAAATAATCGCCGAACGGTGCGCACTCGGTGAAACCGGCTTTTGTGTACATGTCCCGCGCAGGTGCGAATGCGGCCATCGACCCTGTCTCGAGGCTCACCCGGCGAAAGCCTCGCTCGCGCGCGACTCCGAGGAGATGATCGAGCATTGCTCGGCCGATCCCGCGCCCGCGCGCCTCCTCGGTGGTGTGCATCGATTTCAACTCCGCGTGTTCCTCGTCCAGCCGCCTCAGGGCACCGACCGCGAGCAGCTCGCCGTTTAGCCGGAAACTGTAGAACGTAATAGCTGGGTCGAGCAGGCCGGCTACGTCGAGGGCGTGGACGTCTTCGGGCGGGCTATGCAAATTCGCAAATGCGAGATGGCGTTCTAGCAACGCGCGGACATCCGCGGCCCTCGGGTCGTCGATCGATATCTCGCCTTCAGGCATCGCGGGAAGCTACCTGACTTCGCCCTTCCAATCAAGCGAATTCAGATAGCCGGCTCACAGGGCAGTGGGTTCTCGCAGAACGGGCACTCCTGATGTTCGGCCACTGACGCTTCCGATTGGTCGACGGGCGCGCCGCATTGAGGGCACTTGTCCGGGACGCTCCAGCGGGCTCCGGGCCAGCTCAGTCCCCTCGCAGGATGACGGCAGCTGGCGTGGAAGCCGCTACCCGTCCGGGTATGGCCGCCACGAGATTGGCCAGCACGAGCGCACCGGCCGCTACAAGGATGATCGACAGAGGCACCCACGGCTCCGGCACGGCGTCGATGCTACGGGCGAAAATAATCCACAACTGGCGGCCGGCGGCGATCCCGACCGGCACGCCGATGACTATGCCGACGAGGGCAGTGACGGTTGCCTGCCACACCAGGGTGATCGCCAATTGACGCCTGGTGAAGCCCAAGGTCTTCAAAAGTGCGAGGTCCTGCCGTCGCTTTCGAACGGTTGCGACGAGGGCTACAGCGAGAGCGATGACCGCACCGACGGCAAGACCGGAGGCAAGTACCACCGGAGTATCGCCCGTCGACTGGTAATTGACAATCTCAGCTGGTCGTTGGACGGGCAGGACTACTACGCTATCGCCGGCGGCGCTCGGGTCACGCGCGAAAGCTTTGGTGGCGACAGCGATAATGCGGTTCATGTTCTTCAGCCCTTCGGAAGGGCTCACATTGGCGTGCACGCGCACGAAGACAAGCGACGGGCCGTCGAGTGTGGGGTCGGGTGCTTGGGTTGCTCGCAGGAAAGCGGCTGGGAGGTCTCTGTCAGCCAAGAGCGCTCCGGTGCCCATAGAGGTGTGCTCGGCAAAGGTGCTGGAGCCGGCGATAGCGGGGAAAGTGGCGGTGCCAACGACTTTGGCAGGCGTCGGGGGAAGATAAAGCGGCGCTGTGTTAAGCGAGCCATAACTGATCGTTACCCAGGCACCTATGTGGGTGTGAAGGAGCGCAAGTGTGGCGGCGCCCAGCACCACCTGTGGCTTGCTTGGGTCTAAGCCGTGGCCGGCAACGATTGGGGGGCCCACCGTTGGCAGTCCGGCCTGTGCTGTCAACGCTGGGACAGTTTGACCATCTATTTGAAGGTCGGGATCTCCGTACCCCGACCACGCGGCGACGTCGGGGTCATGGTCGAGCGCAGCGAGTGCCTGAGGTGGGATATCGTCCTCGGACTGCAGGGCGTAGTCCCAGTTCCATCCGTAAAGCTTGGGATGTGTCACCAGGGCGTTCAGGCTGCTGCTGAAGGTAAGCGTTGCAGTGACGAGGGTTACCGCGACAACGGCCCCCGCCAAGACCCATCGGGCCGGTACGGTAGTGCGCCCGGCTCCTGGTTCGAGGGCGAACTGGAGGCCAATAACCCCAGGCAGCGGCAGGCCAATGGCCGCGGCCACCTGGGCAACCTTAGAGGGACGAGCAGGGGCCAGGCGGCTTCGCCGCGCGACGCGCTGTGGCGCCGCTCTTAGACCGACGACAATTGCGCCCAGTACTAGGCCGCCCATCAACCACAGCAAGCCGCCTCCCAACACCGTCCAATCGAACGCGATACCTGGTTGGTAGACGGACCTGATAGGCCCGAGAGGTGACAGGGGCGAGAGCGCGACCGCGACGCCACAGGCGACCAGGGACCCGGCGGCGATCGCGACAACAATGCCGAGCAAACCGTCGGCAAGGGCAGCTGCTGGGCTAGCCCCCATTGCGCGGAGCACCTGGCGTTCTTCGTCGGTCGAGCGAAGCTGCCGCGCGATAACGGACAGGGCGATCCCAACAACGGCGCACGCCGCGATCAGCCCGAACATGGCGAGCGCTATTGACTCCGGTTTGACAGCCCGCTCGACCTTGGCTTCGGTGATAGTTGTGAGGTTGAAAAGCCCTGCTGCTCCACGCGGCAGGACGCGTAAAAGGGCTTGTTCCACGGAGGCAATGTCCTGGTCACCACGAACGAGCTGGATGCCGTACCAAGTACCCTGGGTGTCCGCGTCCGGTACGAGCCGGGTAAACGCAGGCGTGTACACCACATTGGTCGGGAGACGGTCAGTGTCGTCCTCGATCACCTGGTTGTTGAACTCGACGACCCCAACAAGGGTCATGTCGACTCGCAGCGCAGGCGGCACCCGAGGCGTCCCAAAACCCGGCAGCGAGCCTTGCTGCACCGTGTACAGGCCTATCGGGACGACCTCGCCAACGTGCACTCCCATTAGCGAGGGGGGCTTGCGGCCACCTGATGGATGGGGAAATGTAGCGGTGCGCCTCGCCGTCGACGCCGAGAAGCCTTGGTGCAGCGGAGCCCGTCATTAGCGTGGCGTGGAGGTCCTGAGCACCGATGAATGCGCTTCGAGCGCGAGCCCTAGATTTCCCAACCTTGACCTCCCGACGTGGCGCAACTCGTCCCAACGAAAAGGAGGTTGTCAATGGAGATTGTTGTCGAGCGTTGTGCCGGGCTCGATGTGCACAAGGACTTGGTCGTGGCCTGTGTCCGGGCCCCAGGTCCCGGTGGCGAACGCGAAACCAAGATCGCCAGCTTCTCTACGTTCACCGATGAGCTGCTCGCCTTGCGGGACTGGCTGGTATCTCTTGGGGTGACCCGGGTGGGCATGGAGGCGACCGGTGTTTATTGGAAGCCCGTCTTCTATGTACTCGAAGACGAGCTCGACTGCTGGCTTTTGAACGCACGGCACATGCGCAACGTCCCAGGCCGCAAGACTGATGTGGGCGATGCCCAGTGGATCTGCCAGCTGACCGAGCACGGTTTGGTCCGGGCCAGCTTCGTTCCCCCGGCGGAGATCCGCGATATCAGAGAGCTCACCCGCTATCGGCGCTCGCAGGTCGAAGAGCGTTCCCGTGAAGCCCAGCGCCTCGACAAGGTCCTCCAAGATGCAGGCGTCAAGCTTTCCTCAGTCGCCTCTGACATCTTGGGAACCTCCGGACGAGCCATGCTCAGCGCCCTCGTCTCGGGCACCGACGACCCCGTCGTCCTTGCCGACTTGGCCAAGGGGCTGTTGCGCAAGAAGCTTCCCCAGCTGCGCCGAGCTCTGGTCGGACATTTTGGTCCAGGCCACGCCGTTTTGGTCTCCGAGATCATTGCCCATCTCGACTACTTCGACGAAGCCATCGGCCGGCTCTCCGAGGCGATCGACGAGCGCATCGCCCCTTATCTGTGGGGGTCTGGTTCGTCAAGGCCCGGCCGGGAGAAAGTTGACCTGGAGCCCGTTGTCCTAGGCGCCGCCAGGACGTGACGATCTTGCCCGCGACCGAAACTTGCCGCAGTTTGAGAAGAACGGAGCGGATCAGGGGGGTTCGGTTACATGTCAATCGCTTTTGCAGCGGGAGGGGTCGCGAGTTGGCGGTCCCGGGCGGGCACCCAGCCTTATCTCGGTGCTCGGAGCGGTCAACGGTGTCGCTCCGGCGACATGATGCGCGATGGGGTGTCCCGGGTGGGAGGTTGCGACTGCTCAATCTTTCTAGGCTGTCGGGCCTCGGGTCGCTGCCAGCAGCAGGGGCATGATTAGGAGCGAGCCGCAGATCATCAGCGTGTTGGGCACGCCGCGGGGACCGGGGGTGCTCACGCCGCTGGCTGGTCCAAGGCTAGGTCGCCGAGCTCGCGGAGGGTGTGGTAGCAGCGTCTGGCCAGTTTGCGTGCCACGGAGAGGACGGCCAGCTGGGCGTTGCGGCGGTCACGGACGCTGCGGTAGTAGGCCAGGTCGGGCGAGGAGGGCCGCGCTGCGCACATGGCTGCCTCGTAGAGCGCCCAGCGCAGCACGGGGGGACCTTGTCGGGCTAGATGACCTTTGCTGCGATGACCGTCAGAGGACCACACGGTCACGTCCAGGCCGGTGTGGCGGACGGCGTTGTCGGAGTTGGCGAAACGGCGACAATCGCCCATCTCTGCCCAGATGGCCACCGAGGTGAGCGGCCCGACACCATAGTGGGCTTGTTGCAGGGCCCGGCAGCCGGGTTGGCGGCGCGAAAAGCAGGCCAGGTCGCGGCGCAGCCCAGCCATCTCCTCAGTGAGCCGTTCGATCTGGCGGAGGCCGACTTCCACGGCTTGGCGTCCAGCCGCCGAGAGCTGGACCTTGTCCAAGGCGCCTCGCCCCTCGGCGGTGTAGAGGCCCGGGATGACTGGCGTCCCCTGGTGGTAACAGGTGGCATGTACCCGTTGATGCCAGTCACCGCGCTCATCGAGCAGGTCTTTGTAGAGACGGATCCGGGCACGGGCCTCAAGTACATGTCCGGGAGGTACCCAGCTCTCGGGAAGATCGCCGGCCTGAAGATGTGAACGCAGATGCGTGGTGTCGGCACGATCTGTTTTGGCGTGACGCTTCTTGCCCCGAAGTGCAGCAGTATCGGCCGGCTCTGCCAGATGTGCTTCCACGCCGGCCCGTTCGAGTTCTTCCACCACATAGCGCCATCCCGTGCACCCCTCCAAAGCGAAAGCGACATTCCTCTCGTCGGCGAAACGGGTGAGCCACCGCCGGAGATGATCGCGGTCGGCAGGAGCGATCTTGCCCCGTTTCAACTCTCCTGACTCCAGCGACACGTACTCGTACGTGAGCTGCCGACGATGAATGTCAAACGCACCTACGATAGCCATGGGGACCTCCTCGAGCTCCTAAACCATTGGGACTGGAGAGCCTCTCCAGAGCCCGGCCGTCATAGCCAATGCTGCTACGACTGACGCTGGGGAGGCCCCCCACATAGCATCTTTCACTGCGACAGCCTGCCAGGTCGGCCGAGGCACGTTGCCATAATTCTCTCCCTAGGCTCCTGGTGCGCTGTTAGTGTCCAACCCGAGATGAGCCGTACCTTGCCCCAGCCGGGTGCCGATGCCGACCGCGATGCCCTCCTAGCCGATGCCGGCGAAAGAGCGAGGCGGTACCTGGACGGGGTCGCCGAGCGCTCGGTAGTCCCGTCACCGGAGGCCCTTGTTGCCCTCGAGCAGTTCGATTTCCCCTTGCCGGAGAAGGGCCTCGAGGCGTCGCAAGTGCTGGCGTTGTTGGACGACTTAGGGTCTCCGGCCACCGTGACGTCGGCAGGACCACGCTATTTCGGTTTCGTAACCGGAGGAGCGCTGCCGGTTGCCGTGGCAGCTTCGTGGTTGCTCGCGGCGTGGGACCAGAACGTCGCTCTTTCAGTTATGTCCCCCACGGCTGCCTTCCTCGACAAAGCGGCGATGGCTTGGGTGCGCGAGCTGCTCGGTTTACCGGAGGGGACGGTCGGCAGCTTCGTTTCCGGGGCGACGATGGCGAATGCAACATGCTTGGCTGCTGCACGTGACGGGGTGCTCACGCGCGCCGGATGGGACGCCGGGAGCCTCGGCCTGGTGGGTGCTCCTCCCGTCCAGGTTGTGGTCGGACAAGAGGTGCACACCTCGGTTACCAAGGCTCTCGGCTTCGTCGGTCTCGGGCGCGACCGGGTCTTGCGCCTCCCCGTCGACGACCAGGGCCGCATTGTGGCGGAAGACCTGCCGCAACTCGAGACGCCCGCGATCGTCTGCCTACAAGCAGGCAACGTCAACAGCGGGGCGAGCGACCCGTTTGTCCCTCTAATTGAGTGGGCGCACTCCCAAGGCGCTTGGGCCCATGTCGACGGTGCCTT
>Ga0302326_10005896_pt1 | contig 27726 bp, 24 predicted proteins | sample Palsa_T0_3_FD_202264 | JGI IMG/M metagenome (GOLD analysis project Ga0302326, IMG submission 202264) | Peat permafrost microbial communities from Stordalen Mire near Abisko, Sweden - Palsa_T0_3 | ecosystem: Environmental > Terrestrial > Soil > Palsa > Peat permafrost | place: Sweden: Abisko... | reverse complement strand
CCGCCGTTGTGAATAATCCCGCCAAGGAGAATCAAACATGTTCGGATCAAAATCCGCCGCCGCCGCCCCTGCGCTCGATGGACCTGGTTGGATCAGATACGTCGCCATGCTCACCGGCGGATTGGCGGCGCTGGCGGGGTATCTGACGGTCCGCAGCACCTACCTGGCCAACGATGCCATCTATCACAGCACGCGCGGGGTGCTCTGCCAGGCGCAATCTTCGGATGCATGGGCGGAATATCAGGCCGAGAGCATCAAGGCTCGCATCGCCGAGACTGCTCTGGAAACCGCCACCGATCCCGCCGTTCGCCAGCAACTCACCCAGGAAGCCGCCGATTTCCGCGACAAACAAACCGCCCCCGAGCAACAGGCCAAAGACCTGGCCAATCAGCGCGACATCGAAATGGCCCTGGGCACCCACCGCCTCGGCGAGCGCGACACCCTCAATTACGCCGGCATGGCCACCCAACTTGGCATCGCCCTCGCCTCCGTCGCCGCCCTGACCAAACGCTACAACGTCTTCGTCATAGGAATCTTCTGCGGCCTCGGCGGCCTGGCCCTCACCGCCTTCGGCCTGTTCCAGCATTTCTTTGTGCACCCGTAAAAATCGCCGGTTTGCAAAACTGTTTAGCCGCGACCCGAAGGGGAGCGCGTTGGAGCGCCGAAACGCGCTCCCCTGCGGGTCGCAGCTAAACAGTTCTGCCATCGGACGTGAGACGGCGTATAATCGCCCCCTCGGCGTGAAACAATCCCCATCTCCCAACCACGAAATCCCCGTCGAATCTCTCCGTGAGGTTGGTCCACAGCGGGCCGAACTGCTTCGGGGGCTTGGCATCCGGACGGCGCGCGATCTGCTCGAATATTTCCCGCGCGATTACCAGTTTGAATCCGAAGAACGGCCCATCACGGCACTGAAGCATGGCGAGATTGGCCTTGCGCGCGGCGAAATCGTTGCCGTCGATTTTGTCGTCGGCCGGTCGATGCCGCGATTCATGGCGACGCTCTCCGACGGAATCGACGAGCTGTCCCTCATTTTTTTCAATGGCGGATATCTTCGCAGAAAACTCCATCCCGGTTTGATGATCCGGGTAAAGGGCGAAGTGCAAAATTTTCGCGGCTCCCCGCAGATGGTCAATCCAAAGTGGGAACTCGTTGAGGAAAACACCGCCCCGATCCTGGATGCTAAATTGCGGCCGATTTATCCCGCCACCGCCAGACTTCCTAGCGATCTGATCGAACGCATCATCCGAACTAATCTCACCGATGCACTGGCGGGAATCGACGAATGGTTCGGCTCGGAAATCCCCAGGAAGCGAAAACTCATGGGCCGCCGGGACGCCTTCGGCGCCATCCATCAACCCACGGATCGCACCGAAGCCCTGCACGCGCGGCGGAGACTGGTTTACGACGAACTGATGCTGATGCAGTTGGGCCTGGCACTCGGCCACGAGGCTCAGCAGGAAAAAATCGCCGCCCAAGCGATGAAGATCGACAAAACCCTCGACGAGCGAATCCGCGCCCGTTTCGGATTCGATCTCACTCAAGCCCAAACCACCGCCATCTGGGAGATCGCCGCCGATCTCAAGCGCCCGCGGCCGATGAAACGGCTGCTGCAAGGCGATGTCGGCAGCGGGAAAACGGTGGTGGCCCTCTACGCCATGCTCGTCGCCGTCGCCAACAAAATGCAGGCGGCGTTGCTCGCCCCAACGGAAGTGTTGGCAGAACAACATTTCCTGACGCTCAGCAACATGCTCAGAAATTCCCGCGTGAATATCGAGCTATTCACCAGCCGCACCCGCCGACAGGGCCACGGCAATCCCGCCGCCAGACTGGCCGAAGGAAAAATCGACATCGCCGTCGGCACGCAGGCGTTGCTGCACGAATCCATCGTATTCTCCAACCTCGGCATCGTCGTCGTCGACGAGCAACATCGCCTTGGCGTCCAGCAGCGCGCCATCCTCACAAATAAAGGGGACAGCCCCCTTTATTTTGAGGGAAATAAAGGGGGCTGTCCCCTTTATCCGCATTATCTGGTGATGACGGCGACGCCGATCCCGCGCACGCTGGCGCTTTCCTACTTTGCAGATTTTGATCTGACGACGATCGACCAGCTTCCCCCCGGTCGCCGGCCGATCGAGACGCGATGGCTGCGGCAATCGCAATCGAAGGAGGCGTATGGATTCATCCGCCATCAGGTGGCCGCCGGTCGGCAGGCGTATGTCGTGCTGCCGCGCGTGGAAGATGAGACGGGGGATGATGCCAAATCCGTAACCCGGCAATTCCAGCAACTCTCGACCGGCGTGCTCTCGGGCCTGCGATTGGCGGCGATGCACGGGCAACTCTCGACGAAGGAAAAACAGAAAGCTATGGACGATTTTCGCGCCGGCCGGATTGATGTGCTGGTGGCCACCACCGTCATCGAAGTCGGCATTGATGTCCCCAACGCATCGGTGATCCTCATCGACGGAGCCGAGCGATTCGGCCTGTCGCAACTGCATCAGCTACGCGGCCGGGTGGGACGCGGGCCGCATGAGTCGTATTGCCTTCTATTGGCCGATGCGACCACACCTGGCGCCGAAGCGCGATTGTCAGCACTGACAAAAACCAGCAGCGGATTCGAGATTGCCGAGCTGGATTTACAACTTCGCGGCCCCGGTGAATTCTTCGGGACGCGCCAGCATGGACTGCCAGAATTCAAGCTCGCCGATCTTCGTGGCGAATTGGATTTGCTCCTCTGGGCCAGACAGGATGCGACGAAGTTGCTGGAGAAGCGCGTGAAACTGAATCCCGCGCTGGCGGCGGCGCTGAAAGATCAATTTGGCGGGAAGCTGCAATTGGCGCGGGTGGGATAATTCATCATTCAAAGAGAAAAATTAGCCACCGATGAACACCGATGATCACGGATAAATGCAGGAGATTTTGGGATTATCCTTTTTAATCGGTGCTTATCGGTGTTCATCGGTGGCTAATTCTTTCCTTTGATTTCTAGAACGAAATATCCACGCTCACCGTTCGTCCGGCGGCGTCGGTGCGGGGGGATTGGCCTTTGGCGCCGGCTAGCATGTCGGTGATCTGTGTCTGAACATCCGCTTTGCTTTTGGGATCGGTGAGGAATTTCAGTTGATCCGCCTTGCCGGCATCGAGCATGCGGGCGACCAGGTCGGCATGCGTCGCAACATCCGCGGCGGTCCAATGGCGCGCATCCACGTAGGTTTCATTGATGTCCAGCCGGGCTTTGGGGATCACCACCAGCCGCGAGCGGGACGGGTCGTTGGGGTCGGGGGTGCGAACGACGTGCAAACAGAGGGCCGCCAGAGCCCAACCGCTGAGCATCAGTGCAAGAGCTAAAAGGCGGACCATCGTCTTCATTTCCCTCTTCTGGCTGAATTTATTTCGACCATTTATTATACGCTTTTCATTTTGGCCATGCCCGATAAATCGCTGATGGCGATACTATGCCGCGGAATGTGCAGGCCATGCCGCTCGTGCGGATTAGGCGCTCACCCAGCGCGTTAGATAGTGGGCCTATAATGGTAAAAGGCCCCATTAAGGAGGTGTTCCATGCGGACGCTAATCCTGATTCTGACAACGGCGTTATTTTTCACGGGAACGACATTAGCGGATGGCCCCACGACGGCGCCATCCGAGCCCAAGGTTCTGATCTTCCCCTTCCAACAAGTTGATGCCGCAACCTCGCACCAATGGGTCAGCCAGGCCCTGCAGGAGGACATGGCCGCCCAGGCGGGCAATAGCGGATATGTCCAGCCCGTGGCGATGCCCAAGCCATTGACGACCGCTGATGCGCCACAGGCCATCACAGCCGGCCAGGAAGCCGGCGCATCCGCCGTCATTTTCGGCACCTATCAAACGTCCGGCGAGAATATCCGGGTGACCGGCCAGATGGTGCGCGTCCCCGATGGCAAAGTCCTGGTCACGCTTCAGGCCAACGGCATCACGCTTGATATCTTCAAGGTGGAAGACATTCTCGGATCAGAAATGAATCCGGCGATCGCTCAGACCTTTGGTCCCCCCCAGCCGGTTGTGACTTACGGCCAGCAGCCGAATATTTATACATCCGAAACCCAGGCAGCCGAGCCGTCAACGGTTTATATCTCGCCATCCACCGTTTATGTCCAGCCCACGGTTCCGGACTACACGACCGCATATCCTTATGACGGCTATCCGTACGACTACGGATTTTACAGCCCCGGCATCGTTGTCGGCGGCGGATTTTATGGCGGGTATTACGGCGGATATCACAATCACTTTGGCGGATATCCCCGCGGCCCAATTTCACGTGGTCCGATTTTCCACACGCCGGCCTATGGGTTCTCGGGTGGTTTCTCAGGCGGATTTCGTGGCGGTGGCGGCGGTCGGCGATAAGGTCCATCAATCAGTCTTCGCATCCTTCCACACCATCCGCCGGGATGAATCCATGGCGGATGGTGTTTTCGGTTATGCAGCGCGGCAATAAAAAGTGCCGGAGATAATCCGGCCCGCCCGCTTGCGTGCCGGCCCCGGAGAGTTTGAACCCGCCAAAGGGCTGCCGGCCGACAATGGCGCCGGTCGTTTTGCGATTGATGTACAAATTTCCCACGCGAAATTCCCGTTTGGACTGCTCGATATGGGCCGGGCTGCGCGAATATATGCCGCCGGTCAGTGCGTAGCGCGTGCCGTTGGCGATTTCCAGGGCTTCCTCGAAATTCCGCGCGCGAATCACCGCCAGAACCGGACCGAAGATTTCCTCCTGGGCCAGCGCGCTCTTCGGATCGACATCGGCAAAGATGTGCGGAGCGATGTAATATCCCTCGGTGGCCAGCGGGCCTATTTCGCCGGCATATGCCAGCCGGGCGGTTTTTTTCGCGGATTCGATGGCCGATTCGATGCGTGATTTCGCCTCGGCGTCTATCACTGGTCCGACTTTGCAAGCGGGATCCTCGGCAGGCGCGATCTTCAAACTTCGCGCTGATTCGATCAACCGCTCCAGCAACGCATGATGCACCTCTCCAACCGCAATCACGCGCGAGCAGGCCGAGCATTTCTGCCCGGCGTATCCGAAAGCGCTGGCGGTGATCCCCGCGACGGCATCGTCCAGGTCGGCATCGTCATCGAGAATGATCGCATTCTTCCCGCCCATTTCCGTGATGATTCGCTTCACGTGATCCTGTTGAGGAATAGTTTTGGAAGCCTGCTCATTGATCGACAACCCCACCGCGCGCGAGCCGGTGAAGGCGATCATGGCGACATCCGGGTGGTTCACCAGAACCGGCCCGATCTCCTCGCCGATGCCCGGCAGATAATTGACGACGCCAGCCGGCGCACCGCACTCAGAAAATGCCTTGGCCAGATACGCGGCGATCACGGATGACTGCTCCGCCGGCTTCATCACCACCGGATTCCCCGCGACGATGGCGGCGGCCGTCATCCCGCAGAGAATCGCCAGCGGAAAATTCCACGGCGCGATCACCACCGCAACCCCGCGCGATTCATAGGTCCAGCGGTTCAATTCCCCCGGCACGTTCTGCCCATTGGGAGCCGCCAGCAAACGCATCTGCCATGCGTAATACCGGCAGAAATCTATCGCCTCAGCGACATCGGCATCGGCCTCGCGCCAAGGCTTGCCGCATTCGCAAACCTCGACGGCCGACAGATGCCAGCGATGCGCTGAGAGATAATTCGCCACACGATCCAGCAGATCGGCCCGCGCGTTGGCTGGCGTATCGCGCCATTCAAAAAAAGCATTCTTGGCCGCAGCGACGGCGGCATTGGCGTTATCAACTGTCGCGCTCCCGCACCGGCCGACATTGCGATTGGTGTGCGATGGATTCACCGATTGAATCCACTGTTCGGTGCGAACCGACTTTCCACCGATGATCAGCGGATATTCCGTGTCCGACTGTTTCTCGAAATTCTCCAAGGCCGATTTCATCGCATCACGAACGACTTGCAGCGAAAAATCCCCGGGCGGTTCGTTGGTGAAAGGAACGATCGGCGGGGCAGCGGGGCGACGATGTTGGATGTTGCGTGGATTCATAAGCAATTTCTCCACGGGCACGTGTTCGATGAAACCGGCCCGCAAAAATGATTCGTTAGACGAGTTCTCCAGCAGACGCCGAACCAGATACGCCATCCCCGGGAGCAAACGGCCGAACGGAGTGTACACCCGCACCCGCCGGCCCATTTTCACCAGCGCCGCTTTGATCGGGTCGGCCATGCCGAAGAGCATTTGGAATTCCATGGCCTCGGGAGGAATCTTGAGATGTTCCGCCATCGCCAGCGACGCCGCTATGGAGCGAATATTGTGCGTCGCCAGCGCCGGATGCAGCAAAGCGTGATTGGCGATCAGGAATTCAGCGCAATCTTCAAAGTTCACATCCGATTCGGATTTATCGGTGAAAACCGGAATCGGCCAGCCGTTCTGGTCGGCAATCACCCGCTCAATGTCCCAATACGCCCCTTTTACCAGCCGAATCCAGACCGGCGCTCCGCGCGACTTCGCCCAATCAGCGAGATTATGCAAATCGTCCAGCGTGCCCCGCAGATACGCTTGAATGGCGATTCCCACGTTCGTCCAATCCCGGAATTCTTCTTCCATCAGCACGGTCTGAAAAATGTGGATCGTTAAATCCTTCAGCGCGTGATTCTCCATATCGAGATTGACAAACGCGCCGGCATTCCTTGCGGCGCGCAGGATCGGACGCAGACGATTGAGCACGGCTCCGGTCGAACCCATCGGATCGATCGGATCAAACTGGCTGTACAACGAGGAAAGTTTCAGCGAAAGATTCAATCGCGGAATCGGACCGAGGGCATCGCGATCCAGCAGCCGATCTTCCGGCAATTTGGCGAGGCGCGACGGAAGCATCTGAATCAGCGAGAGATATTGCGATTGATATTGCTCGGCTTCCCGTTCCGAGACAACGCTTTCGCCGAGCAGATCGAGCGTAAACGCCAATCGTTGCCGACGAAGCCGCTGGATGGCGCGAACGGCCTGATCGACATCCGTTGCGGCGATAAAAGTGCGGGCCATCCCGCGCGCGGCGAAATTCGCGGCGGCGGCAATCAGGCCGCCGGCCGATCCATCCGATGGCAACAGCCGAGCCAGATTCGGCGCCACCGGATCGAGATATTCGCGCAGGTGTCGAGTGACGTCCGATGATCCCCGCAGAACCGGCAGGCAATCCACAAAGCGAAACAGTTGCGACTTGATCCCTTCATCCCGCATCACAAATTTCATCAGCGGATCAAACCGTCGCCGTCCCCCAACGCCGGCGAAAATCTCCTGGCCAATGGCCTGGATTCGTGGTTCGAGTTGCTCACCTGCGACGGTCATGCCGCTGGATTATTGGCGGGCAAGCGGTGACAAGGAAGCGGAAGAAGAATTTCCACCACGGAGACACGGAGGACACGGAGAGAATTCGGGGATAAAATTTTCACCGCAGAGGGTCGCAGAGATAAAAACAAAATCAATTTCTTTATTGGCATTTCTCTGCGGCCCTCTGCGCCCTCTGCGGTGAAATGATTTTGATTTCGCTCCGTGATCTCCGTGATCTCCGTGTCTCCGTGGTGTAATCTGAATTCGAGAGACGAACGGCTCACCTTGTGACATCAATCGCAATCAATGAAAGATCATCGCGCGGCGTGAGGCTGCCGATTTCGCGGTCGAGTAGGCCGGAGATTTCCGAGAGAATTTGCTCGGTCGGCAGGTTGGCGCGGTTTTGCAGTTCGATGCGCCATTGATGGGTGTCCGCGGGTGTTTGGTCATCCGCGAAGGCGACCTCGATTCCATCGGAATAGACGAACAATCGGTCGCCGGGCTCCAGTTGCAGGTGATAATCCCCGAACACTTCGTCCGGGAAGATGCCCAGCAGGCTGCCTTCGGATTTCAGATCGGTGAGCAATCCATTGGGCTTGAGCAACATGGGGAGCGGGTGGCCGGCGCGGGCGAATCGGCATTCCAGGGTCTTGCTGTTGATAATCCCATAGACCGCGGTGGCGAACGTCGCTTGAGTAAGATTCTGTTCAATCAGCGACCGGTTCACCGCCGCCAGCGCTTCGCCGGGGTTCAGCAGGCGGTATCCGCCGGGAATGAGTTGCTTGGTCACCAGCGTGTTTTTGATAAACATGGTCAGAAGGGCGGCGGGCAATCCGTGACCGACGGCATCCACCATGTAAAACGCGACGTGCGCTTCATCCAGCCGCATGACATCGTACAAATCTCCGCTGACATAACCGGCCGGGCGAAAAATCGTGTGGAAATGAATTGGCCCGATCTGCGGCAACATCTTGGGGAGAAAATCCTGCTGCAGGCGCGCCGCCAACCGGAGTTCTTCATCCAGCCGGTGCATGTAAAACTTCAGCGTTTCATCCCGGCGACGAAGGAGATTGACTTCGTCTTTCAGATCGGTGATTTCGGCCTGAAGCTGATCGATCCGCGCCAGCGATTCGGCTGGAATGTCGACCATGAGCGGTTGCGGCAATGGCGTCACTTTGAGGCGTCCTGTTGTGAAGGATCAATCGAAATACAGTTCGGCAGATTTCGCGCGCGACTGAAGAGCCGAGACACTATTGGGCGGATTATGGGGCGAAATTATGGGGCATGAGCGCTGGCGGCATCCGGCGGAATCTGCAGGGTCATGCCCGGCGACAGGCCCAATTTCGCCGCCACGCCTTCATTCAGCTCAATCACATACTTGGAATTGCCGTCGCTGTGGTAATTCTGCTCACTATATCTCGGCATCTGTTTGATGCTGAGGATTTTCCCCGAGCCGTCGAGGAACAGGATATCCAATCCAAAATGGACATCGTGGTTCCAGAAAATCCGCTCATCTTCATCCGGGAAGACAAAGATCATCCCGTGGTCGTCGTCCATGCTGTCGCGATGCATCAGCCCGACTTCCTGATCGTGGGAAGAAGTGGCGATTTCCAGCGTGAACGATTCGCCGTCGATTTTCATCGTCGTGACCGGCAGACCACTGGCCGTGGGATGCTCACAGCATTGCAGCAGGAACAGGGCCAGCAGCGGCGAAAGGAAGCGGAGATTTTTGGATCGGGTCATCGGATGGATAGCGTAGCGCGGGATGGAAGGAAATTCAAAATTGCTCCGGCAATTCCCCCTCCCCTGGTACCCCGGGGGAGGGTTGGGGTGGGGGCCGAATTTCAAGGGCCGTGAGAGACCCCCACCCTCGCCCTCCCCCGGAGTACCAGGGGAGGGGAAAATCATTTCGGATGAACGCCAATCTCCGCGAGCATCTGGCGAGTGGTGGTCATCGGCAGACCCACAATGTTGGTGGCGCAGCCGGCTGTGCGCGTGATGAATGGATCGGCATCCTGAATGCCATATCCGCCGGCTTTGCCGCGCCAATTTCCACCGGCGACGTAGGCGTCGATTTCGGCCTCCGAAAGTGCTCGCATCCGCACGGACGATGAAACACTTTGCTCCACTCGCAAATTCGGCTGGGAACGCGTGATGACGACGGCGGTGAAGACATGATGTTCGCTTCCCGCCAGTGCATGCAGCATTCGCCGGGCATCGGATTCATCGGCGGGCTTGCCGAGCATTTGTCCATTCAGAATAACCACCGTGTCGGCCGCGAGAACGATGTCGGTGGGGGATCTATCCGAGACCTTCAGGGCCTTGGCCAGTGCGATGCGGGCGGCAGCCACAGTGGGCGCAAGTCCGCGCCCGATGGATTCCTCATCCACATCCGCCGGATAAATCTCAAATTCGTACCCCGCCTCGCGCAGCAAATCCCGTCGCCGGGGCGAGGCGCTGGCGAGAATCAGCCGTGGCGGGGGGGCGCTTTGGGGGATCATTTGAACGTGAACGCCAGATCGCCGGCGGCGGGATCGCGAAGATGCGTTCCGCTGAGCTGGTATTGCACGTTGATGGAATTGTCAGTGGCGCTGGTCACCGTGCCATTGGCGATCAACTGATGATTAGGCGTTTCGAATGAAACGATGCTGCCGACCGCGAAATCATCCGCGCGGGCATAACCAATCGATGCCAGGTGGTTGGCCGGGTCCGAGGCCGTGACCAACCCGATGCGAACATTGGGATTGGCCTGCATGTACTGAGCCCGCAGGTCAGGCAATTGGTCGGGGGAGATGGGCGTTCCTGTGTTGGCGGTGCTGGAACTGGACGCCTGGCAACCCCCCAGAAAGAACGCAAAAGAAAGCGCGATCAATGGGACAAATGCCAAAATCTGGCGCGACATTGAATGGCTCCTGATTGAAGGTTTCCGGGCAAAAAATCCATTGTAGCAGATTTGTGGAGAGGGACGCAAAAAGTTCTGAATCGCCAACGATGACCGGAGGGTGTGACACAATCGGCGTTAATGTAGATAAGATTTTGTATCGGTGACGGTTCCCATGCCGCTGAGCCGGCGTAAGCTCGAATGGGGGAAGGCGCAACCGCTGCGAAGACCGCTGGCCGGCCCGACGACGGTCGATGGGGCATCTTGCAGGCGGGAACTCGTTTTTCGGTTTCGATTGCAGAATGCACCCTCGAACGTCGCCGGGCCAGCCGACGGCGCTCGCAGTGGTGGCGCCTTCTCCTATTCGAGAAACCGCCCGCAATCGGCATGGGAACCGCAACCGATACAAATTCTCCAAAGCGTCCACCAATGTTGCCACGAAGGCGCGGATGAAAAATCGACACTATTTCTGCCGCCCTTGCGGGTATGAATTTAACTCGGCCACCAGTGGCCTGATCCTGGCATCAAATCGCTGGGTGAAGAGGATTTCGGCCGCTTTGTAGAGGTCGTAGGCCTCGTTCTTCTCGATGTCATAATTGGTGGAGATCGAGTTGACCGATGTTCCAAAGCTGGCGTTGGTAAGTTCGGGGATTTGGGAAAGGCTCAAATGGATCACCCGCACCGGATTTCCGCGGCTGTCTTTGATCTCGATGTAATGGTCGCTGTGCAGTTGATCGATGAAATGCCGCAAATCGGCGGCCGTGTAGGTGCCCAGCGAGTGCAAGACCACCACTTCCGCCAACGTCGCCGAGCTGGCGCGATTGAGCAGCACCGAACTGGACAAATCCAAACCGGATAACAGGCTCTGCAAAGCGCTGAGGACCGATTGATTGGTGAGCCGGCCGTTGAAGGTCACGCCGGCGTCGATGGCGATCAGAATGGCCCCGTGGGGATAGGGATTCACAGATTTCTGAATCTGGGCCTCGTAACTGTCCACCAGGCATTGCACGCCAAGGTTGTCCGCCACGCCGCCATCGACGAGGTGATAATATTGTTTGAAATCCGTGGAGAAATCGCGGATGGGCACCGGCGGCATCACAATGGGGATGGCCGAGCTGGCGGCGACGGCATAGGCGAGCGGATAGTTATTCAGATTGGAATTGATCTCATCAAAACTGCTGTTGTCGAACGTGAACCGCCGGCCCGATTCCAATTCGGTAGTGTTAATCAGCAATCGTGGCCGATCGGGGCGGAGATCGGCAAATGTCAAATCGTGATGATGCGTATGAAACAGTTCATCGTTGAATCGCTGGGCCAACAGATCGCTGCGCGTCAGATTGCCCAGCAGCAGGTCCCAGAAATTCCACGGCCAGAACGCATCCACCCACACGTCCGAGGCGTAGCTGTGCGAGAGCTTTTTTTGGACGTTGATGGGATTCCAGTCGGCATCGGAACAGGTGCAGTAGTATGCCGCCGCCAACGTGCCGCCGCTGACGGCTGAGATGCAATCCACCTTTTGCAGCATGCCGAGTCGTTGGAGCTGAAACATGCAAGCCGCCGCGAAATTCGCCGAGCGCGAGCCGCCCCCGCTGATGGCCAGCCCCACAAAACATCCATCCGAATCGACCACATCCGGCCCGGTTGTCCCCGCCACCGCCTGGGCAACCGATTGATTGGTCGCCGCCGATTCATCCGGCGCCTGCGTCTCCCGATCATATGGCAACAGCAGCGGGGTGCTTTGCAGATAACTTTCCGTGCGCGGATTGGAATTCTGCACCGGAGATCCCTGATCGGACAATTTATAGAGCGCCTGGTTCACGTACCCCGGCCCGCATCCGGCGAGGATTACGCTCAGCAAAATGGTCCAGCGGAAACGCGACATGGATTTGATTCTAACCGCGCAAGGGGAACGGTGGCGAGTTGGGTGCACCGAGCGGGACTGGGCTATGAATTCTGAAGAGATTGAACCACGAAGTCACAAAGACACGAAGCGGCATCCGTGGTTTCAGAACAATTCTCCGGAATTCGCTTTTTTATTCAGATTTAATTCTTATTCAGATGCAGGGCTCGCGTGATTGCTCTGACGCGTCAAGGCCCGCTTAGTGTCTTCGTGACTTCGTGGTTCAATTTCTTCCGCAATTTAGCTCTCGCACCCAATCCCGCGTTCGTTGTACAATCGTCCCTAGCGTATGGAAACCATCATCGAACAAGTCGAAACGCTGCGCCGCAAGCGGCATGAGGCGGCCCAGTATGCCTACTCGGAAATCATGCTGCGATTCGATCATCCGCAGGAAGGCGATGCCGAGAAACTCGATGCCGCGATGGTGGAATTGAACATCGCCCCGCATGAGGCCGAATCGGATATGCTCATCGTCCGCCAGTATTTCACTTACATGACGGACAAAAACAAACCCGGATGTATCGGACCCCACGGTTGCCAGAAAGATGCCGAGGGAATTCGCCGGGGAAACCATCGACTCTTCATGGCGCTCAAGACAACACCTGCTCATCAAACAACTGAAAATAGTCCGCAAGAAACGCCTGTGCGGGGATGAATGGGATCGCCCAATCAGCGAATCGCCGGCCCAGACGAGAACGGGTGAATGTCAACCGATCGATCCGGCCGTTGAGACGCCGAGCGATCGCCACTCGCGGCTGGCGGCGCACCTGATAATTCCCAAGCGCCTTGGCCAACGGTTGACCGTTCGCCGCTTTTTCCAATTCCTCCGCCAGGACATACGCATCTTCCATTGCCAGGGACGCGCCCATTCCGGTGTGTGGCTCAAATCCATGGGCGGCATCGCCGAGCAGAACGAATCGATCACGGACCCAGTTTTGCAAGTTCACCCGCGCGACATCGGTGGACATGATGTCGGAGTCGCTCAATCCATCAAGTACTCCGGGCAAGAGGGTCAAATCTGATGCGAATACCGAGCGAATCTCTTCCCCTCCCCTGGTACTCCGGGGGAGGGCGAGGGTGGGGGTTTCGGTGGCCAACCGGCGTTCGGCCACCACCCCAGCCCTCCCCCGGAGTACCGGAGGAGGGGGAAGATGGGCGAAAAAAATCGCCAGTGTTCGCGCTCCATCATCAAACAATGCGATGGACTTCCCCGCTCCCAGATATTCCGTCATCGTTCCGCGCTCCACAAATCTCGCATCAATCCACGCATACCACGCGCGCCAGCCCGTGAATCGGCCGGGAGATGAATCGAATGCCGCGGCGCGAACGTCCGAATGCACACCATCGGCCCCGACGATCACATCGAATTCCTTTTCCGAAACAACCGCTGTCCATTTTCTGCCCGTTTCAATCCGGGATCGATCCACTTTTTCCATGAGCAATTCATGCAGCAATCGCCGGCTGATTTGCGAATATCCCATGCCATATCGGCGGACAAACTCGCGCAAATCCAAATGCCGCAGCAATCGGCCGCGCAGGTCGCGAATGAAATAATCGCCAATCGGAATCGCAGCGGCGTCGAAGCGATCGGTGGCGCCAAGTTTTTCAAACAATCGCCGGCCGTTGATCCACATCCCCAGCGAATATCCCTCTCGGGCGAAATCCGGCGATTTTTCCATGAGCAGATAATCCAGTCCGCGCCGCTGGCAACACGCCGCCAGCATCATTCCGCCAAGTCCGCCGCCGACGATCAGGATTTTCATGTCTTTCTCGGTTCGGCCGGACTATGGTTGTCTAACAAAAACATGGTGACGCCGGATTGTAGTTTCATCAACGCCATCGCCACGGCCCATCCGCCGCATGATATTCACGGCGATTTTTATCCGTTCATCGCTCAATTTCTCGAAGAGAAAGATCGGCAATTGCTTCGCCGGATCATCGCTCGCAGCCAGATCGAACATCGCTATTCCTGCGTACCGTTGACTGGCGGCACGGAGGGATTCTACCCGGCGGGTCCGGGATCGTTTCCGACCACAGAAATCCGCATGAATCGTTACAAACATTTTGCCCCGCGCCTGGCGCACGCGGCCGCGCGGCAAATTGTCGATGAATCGATTCGCCGGCGCATCACGCATCTGATTATCGGCTCCTGTACGGGATTTTACGCGCCGGGGGTGGATTGTGATCTGATCGAATCGCTGGATTTGCCGCGCGACATCAGCCGGCGGACCATCGGATTCATGGGCTGTTACGCCGGTCTTTCCGTTTTGCAGACCGCCCATGACATCGTTCGGGCCGATCCAACGAGCTTGGTGTTGGCCATCAATGTCGAACTTTCCAGCCTTCATTTTCAGAAGCCGAAATGCCTGGAAGATGTGCTGGGGCCGATGCAGTTTGCCGATGGATGCTCGGCCGCGCTGATCAGCAGTGAACCGAATGGATTGGCGATGGATGGATTTGAATCGCGCCTTTTTCCGGATCACGCTGACGCGATCACCTGGCACATTACCGATCAGGGATTTGCGATGCATCTGGATATCGGTTTGCCGCGAATTCTTCGGGAGGATGTGCTGAATCATTTTTCCGTTGGCCAAATGGCCGCCGAACATTGGGCGATTCATCCCGGCGGGCGCGCGATTCTGGATGCGGTGCAAAATTCTCTGGAGTTGGGCAATGAGCAAATGCGCGTTTCGCGCCAGATTCTGCGCGATTTCGGCAACATGTCATCCGCCACGATCATGTTCATCCTTCAACAGATTCTGCAAAACGCGATGCCCGGCCAGAATGGAATCGCCATCGCCTTCGGCCCGGGTCTTGCGATGGAGAGCATGCGTTTCACCGCCGCTGCCCGGCCAGCACGAAGCGATGCCCAAAACGCCGGGAATACTCGACATAATCGAGCCGGGCCTCTTGGCATAACCGCAACACTTCCTCTCGCGTGAACGATTGCCCCACGCTCACCGGCCCGTCATGCCGGACCATCGGGTTGGAAAAAAAGCTGAAGACCCTGATCCAAAACATCGCCCGATGATTCCGCAGTAAATCCGACACGATAATCCCACGCCGGGCCACGCGATCCATTTCCCGCAGCACACGCACGGCATCCTCATCGGAGAGGTGATGCAGGAAGAGCGAATTGACGACATAATCAAAACTCCGATCGGCGAATGGCAATGCCCGCGCATCCGCCCGAAAAATTTTTAGCGACGAATGATTCTCCACTGTTTTCGCCGCCGCGATTTGGGCCGTCTGGGCGTGCATGTCGATACCAACAATGTGCACATTGAAGCCGGCCGCGCGCGCCCATCGTTCGATGGCGCGCGGTATATCCCCCGATCCGGTGGCCACATCGAGAATGCTGATCGTCTGCCCAGGCGCCCAATCCCGGCTGAAATCCTTGAGACATCCCACCGTTACATTGGCGTACCCTAACCACCGATTCACCCGCTGCAAAAATCCCAGGCTGGCACGAAGCTGCCCGGCATCCGCATCTGGCGCATCCATCCATTCTTCGTGCCGCTGGCGGGTGATGAGGTCGATTCGAGGCATCTCTTTTGTCTGGAATAGCTTAGCCCAATCCCATCAGATTTTTCTTGTCATTTCACCACGATGGTGGCAAGATAAATCCCGATTTAAGGGCATTTCAACCGGGTACGAGGAACTCATGTCGGATGGCGGTCCGAAATTCACCTGCGCGGCTTGTGGACGCAGTTACGCCTGGACCATCGCGCTGGCTAGCCGGCGGGCCAAGTGCAAATGCGGCGAGATGATAGCCATTCCCTCATCGCCGCCCAACCAGCCGATGCCGAAGATAAAGCCAAAGCCGGTGCCGGTTTCGGTGCCCGAGCCGACGCGGGAACCCGAGCCAGCGGAAGATGACATGTACGCCCTGGCGGATGTGGTGGGGATGGAGCGAGATGCCGTGGCCCGCGCGCCGGTGAAAATTGTCGATCCACCGCCGATCGCCGCCGCCGCGGTGGCCGCTCCAATGGGACCGACGAGGGGAATTCCCTTGGCCTATCAGCGCGGTCCCACCCGCCAGGATTTGCGGCGACAATCCTCTGCCACCGTCATCGATCCCAACCGCGATTACTTGGTCCCTATCGGGATGCTGTTGACCGGCATCGTTCTGTCCATCGCCTATTACGCCATCCATGCCGGGCTGTCACCCATTGGCATCGCCGGCGCCGCCGTTGGAATCACGATCGTTGGCATCATCGAAACGGTTTTCCTGGTGATCTTCGCGCTGGTCGCGGCGGGACCATTGGGCGTCAATTTCGGCGGCATCGGTACCGCCATTCTCAAGCTCGGTGCCACAGCCGTCCTCTGCGACGGAATTCTTACCATCTTCAACGGAGTCATGGCCAAATATCTGGGCGCGTTTGGAACCAGCATATTGGGATATGCCTGCATTGGCTTGCCGATCGCCGCCCTGATTTATTGGTTGTGCATGACCTACTTGTTCAGCATGGATCCCACCGATTCGTGGACGGTCGTGCTTATTTTGTGCCTGGTATCGTTCGTCCTCCGTTGGCTGCTGGTGATTTTGCTCTTGGCTCTGGTCTTCGGCGCGATGGGCATGCGCAGTATTACTGTGGGCGCCCCGTCGATGTCCAGCAGTGGTGGCCTGGCCTCGGCGATGCCGATGCGGCCCATCGCGTATGACCAGATCAATCAGGTCAACGTCGCGATGGCGCAGCATACGCTTGTGGAAGGGCGGGTGTATGTTCAAGTGCGTGGACTGAAGGTAGAGGCTGTGCCCGTCAACGCCTGGTATCAGGCCGGCTGCCCCAAAGTCTGGTTCCAAATGTCGCGCGACATCAACGGCCATGGCCAGGCGTTTCAGATGGTGGTTCAACTCCCCCAGGACACCCAAAGTCGCCTACAATGCTACAAAATCGCCCAGGCCTATTACGACGGCAACCACCAGACCTATCTCCCCAGCGATATTACCGACAACGGCGATCCGTATATGATGGTCACATTAGCGAATCCGGAGTAGGGCGAAGAATGACAATATGACAAGGTGAGGGGGTGACAAGGTGAAAAATGCCGCCCGCTTTTTCACCTTGTCACCCCCTCACCTTGTCACCTTGTCATCTTCCCAACTCCACATACACCGCATCCCCAACCCGAATTCCCAGCACCTTCTCCGCCGATCCATCCCGCACCGCGATCTCCACCAACCCCTGGCTGCCGATTAAAGCCAACGGCTCCCCCGGAGCAACGTCGAGGTAGATGCGTTTCAACATTCCAATTGATTTCCGCCCCAGCCGAAATCGTGGATGTGCTCCCGCCAAAGATTCGCGCGGTATGTTGGTCGTGGCATTTCCAAAATGATCGATATGAATGATCTGCCCCAATTTCGCCCCAGCCGAGACTGGTGCGATATCGAGCAGTTCGATCTTCGACACCCGCACCGCCAGGTCCGATAACTTTCGGCCAACCGTCAGCATTCCGGCGGCGGGGGCCATGATATCCCGGCCATGAAACGTGTCGCTGAAATGCCGAGGCCGCCAGGTTAATTTGAACGCCTTCCCCGGCCCCAGCCGGCGCCAGGTCCAGGTGATCAGGCCATTGTCCGGGCATACCACCCATTGTCGAGCGATCTCAACGATCAGAATCTTGCGATGACTCCCCACACCCGGATCAACCACCCCAAGATGAACTGTCCCCGGCCCAAACCCCGCCACCGCCCGCTCAATGCTGATCGACCCCGCCAGAATATCCTGTGGCGGGACCTCGTGGGTGACATCTATCAGGACCGCATCCGGCGACTGCTTCAGGATTGCCGCCTTCATCGCCGCGACGTAAGAATCCGATAACCCGAAATCCGTGGTCAGGGTAATCGTGGGTCGGGCGCGGGGCTTCGGATTTCTCGCCATTTGCATGGTAGAATAATCGCATGAACCAGGTGGGAGAAGCCGACCCGCAGGAAACGATGATCCGCCAGCAGATCATCGAGCGCGGCATCCGCGATGAGCGGGTGCTGTCGGCGATGCGCTCCGTCCCGCGCGACCGCTTCTTTCTCCCCGAGGTGAAATCCTCCGCTTTTGCCGACAAAGCCGCCCCCATCGGCCACGGCCAGACCATCAGCCAGCCGTACATGGTTGCCCTGATGACATCCCGACTGGATGTGCAGCCGAATCATCGCGTTCTGGAGATCGGCACCGGCAGCGGCTACCACACCGCGATTCTCGCCCGCATGGCCCGCGAGGTCTACACCATCGAGCGCGTCAAGCCGCTGCTCGATGAGGCATTCGAAAAACTCATGGCGCTGGACATCCGCAACGTGCACTATCGCTTTGGCGACGGCACCAAGGGCTGGCCAGAATCCGCCCCATTCGATCGCATTCTCATCGGCGCCGGCGCGCCGCTGGTGCCGGAGCAATTGCTCCGCACCCAACTCGCCGACGGCGGCATCGCCATCCTGCCCGTTGGTCCGGAGGATGAGCAGGTGCTGGTCGAAGTCCGCCGCACCGGCGACTACATCAGCCGATCCGACATCTGCTCCTGCCGATTCGTGAAGTTGATCGGACAAGAAGGTTGGGCGGAGGAGTAAGAAAAGGGTTTAGGGTCTGGGGTTTAGGGTGTAGGGTGAAGAAAATGGCGAGAATGTTTCCCGCATTTCACCCTAAACCCTAAACCCTCGACCCCAAACCCCTCTTGTTATCCGGACCCAAAAAATAATCCCCTCGTCCGCCTATTCCGACTGCGCAAACTTTGACGTGGGATTTTCCGCCTTTTCCACGTCCGAATCGGTGAATAATCGGTACCACTTGCCCATTTGTGCCGCTGTATTGGATATAGACACAGCCGTTTGAGTTTGTTGGAGGTGTTTTGTGGAACTGCCAGTGGAACTGTGCGAGGAGATCACGGGGATCTGCAATTTCCCCCGTGTGGCGGAATCCGCGGATGGAGATCGGCGAGCCTACCGGCGATTCCCCTTCGGGTGCCGAGGCACCATTTGGACCGTGCGCAAGGGCGTCGAAGGCCCCGCCACCCCGGTCCTGCTGCGCGACATTTCCGTCGGCGGCGTCAGCTTCCTCCATGCCGAGGCCATCAAGATCGGCGGGGAATTTATCATCGGATTCGTCGGACAACACGGCCAATTGGTGAGAATCCAATGCGAGGCCAATCGCTGCGAATCCGGCGGCACCGGCGGCACGCAGTTCGTCATCGGCGCATCGTTCCAGGCCCTGCTCCAATCCGCCAATGATGCGCCGGCCCAACAGCCCACCGTCGCCGCGGCTCCAGCTCCACAGCAGGAACGCCCGGTGTCAGAACGAATCTTCAAGCGCGAAACAATATTCACCCAGGCCCAGGCTCCAATAGTCGCGGCGCCACAGCCGCCAGTTCCAGTCGTCGCGCCGCAGCCAGCGCCGCCGGTCGAACCCGCGCCCGCAGTCGCCATCCCGATTCCGGTGCCAGTGGCAGAAGAAATTCTCGCGCCGTTCCCGACGCCGATTCCCGAACCCATTGCGCCGTCACAACCCGAACCGATCGTTGCTTCGCCGCAAACTCCAAAGGAAACTCCCATGAGTCCCCAAGCTCCCGAGGCGCCTCCGGCGATTCACCTCGATCCGGCATACGCGGCCAAAAACCAGGAAGTGCTGGCGCGTGTGAAGGCCCTGTATGTCAAACAGCACCAGTCCCTGCAAACGCAGTTGCATTCTCTGGAAGAGAACAACCAGCGTTTGACCGGCCAGGCGGCCGCGCTGGCGGACCTGACGCGCCAAGTCGAGGAATTCAAATCCAGGCTGGCGCAATCGGATCAGTTATTGAACGAAGAGCGGCAGAAATCCGCGCGCAATGCCGAGGCGATCCAGGGCGAATTGGTTGCCCTGCGCGAGACCGTGAAAATCCTGCAAGCCAAGAGCGATGCGGATGACAAAGCGATTGCGGAATTGGCGGGGTTCTTCAGCGCTCAGACTGAAGCAAACGCGCAACCGAATGCTCCGGCAATTCCCGTGAACCAGGCGGCATGAAGAAATGCGGGGGTTTGGGGTCGAGGGTTTAGGGTCTAGGGTAAAGACAAAAATACCGGTCCTTGTAACTACCCTAAACCCTAAACCCCAGACCCTAAACCCTTTCTTCAATCAACGACGCGAAGCGGCGACTTCCACGAGAATATTCTCCGCCGCGCCGAGTCCCAGCGAGACCGTCGGCTTGCGGAACTGGCGGACCAGAACCGTCTCCGCCGCCGCCACGCGACCTTCGACGGTGACGGTCGTGCCGGGCATCAGTCCCTGACGCTCGACGAATTGCAGAAAATCCGGCTCCTGATTCACGATCCGCGCGATCTGCTGCGGCGTTCCCACCGGGCAATCCGCAAGGCTCATGCGCTTGGGATCGTGAACGTGTCCCTTTTGCGTCGGAATTGGATCGCCGTGCGGATCGACGGTGGGGTGGCCCAGCAGCGCGTCCATCCGCTCCAGCACACGATCGGAAATCGCATGCTCCAGCGCATCCGCTTCATCATGTACCACCGACCAATCGAGTCCGAGAACTTTCACCAGAAATAATTCCACCAAACGATGGCGACGAAGAACGTGCAATGCCAACTGCTCACCCCGCGCGCTGACACTCACGCCGCCGCGCGGCTCATAATCGACTAAGCCCGAATTCGCCAAAGTCTTCATCATCGCCGTGGCCGTCCCCGGCGTGACGTGCATGATCGTCGCCAGCCGGCCCATCGGCACAACCCCACCCTCGGCGACGTGCTGCTCGAGGTACAGATTCTTCAGATAATCCTCAACCGTGCTGCTGGGCATCGAAAATCCTCTCTTTTACCGCCATTATTATAGTCATCGGCCCCCACTTGACGAAATATTGAATAGACAATAAACTGACTTTGATTAGTCAAAGTCTTGGTGATGACTAATCGATAGTGTTTGCAAAGCCTATCCGTTGAGAAGGACTTGGCCATGGACAAAAAGGTCGTTGATTATGCGCAGCCGGATCTGCCTCCGGTCCTCCCGGCGGGGGCGCACGGGGGCGCGCTTTCGCTGGAAGGGATGCACAGTTCAGTAAAGGTCCCCCGGCATGACACTGGATTCTGGCGGCAATGGCGGGCTTTCGTCGGGCCGGCGCTGCTGGTCAGCGTCGGGTACATGGACCCCGGCAACTGGAGCACCGATCTGTCCGCCGGCGCGGAGTACAAGTACAAATTGCTCTGGGTCGTCGGCGTCGCCAGCCTGATGGCCGTTTTTCTGCAAGTGATCGCCGCCCGCCTGGGTGTGGCCACCGGCAAGGACCTGGCCCAATGCTGCCGCGATTGGTATCCCAAGTGGACGCGCTGGCCCAACTGGCTCTTATGCGAGGTCGCCATCGGCGCTTGCGATCTGGCGGAGGCGCTCGGCAGCGCGGTCGCCTTGAACCTGTTGTTTCACATTCCCCTGCTCTGGGCCATGATCATCACCGGCGCCGATGTGCTTTTGCTTCTGGCATTGCAGCGATTTGGAATGCGGACCATCGAGGCGGTAATTCTACTTTTGGTCGGCACGATTGGGGTCTGTTATTTCATCGAGATATTCATTCTGCCGCAGACGCAACCGAATTTTCTGGAGATGGGCAAGGCGATGCTCACGCCTTCTCTCCACGGAGTCGGTTATCCCAACGACACCACGACCATGGCATTCCTGGCCATCGGCATCATCGGCGCGACCGTGATGCCGCACAATTTGTACTTGCATTCGGCGCTGGTGCAGAGCCGCCAATTTCAGCGAGATGACAAATCTATTCGCACCGCCATCCGCTTCAATACCATCGATTCGACGGTTGCCCTGACCATCGCATTCTTCATCAACGCAGCCATCCTGGTTCTGGCGGCCATGGTGTTTTACGCCAAAACCACCGTGGTTTCCGGCGGCCAGACGTACATCTTCGACGCCAACACCGATTGGATTCGCGTCGCCTATCTCACCCTGGCGCCGCTGCTGGGCACGGTCGCGGGGAGTTTCCTGTTCGCCATCGGGCTGCTGGCCAGCGGCCAAGCCAGCACGATCACCGGCACGCTCGCCGGGCAAGTGGTCATGGAAGGATTCATGCACTGGCGAATCTCTCCGTGGCTTCGCCGGGTGATTACCCGCTGTCTGGCCATTTTGCCGGCCATTTTCATCATCGGCATCCGCGGCAACAGTAGCGTCAACGATCTGCTAAACCTCAGCCAGGTCGTCCTGGCTTTGCAGTTGCCGCTTGCAATGTTCCCATTGCTGCATTTCACCTCTTCCCGCCGGCGCATGGGTCAGTGGAAGTTGGGTTGGTTACTTCTCATCACCGGATGGACCAGCGCGATTCTGATCACCGCCATGGATATCTACGGTCTGCCCGATTCGCTCCGGCAGGCTTGGCAAGTGATCTGCGGTGGATAGTCGGCCGCGCAAGGAACATTATGTATGAAACCATTTTAATGACGCTCGACACCTCGCCAACCGATCGCGCGATCATCAAGCACATCAAGGCTCTGGCGGTGACCATGCACAGCCGAGTCGTGCTGCTGCATGTCGCCGATGGCTGGGCGGCGCGCACGTTCGGACCGGATGCCGTCAGCCCCGAAATCACTGAGGACAAGGCGTATCTCGATAAAGTCCGAACGGAATTGCAATCGGCCGGTATTTCGGTGGACGCCCTTCTCGCCTACGGCGAGCCAACCAAGGAAATCGTCCGATGGGTCCACGAGAAACATTGTGATCTGGTCGCCATGAGCACCCACGGACATCGCTTCCTCGCCGACATTTTTCTCGGCGCAACCGCCAGCCGGGTGCAGCACAGCATCGACGTTCCCGTACTCTTAATCAGGGCTAGGTGACCCCCGTTCATTTCGGAAGGGATTCAAGAGAGTGAAGAATATGCGCATTCAGTGGGACACCAGGCTGCTTGCACTCCTGCTTTTCGGCGCGGTTGCGACAGCGGTTTGGGCCGACCCGGGACAGATGCCGCCGGCCGTCCCGACTTCCGCGCCGTCCGCAACGCCGCCGGCTCCGAACGGTCCATCTGGGTCAAGCACAGGTACGGGCGGGCCAGAGCAGAATTGGAACTGGCACGTTCAGAACACCGACATCGTGCAGGGCTATCCCGCCTTTCCCGCAAAATATTCCGGTCCGAACAGCCTGCCGCCCGGTGGCCAAATCCGCGAAACCGTTTCAGTTGATTTGTATTCCGGCGTCCGGCTGTGGTCCGGGGCCGAAGCGCACATTGATGGATTGATGTGGCAGGGATTTGGCCTGGGAAATACCGAAGGCATCGAAGGTTTTCCAAATGGTGAGGCAGTCAAAGAAGGCACCGGACCTCCCGACGGCACCATCGCGCGCCTGTTCATTCGGCAAACCATCGGCTTTGGCGGTGATCAGGAGGATGTCCCCGACGACGAGCTTACGCTGGCGGGCAAAGAAGATATATCAAGGCTCACCCTCACGATAGGCAAGTTCAGTGCCACGGATATTTTTGACAACAACGCATACGCCGGTGATCCCCGTACCCAATTCATGAGCTGGCCTTTGATGGCCAACGCCACTTGGGATTACCCGATGGATACGGTTGGGTATACCACGGGAATTGCCCTGGAATTGAACCAACCGAAATGGACTTTGCGCTACGGGTTTTTCCAAATGCCGCAATTCAAGAATGGTTTCACCGCGGAAGACGAGTACCTGGTATGGCCAACGCAAAGTCAGTCACAAGATGGCCCGTTTTTAAGTTCCTGGGGAATGGTGACGGAATTTGAGCGGCGGTATAACGTCAACGCTCACCCGGGGACGATTCGGTTTCTGGCCTGGCTCAACGAAGCGGACATGGCCAGCTACTCGGCGGCGATTCCAATCCTGGAGGCCAACGGTGTGGGAGCGGACATCTCGGCGGCACGCGCGTACCGTTACAAATACGGTTTTGGATTAAATTGGGAACAGGAAATTGCCAACAACGTCGGTGTGTTTTCTCGCCTGGGGTGGAATGACGGTCAGGAAGAAGCGTGGACTTTCACCGATGCCAATTGGACGGCGTCACTGGGCTTGAGCGTCAAAGGTGAATCATGGCATCGTCCTGACGATACCTTCGGCGTTGCCGGCGTCGTGAGCGGCGCTTCGAGCGAAAATCAAAAATTTCTGGAGGCAGGAGGGTTGGACGTCCTCGACGGTGACGGCGCACTGACCTACGCCCCAGAGAAATCTCTGGAAACCTATTACGATTTCCTTGTCTTTGAAACCGTCCATGCGGCCTTCGATTACCAATTCATCGCCGACCCGGCGTTCAACAGCGATCGCGGGCCGGTGTCAGTCTTCGGTGTGCGAATCCATTTCGAGCGGTGAACGAGGACACACTACGAATTTATTGTGCTCATCAGCGTTCACCTTATCATCCCCTCACCTTGTCACGCTGTCATCCATTCCGATAAGATCAGGGGCTCAACGTGGCGGCGTGAATTTAACATGACAACACCCGGACCGAATAATCCCGACCCGCGAAAGCGGCCGGGGCAGAAGATCGTGCCGAATTACCCGCTGCCCGGCGCGACTCGGCCCGCCGGTCCGCCCAAGGCGCCGCCGCCAAAGGTGCCAACCCCGCCGCCCAAAACGCCGGGTCCCCCAAAACCGCCGCCGCCGAGTGCCTCTCCATCCTCGACCACTCGCCCGCCACCGGCCGCTCCGCGCCCACCGCAACCGGCTGTTCTGCCACCCAAAACGGTTCCACCGCCGCCCAAGCCCGCGGCCGTTCAACCCAAAACAATTGCACCGCCTCGAAAACCGGCAGCGCCACCGCCGCCGAAGTCCGCACCTCCACCACCGCCCCCCGTACCGGTCGTTGAAGCTGCACCGCCGCCACCACCGGTGGTCGAAGTTCCAGCGCCAGCGCCCCCTTCACCCGTGATTGAAACTCCGCCGGATCCTCCGCCGGTTGTCGAAACTCCACCTGAGTCGTCGGTTCGAATCGGCTCGGTCATGGAAGAAGTCTCAACCGCCGAAGCCGAGAGAGTGAGTTGGTTTGAGAAAGGCACGCTGGTCGCAGAATCCGAAGCCCCTGAATCCGCGCCCGTGACGACCGAAGCGGCCACCCCCGATCAACCCACCGAACCAATCTCAGAGCCCGAGCCCCAAATCGTCGGTCCGCCGATGCCGACATGGCAAAAAATCGCCTGGTCGGTTTTTATCGCAGTGGCAGTTCTATTTTTCCTCAGCGGATACGCGCCCTGGCGGATCGGATATCCGGAGACATCGCCACTGGATATGTCCTGGCTCATGGTCCTCAAATGGGCGCACGCCCACTCTGTGGATTTTGGCCACAATCTGATTTTCACGTTCGGACCATGGGGATTTGTGATCGAGGGTTACGATCCCAATTCCTACGGCACCATGGTCCTCGCCTGGACCTTCATGGGCGCGGCACTTTTTCTGGGGCTGATCGCTCTGGCGCGCGAAGCGAAATCCCCACCCCCGTGGGTCGGGGCGATTCTGCTGATTTTCATTGCCGCGTTGCTCGGGCCGAATGTCACGCAGGTGCAGGACGACCGCATGTTCGCCCTGAGCTGGGTGCTTCTGCTCGTGCAGTTTTATGCCCATGACCGCTTGGCGACCATCGCCAAGGTGCTGCTCGTGGCGGCGATGGCGCTGGCGGGGCAGATCAAATTCGACATGACCGCATTGGCGGTGGGAATTACCGTCATCGCCAGCATCGATCAGATTCTCAAGCGGCAATGGCCCTGGCTGATCGGCTGGTTCCTCGCGGCCTACGTCGGACTCTGGCTGCTCGCGGGGCAGAGCATCACGTCCCTGCCGGCGTTTCTTGCACATTCGATGAATCTCGCCGGCGCATACACCGGAGCCGACAGTCTGCGCGGACCGACCGAAGTGCGCGATGTGTCGCTATTTCTATCCTGTGGAGTGCCGGCCCTGATTCTCGTGGCGGTGGCACACTGGCGGAAGTGGACGACCATGACGCTCATGCTCGCCGGCGTCGGGTTTTGCGGATTGCTCGATTTCAAGGCCGGCTATGTCCGTCACGATCTGCACGAGATGGAGGGCACCGTCGGCCTGGCGCTGCTTCTGATTCTGGTGAGTTACACCCTTTGGCGCTGGCTCGACTGGAGCTTCAAGGTCATCGCACTGGCGGCATGCCTGGGAAGCCTCGGACTCGCCTGGCATAGCTATTCCGAATTTGACCGCTTCGGCTTGCCCCACGAACTCGGCCTGGCATTCAGCGAATTTCCCGCGCGGATGGGAACGGCCGTGAGCTGGCTGGGCGGACACAACAATCAGGCGCCGGAATATGATGAAATGGTGTCGAAGCTGCGCGATGTTCCGGGTATTCCAGAACCGCAGGGCAGCGTCGATGTTTATCCGTGGGATCAGGCGGTTGTCCTCGCGCACGGCTGGGACTATCAACCGCGCCCAGTGTTCCAGAGTTATGTGGCATTCACGACCGAACTCAGCGAAATCAACGCCGCATTCCTGCGATCGCCTTCCGCCCCGGATTCGATTCTTTTTGACGTGAAATATATCCAGGGGTTTCCGGCGATGGAGGAAGACGCGGCTTCCTGGCCGGAACTGCTGACGCGCTACGATCTCAAAGATGCCCGGGGCCAGATGCTTTTGCTGCAAAAATCCGATTCCCCGCGGAAATATCAGATCGTCGAAGGCGAGACGCTCACGGCCCAGTTCGGGGACACCATCGATGTTCCCGTGCGCGGGGAATTGGTGTGGGCCAAAATCGACGTGCAGCCCTCGCTGCTCGGCCGCGCGATGGATGCCCTGTACAAACTCCCGCCGGTGGCGATGTTCATCGCAAGGGGCAGCGGGGAAGTCTCGGCGTTTCGGTTGCTGCCGGATGTGGCGCGGGATGGATTTTTGCTCTCGCCGTTCGTTGATAGCCGCGACGGCTTTGCGATGCTTCAGGAACCGCAATGGCAATTCGATTTGCGAGATTCGCTGGTCCGGAAGATTCGCATTATGGTGGATGCGCCCGAGGGAAAGAGCGCGTATTACCAGCCGACTTTTCATTACAGTTTTGCCCGCCTTGAATTTCCCCGCAGCGATCCTTCCGAAGTTCCCGGTTTTGATCAGATACAAACGAGCTGGCGATTGCTGCACAACATGCGGCCCATTATGGCGACGACCCGGCCGGTTGTCCTGCCGCAGCCCGGCGGGCGGGTGGTGATGTTCGTGCCCGGCCACACGCAATTGTTTTACTTCGCTTCGCCTCTTTCCTCCAGCGTCCGCGTCGGATACGGAATGGCGGAAGAATCGTACACGGGAACCATCAAAAGCGCGGGAGTACAATTCACGGTTTATACCGTCGACTCCACCGGCCTTCAGCACGCAAACCGCGCCTGGACCCGACTGCTCGATCCCGCATTCAATGAAGGCGACCGCGGACAACAAATCCAGGACATCGATCTTCCCACCGGAACCATCGGCGTTGTCCTGGAAAATCTCCCCATCCAGGAGCCCGGACCGAACTACGGATTTTGGTCGCAGGTGAATTTCAAATAGCGGTCCCTACTGCACCGCATTGAATTCGCCATCGGAATAAATGCAACCGCCGAGACGCCGAGAGCGCCGAGACAGACGCCGAGAAATAAAAATGCATATAACCACGGATTTCGCGGATGAACGCGGATAAATACAAAGAGATTTGGTT
>Ga0302326_10005895_pt1 | contig 27732 bp, 24 predicted proteins | sample Palsa_T0_3_FD_202264 | JGI IMG/M metagenome (GOLD analysis project Ga0302326, IMG submission 202264) | Peat permafrost microbial communities from Stordalen Mire near Abisko, Sweden - Palsa_T0_3 | ecosystem: Environmental > Terrestrial > Soil > Palsa > Peat permafrost | place: Sweden: Abisko... | reverse complement strand
ACCGCCGCCCCCGCTCCCGCGGCCGCCCCCACCCCCGCGGCCGCCCCCACCCCCGAGGACACCGCCACCCCCGGTGACACCGCCACCCCCACCCCGGCCCCCGACGCCACCCCGGCCCGCAAGCTCCGGCTGCGCTTCTGGCTCCGCCCGGTCGAGATCGAGAAGTCGGCCGACGGCGCGGTCGGCGGCATCCGCCTCGAGCGCACCCGGCTGACCGAGAGCGGCGAGTTCGAGGGAACCGGCGAGTTCGAGACCATCGACGTGCAGATGGTGCTGCGCAGCGTCGGCTACCAGTCGGTGCCGCTGCCCGGCGTCCCGTTCGACCAGAAGTCGCACATCGTGCCGAACGCGGCCGGGCGGGTGCTCTCGGAGACCGGTGAGCCGCTGCCGGGGGAGTACGTGGCGGGCTGGCTCAAGCGCGGCCCGACCGGCGTCATCGGCACCAACAAGGCCGACGCCGCCGAGACCGTCCAGTCGCTGCTGGCCGACCTGGCCGGCGGCCCGGCCCCGGGCGAGACCGCGCTGCCCCGCCCCGGCCTGCTCCGGCTGCCCGGGTCGGCCGCCGCCGCCGCGGCCGATCTGGCCGACGCCGTCGTCGACACTGCCGTTGGCCTGGCTGACGCGGCCGGCGCGGCGCAGGACGCGGCCGGGGCCGAGGCCGCCGCCGAGGTCGCGGCCGAGGCGTGGGCGCTGGCCGAGCTGCTGGCCGCCCGCGGCGTCGACCACGTCACCTACGAGGCCTGGCTCCGCGTCTCCGCCGCCGAAGAGGAGCTGGCCCGCTCCCTCGGCCGGGGAGACCGGGTCAAGCTCCCGCACCGCGACGCCGTCTGGTCCGCCGCCCGCGGGTAGCACCGCGCCGGTAGCGCCGCGCCGGTAGCACCGCCCGCACGCGATTCTTCAGAAAATCTTCACTAGGACGGAACGGTTCCCGGGTTTTATCCTTAACCTCACCATCTTTGGGGTACCTCTCTGGCATTCTCGCTGACCAGCGAGCGTGAGGGCGGGGATCGGTTTGCTAGAGGGGCTGAAGTCGTGGGATCCGGCCAACGTCGGCCCGTTTAAGCTGCTCGGCGTGCTTGGCAATGGCGGCTTCGGCCGGGTGTACCTCGGCCAGGCGCAAGACGGCCAGCGGGTCGCGGTGAAGGTGATCAAGCCCGACCTGGCCGAGGATCCTGAATTCCGCGCCCGATTCGGCCGTGAGGTGAGCGCGGCCCGCAAGGTGGGCGGCAAGTTCACCGCCCGGGTGGTCGACGCAGACACCGGCGGCGAGGAACTCTGGCTGGCGACCGAGTACATTTCCGGCCCGACGCTCCGCGAGGCGGTGGCGGACCAGGGCCCGCTGGCCGAGAGCTCGGTGCTGGCCCTCGCGGCCGGCCTGGCGGAGGCGCTGGGCGCGATTCACGCGGCCGGCCTGGTGCACCGTGACCTGAAGCCGGACAACGTGCTGCTGGCCTACGACGGGCCTCGGGTGATCGACTTCGGCATCGCGCGGGTGGCCGGGGCGAGCACGCTGACCGGCACCGGCGTGCTCATGGGGACCCTGGCGTACATGTCGCCCGAGCAGGCCATCGGTCAGCCGGTGGGGGCGCCGAGCGACGTGTTCAGCCTGGCCTCGGTGCTCGTGTTCGCCGCCACCGGCCGGGGGCCCTACGGTGACGGCACGCAGGCCGAGCTGCTCTACCGGGTGGCCCATCAGGTGCCGAGCCTGGAGGGCGTCCCCCCGCAGGTGCGGCGGCTGGTCGAGCCCTGCATGGCGGCAGAGCCGGAACGACGGCCGACTACCAGCGATCTGATCGAGCACCTGGGCGGGGCCAGGCCCGCCGTTGGCTGGCTGCGGACGGAGACGATCGCAGCGGTGGGGCCGCATGACACGGCGCCGATGACCGCGCACCAGCCGGAGCTGGGCCGACCGGAGCTGGGCCGGCCGGAGTCGGGCCGCCCGTCGGACTCGGGTCGGCCGTGGGAGCCGGGCGGCCCGTCGGACTCGGGCCGGCCGCCGCAGTCGGGCTGGTCGCCCGAGCCGGGCCGGCCGCCTCGTGCCCGCAGATCCCGGCTGCGGATCGGCGCCATCGCGGCGGCGGCGGTGGTGCTGGTCGGCCTCGCGGTCGGCCTCGGCGTCAGCCAGTTCGGCGGTCATCACGCGGCCGCCGCCAGTTGGTCAGGCGGGCAGCGGATCGATACCGTTGACGGCCTGACCTCGGTCTCGTGCGCGTCGGCCGACTTCTGCGCCGCCGCCGATTCCGGCGGGAACGCGTTCACGTACGCGGGCGGCCGGTGGTCCGCGCCCCGCCGCCTCAGTAGCGACGGACTGTCGTGGGTGTCCTGCCCGGCGGCGGGCTTCTGCGTGGCCACCAGCAACGGCAGCGTCCTGTACACGTACTCGGCCGGTAAGTGGTCGCCGCCGACCGAGCTGTTCGGCGTCAACGGCAAACCCGCTCACCTGACGTCGGTCTCCTGCGCGACGGCCGCCTTCTGCATGGCGACCGGGAACATGCACGCCTATCGGTATTCCGGCGCCACCTGGGCCCGAGGGGTCCTGGTCGAGAGCAGCAACAAGCTGACCGCGGTGTCGTGCGCGTCGGCGCAGTTCTGCGCCGTCGTCGATTCGGCCGGGAACGCCTTCACCTACTCGGGCAGCTCGTGGTCGGCGCCCCGGCGGCTCGGCAGCACCGCGCTGACGGGGGTGTCGTGCCCGACGGCCGGCTTCTGCATGGCGGCCGGCACGGCCGCTCCGTACGCGTACTCCGGTGGCAAATGGTCGCCGTCAGGCCCGCTGACCACCGCCGACGGCGGCCCCGTGCACCTGACGTCGGTCTCCTGCGCGACCGCCTCCTCCTGCGAGGCGACGGGCAACGCCGACGGCTACGCGTATTCCAACGGCAGCTGGGCCCGAGGGATCGTCGTGCACCACAGCAACAAGCTCACCTCGGTTTCCTGCCCGTCGGCCGACTTCTGCGTCGCCGCCGACTCAGGCGGCAACGTTTACACCTACTCGGCGACCTAACGGCCTCGGAATCGGACGGCACAACTCTCCGTTTTCATTTGTTCACGTTCCGCTTGTGGATGACCGCCTTCGCGATGTTTGATGAGCATCAGGGCCCGCTTAGCTCGGGTAACGGGGATGAAGTGCGTACGGAGGCGGACAATGGCCGGGTCATTCAAAAAGGGTGCGATTCCTCCCGATCCGCGGGTCGTCATACCGAAGATCGAGGACTACATCGACGTCTCCTCGCTGGCCGGCGGCCTGCCCGCCGCGCCCGGCGTCATCGACCGCGAGTCGAAGGTGAAGGCCTGGCCGATGTACGCCAACGGCCCCGACCCGGCCGCGCCCCCGACGATCGCCTCGACCGGGGTCGGCGACTGCACCTGCGCGGGCATCGGCCACTTCCTGGCGGCGGTCACCGCGTTCAGCGGCGACGTTCCCGGCGGGGTGATGTTCTCCGACGAGGCGATCCTCGGCCTGTACGAGGCGGTGGGCGGCTACGTGCTCGGCAATCCCGCCACCGACAACGGCTGCATGCTGCAGGCGGTGTGCCAGTACATGGTCGCCACCGGGCTGGCCGACATCACCGGCAAGGTCCACAAGCTCGCCGGGTACTTCGCCATCGGCGGCTACACCAACCTGGAGCTGCTCAAGCAGGTCGCCAACACCTTCGGCGGGGTCTACCTCGGGGTTGCCGTCAGCGACGGCGCCGACCAGCAGTTCAGCGAGGGACTGCCGTGGACGCTGCCCAAGGCCGCCGCCAACGTCGGCCCCAACGGCATCGACCACTGCGTCGTGCTGCAGTACAGCGCGTTCGGCGTGACCGGCATCGGCGACGACCAGACCGTCATTACCTGGGGCATCGAGCAGAAGATCAACCAGGCCTGGGCGGTGACCAACATCGGTCAGGCGATCGGCCTGATCACGGAGGACTGGATCGCCAAGAACGGCACCTCCGTCAACGGTCAGTCGCTGCAGCAGCTGATCACTGACAGCAGGAACGTCCGGGGATAACGCCGCCGTCCCGGCACTTGGAGCGGATCCGGCGACACCCTCCCGCCGCCGGTTAACTCAGGTGTAGTGCTTCGTTACGTTGGCGATCTTGCGGTTCGACGTCACTATCCGTAAGAATGTCATTACCCCTCGGCATTATCGAGTTGCATAGCGGAACCGGATGGCTCGGTTTCGCGACCCGGCGGACGCTAGTTTCTCCGCCGGGATGTCCGGCGGAGGGGATTTTGTCATGGGGGACTGGGGCAGCGCTCCGGGGATGCAGCCCGACATCCAGCACCTGCTGCTGGCCGAGATCCTGGGGCTGGCGATGGCGCGACGCGCCGCGGACATCCTCGACCGGCACCGCGCGGCGCTGATGAGCGACCCGGGCGGCGGAAGCGACGAGGCCGGCGAGGCCGGCGAGGACCGTGCGCCCGGCCAGCCCGACGAAGCCGATGACGCCCAGTTCGCGCTCGACAACGCGATCTTCACCGCCGTGCTCGACGCGGCCAACGAATGCCTCGGGCAGTTTGACGCCCGTCCGTCCGACGAGCGCTGGTGCGACGCGCTGCTGCAGCTCATTCAGCTCGCCCAGGTCGCCAGCGGTCACGCCCGGCCAGGTCAGCCCGGCTAGCGAGCCCTCGAATCGGCCGCCCGACGGGCGGATGCCGACGCCGCGGGCGGGTAGAACGCGCGGCGGCGAGTTGACCGTGCGCAAAGATCCTGATTAATATCACCAAAAAAGTAGTAAATGCAGGATCAGCTACCTTCAGCAGTCCAAAGCAGAGCTCAGCACAACCTCAGCACACCTCAAGCAACCCCTCAGCGGCAAAGGAGAGGCGATGGCGCTGCCTGATTTCCTGGTGGCCGGGGCTCCCAAGTCGGGGACCACCGCGCTGAACGCCGCGCTCTCCCGGCATCCCGGCCTGTTCCTGTCGCCCATCAAAGAGCCGAAGTTCTTCCTCACCGACGGCCCGCCGCCGACCAAGGGCGGCCCCGGTGACGCGCTGACCTACCGCGAGCACATCTGGCAGCGGGACCGGTACGAGGCGCTGTTCGACGCCGCCCCGGCCGGAGCCCTCCGCGGCGAGTCCACCCCCCTCTACCTCTACGACCAGGCGGCGATGGCGCGGATCCGGCAGACGATCCCGGCCGTGAAGCTCATCGTGATCGTCCGCGACCCGGTCGAGCGCGCGCACTCCAACTGGACCCACCTATGGTCGGCCGGCCTGGAGCCGGTCGGCGACTTCGTCCGCGCCTGCGCCGAGGAGGAGCAGCGGATCGCGGCCGGCTGGGCGTCCTTCTGGCACTACAAGGGACTCGGCCGCTACGGCGAGCAGCTCGCGCACGCGTTCACCCTGTTCCCGCGCGAGCAGGTGCTGGTGCTCAGGTACCGGCTGCTGATCGACGAGCCCGCCGCCACCCTCGACCGGATCTGCGCCTTCCTCGGGGTCGAGACCGGGCTGCTGACCGAGATCCCCCGGGAGAACGTCACCGCCCACCCGGAGCGCACGCTGGCGCACCGCGCGGTCTCGCTCGGCATGCGGGCCAGCGACGCCGTCGGCCGGCTGCTCCCGGGCTCGGCCGCGACCGCGGCCACGCACCGGCTCGAGCGGTTCCTGCAGCGCGACGCCCGCGAGCGGCAGCCGCTCGGCTGGGAGCAGCGCCAGGCGCTGCTGCCCGCCTTCGTCGACGACGTCAAGCTGCTCGACACCGTCCTCGGCGAGGACTTCAGCGACTGGCTGGCCCCCCGCGACCGCTCGGGCGGCCTCGTCGGCGCCCGCCCGGTCGGCAAAGGCCAGGCCAAAAACGGCTTTCAGAATTCCCCCCCGGGGGGACGTCCCCCCGGTGACCCCCCGGTTATGGGGGGCCTGCCCCCCATTCCCCCCGGCGATCCCCGCGCCAAGATCGCGCGGAGACCGCGAGCAATTGGCGCAGCCGATTAGCGCAGCTCGGTCACCAGCGCGTGCGACCCGTCGGGCTGGGCCAGCTCGTAGTACAGCCGGGTGTGCCCGTCCGGCAGGTCGACCAGGTCGAGGTAGCGCAGGCCGCGGCCCGACCACGGCGACTCGGCCGCCGGGCCCGCCCCGGGAGCCGAGGTCGCGACCAGCGCGGCCGGGTCGGCGCCGACCGCGATGCCGGTCCGCTCCTCGTAGTTCTCGGCCGCGCTCGCCCGCCCGTCGTAGTACGCGACCACCCGGTCCGGCTCGAAGCGGACGGCGGCGACCCGGGTCCCCCGGGAGTCCCACTCGCCCGGCCGGCCGGACAGCGCGGTGCCCTGCCAGGTCCAGTCGAGCCCGTCCGCGCTGGTCGCGTACTCGGTGCTCATCTGGTCGGTCTCATCCGGGTCGGCCAGCGGGTGGATGGTCGCCCACATGTGCCACTGGCCGCCACGGCGCTGGATCACCGGGTCCTTGACCGCCCGCTTGCGCGGGTCGCCCGGCAGCACGACCTCGCGGGTTCGGACGTCGAGCTCGGCCGGGTGGCCGGCGTCGATGACCTCGACCCGCCAGTGCTTGGTGCCGGCGGTGGCGCAGCTCAGGTACAGCCGCCAGCCGCCGTCCGGGAGCTGGACCAGCTCCGGGCGCTCGAGGGACTCGGTGTCGGACTCTTCCTTGGTGATGACCTTGATCGGATCGCCAAAGTGCACCCCGTCGGGGGAGAAGGCGATCGCCACCGCGTAGCCGCGGCCATCGCCGAGCGGGCGGCGCAGGCGGCAGGCGAGATAGAAACCGCCGTCGGCCGCTACCGCGGACGGGCCGCCGGCCCAGAATCCGCGGCCCGCGCCCGGGGCCGGAATCGCGATCGCTGCGTCGGTCGGACGGGGAACAAGCACGTCACTCCTATCGCCACCAATCATGTAGGAATTATAGACAACTCCGCTACATGGTGTAGCCACAGTTTCCGAAAGTAATTCGTCGGACGCGAGTGGCCTGCTTAAAGATCATACGTAGCAGGCCGCCCCCGCGGACCCGTTTTCGACGCGAGCAAGCACGGGGACAATGGGGATCATGAGTCACGATCTCCCCGCTGACCGGTACCTCGACCGGGAGTACAGCTGGGTCCAGTTCAACCAGCGAGTCCTCGAACTGGCCGAGGACGACCAGATCCCCCTGCTCGAGCGGGTCCGCTTCCTTGCCATCTTCGCCTCCAACCTGGACGAGTTCTTCCAGGTCAGGATCGCCGGCCTGGTTCGGCGGATGGCCGCAGGCTTCCCGGTCCAGAACGCAATCGGCTGGACCCCGGAGCAGCTGCTGAAGAACACCCTGTCCGAGGCAGGCCTGCTGGCGGGCAGGCACGCGGCCGTCTTCGCGGACCAGATCAAGCCTGCCCTCACCAGCCAGGGCATCGAGATCCTGCGCTGGAAGGAGCTGACCGGCGACGAGCGGGCCGGCCTGACCGAGATGTTCAAGAAGAGCGTCTACCCGGTGCTGACGCCGCTGGTGGTGGACCCGGCGCACCCGTTCCCGTTCATCTCCGGGCTGTCGCTCAACCTCGCGGTCACCCTCGTCGACCCGGAAGAGGGCGTCTCCATGTTCGCCCGGGTCAAGGTGCCGCCGCTGCTGCCGCGCTTCTTCAACGTCGGCCAGTACCGCTACGTCCCGATCGAGGACGTGATCGCGGCCCACCTGGGCCAGCTCTTCGGCGGCATGGACATCGTCGAGACCTACGTCTTCCGCGTCACCCGGGTCCGCGAGCTCGAGGTGGACGAGGACGTCACCGAGAACCTGCTCCAGGCGATGGAGCGCGAGCTGGTCAAGCGCCGGTTCGAGCCCGCCGTCCGGCTCGAGGTCGAGCAGGACATGTCGCAGGACGTGGTCTGCCGGCTGGCCAAGGAGCTGGCGGTCGATGAGAACGCGATCAACCGGCTGCCCTGGCCGCTGGACCTGACCGGCCTCAACACGATCGCGGACCTGCAGATCAGCGCGCTCCGGTACCCGCCGTTCGTGCCCAACACCAGGGCCGTGCCGACCGACGCCCCGATCTTCGACACCCTCGACGAGCGGGACGTGCTCGTGCACCACCCCTACGACTCGTTCACCACCACCGTGCAGCGGCTGGTCGAGGAGGCGGCGGCCGATCCCCGGGTGCTGGCGATCAAGCAGACGCTGTACCGGACCAGCGGCCAGTCGCCGATCGTGGACGCGCTGATCGACGCGGCCGAGGCGGGCAAGCAGGTCGTGGTCGTGGTGGAGATCAAGGCGCGGTTCGACGAAAAGGCGAACATCACCTGGGCGCGCAAGCTGGAGGAGGCCGGCTGCCACGTGGTCTACGGCTTCGTCGGGTGGAAGACGCACGCCAAGCTCATGCTTATCGTCCGGCAGGCGCCCGACGGCACTCTGCGGCGCTACTGCCACATCGGCACCGGCAACTACCACCCGACGACGGCCCGCCTGTACGAGGACTTCGGCCTGCTCACCGCCGACCCGACGGTCGGCGAGGACGTCACCGACCTGTTCAACCACCTCACCGGCTACAGCAGGAAGATCGACTACCGCCGGCTGCTTGTCGCCCCCGAGGCGCTGCGGATGGGGATCGTGAGCAGGATCGACGCGCAGGCGGAGCTGGCCCGGGCGGGCAAGCCCGCGACGATCGCGTTCAAGTGCAACGCGGTCGTCGACGAGGCGGTCATCGACGCGCTCTACCGGGCCTCGCAGGCCGGGGTGGACATCGACCTGTGGATCCGCGGCATGTGCGCGCTCAAGCCGGGCGTGCCCGGCCTGTCCGAGACGATCCGCGTTCGCAGCGTGCTCGGCCGGTTTCTTGAGCACTCGCGGATCTACGCCTTCGGCACCGGCGACCCCGACCCTGAAGCGCGCAGCGAGATCTTCCTCGGCAGCGCTGACATGATGCACAGGAATCTGGATCGACGGGTGGAGTCCCTGGTGCTGGTGGGCGACCCGGGGCACAGCGCTAAGCTACGTGAGCTGCTCGCGATGGGCATGGATGACGGCACGTCGTCCTGGTGGCTCGACGGCGACGGCAACTGGACCAGGCACGCGCGGGACGTCGACGGCGCGCCGCTGACCGACGTCCAGGAGTTCCTGATCATGGACAAGAGCCGAGGACGACTCTCTGATGGGTAACAGCAAGCCCGAGTCCAGGCTGATCAAGGCGGCCGGCGCGGTCGCCTGGCGGCCGGGGCCCGACGGCAGGCCGGAGATCCTGCTCGTGCACCGGCGCAAGTACGATGACTGGTCGCTGCCCAAGGGGAAGGTCGAGCCGGGCGAGGTGCTCGCGGTCACCGCCGTTCGCGAGGTGCTCGAGGAGGGCGGGGCCCGGCTGGCCCTCGGCCGCCGCCTCAACTCGATCCGTTACAACGTCGGCGGCCGCCCGAAGCGGGTGCACTACTGGTCGGCGTTGGTCGCCTCGGTTGACGACCGGGCGGTGCCCAACGACGAGGTGGACCAGATCGAGTGGGTGGCGGCCGACCGTGCGGCCGAGCGGATCAGCTACAACCGCGACAACGCGGTGATCGCCGACTTCGCCCGGCTGCCGGCCCAGACCGTCCCGGTGATCCTGCTCAGGCACGCCAAGGCGGTGGCCAAGTCGCACTGGAAGCGCGCCGATGACCGCCGCCCGCTCGACGACGCCGGCCGCGCCGACGCCAAGGCCCTGGCCGAGCTGCTCGCGTGCTTCGGCCCGCGCGCCAGGCTCATCACCTCGCCCGCCGCCCGCTGCGTGGAAACCCTCCGCCCGTTCGCCGAGCTGACCGGCGTCGAGCTGCGGGAAGAGCCCTCCCTCTACATTCACCACCAGTCATCCCGAACGGTCCCGGCCGACTCCCACCCGTCCATTGCCGCCCTGCTGTCCGAGGCCATCGCCGCGGGCGAGCCCACGATCTTCTGCGCGCACCGGGAGAACATCCCCGTCCTGCAGGCCGCCGCCCTGGCCGCCCTGGCCGCCCTCGGCGTCGCCCAGCCCCCCTCGGACGCCGCCCCCGGCAGCGCCCTGGCCAACAGCGCCCTGGCCAACAGCGCCCTGGCCACCAGCGCCCGAGCTCAAAGCGCGCTCGCCAACAGCGCCGTGGCCGGCCCCGCCCAGCCAGCCATCCCCGACCTCCCCAAGGAGTGGGACGACCCCCTCCCCACCTCCGGCTTCTGGGTCCTCAACCTAACCCTCCCCGCACCCCCCGCCCCACCATCGTCCGCCACCCCCGCGCCCGCGCCCGCATCGTCCGCCGCACCCTCACCCGCAAGCGCACCGGCACCCACCGCCCCTGCCGCCCCACCTCACCCCGCCTGGCGTCGCTGGTTCCGCCTCCGCACCCGCCCGCCCCGCACCGCCGCCACCCCGCTCCCCACAGCCCCCAGCCCACCCGAAGCGCCCTCCACGCCCGCCAGTTCACCCGCGTTCCTCGGCGCCCCGGTCCTCGCCCCCGAGCCCACCACCGCCACGCCGGAACCCCTGGCCGCGTCGCTCATGACGCCCGATAACACCACCACCGCGCCAGAAACCAGCGACCCGTCGGCCCCGTCACCACCGCGTCTAATCTCCGCCGACCGCTACGACCTAACCGAGCCCTAGCCCGGCCACCCCCGGCCGCACCCCGCCCCCGCCACCAGTGCGCCCGCACGGCCCGCGCCCGGCACCTGTCGCCACCCCACCGACCGTCGGACCTTGGCGTCCGGCGGCGCAACTCGGTCAGCTTCCTATCATTTCTGACCAGTTCTTCGTCTTCATATCGGTTCTGACCATTTTTACGCCCGAGTTGTCCGAATCAAGTGGTCAGAACTGATAGAGAGATGAATGATGTGGTCAGAACTGATAAGTAGACGCGCACGGCTGTGGCAGGTGTGAATGATGAGCCGGGCGGCTCGAGCGCCGTGGCGCAACTGGCAGGCTGACGGCAAATCTCATGAGGATAACAGCAAGAAGCGGGCGGCACGCCGCCCGCTGAGTGGCTCGCCCGCTTCGGCCGCTAGGCGTTGCCGGAGGATCCGGGCTCCGTGCTGTCGTCGGCCTCGCCCGCGTAGTCAGCGTCAACGTGGTCAGCGTCAACGTGGGCGGCGTCAACGTGGGCGGCGTCGTCGGCCTCGGCGGATGGCTCGGACCTTCCATTGGCCCCGGTTCCCCCGGCCTCACCAGGATCGCCGACCTCACCGGCGTCCTCGACCGCCGCTTCGTCACCCCTGCGACCAGCGGCGTCGGTGGCAGCGGCGGCTTCGGCGCCTTGAGCGCCGGCGGCCTTGCCGTCACCGGAATCGCCGGCGGCCCCGCCGGAACCGGAACTGTCACCGGAACTGTCACCGGAACCGGCGTCAGCCGATCCAGTCGGCCGGACCGCCCGTCGGCGCTTGCGCATGATGTGCCGCGCGATCAACGCGACGATGACCACCGCCGCCGCAATCGCGACGTACAGCGAGTAACGGGTAATAACGCCGTAGATTGTGTTGATGTGCTGGCCGGCGAAGTAGCCGATGCTCACCCAGGTGCCGACCCACAGGGCGGCGCCGAGCGCGTTGTAGGCGATGAACCGAGCCCAGTGCATCTTGGTGATGCCGGCGATGATCCCGTTGGCCTGCCGGAGCCCCTCGATGAAGCGCGCGATGGTGATGATCTTGGCGCCTTGGCGGTCAAAGAAGTCCTCCGCCTTATCGAGCCGCTCCGGGGTGAGGAACACATACTTGCCCCACCGGTCCACCAGTCGCCGCCCGCCGAACCGGCCGATCGCGTAGCCGATATTGTCGCCGAGCACGGCCGCGACGAACGCCACCACCCCCACGCCGACCACGTTCAGCCGGCCGGATCCCGCGTAGATGGCGCCGGCGATGATCACGGTCTCGCCCGGCACCGGGATGCCGAAGTCCTCGATCAGCACCAGCGCGAAGATCGCCCACAGCCCGTAGTGCTCAAGCGGCGACGCCAGCGCCTCGAGGAATCCGGGCAGCGCAGGCTGCGACCCGCTGCTGAGCGCGGCGGCGATCGTGGTGAGCACCACTAATCCGCCGCCGCCTCCGTCGCCGCCGCGAACGCCTCGGCGAGCGGTCCGGCGGTCAGCTGCGCCTGCCACGGGCGGGCGCCGAGGCCGGTCAGGGTGGCGGCGATCGCGTCCGCGGTGGCGGGCGTCGGCGGCTCCCACGCCAGTCGGCGCAGCGCGTCCGGTGGGAGCAGGTTCTCGGCCGGCAGCCGGTTCTCGGCGGCGAGCGCGGCGACTGTCTCCCGGCCGGCCGCGAGCCTGGCCGCCGCGGCCGGGTCGCGTTCGGCCCAGCGGTGCGCGGGCGGCGGCCCGCCGGTGGCGGTGGCGCCGGCTACTTCGGGCAGATCGCCCTCGTCGAGTTCGCGCGCCCGCAGCACCGCCGCCTGCCAGCGGGCCGAGTGCTTGCGGGCATTGCGCGCGTGGAACCCGCTGATCCGGTCGAGCTGCGGGCGGCCGACGGGCGGCACCTTGCCCGCCTCGGCCCTGGCCGCCTCGATGATCGCCTGGTCGGCGAGGACCCGGCGCGGTGACAGGTCGACCTCGCGGGCCACCTCGTCGCGTTCCTGCCAGAGCTCGCGGACGACGGCGAGCGACCGCCGGGTGCGCACCTTGTGGATGCCCGAGGTGCGCCGCCAGGGATCGATGCGCGGCGGCGCCGGCGGAGCGGCCGCGATCGCGGCGAACTCCTGCCGCGCCCACTCGGTCTTGCCCTCGGCGTCGAGCTGGTCCGCCAGGGCGTCGCGCAGCTCGGTCAGTATCTCCACGTCGAGCGCCGCGTACTTGAGCATCTCGGTCGGCAGCGGCCGTATCGACCAGTCGGCGGCCGAGTGCTCCTTGGCCAGCCGGAAGCCGAGCACCTCTTCGAGCATCGTGCCGAGCGCCACCCGCGGGTAGCCCAGCAGCCGCCCCGCCAGCTCGGTATCGAACAGCTCCCTGGGCCGGTAGCCGATCTCGGCCAGGCACGGCAGATCCTGCGACGCGGCGTGCAGCACGGCCTCGACGTCGGCCAGCGCGGCGTTCAGGCCGGACAGGTCGGGGGCGCCGACCGGGTCGATCAGCACCGTGCCCGCCCCGGTCCGGCGCAGCTGGACCAGGTAGGCCCGCTGTCCGTAGCGGTAACCGGAGGCCCGCTCGGCGTCCACCGCGACCGGTCCGGTCCCGGCCGCGAGCCGTTCCACCGCGGCGGCGAGGTCCTCAGGCGTCGCGATCACCGGCGGCAGCCCCTCGCGCGGTTCGAGCAGGTCGGTGACCTCCCGCTCCGGCTTCTCGTCGCCCGCCGCCTCCGCCGCCACCGGACCGTCACCCACCGGACCGTCACCCACCGGACCGGCAGCTACTGAGCCGTCCGTCTCCGGCGTCTGCTCCTCGGATTCCTCGCTCGCAGCCGTCATCGGCGTCGCCGCCCCCCGGACAGGGCGCCGTGACCGGGGCCGGCCGCCCGAGCGTTTGCAGCCCGGCCGCCGATCGCCACCGTGCCGGTGGCGGGCAGCCCGGCCGCCGATGCCAGCAGTTCGCACCAGGCGGCGACCGCCCCGCCGATCTCCGCCGCCAGCTCGTCCGAATCGCCGCCGGAGTAGCCCGAGTCGCCGCCGCCGCCGTCGGCCGGGCACCAGGAGGCGCGCAGCTCGAACCCGGTGGACGGGGAGTCGTCGGACTTCGCGCCGTACCCTTCGGTGATCACCCGGGTGACGGTACCGCTCGGCGCGGCGTAGCCGGGCGCGTGCAGGTCGAGGGCGTCGGTCAGCCACGACCAGCCGACCTCGCCAAGCAGCGGGTCGGCCGCCATCTCCTCGTCCACGTCGGCCTGCACCTGCACCACGATCCGGAAGGTCCCGGTCCAGCCATCCTGGCCGGCCGGGTCGTACAGCAGCATGAGCTTGCCCTCGCCCGCCTCCTCGCCGTCACGGAAGGCGGTGACCGCCAGCGCGACCGCGTGCGGGGCCAGCCGCTTGGGGGCCGGCCAGCTCTCCAGCTCGAGGTCGTCCCGGGTCGAGGCGATCGCGTCGCGGCCCGCCTCGAGGGCCGCCACGGCGGCGTCGAAGGCCGGATCGCCCGAGTCGCAGCCGCGCGCCGAGGCCGAGTCGGCGCGGCCGGCGGCCGATGGTCGGTTGTGGCCAGCGGGGACAGCGGGATCCGCATCCGCCTGTCCGCCTGCCCGCAGCGGCGCGGGCGTGTCAGCCAACCTCATGGCCTGAGCGTACGTCGTGCCTGCCAGCGGCCGGTGCCCGGGCGGCCGTTAAGCGGCCCTGAGGTGCGGTTACGCGGCACGGGCGGACTGCTCGGCCACGATCTCGGCGTCGGGGAAGGCGACGGCAGCGCCCGAGAAGATCATGCCCATGATGACGCCCGCCCCGCAGGCGGTGCAGGCCCACTCCGGGCACTCGCCCGCCACATCGGGGCAGGCACCCTCATGGACCTGCTCGAATGGCTCGTCTGCACCACAACCGGGACAGTTCCCGAGCGGCTGCGTCATCGCGATGGCCCCCTACACTTCTCAGCCCACTAAAATCTATGAAATCTCTGAAATGACCGTGCGGTACCTGGCGAGATTCGACTTGATCTTGGCATGTGCAGGTGCGATTTCGGCGGATCTCGCCCGGCGTGTCGCCGAGGCGGTTAGCGGACGCCGCAATCGGGTATGAGAGGATACTCCGAGTGAACCAGCCCCAGACGAACTCGCCCTTTCTCCGCGCCTGCCGGAGGGAGCCGGTGCCGTATACCCCGGTCTGGTTCATGCGCCAGGCCGGCCGCTCGCTCCCCGAGTACCACCGGGTCCGCGCGGGCACCGCGATGCTCGAGTCGTGCACCCGGCCGGAGCTGGTCACCGAGATCACCCTGCAGCCGATGCGCCGCTACGACGTGGACGCGGCCGTCCTGTTCAGTGACATCGTGGTGCCGCTGAAGGCGATCGGCGTGGACGTGGAGATCAAGGCGGGCGTCGGTCCCGTGATCGACCGCCCGATCCGCACCCTGTCCGATCTCGACCGGCTGCGCGACCTGACGCCGGACGACGTCCCCTACATCACCGAGTCGGTCAAGGCGCTGACCGGCGAGCTCGGCGGCAAGCCGCTGATCGGGTTCGCGGGCGGCCCCTTCACGCTGGCGTCGTACCTGATCGAGGGCGGTCCGTCCAAGAACCACGACCGGACCAAGGCGCTGATGTACGGCAACCCCGAGCTCTGGCACGCGCTGATGGGGCGGCTGGCCGCCATTGCCACCTCGTTCCTGCAGGTGCAGGTGGCGGCGGGGGCGTCGGCGGTGCAGCTGTTCGACTCCTGGGTGGGCGTGGTCTCGCCCGAGGACTACCGGCACGCGATCCTGCCGCACACCCGCCGGATCTTCGCCGCCCTGGCGCCAACCGGGGTGCCGAAGATCCACTTCGGCGTCGGCACCGGCGAGCTGCTCGGCCTGCTCGGCGAGGCCGGCGCGGACGTGGTCGGCGTCGACTGGCGGATCCCGGTCGACGAGGGCGCCCGCCGGGTCGGCCCGGGCAAGGCGATCCAGGGCAACCTCGACCCGTCGGTGCTGCTCGCCCCCTGGGACGTGATCGAGCCCCGCGCCCGCGCCATCCTCGACCGCGGCCGGACGCTGCCCGGGCACATCTTCAACCTCGGCCACGGCGTGCTCCCGGAGACCAACCCGGACATGCTGGCCCGGCTGGTCGACCTCGTGCACGAGGTCTCCGCCGCCCGCGCCTGACGATCAAGGTCAAGACCGAAATCCGTATATCGAACGGTCCCTGGTCCCACCCCGTCGCCAGGCCCGATGCCGCCCGCGTGGCCAGCGGACGGCATCGGGTTGAACCGGCCAAGCCGATACCCGCCGGTCAGGTCAGCACGCCGATGTTCCGGTCGGCGGCGCGGTCAGCGCGGCTGGTCACGACGTCGGCGCGATGTCCCACTGCTGGCAGACGTTGTCCAGCTGCGCCCACTGGCGGACGACGGTGCCGTTGGCGACCTCGCAGTCCTCCGCGTCGAGGACCATGCCGTTGCCGACGTTGCTGATCGTGTAGTGGCTGCCGACCGCGGTCACGTCCCACTGCTGGCAGACGTTGCCGAGCGACGACCACAGGTCGGTCAGGGTGCCGTCGAACGGCCCGCAGTCGACCGAGTCGAGGACGGTGCCGCTGGCGACGTTGGTGATCGTGTAGTGGCCGTTGCCCGCGCTGCTGAACGTCCACTGCTGGCAGGTCGTGCCGCTGGCGGACGAGAGCTCGATGCCGGTGCCGTTGGCGGTCGCGCAGCCGTCCGGCTGAACCTCGGTGGCGCTGTTGACGTTGGTGATCGTGTAATCGGTCCCCGCCGCCGGGAAGGCCGGGGTGACCGCCTGGTAGCCGGCCGCGACGATGTTGGCCTGGACGGCGCTGTCAGTTCCGGCCGACGGGTAGCCCGCCGTGACGACGCCCTCGAAGAAGGACCCGTCGGACCCGTTGCTGTCGTCGCCGCCGGTGCCGAGCAGGATCGAGCCCTCGGTGTTCATCGGCGTGTAGCCGCCGATGTCCGGCAGCGGCCCGCTGTACTCGACGTGCACGCCGCCCGATTGGGCGTTGGCGTCGGCGATCGTGTAGTCCGTGGTGCCGTTGTTATTCATGATCGCGGTGACGAACTTGCTGGCGTTGCCGACGTTGCCGGTGTCGGAGCCGTTGCCGCCCATGAACAGCCCGTTCTCCAGGTCTGCCTGCACCCAGGGGCCCGATCCGGTGCAGGGCGTGAACCAGCACTCGGTGCCGAAGTTAATCGCGTCCATGTGCCCGTTGCCGGTGTCGGTGTTGCTCGTCTCGGCGTTGCCGAAGTCGAAGCAGCACAGGTCGTCGACGTGGGTGCCGCTGGTCACCATGTAGGCGCCCTGCGGCTGGCGGCCGGTCGGGACGCCGTTGGTGACGTCGTTCCGGTAGCCGACCCCGGCCTGGACCGAGACCCCGTACACGAGGTGACCGTCGATGGTCACCGGCAGCGCGTTGGCGATCGCGCCGACGTCGGGCGAGCCGTTGCCGCCGATCGGCTCGATGCCGAGCGTGTTGTCGTGGCCGCTCTGGTCGTAGATCCGGCTGATCGTGCAGGTGGTGTCGGCGCAGAACGCGGTCTGGGCGGCGGCGTCGGCGTAACCGCCCGGCCGGGACGTCCAGATCTGCTTCGACGAGCCGTCCGAGGCCCGCGTGACCTGGTACATCGGGCCGAAGTAGCCGTGGTACAGCGCGCGCACGGTGCTGTAGGCGGCCACGCACGGGGCGCCGCCGCCGGCGTAGATGTCGCACGGCCCGGGGGAGGCAGCCTGCGCGGCCGAGGACATGCTGGTGACGCCCGCGAACGCGGCCAGGCCGAGCGCGGCCGCGGTGGCCACGATCGACACGATCTTTCTGGCGCTCGGGAATCTGATCTTGACCAAGGAAAACACGCTCCAGACGGGTGTAGAGGCGCCCCGAGTGGCCGACCCGAAGCCCTGTGACGACGAATGTGACCGGTAACATTTATGGATCTATGTGACCGGTAACACGTTTGCTGGGACCCAAATATCCGTCCGGCGGGACATGGTGTCAACCCCGCGTCCCGGTCTCCTCGCGGGCCGATCGGATTGAGCTGCGGCGCCGTCCCGGCGACGGATACTGGGAGCATGCTCATCCGGATCGAGGGGACGGACCTGCCGGGCAGCTCGTGCGGGCCGAGCCCGGAACGCCCCGCCGGGCACTTCGGCATCCACGTCGGCCTGCAGCGCCGGGGCAAGCCCGCCGAGCTCCTGGGCGTGATCCCCGCGGACGCGCTGGCCGCGACCTGGACGCTCGACGCCGTCGTGACCACGAACCCCGGCGGCGCGGTCGATCTCAAGGGCCCTTACATCCAGGGCCCGCCCGGCGGCCGGTTCATCTACCTCAACTGGGGCACGGTCGATGGGTCGGGCGCGTTCGCCCTGTTCCGCCGGGCCAAGCTCTGGCTCGAGGCGGTCCCGCCGGACGTGCTCGCGAGCGCGGCCGGGCGCGGAACTCTCGTCGGCCGCCTCACCCTGACCGACGCCAAGGGCAACCCCCTTTGCGCGTCCGTCCGCCCGCCGATCATCGAATGGTCCGCGGCCGCCCCGCAGGCCCGGCCGCTCGTCTAGCGGCTCAGGTCGGCCACAATCGCGCGGGCGGTCCGCGCCGCCCGGTCCGCCGTCTCGTCGAGAACGTCGCCGCTGACCCCGAATAGTCCCTGCCGCAGGAAAACGGCCAGCCCATGAGCGGCCGCCGCCACCCGCAGCAGCAGGTCGAACGCGGCCTGCTCGTCCGCGGCGACCGCCCGGGCGGCCGGCAGCACCGTGGCCAGCACCGCGTCGCCCGCTGCGGCCAGCTCCGGGTGGCGGTCCTTGTCCAGCCCGGCGTAGAAGGTGACGTCGAACAGCGCGGGCTGCTGCGCGGCGAAGCGCACGTAGGCGTCGGCGAAGGCTGCCAGCGCGTCGGCTGGGTCGGTCCCATGGGCGGCGGCATCCCCATTAGCCCTGTCCGCCCTTTCGGCCGCGCTGGCTGCCGCCTCGACCGCCGCCGCGAAACGCGCCCGCTGCTCGCGGTAGCCCGCCACCGCCAGCGACGCGAGCAGCGCCTCGCGGTCGGCGAAGTGCTTGTAGGGGGCCGCGACGCTGACCCCGGCCCGGCGGCTGGCCTCGTTCAGGCTAAATCCGTGCGGTCCCCGCTCCGCGACCAGGTCGAGCGCGGCCCGCTCCAGGGCGGCGCGCAGGTCACCGTGGTGGCGGCCGGTCGGGCGGCGCTTGACAGGCGGGGTCACGTCGGTAAGGTTAACATCATTCACCAGGTAAATATCATTAACCTCACCGAGGGAGAGCCGGTGCCCGTCGCGTCCGCGTTCCGCTTCCATCACATCAGCCTGTCCGTCGCCGACCTTGACACCGAGGCGGCCTGGTATCGCGCCGCCCTGGGATTGACCAGGACCGACGAGCGCCTCGAGCTGCCCGAGGCGGGCGTCCGGACCGCGGTGCTGAGCGACGGGGCCGGCCTGCGAGTCGAGCTCACCGAGCGCGCGGGCTCCGCGCCCGCGCCGCGGCCCGACCCGTACGCCGCGACCGCCACCCAGACCTTCACCCACCTGGCGCTGCAGGTCCCCGACCTCGAGGCGGCGTTCCGGCGGCTGACCGTCGAGCACGCCGCGCCGGTCGTGGCCGAGCCCGCCCCCGGTGCCACCAGCGGCATGCGCTACGCCTACATCCACGACCCCGAGGGGAACCTCATCGAGCTGATCGAGACCGCCGCGGGCTGACGAGGCGGCCGATCCCCGGACGGCGCGCGCCGGCCACCGACCGGACCATCACGCCCCGCGCCTTCTGATCAGAGCGACCGCGCCGCCGATGAGCAGCCCGCTGGCCAGCAGCAGCCAGCCGCCCTCGATGAGCTGGAACTGCCAGAACCGCGAGTCCGGCTGGACCGACTGCCACATCGTGTAGCCGTGGCTGGTCAGCCAGGTGGTGAAGGCGTCCGGGCTCTGCGAGTTCTGCACGCTAGCGGGGACCTGCAGGCTGTCGACGGCGGCCTGGCTGAGGTGCTGGCCGTTGGGGGCCTTGACCCAGCTGCTGATCACCCAGCCGGCCCCGGCGCCCTGATTCCAGCCTGATTCGGTCACCGGGGCCGCGTAGTGCGGCCTGATCGAGGTCGCGGTCCCGATCGCGAGCACGATGTAGACGATCAGCGTGACCGCCATCGCCGGCACCGTCCGGCGGAACAGGGTCCCGGTGAACGCGGCCAGGGCGTAGGCGAACAGCGTCCAGGCGGCGAACGCCACCCCGAGCAGGCCGAACGCGAGCGGCAGGAACTCGCTGACCTGCCCGTCGGCCAGGAACGGCCGGAAATACCAGTAGAACAGCGCGGTGAACGCCCCGGTCACCGCGGTCAGCAGCAGCGCCGGCAGCACCAGGGTCGACAGCGCCCAGCGGGTCCGGCCCGCGCCCTGCGTCCAGGCGAACCGGAACGTGCCGGTGTCCAGCTCGCGAGCGATCAGCGGCGCGCCGACGAACATGCCGAGCAGCACCGGCACCACGAACATCAGGCTGGAGACCGTCTGCGCGCCGCCGCTCGCCAGGGCCGAGTTGTGGCCGCCCCAGTAGGTCGAGGAGAAGTCCTGGGCGAGCCGCTGGCACCTGACCGCGGCGGCCGGGTGGCAGGCGGTCACGGCGGCGTCCGCGTTGTTCTGGATGATGCCCATGACCAGCAGGTACACGGCGATGGAGCCGAGCAGCGCCGACACGCCGATGATGGCGCCGCGCCGCTGCCGCAGCGTCACCCAGCCGATGCTGCGCCAGGGCACCGGTCGCCGGGCGGCGATCGTCCCCGGGCCGGCGGTCGTGGTTCCGGTGCTCATCGCGTCGTGTCCGTTCCTGATGTCGTGGGGACGCCCGCCCGCAGATGACGGAGCGCTATTTCCTCGAGCCCGGCCCCGTGGGACGCGAGCAGGTCCTTGACCGCGCCGGCCACCTGCACCTGGCCCCCGGCCAGCACGATCAGGTAGCTGGCGACCCGCTCGAGCTCCGCCAGCACGTGCGAGGAGAGCACGACCGAGAGGTCGTCCTCGCGGGCCGCCTCGACCACCGACGCCATGAAGTCGTCCCGCGCGACCGGGTCGAGCGCGGCCAGCGGCTCGTCGAGCACCAGCAGTCCCGGCCGCCTGGCCAGCGCGATCGTGAGCGCGAGCTGTGCCTTCTGCCCGCCGGAGAGGTCGCCGACCTTCTGCCGCGGCGGGATGGCGAGCCGTTCCAGTCGGTCGTCGGCCCGGCGCTGGTCCCAGGACCGGTTCAGCCGACGGGCGACCCGCAGCATGTCGGCGACCGGCAGGTTCCGGTAGAGCGGGGCGTCCTGGGCGACGAAGGCGATCCCCTCGAGCGCCTCGGGCGAGCCCGCGGGGACGCCGCCGAGCACGGTCACGCCGCCCTCGGTGGGCTTGGTCAGGCCGACCGCCATGGTGAGCAGGGTGGTCTTGCCGGCCCCGTTCGGGCCGACGAGGGCGACGATATGGCCGCCGGGAATGCCGAGCGTGCAGTCGCGCAGCGCCCAGGTGCGCCGGTACCGCTTGCCGAGCGCGGTCGATTCGATGACGTTCATGATTGGTTACGCTAGGAAGCGGACGGTGACTCGCGATATACGGCTGACCGGCATCTCGCTGGTGGACCTACGTACACCCCGATTTGGGGGTCAGGCGTCACTGCGGGGCCGACCTGTCCGCAGCGAGACTGGAGCCCTCAACGGTCGCTCCGCACGGAATGACGAGGATTGCCGATGAACGGACCGGTGGTTCCAGCCACCAGCCCCGCCAGCTACCCCGGACCGGCCGGCCCCGACCGGTCGGACCGGTGGCCTGACCGGCGGCCGGACGCCTCGGACAGGCTGGTGGGGGTCCTGCTGGCGCCGGTTCGGTCGCTCGGCTTCCTCGGGCTGACGCTGGCCGGGGCGGTGCTGCTGGCGGTCGCGGTCGGGCCGGTGGTGCTTGGCGTCTGGAGCCTGAGTCAGCTCATCGGTGACCTGTCGCAGCAGCGGTATGCGCTGAGCCGCGACCCCGGCGAGCCCGGCCAGGTCCTGCCGAACGTGCTCGTCGGCCTCGCGTGCTGCCTGTTCATCCTGCCCCGGGCGCTGCTGGGCGCGCGCTGGGTCGCGAACCAGACCAGGAGCCGGTCGGCGCGCTGGTGCGGGCGGCCGATCGCCGCCGCCTATCATCCGTCGCCCCGCGCAACTGAGCCGGCCAGCCGGCCGGGGACCGCGCGGCTGAGGTACCGGCGGCGGATGGAGTGGCTGCTTGGCGACCCGGGGACCTGGAAAGACCTGTGCTGGCTGGCGGTGAACGCCGTCGTCGGCACGGCCATGCTGCTGCTGCCGATGGCGCTCGTGCTGGGCGGCGCGGCGGCGTTCCTCGAGCTGAACCTGCACGGTGGCGGCCGGGACGCGTTCAACGGCTTTGACCGCGGCCTCGGATTGGCGCTGGCGGCGCTGGGGGTGGCGGCCGCGCCGTGGATGCTCCGCGCCTACGGCGGCCTCGCCGGGCTGGTGCTGACGCCGTCGGAGCACTCGGTGCTCGAGCAGCGGGTGGAGTACCTCGCCCTGACCCGGCAGGAATCGCTCGACACCGGGGCGGCCGAGCTCCGCCGGATCGAGCGCGACCTGCACGACGGCGCCCAGGCCAGGCTGGTCGCGATGGGCCTCACGCTGGACGCGGCCGGGCGGTTGATCGACACCGACCCCGCCGCCGCGCGGTCGCTGCTGATCGAGGCCCGCGACGCGTCCGCCAAGGCCCTGGCGGAGCTGCGCGACCTGGTCCGCGGCGTGCACCCGCCGGTGCTGGCCGACCGGGGCCTGGCCGAGGCCGTCCGCGCCCTCGCCCTCGACAGCCCGGCTCGCGCCTCGGTGACCGGGTCGCTCGGCGGCCGCCCGCCCGCCCCGGTCGAATCGGCCGCCTACTTCGCGGTCAGCGAGCTGCTCGCCAACGTGGCCAAGCACGCGGGCGCCCAGTCGGCCGAGATCGACCTCCGATTCTCGCTCGGCGCGCTGCGAATCACCGTCCGCGACGACGGCGCGGGCGGCGCCGACCCCGGGCGGGGCACCGGCCTGCGCGGCGTCGAGCGCCGGATCGCCGCCTTCGACGGCGTGCTCGCGATCAGCAGCCCGGCCGCAGGCCCGACGGTGATCACCATGGAGATCCCGTGCCAGCTGGCGTAGCAGGGGACCGGGCAGCTCGGCCGTCCGCTCACCGGGCCGCCACCGTCCCCGCTCCCACGTCCACGCCCGCCCCCACGGGCAGGCCCGCCCCCGCGCCCGCCCCGGCCAGCGGGCGAGGCTGAGCCGTGCAGGTCGTCATCGCCGAGGATCAGTTCCTGCTCCGCGACGGGCTGATCCGGCTGCTCGAGGCGTACGGGTTCGAGGTCGCCGCCGCCGTCGACAACGGCGATGACCTCCTCGCCGAGCTGCGCGCGAGCCGGCCGGACGTCGCCGTGGTCGACGTCCGGCTGCCGCCCACGTTCACCGACGAGGGACTGCGGGCGGCGCTGCAGGCGCGCCGCGAGCTGACGGGGCTGCCGGTCCTGGTGCTCTCCCAGTACGTCGAGCAGCTCTACGCCCGCGAGCTGCTCGCCGACGGCGCGGGCGCCGTCGGCTACCTGCTCAAGGACCGGGTGCTGGACGGCGGGCAGTTCACCGACGCGGTCAAGCGCGTTGCCGACGGCGGCACGGTGATGGACCCCGAGGTGATCGCCCGGCTGCTCGCCCGCACGGCCGGCGCCCGGAGCCCGCTCGCCCGGCTGAGCCCCCGCGAGCGCGAGGTGCTGGGGCTGATGGCCGAGGGCCGCTCCAACGCGGCCATCGCCCAGCGGCTGGTCGTCACCGAGCGCGCCATCGCCAAGCACACCGCCGCGATCTTCACCAAGCTTGACCTGCAGCCGTCCGACGACGACAATCGTCGCGTCCTCGCCGTCCTCGCCTACCTGGGGGAGCAGTAGGAGAGTATTCACCGGAGGTTCGTGGTACCCGGCGCGCGACACGAGACTGCGAATGGGACAATCAGGACATGGCGTGGATTGATCTAGAGGGTGCAGTCAATGTCCGCGATGTGGGCGGGATGCCCACCGCCGACGGCGGCGAGGTCGTTTACCGCAGGCTGCTCCGCTCGGAGAACCTCCAGGAGCTGACCGCCGCCGACATCGCGCTGCTGGTCGACGAGCTCGGCGTGACGACGGTGGTGGACCTGCGCTCGACCCGGGAGCTGATGACCGAGGGGCCGGCCCCGCTCGACGCGGTCGACGGCGTCCAGCACGCGCACCACCCGGTGCTCAAGGAGTTCCTCGACGCCTCCGACACGGTCGCGGCGGCACTGCTCCTTACCGCCCAGCAGGAGGACGCCGAGCGCTACCCCGATGACCTGATGACCGGCCACTACCTCGGCTACCTGGAGAACCGGCCCGAGGAGGTGGTGGGCGCGCTGCGCTCGATTGTGACCGCCCCCGGGGCGGCGATCGTGCACTGCGCGGCGGGCAAGGACCGGACCGGCGTGGTCGTCGCGCTCGCGCTCACCATCGCCGGGGTCGAGCCCGAGGTCATCGTGGCCGACTACGTCGCCACCAACGAGCGGATCGAGCAGATCATCGACCGGCTCAGCCGCTCCAAGATGTACGGCAGCGACGTCACCACCAGGCCGGTCCGCGCCCACGAGGCCCGCGCGGAGACCATGCGGGCGTTCCTCCAGCAGCTCGACGCGCGCTACGGCGGGGTGCCGAAGTGGCTGGCCGACAACGGCTTCACCGCCGACGAGACCGCGCAGTTGCGGGACCGGCTGAGGCAGCCGTGACGGCGAGGGTGCGGGCCTGCCTGGTCGACGTGTACGACACGATCCTCCGATCCGCCTTCGTGGATCGGGTCACGGCGCAGGCCGAGTCGCTCGGTGTCAGCGTCGAGGACTGGCTCGCCGAGCTGGAGAAGACCCGCCTCGACCGGGACCGGGGCAAGCTGACCACCGCCGCCGCGTACGACCAGGCGCTGCGGGGCCTCGGGATCGAGCCGGCCCCCGGCCTGGTCGACGACCTGGCGCAGCGCGACGTGGAGTTCACCCGCGCCCACACCCGGCTGTTCGACGACACGGTGCCGTTCTTCGAGTGGCTGCGCTCCGAGGGGATCCTCATCGCCCTGGTCAGCAACTGCGCCGACACGACCCGCGGGCTGCTCGAGTACCTCGGGATGATACCGCTGGTCGACGCCGTGGTGCTGTCGTGCGAGGTCGGCTCGGCCAAGCCGTCGCCCGAGATATACGTCACCGCGCTGGCCGACCTCGGCGTCGCCGCCGCCGACGCGGTCTTCATCGACGACCAGCCGACCTACTGCATGGGCGCCGAGGCGGTCGGCGTCCGCCCCATCCAGATCGTCCGCGACGGCGTCAACGCCGTCAACGTCATCAACGCCATCAGCGGCTCGGCCATCGGCGGCGGCTGGGACTTCCCCGTCGTCCACTCCCTGCTCGACGCGAAGTCGCTGCTCTAACCAGCTGATCGGCTGTGGCAGGCTTGAGGACTATGACGACTGGGACAACCCCGCACGTGGTGGTCATCGGCGGCGGGATCGCCGGGCTGGCGGCCGCCTTCCGCCTCAGGGACGAGCCGGTTCGGGTCACGGTGCTCGAAGGATCGCCGCGGCTGGGCGGGAAGCTGTCAGCGTCGGACGTCGCGGGCGTGTCGATGGACGAGGGGGCCGAGGCGATGCTCGCCCGCCGGCCGGAGGGCGTCGGGCTCATCGAGGCGGCCGGGCTGGCCGCCGACCTCGTGCCGGCCGGCGTCACCTCGTCCGCGCTCTACACCCGGGGCGTGCTCCGCCCGCTGCCCCGCAGGCAGTTCATGGGCGTCCCGGCCGACATCGACGAGCTCGCCGCCAGCGAGGTCGTGTCAGGTGAAGGGGTCGCCCGGGCCCGGGCCGAGTCGGCGCCGCCGTTCGACGGGGCGGACGCGTCGGTCACCGCGTACATCGGCGCCCGGCTCGGGGTCGAGGTCGTCGACCGGCTGGTCGACCCGCTGCTCGGCGGCGTCTACGCCGGCCGCTCGGAGGACCTGTCGTTCCAGGCCACGCTGGCCCCGCTGGCCGACGCCGCCCGCACCCACCCGACGCTGACCGAGGCCGCCGCCGCGCTGCTGCCCCCCGCCCCGACGCCCGGCCCGGCACCCACCCCAGCCCCGGTCTTCGTCACCCTCACCACCGGGCTCGGCGCGCTGCCGGAGGCGGTGGCCAAGGCATCCGGGGCCGACGTCCGGGTGAACGCGGTGGTCCGCGAGTTGGCGCGGACCGCAGCCGGCTGGCGGCTCACGATCGGGTCGGCCGCCGACCCGGAGTACCTGGACGCTGACGCGGTGATCCTCGCCACCCCGGCCGGGCCGGCCGCCCGGCTGCTGAAGCGGCCCGCGGCGCAGGCGGCGGCCGAGCTCGAGCAGATCCCGTACGCGTCCATGGCCATCATCACGCTGGCCTTCCGGGCCGCGGACTTCCCCGCCCAGCAGCGCAGCGGCTACCTGGTGCCGGCGGTGGACGGCCGCGCGGTCAAGGCCGCTACCTTCTCCACCATCAAGTGGCCGCACCTGGCCCGGGCGGCCGACCCTGGGAAACCGGTGCACATCGTCCGCTGCTCGGTCGGCCGCAGCGGCGACGTCGCCGTCCTGCAGCGCGACGACGACGACCTCGCCGCCCTCGCCGCCGCCGAACTGGCGGAGTCGATCGGGATCGCGGCGCCACCGGTCGCGCACCGGGTCACCCGCTGGGGCGGCGGGCTGCCCCAGTACAACGTCGGCCACCTGGGCCGGGTCGAGCGGATCCGCGCCGCCGTCGCGGCCCAGCCCGGCCTCGCGGTGGCGGGCGCCGCCTACGACGGGGTCGGCATCCCGGCCTGCGTCGGCACCGCCCGCTCGGCCGCCGACCAGGTGATCGCCTATCTGGCCAGCGCTCACCGCGACCAGCCAGTCACCTGAAACCCGGCTGTCACCCGCCTCGGCCAGCCGCTTCCTATCCGTTCTGACCCCACGTCAACAGACGCCTATCCTCGGGATAACAGCAAGAAGCGAGCGTCGTCAACCACCTGAGAGCCACATCACCGGACCAGGCGGAGCAACGGTCCGTTCGACCTCACTAAGATTTTGAATTATGACTGACACCGCAGACGAGAAGCAGCGGCTCAAGGCGCGGGAGCTCAACGAGCTGATCAGGTACACCATGTGGGCGGTGTTCACGGTTACCGACCGCGACGCGCTCGACGCCGGCCGCGGCGACGCCGCCAGCGAGCTGACCGACCTGCTCGACCAGGCCAACGGCAAGGGCATCGTCACCCGCGGCTGCTACGACCTGCAGGGGATGCGCGCCGACGCCGACTACATGCTCTGGTGGGTGGCGCCGACCAGCGACGAGCTGCAGGAGATGTACGTCAACTTCCGGCGCACCAAGCTCGGCCGGGCGTCCGAGCCGGTGTGGAGCGCGATGGCGCTGCACCGCCCGGCCGAGTTCAACAAGAGCCACATCCCCGCCTTCCTGGCCGGGGAAGAGCCGAAGAACTACGTCTGCGTCTACCCCTTCGTCAGGGACTACGAGTGGTACCTGATCGAGGAGCCGGAGCGACGCCGGATGCTGGCCGAGCACGGCATGATGGCCAGGGAGTACCCGGACGTGCGGGCCAACACGGTCTCCAGCTTCGCGCTGGGCGACTACGAGTGGATGCTCGCGTTCGAGGCCGATGAGCTGTACCGGATCGTCGACCTGATGCGCCACCTGCGGGGCGCGGACGCACGGCGGCACACCCGGGTCGAGATTCCGTTCTACACCGGCCGCCGCAAGCCGGTCGCCGAGCTCGTCGCCGCCCTCGTCTAGCCGCTATCGCCCGGGCCGGCCATGCGGCCAGGGGAAGCGGCCGCGCGGCGGCGGGATCGTGACGCGGTAGTTCTTGAGGGCGTCGTTGAGCCAGGCGATGCCGTCCTCGGTGTCTAGATCGACGGTGAGCTCGGTTACCTCGTGCAGCAGCACGCGCTCGTAACCGGGGCCGAAGTCCTTTTCGCAGCGGTCGCCGAAGAGCACGACGGCCAGTCCGGTTCGGTTGCGGAGCGAGTCCCAGATGAAACCGTGCGCCCACCCGGCCTGCTGCCGGAGCCAGTGCGCCCACTTTCTCGTGTATTCGTAATCGGTCCCCTGGCTGGTCACCAGCCAGGCGTCCTGGCCGATCGAGGCGAGGTCCTCCCCGTTGATCAGGTTGATCAGGTTCAGGTCCCTGGTCAGCGTGAGGCCGGAGATCTGACGCGCGGCCAGGGCCGCCCGCGGCACCAGCCGCTTACCGCGGTCGTCTGGGTCGAGGTTGCGGAGCAGGGT
>Ga0302326_10005894_pt1 | contig 27734 bp, 20 predicted proteins | sample Palsa_T0_3_FD_202264 | JGI IMG/M metagenome (GOLD analysis project Ga0302326, IMG submission 202264) | Peat permafrost microbial communities from Stordalen Mire near Abisko, Sweden - Palsa_T0_3 | ecosystem: Environmental > Terrestrial > Soil > Palsa > Peat permafrost | place: Sweden: Abisko... | reverse complement strand
CGATCGTTTGGGATGGGAGGACATTGGTCCGTTCCTGCACGGGGAACCCGTCGAGCGCTGTGCCGCTGCGGCTGCCCAAGTCTTCAATGAACCACTGGCCGGGACCAACGGTCAGCCGCGCATGCCGGCGTGAGACTTCGGCGCCCATGATCGGAAAATCGCACCCCAGGTCGCGGCCGATGGTATATTCACCCGGTTCGAGCACCTTGCGCCAAATCTCGACGTCATTTTCGAAGAAGACGACTTCCGTGGCGAGTTCTTCGCCGGCGCGCGAACGATCCGGACCGCGGAGCGTGGGCACTTCCATCGGGGCCGACGATCGCGGCGCAGCCTGCGGTAGGGGCGTCGCGAGCGGCGCGGGTGCGGATCCGGCGCCCGCCACGGGCTCGCTCCTGGCGGCCGCTTCCGTGCTCAGCTTCTGGATTTCGTGGAGGATGATCTTGCGGTGGCCCAACACCCGCACACCGCATGCTTTCAAGTCCTCTTCCGTGAGCAATGGCAGCGCCACGGAATTGATCTCGTTTTCGGCAAAAGCGGCGGCGTACTGGCCGAGGTTGATCCTCTGCAGCCAGGCCCCGATATCGAAATCCGGGGACGGGAAATCGGAATTCTGCCCGGCGCTCATTGGTCTTCGCTGACGGTAAAGGTGACGCTGGTGATGCCGGCCAGCGCCAGGGCGTCGAGTGCGTCCACCGTGCGGCTGTATTTCGCGGCGGGCTCGCTGACGATGGTCACGAGGGTGGGCGATTTCGCCTCGTCATCCGCCTTCTTGAGGCGGATGAGCGTGGCTTTCAGCATGGGCATCTCGCGGCTGGTGGGCGTGTCCATCGGCTCATCGTTCAAGCTGATCTCCCCAGTCTCGGCAATCGTCAGGACCATCTCGTCCACCATTTCGGTCGCCTCCTGGGTCTCGGCATTGCCCGGCAATTGGGTATTTAGCTCGCGCTCCACTTTGATGGCCCCGGCCATGACCATGAAAAAGAGCATGATGACAAAAACGACATCGATCATCGGGGCAATTTGGAAGCCGATATTTCCCTCATTTTCGTCGAGCTTGAGGCGCTTCATGGCTAGTCCTTGTTGACCGACGAAAAGCAAATCTCCGATACGCCCGCCTCGGCGGCCGCGTTCATCGCGCGGGAAATGCTCTCGGCGCTCGCATTGCGATCGCCGCGGATGACCACGCGAAAGGCCGGATTGGTGCTCCCCGTGACCTTCAGTTCCCCGACTTTCTTCGCGGCCGATATCGCGGCCGAGAGGTTCGACAAATCCGGATACATCTTGTCGTCCATGATGTAATCCGCCTTCTTTTTGCCCACATCCCATCGGACGTTCACGATTGCCTCGCTGCGGGTATTGTCCTTCTTCAGGGCGTCGACCGCCACGGGCAGGCTGATCGATTTGTCGACTTTCAAGACGTGCGCGGTGGTGATGCTCATGAAAAAGATGAGCAGGACCAGCAAGACGTCGATCATCGGCGCGACTTGGAATTCAGGCTCGCCGCCGCCACCTCCACCTCCGCCAGCCATATTAGGAAGTCCTCCGGGTCATGGTGTTCGTTCGGTGGTTCTATCCCGCGGCTTCGGTATCGGGGCTGCGGCCGAGGGTTTCCGCATCCACCCAGTTGGGCGTCCCGGCAAAAAGCTCATCATCGCCGATATTCGCACCGGCCAGTTGATCGTAGGGCATCTTGCGCAAGAGGCTCGCCATCGTGTCCTGGATGGTGTGAATGGCCCGGATGGCGCGGCTGCGCAGGATGTAGTAACCGATGAACGCCGGGATGGCGATCAGCAGGCCGCTGGCGGTGGCAATGAGCACTTCGCCAATCGCTTCCGCCAGTTTGGACGGGTCACCGATGCCGGAACTCCCGAGCGTGGCGAAGGCTTTGATCATGCCGGTCACGGTGCCGAGCAGACCGATCATCGGCGTGCAAACCCCGATCACGGAAAGATAACTGATGTAGGTGCTCAACTGCGAATTCTCTTTCGCCAATTCACCAACGACGCCTTCTTCCACGGCTTCCTTGCCCTCGCCCAGCAGGCTGACAGCCACCCCGCAAACGTTGGTGAAGGGAGAGGAATTCGCTTTGCAATAGTCATAAGCCGCCACGTAATCCCCCTGCCGGAAGGCGCTTTTGACCATATCCACGTGCTTCTTGGGCTGGATGCTTTTGGCGCCCGTGCGAATCAAACCATCCCCGATCAAATAAAGCGTCATCACCGAGCAGATCCCAATGGGGACCATCACCCAGCCCCCTTCGCGGATTTGTTCCCAAAGCGTCTTGGTATGCACCGCTTCCTCCTTGCCGCCTTCCACCGGTGCGGCGGCCGGCGTCGCCGGCGCTTGCCCGTGGAGTTCGGCGGTCAGCAGGAGAAATCCGGCGAGGGACAAATGGAGCAGTCGAACAGGTGTGGGTTTCATGATTGTTTTCGGGGAGAACTCTATGGTGCGGGGTCGGCCAGCGCTTTTTCACGGCGCGCAATCCGCGCCAACTCGGTCTGCGCTTCCTTGGCCTGCGGAGTCGACCCATAGCTGGCGACAATTTGGTTCAAGGCTTCACGGGCGCGCGGAAAATCCTCCAGGGCAAAGAAGGCCCGCCCGGCGCCCAGCAATGATGGCGGCACATATAGCTTCTGCTCGGGATAAAAGACCGGGATCTGCAAAAATGCCAGCACCGCATCATCGTACTGCTTCAGGGCAAGGTGGCTTTCGCCCTTGAAGATGGCCGCCGCCGCCAGGGTGGCCGGGTTGGTGGCGCCGGCGAGGACCAAATCTTCCAATTCGATCGCCTTGGCGTGGTCACCCCGCCGCGCCAGTGTGGATCCAACATAGACCTTGACGGCCAGCGACGTCTCGGGGTCGGTCGCGGTGCGCGCCACCAATTCGATGAGGGGTTCGGCATCCTTGCGATTTCCCATGGCCACGAGCGCCTCCACCTTGAGCAAGGCCGTCTCCGCCCACCAACTGCCCGGTGCGTCCAGGAAATTGTCGTAATACCGAATGACCGGCTCGATCTGGGCGAGCGCTTCCCCCGGTTTGCCTTCCAGGATCAAATAGGGCGCCGTGGTCAGTTGCGCGGGCTTGGGAAACTCTATTTTGGCAATCTGCGAAATCGAATATCCGACTTCACCCATCGCTTTTGTCCCCACCACTTCCTCGGAACCCGGCCGGTCCACGGTCGCCATGATGACGTTCCCTTGTCTCCGCAGCCCCTTCGCCGCGATCTTCCTCCCATCTTTCAAGATGATATTCTGGCCGGAGGCGGCGGCCGCGATCGCCAGCACGAGAACCGAAAGCGTCAGATAATAACGCACCCTCCTGCTCATGCCGCTCCTCCCCAGGCGCGCAGCCTCGCCCTGGCTTCTTCCGTTTCCGGGAAAGTGGCCAGTTTCTCATTGCGCAACATCTCCTTGAGGTTGTCGACCGCATCCTGCCGCCGGCCCATTTTCTCAAAGGACTCGGCGGCGCGCAGGTAGGATTTGGCGACCCACGGCAGGTACTTTTGGTAGCCGACGAAGACCCGCCGGTACCGGGCGATCGCTTCCGCGTAGCGTCCCTTTTGAAACTCAATTTCACCGATGGTAAAGACGGCAAAGGCGGTGGACTCGCCGCGCCATTCGCGAACCGAGGCGACCTGCTCGAAGACCTTTTCCGCTTCGTCGAAGCGCGCCAGGCCGAGCAGGGCTTTGCCGCGCCCGATGGTCGCATCCTTGAGTTTCAGGCTGGCGCCCACCTTGTCGATCACTTCGGTGTCCAGATCGAGGGCCTTTTGATACTCCTTTTTACCGAGCGCAATTTCGCCGAGATCGACGTAGGCGTACTCGACGTAGTCGCTCTTGGGATAATCCTCCTTCAGCTTTTCAAGATAAGCCTGCGCCCGGCCCTGCTCATCGCGCGCCATGAGGAAATCACCCACCTGCGCGAGGAGCACGGGGCTCAAGTCGTTGGGCTGGAACTTGGAAATATCGAGCATGAAATTCTCGGCGTCGGAGGGTCGCTTGGTCAGCCGGGCGAGTTCCGCACGAGCGGAGAGCAGGCGCGCCTGGATGATCGGCTGCACGGTGTCTTCCAGGACCAAAAGATGGCGGTCCAATTCTGCGGCGGCGTCATAGGGCGGCGGGGTGGCGGCCGGCGGCGCGGCATGGGCTCCCGGTGCTCCCGCGGCGGCCACCGGCGCCGGCGACGCCGGCGCGGCCGGCGGCCGCTTGGCGCACAACTGCGCGAGCAGCGAGAGGAGCGATTCGACGGACTCGCGCTTCGGATCGCCAATATATTTCTTCAAGTTCTCCACCAGGAAGATCTTGGCCTCTTCCGTCCGGCCCTGCTTGGCCCGCGCCCGGCCCACCCAGTACATGGCCGCGACCGCTGCCGGGTGGTCCGGCTTGTTTTTCAGGAATTCCTCGAACATCCGCGCGATCTCCGCCCAGTCGCCCAGCGTTTGCAGGTGCTTGCCTGCCTCGAAGAGCGAGTAGTCCAGGACCTCGTCCGTCGCGGCGACCTGATACGACCGTTGGTACGCTTTGATCGCCTCCTTCAGGTTGCCCCGCGCGGCCAGGGCGTCTCCCAGCAAGGCCTGCACCTCTCCCTCCTGGCCATTTCCCGGAAAATCCTTCAACCAATCCCGACAAGCCTGCTCGACCTCCTCATATTGGGAGGATGAGTATTTGCACACCGCCATGCGGTACCGGCAATCCGCGGCGAATTGAGCCGAGGGAAACTTCTGCAAATAGGCGCTGAGCATTGGCAAAGCGTCGTCGTACTTTCCGGTGAAGACCTGGCAGAGCGCCACGCGATACTCCGACTCCTCGGCGTCCTTTTCCCTGGGATAATCGGCGAGGTATTTGCGGTAATCCTTGGCTGCCCCGTCGAAGTCCGCCTGCATGAAGCGGGCATTGCCCAGCAGGAAACGCATTTCCGCGCGAAACTGGCTGTTGGGCACCTCCTGGAGCATTTTGCCGAAGTAGTTGACGGCTCCGGCGTAATCCCTGGCTTGCAAGGCCACCGCCCCGCTCAGGTAACCCACGGTGCCGGCGTTCGGCCCCGTGGGAAATTCCTTCAGGTAATCTTCACAATATTTCTGGCAGCGCTTCACCGACCCGACATCGGCTGCTGCGGTGACCATTCCAAAGAGCGCCGGTTCGCGCTCCGCCGCCGTCGGGAAGCGCCGGTAGAGCCGGTCGAAAGCCACGATCGCCTCCCAGCGCCGATCCGAATCGTACCAGCACCGCGCGATGCGCAAGAGCAAGGCCGGCTCGAAATCCGGGATCTTGGAGAATTCGTCGAGGAATTTCTTCGCCTGGTCCATCTCCAGCGTGAGCTGGGAATTGGCCACCTGCATCTGCGCCATCAACGGCGGATTGCCGGCAGCCGATTTCAGGTTGCTTTCGATGCGCGCGGAGAGTGTGCCGATCTTGGAGTTTAGAGAACTGAGAACTTCCGCGCGCGGGCGGACCGAGTGATACATCGAGAGGGCATCGGCATATTGTTTTTTAGCGAGCAGGTCGTCGCCCAGCTTCACCGCCACGGCATTCAAGGCGGCCGCGTTATCAATCAGCGCCCGCTTCGTCTCCAGCACGCGCATGAGAGCCAGCAGTTTTGGGGTCTTCTTCGCATCCGCATACATCTCCGCGAGCGAGATTGCCGCGGTCGCCTGCGCCGGCGTCTTGATCTCCGGCGCAATCATTCGCTCGAGCACGGCCATCGCATCATCGGGCCTTTGCAGTTGGCGATAGGCATAAACCTCCGCGTTGAACGCCTGGTCACGGTAGGCCCGCACGCTTTCCAATTCCTGGAAAAGCTTGACCGCTTCCTCGAATTTACGCCCCAGGAGATCGGCCTGGGCCAGCGCAAATCGCACTTCCAGCAAGCGCTCTGAATTGGGATATTTCGGAATGTATTTGCCAAAGACTTCGATGGCCTTGTCGTAGTTCGCGGCGTTGAAGTAACTGCTGCCGGTCAGGTAGAGCAACGTCTCCATTTGCGGGGCCGTTTCATCGTTGAGCGCTTTGTTCGCCGCTTCAAATCCTTCGGCCGCGGCCTGCCACTCCTGGGCTTTGAATGCCGTCACCGCGCTATTGAAGCTCTGCACGAACTGCTCGTTCAGGGGTTTGGCCGGCGCCTGGCCTCGAGCGCCCGAAAGGCCAAGAACCAGCGTGCCCACGCCAATAATGACGCAGAACACAAGAGCCCGCGAACTCTGCTGAACCGCACTTGCGTACATGTGGGTAAATCGACTAAGCTGAAAGGATTCAGGACCCGCAGGCTACGGACTTCGACTCGCGGCGACAAGACTATTTTCCGGTCCCTTACCGCAACCGATAGCGCCGTTTTTCGCGGTTCGCACACCAGCCCTTCGCGCGTCCGGCAACGCTCCTCCGGCCGCCGTTTTTTCGGGGCCTTGGGAAGCCTCGCAAATGCGGCCGGGGTTCACTCTCGTCCTGGGCCCCCATCTTGTAGACTCTCCCTTGATGCATAAGCCCCGCACTGTCGACCAACCGGCCGAACTTTTACCCTATCTCTTCGCCGCCTGGCCATCGGCCAAAAAAAAGCAGGTGCGCACCTGGTTGAAATATCAGGCCGTCCTGGTCAACGGGCGCGTCGTTACGCAATTCAACCACCCCTTGAAGCCCGGCGACGTCGTGGCGATCCGCTCCGACCGTTATGCCGCGCCCGATACCGTCATCGGCGCCGGCATCAAGGCCCATTTTGAAGACGCGACCCTCATCGTCATCGAGAAGCCTCCGGATCTCCTCACCATCGCCAGCGAGGCCGGACAGGAAAATACCGCCTATTACCAACTCACCGATTATTTGCGGGCCGGCAATCCGCGCGCCCAGGAACGAGTCTGGATCGTGCACCGACTGGACCGCGAAACCAGCGGCCTCATGGTCTTCGCCAAAACTCCCGAGGCCAAAAGCGTCCTGCAAACCGGCTGGGACAAAGCCGAAAAGCGCTATCTGGCCGTGGCGGAGGGCCTGCTTCCCGAGGATAAAGGCACCTTCCAATCCTGGCTCGACGAGACGAGTCCCTTCAAAGTCTTCAGTGTCCCGCGCAGCCCGGCCGCCCGGCACGCCGTCACCCAGTACCGCGTCTTGAAGCGCCACAGGGGCCGCAGCCTCGTGGAATTGACCCTCGAGACCGGCCAGCGCCACCAGATCCGGGTCCATCTCGCCGCTGCCGGCTGCCCGGTCGTCGGCGACGCCAAATACGGTGCCAGGACCAACCCTGCCAAACGCCTCGGCCTGCATGCCTGGACCCTCCGTTTCCCGCATCCGGTCACAAACCAGCAACTCCACTTCGAATCCGCGCTCCCCGCGGACCTGGCCCGGCTCGTCTAGCTAGAATCCTTGAAACCCGGAATTCGTTGCAAGCGAGTCAAGTTTCAGGGTCCGTTCTTTTTCGTGTATTCGGTCTATTTCGTGGTTTCTACCTCCGGTACGGTCTGAGGCGGAACCTCGGCAGGAGACTGTTGAAAAACGGCAAGGACGCCGCCCCGTGCCATGCCTGGGGGGGCGGTTTGAAGGCGCCCGCGGCGATTGAAAACCGCCGCTCCTTGGAGGAGTGTTGCTGACCAAGCATGAAGAAAATCATTTTCGAGACATTCGCGGTCCTGGTTGCCGCGGTCGCCCTCGCACAGGATGCGCCGGCAAAACCCGAGCAACTCTCGCTCTGGAACGGCCGTTCGCCGGTCGGCGACGGCACCTTTGAGACCGAAGATCCCCAAATCACATTCTACCGCGCGCCGCATCCCAACGGCGCGGCCGCGGTCATTTGTCCGGGCGGCGGTTATGGTGGATTGGTGATGGGCCCGGAAGGCCAGGGAATCGCGGAATGGCTGAACCTTCACGGCGTCAGCGGCATTGTCCTCAAATATCGGTTGCCTCACGGGAACTCCATGGTCCCGCTCCTCGACGCCCAACGCGCGGTTCGGATCGTCCGCCTTCATAGCGAGGTTTGGGGAATTGATCCCCATCGGATCGGGATCATCGGCTTCTCCGCGGGCGGTCATCTGGCTTCCACCGAAGGAACCCATTTCGATTCCGGCAATCTTAAATCCGGCGATCCGGTGGACCGGGCAAGCTGCCGTCCCGACTTCATGATCCTGGTCTATCCGGTGATTACGATGGGTGACAAGGGTCACGCGGGCTCGAGGAAAAACCTGCTGGGAAGCGATCCCTCTCCAGAATCGATCGAACAGTTCTCCAACGAAAAGCACGTCAGCGCGGAAACACCGCCCACCTTTTTAGCGCACGCGCAGAACGACACCATGGTGCCGCCGGAAAACAGTCGAATGTTCTACGAGGCTTTGCAGGCCAGCAAAGTGCCGGCGAAATACCTGGAGTTGCCCACCGGTGGTCATGGTCTCAATGGCTACAAAGGCCCGATGTGGGACCAGTGGCAAAGTCAGTCGCTGGAGTGGATGGCGGAACAGAAAATCATTCCCAAGGAAAGCGTTTCGATCTCGAAGTAAGCAGGATATCCGTCGCAGACATGCGACCACCGGAGCGCGGTGCTTTTAGACGCCCGCCCTCTTAGCCGTAACCATTCGTTTGGCAGCGACATTCTGGGGAGCGCACGCGCCCTCGCGTGCTGTGCCCGGCGCCCTCGCCGGGCACGAGTCGTACGCGCCAGCGAACTCACTATTTAGAGCGGTTTAAGTTATTGTGTAGCCGCTAATTCCAGATTTTTACTCTTATGAAGCCCGCAAAAAGGCGGCTACAACTCTTGTGAAAATGCTCTAGTGAGCGCCGAATTCACAGCGAGTTTTCGGCGAGGGCGCTCCCGCAATTGCGGGACCGGGGGGCGTGCACTCCCCAATCCTTCTGCATCGTCCCGGCTTAGGAGGACGCGGATTGCTTCGCTGCATCCCGGGTAATCACCACTCCACCGACCAGCTTCGCCCCGTCCTCCATGGCCAAACGGCTGGAAACCAGGCTGCCGACGAGACTCGCCGTGCCTTTGATTTCACAGCTTCCCGTCACCATCACTTCACCGGTCACCGACCCGTGGAGGACCAGTGAGGAGGCGCGGATGTTTCCCTGAATGACGGCCCTGGGGCCGATCACCAAGTCTTCGCCGGCAATGTCTCCATCCCGCAATTGACCGTCGAAGGTGAGGTGACCCGCGAAGATAATGTTGCCCGCGATTTCGACGTCGCGTAGAAGCGTGCTTCGTCTTTCGTCATGCATGAATGCCATCTTTTAGCATTTTCGGTGCGCGCGGGCGAGCACGAAATCGTGCTGACCGTTGGGTCGTGTTCTAACTTCCTTCGGCTGCGGCCCTTAGAAGAAGGATTTTTCACGAGCCGGAAGAGGCGGGGAGGCAATTTTTGCGGTGACTCCCGGGAGAATTCGGTGAATGCTCTGCCGCGTTCCCAGCATCTCATGCGCGCGCTTTGTTTTTCCCTCTTCGCTGCCATTTCCGTCGTTGCCAGGGCCATTGCGGCCGATCAGTCCGCTCACTTTTTTCCCGTGAGCGAAGGCAGCGAATGGATCATGGATGCAAGGTTGGTCTCGCCCAACGGCGATGTTACTCCGACGACCGCGCATCTCCTGATCGAGGGACCGGTGGAAAAGGATGGCCGGAAATATCATCGTCTGCGGACGTGGATGGACTTTGGCGCTTCCAAAAACACGTTCACAAAATTGATCCGTGCCGATGAGACCGGAGTTTACGCGATCGAGGAGGGTGAAAAGGATGCCCCCGAGCAGAAGGAGGCCGCGTTTCCTTTGAAAATCGGGCTGTCCTGGCAGCGGACGTCGCACGGGGGCACATTAAAGGATTCGGTCATTGGAATCGAACGGGTCACGATTGGCGACACGGCCTACGACAATTGCCTGCACCTTCGAACCACGACGCCGGATCGCAAGTTCACGGAGGACTATTGGAAAGCGCCGGACGTGGGCAGCGTGAAATCCGTCATGGCCTTTGCCAACGGCGCGAAGATCATTCTGACGCTCCGCGAATTCAAACCAGGGAAGTGACTACCGCTGGGTCACGACGGACGCGGGCGGTTGGTCGAGGAGTCGCACGTAGTCGGCGAGAATGTGCTGCGTCTCGTGCAACTGGATGTCTTCGCCGGGCACGGACGACTCCGCGTCGCCCGCTTCATCCGGTGCTTCAGCCGGCAGGGCCTGCGCCTTCTTCGGATCGAGCGGCGCAGGCAGCCCGGGCGCCGAGGCGGTTTTCACCGTGATCTCGTAGACCGGCGCCGCGGTCTTTTGACGGGCGGCCCGTTCAGCGACCCGCGCCTTGTTGCGAGCCTTCGTATCCGCCTGTTCCTGCCGGCGCTCCGCTTCATTGAGCGAGACGGATTTCGCATTTTCATCCGCTTTCGCCCGGGCCAGGTCCTCGCGCAGCCAGCCGAATTCCCGGCTCTCGGAGACGCGTGCCTCGGATGTGACGCGCAACCTTGCCACGTACGATTTGACGAGATCGAAATGATCGTAAAGCGCCGACGGCACCGTGTCCCAGGGCATCGGATTTTTCATCCCGCTCTCGCCGATTTCCGGCGTGTCGGTCGTCGACGGCAGGACGATATCGGCGCGGACCCCGCGGAGTTGCGTGGAGTTGCCGCTCGGCCGGTAGAATTTGCTGATCGTGACTTTCAGCGCGCCCGGGTCGGTGGCCGGGGTGACACCGCTGCGCTGCATGATCGGGCCGAGCGAAAGCATCGTCTGCACCGTTCCCTTCCCGTAGGTGCAGGAATCGCCGACAATCAACGCGCGGCTGTAGTCCTGAAGCGCGCCGGCGACGATTTCCGAGGCCGAAGCCGTGAGGCGGCTCGTCAGGACGATGAGCGGACCGTCATAGAGCGTGCGGCCGCCACGGTCGTCACCCACGTCGATATGGCCGCTCAGATCCCGCGTCTGCACGACTGGGCCCGAGGAAATGAAAAGGCTCGTCAGGCTGACGGCTTCTTCGAGCGAACCACCGCCATTGCGCCGCAGGTCGAGAATCAAGCCCTGCACCGCCTCGGTCTTGAGTTTTTTGATCAGCTTGGTGACATCGGCGGTCGCCGACGGGCCGTGCCCTTCGTCGCTCGCGTAAAACCCGGGCAGATCGATCATTCCCAGGCGCACCGACTTGCCGCCGCTCACGGGAAAATCGACGATCCGCGCCTTCGCCCGCTCTTCCTCGAGCCGGATTTCGTCGCGCTGAATGGTGACGGTCTTGCGCACACCCGCGTCCGCCAGCGCCGGAAGGAGCGTGAGGGTCACATCCGTGCCCTTTGGCCCGCGAATCAAGTCCACGGCTTGCGCGAGCGGCATATCGACAAGATCGACCGTATCCTTCCCGTGGTTCTGGCTGACGCCCACAATCCGATCGCCCACCTTCAGTTTGCCGCTCATCGCGGCGGGGCCACCGGCCACCAGGTCGCGAACCTTGCAATAGCCATCGTCCTCTTGAAGCGTCGCACCGATGCCGGCGAGCGAAAGCTTCATCACCGTGTCGAAGCTCGCGAGATCTTCTCGATCCATGTAATCCGAATGCGGGTCGTAGACATGGGCAAGCGCGTTGAGATACAGTTCCAGCACCGTGTCCTGGCTGAAGTTCTTGAATGTTTTCGCCTGGCTGTCGTAGCGATGCGTCAGCGTTTTCACGATCTGGTCGGGGGTTTTCCCCGCCAGCTTTTCCTGCAAATATTCGGCGCGCAGCCGCTCGCGCCAGAGCGCTTCCGCTTCCGCGGCATCCTGCGGCCGCGGTGCTTTTTCGCGGTCGGTCGAGAAGTGCTCCTGGCCCGTGAAATCGAAGTCGCCGGCGGCCAGCTCTTTCTTGATGAATTTTTCGCGCTGGTCGACGCGCTGCAGAAAGCGGGCAAAGATGGCGTGGGCCGGATGCGTGTCGCCCTGGCTGCGCGTGGCTTCCGCGAGGTGCGGCAGGCTGTGGTGATACCCGGCGGTATCGCTTTGGAAAAAGAGTTCGCGCGTGCCGTCGAGCGAATCAAAATAGCGGTCGAGGAATTTCGCCGCGAGCGCGTCATCGAGCCGCGTATGGGAAAACTGCGTCTGTTCGAGGAGTTGGGTGGTGAGCTGGATTACCTTGCCCTCAAGCGTTGGGGCATCCAGCCGGACCGAAGGCCGCAGGCACCACGCTGAGGCCGCAGTGACCAGGATGAGCCCGATGGCCGAAACAACGGCGCGGGTTTTATTCAGCGATTTCATTCTCATGATGTGGAAGAAGGGAAATGATCTCAGCGGGCGGCCTGGCTCCCAGTAAGTTGAGTTCCAGAGCTTTCCGCCAATTTTTCGCGAACAATATTACAACCGTTAAATCCCGCGGGTGGATCCGCGGTAACGGTGCTCGCCGGGCGGGCGAAAGAGCGATACTGTCGCGCAGAATTCCCCCGGCGCAACCGCTGGCGTCGTGCACCCGCAAAAATTGGCATAATCTTGCTCCCTTTGACCGCGCCGCCGGGGTTTGGTTCAGAAAAACTTGCGGGACCCGCGCCGCGAAGAGGGATCCGAGGCAGGACCCACCGGCCCCAGTGCGCCCTACCCGACACGCCTTGCCATGACGCTCTCTCCCCGTCCTCGTGCCCAAACTCCATCCCCGCCCTCGTGCCCAAACTCCATTTGGGCACGCACTTGTCGTGGCAACTCCATTGCCCGTAGCTTGAAGCGCATGCGCAGCCGTTATCAGATTCACACGCCAGACGCGGCGTACTTCATCACGGCGACGGTGGTCGAATGGCTGCCGGTTTTCAGCACAGGCGCGTGCTGCGACATCCTCGTCCGCTCCCTGGAACACTGCCGAGCGCACAAGCACTTGCAGGTGTACGCCTGGGTGATTCTCGATAATCACATTCACGCTCTTGTCGCAGGCCCCGCTCTGGCACAGACGATCCGTGATTGGAAGCGGTTCACCGCGGGCGCGTTACTGAAGCAACTGCGCGAGGAAAAGCGGGAATGGCTGCTCAATCAACTCGCCTATTACTGCGCTGCACACAAGACCGCGAGTGAGCATCAACTCTGGCAGGAAGGGGTGCATCCGCAGGCGATCCTTGACGACAAGATGATGGAGCAGAAGCTCGAATACGTGCACAACAACCCGGTGAAACGCGGCTTGGTGGCGTCGCCGGAGCATTGGCGATATTCGTCGGCACACGAGTGGTTGCCGGGAGCGATGCCGGTAATGAAGTGCGATCTGTGGCGGTGAACACCCCCTCCGTGCGAGATGGAATCTCGCTCCCAATCGCGTGCCCAAATGGAGTTTGGGCACGAGGACGCCAGATCCGGGGTAGGGCGCACTGGCCTCAATGCGCCCTCCCCGACGCGCCTCGCCATGACGCCCTCTCCCCCCTCGCGCCCAAACTCCAATCGGGGCACGGGGACGCCAGAGCCAGGGGAGGGCGCACTCGCTCCAGTGCGCCCTGCCTGCCGCGCCTTCCAGTCTTGACTCTCCGGCAAACGGCCCGAGCATCTTCCTATGGAATTCCCCATTCCTGTGCCCGGCAGAGTCCTGCCGCCGAGCACGGCTTTATCTCCCACATCAAAAGACCTATGAGCACTCCTACCCTGCCAGCCAGCGCGCTGGATCAACTCACTCCCAGTGTGCGCCGTTTCCTCTCGGCGCCCAAACAATTGCTCATCGACGGCGAATGGATCGACGCCGCGTCGGGCAAAACGTTCAGCGTCTTCGATCCCGCCACCGGCGAGACCATTGCGCAAGTGGCCGAAGGTGAAGCCGAAGACATCAATCATGCCGTCGGCGCGGCCCGCCATTCCTTTAACAAAGGCTCGTGGCGAAACCTCACGCCCACCGAACGCGGCCGGATTCTCTGGCACCTCGGCGACCTGATCCTCGATCATCTCGACGAGTTCGCGCAGCTCGAGTCGCTGGACAACGGCAAACCCCTCGGCGTCGCCCGCGTGGCGGATGTTCCGCTGGCCGCGGACCTGTTCCAGTACATGGCGGGCTGGGCGACGAAGATCGAGGGCAACACCATCCCGATCAGCGTCCCGTACGCGCCCGGCGCGAAGTTCTTCGCCTACACGCTCCGCGAACCCATCGGGGTGGTGGGGCAGATCATCCCGTGGAATTTTCCCTTGCTGATGGCCGCCTGGAAGCTGGGTCCGGCACTGGCCACCGGCAATTCCGTCGTTCTCAAACCTGCTGAGCAGACGCCGCTCTCGGCGCTGCTCCTCGGCGAATTGATCATGCAAGCCGGCGTGCCGGAGGGCGTGGTCAATATCGTCACCGGCTTTGGGGAAACCGCCGGCGCCGCGCTCGCGGGCCATCCGGACGTCGACAAGATCGCCTTCACCGGCTCGACCGAGGTGGGCAAGATCATCGTCCGCGCGGCGGCGGGAAACTTGAAAAAGGTGACCCTCGAACTGGGTGGAAAATCACCGGCGATCGTCTTCAAGGATGCGCCGGACCTGGATGCCGCCATTGCCGGCGCCGCCAACGCGATTTTCTTCAATCACGGCCAATGCTGCTGCGCCGGCTCGCGCCTCTTCGCGGAACGGGCCGTCTTCGATCGCGTGCTGGAGGGCGTGGAAACGCGCGCGAAAAACATCCGGCTCGGTCCGGGCTTGAGCCCCGACACCGATATGGGGCCGCTCGTTTCCGAGGAGCAGTTCAAGCGGGTCACCGGATACATCCAATCGGGCATCGACCAGGGCGCGCACGCCACCAGCGGCGGGCAGCCGGCGAATGGCCACGGCTACTTCGTGCCGCCCACGGTGTTCACCGGCACCAAGCCCGAGATGAAAATCGTCCGCGAGGAAATCTTCGGTCCCGTCGTGGTCGCGGAACCCTTCGACGATTTCGACGAAGTCCTCCGGCAGGCCAACGACACCGAGTACGGCCTCGCCGCGAGTGTCTGGACGCGGGACATTACCAAGGCCCACCGCGCCGCCGCCGCGCTGCGGGCCGGCACCGTGTGGGTGAACTGCCACAATGTCTTCGACTCCGCGCTGCCCTTCGGCGGCTACAAGCAATCCGGCTGGGGCCGCGAAATGGGCCACGCCGCGGTCGACTTGTACACCGAGAGCAAGGCGGTCTGCGTGGCGGTGTGAGATCAAATCATGGCGCCCCGGCGCGTGCCACGCGCCGGGGCGCGGTTTGAATGGTTCGCGAATAAGGATGCGGGTCGCCGCCTCTCGGGTAGGGCAGGCGTCCCGCCTGCCGCGGCGGGCGTCTCGCCCGGCCCATTCGTATCATTCCCTCTGCTCCGAAAATAGCCTCACTCAGCGCCCATCTCCGAGCGTTGATGGATCGCGCGCTCCGAGCGCGATGGCAAACGCTCGCGCGGCGGCGCCCAGTTTTCTCCTTTTTCCCAACCCAAGCGACCATTTCAGCCTGTTCCCTGCCGGGTTTGGCGTTGATTGCGCCGCGGAAAGGAAAGCACCATGAAGCCCTATGAATCGTCTCTCTCTCCCCAGCGTCGCGACATTCCTGCTGCTCCTCCTCTCTCAGCTCACCGGCCATGCGGGAACAACGCCCGGCACCCCCACCGCGAAACCCAACGTCCTGCTGGTCATCCTCGAAGACTGGGGCCCCTATCTGCACTGCTACGGTGAGGAAGAGATTTATACGCCCAATCTCGATCAATTGGCGAAAGAAGGCCGGCTCTATAAGAACTGTTTCAGCAGCGGCCCGGTTTGCTCGGTCGGCCGTTCGACGCTCATGGTGGGGCTAAGTCAATATATTACCCATACCGAACAGCACCGGACCCATGAGCCAAAGCCCGAGTTACCCAAGGGAGTCGAATCGATCACCGACATCTTTCGCGACGCCGGTTACTTCACGGCTTTGGGTTGCGGGTATTCCAAAAAGGTGGATCTGAATTTCAAGTTCGACCAGAATGTCTCCTACCAGGGAGGCGACTGGAGCGAGCGAAAGCCAGGGCAGCCTTTCTACGCCCACCTCACCTTGCTCCAGACGCATCGGGCCTGGAAAGGCGACCCGAAACGCCCCATCGATCCCAAGCTGGTCACTCTCCCCGCGTGGTATCCTGATACCGCTCTCACCCGCAAAGATTGGGCGATGGGGCTCGAGAGTGCCCAGACTTCCGACCGCGACATTGGCGACATCATCGCGCGATTGAAGAAGGAAGGCGAGTATGACCATACCATCATCGTCATCACCGCCGACCATGGCATCGCCCTCCCGCGGGGGAAACAGTTCATCTACGACGAAGGCCTGCATATCCCGCTGATCGTCCGCTGGCCGTCACGGATCAACCCCGGCGACGTCTCCCCGGAACTGGTGACCAACCTGGACATCGTCCCGACGATTCTCGATCTGGCCGGGATGCCCCGGCCGGCCTATCTGCAGGGCCGTTCCCTGGTCGATCCCAGCCAGAAAGAGCCGGAGTATATCTTCGCCGGCCGCGATAAGATGGATGACACCCACGATGCCTCCCGCACGGTCCGCTCCCACGATTTCCGCTACATCCTCAACCTCATGCCGGAACGCGCCTACTGCCAGTTCAACGAATACAAAGAGAACCAGTATCCCGGTCTGGCGTTGATGAACGTGCTGCACTTACAGAAAAAACTGCCCGCGGAACAGGATGCCTTCATGAAGGAGACCAAACCGGAGGAGGAACTGTACGATCTCCGGAATGATCCGGGCGAGGTGCATAACCTGGCCTACCAGCCGGAGTATGCCGTGACCCTCCATCTGCTGCGCAGCCAGCTCGCGACCTGGCGCAAATCAGTCGGCGACGAAGGCGTCACCTCGGCCTTTCGTGAAGGCGGATGCCCGAGCACCTATCCCACGCGTCCGCTCGAGGAGTGGCTGGGCATTGAGTCGAGTTGGGAGGATTTTCTCCTGCACGGCGGTAAAAGGCCGCTCATCACCCGCCCCACGCAGTTCCACGGGCCGTGGGAGGTGGAGCATTGATCCTCACCCGACCTGGGGCGGCTCAAATCCCGGCCGGTATGTGCGCGAGACGATTTCGTTGGCCTTGTCGTTGTTGCTGAAGCGGCAGTTGGCGCTGTTCCAGCGCAGATCCTCGCCCGGGAAGCGCGTCGCCTTCACCGCCAGCAACGCCGGCTCGGTAATGCGCCAGCCGATCGTCAGCGGCGTCCACAGCGGCTTGTTGGCCCCGAGACAGTTGTCCGCCCAATCTTTCCAATGGTTGCGTGGCTCGACCTTCGGCAGCGGCTCATCGTAAACGACCTGGCCCTTGCGGAAGAGGGTGATCTTGCCATCGGCCTGGAGCACCAGCACGCCATCCTCGCACACCACCATGGTGTGGTTGGCGGTGAACTTCATATCCGGCAGCCCCAGCGCCGCGAACGATGGCATCAAGGCGGTGTCGTTGTAGTGCAGCACGAATTTCTCGCGGGCGAACTTTCCGCTGTCGTGCACCGGGAAGGTGATGGTGCTCTGGTTGTGGCTGGAATGGCCCGTGCCCGCGGGCTTGATCGTCTGCGTGAGCACGGCTTCGGGTGAAGGCAGATCGTAGGCGAAGAAGAGCACGTCCAGCAGGTGGCAGCCCCAGTCGGCCAATTGTCCGCCGCCCGTTTCCCAAAAGGCGCGCCAGCGCCGCGGCGAGAGATCTTCGCTGTAGGGCAGCTTGGGCATCAGGGGCCCGTGCCAGAGGTCCCAGCTCAACGTTTCCGGAACCGGAATGGCCGGCGTGTACTCACTCCACGGCTCCACGAAATAAGTGCCGCGCGACACCTCGCCCGTCCAGACATAGGCCTCGATCGGCCGGCCCAATTGATTGCGCCGCAGCAGTTCCACCGCTTGCATCCGGCCTTCCTTGCATGCGCGCTGATTGCCCATCTGCGTGACCAGCCGTGGCCGGGCGGCGAGCGCCTCGCGCATCAAGCGCAGTTCATCGAGCTGCTGCACCAGCGGTTTCTGGCCGTAGAGATGTTTGTCGTGCTTCAGCGCGGTGAGCATCATCGCGCAGTGGTTGAAATCCGGCGTATCGACGATCACCGCGTCGAAATCGTCCAGCTTGTTGGCGAAACCCTCCCGGTAGTCGGCCAGCGTCCAGGCGTTGGGGAAATCCTTCGTGACCTTGTCCAGCTCGAGCCGGTTCACATCGCAGAAACCGGCAAACTCCACCATGGGATGGTCCTTCAAGTTCTGCCGTTGCAGGGACCCGATGCCGCCGACGCCGATTTGAAAGATGCGCAGCTTGCTGTTCTTGTTGACCTGCGCGCGCGCCGCCATCGAAAGGGCGGCGACACCGATGGTGGCCACGGCTCCGGATTTCAAAAAATGACGGCGGGTGACGGGGGAACGGGGGGTGACGGAGACAGGGTCGGTTTTCATGGTGGGGTGGGAAAATGCAGGTTGCATGATGCATGATGGGGCTGGCACGGCAATTCTTGGGTGCAAAATTCTCCCTTCGGGAAACATCCAACACCCAACACCCAACATCCAACACCCAATCTGCTCTCCGGAGAAAGGGCATACCGAGTTCGGAACCATACTCCCGCAGCGGTGAACCAGAAACCAGAAACCAGAAACGCACCCCATCCACACAAACCCTCGCCCTGCCTCATGGATTTTCCCCGATTTTTCTGAGGGTTTTTGCGTAGTTGGCGAAGTTCCTGCTGAAAGCATTCCCAATATGTCTTTAAGAATCGCACACGCCGGCGCGTCGACCCGGGAACTCGCCGACCGCCGCTCCCTCGCCTGGACCGGGTATGGCCTCATGGGCCTCGCCGCCATCAGTGTCCTCTTCACCCTCCTCCCACACGCCCAGGCCGCCGGTATCGGCCTGGTGGTGCTCCTCGGCGTCGCCTCCAAGGCCGCGATGACCGCCCTGGAATTCAAGATCGACACGAAAATCGCCGCGGAGAAGCGCGCCATCCGCGGAGCGGTGGCCGAGGAGCGGATCGGGGAGACGCTCGATGAACTTGGCGAGGAGCATCTCATCGTCCACGACGTCCGCGGCCCGTTCGCCAACATCGATCACGTGATCTTCAGCAGGAACTACGGTGTCTTCCTCATCGAGACCAAAGCCCACGGCGGCCAGGTGGCGGTGGTTGATTCCAGGATCCTCGTCAATGGACGGTCGCCGGAGACCGACATCATCGCACAGACGCTCCGCAACACCTGCTGGCTGGCCGACGAATTGGAGAGAATCGCCGGCGTCCGCACGCGGGTGAATTCGCTGGTCGTCTTCACCAATGCCTTTGTCGTGACCAGCCGCTCGATCAAGGGAATCACCGTCACCAACCGGAAGTTCCTGCTGCCAAACATCCAGCGCCTGGGAAAGCCGCTCGCCCCGGAAGTCTGGGCGGCGCGAGAGAAGTTTGCCGGCCTCTTGAGTGGGTCTGAGCAACTGGCGGCGGCTTCCAGCCGCTGATCGAAAACCGCGCGTTGGACATTGGCGGCGGCCACCGGCCGCAAGGTAGGGCGCACTGGCCCCAGTGCGCCGGGAGCGGGAGACCCCACCCCTGCACGTCCGCACCGCAGCGGTCCCAAGAGACTCATCTCGGTGCAATTCGATTCCCGGCGTCGGGGGCGATGCATCATTCCGGTGAAAAAAATCCTGCCAAAAGAGACGATCACCGCGGAAATTCTCAGACGAAGCCCAAGGCCGGCGGCGTTTTCTTGATCGAAGGCCACGGTTGTCGATCGCTTCACCGAAAATGGGTGAGGCTGGTCCGCCCCTGCCCTTCCAGATCCACCGTCATGAAAATCAGCCTCATTCCAGTTGCCTGCCTCGCAGTTTTCACCATTTCGACTTCCGGTTCGCTCTCCGTCGCGGCCGATGCGCCCGCCGTCAGCGTGGTCGGGCGATACGAGGTGCCGGGACAAAAGGACAGCTTTTTCGAGTTTCGGCCGGATGGCACCTGCATCATGTCGTTTCTCGGCGAAAAGCATACGGTCAACTACACCGTCAACGGCAATGCCGTGACGCTCACTTCTCCGGGCAATGAAAGGTCGCTCGTCTTCCAATTCGCCAATGGTGTTCTCACCGGGCCTGACGGAGGGCATTTGGCGCGGGTAGGCGACGCCGCGGCCACCGCCGCCGTCGCTCAGGAGGCGGCGGGGGTGGCGGCGAAAAACGCCGGGGTGTCGGGTCGATACGGGTTGCCGGGTGGAAATCTCATCACTCTGGAGCTTCGACCGGATGGCAATTACACCCTCGTCGGCACGCTCCTGGCCGATGCGGGCAGCTACACCGTCAAGGGCGGCACCGTCACGCTCACCAGCCGGGCGAACAAACTGCCGACCGTCTACGAACTCTCCAACGGCATCTTGAGTGAAAACGGAGAACCGAAGCTCGCGCGGATGGATTACGTCGCTCCGCCGCCAGGCCCGGCCAATGCCGGCGGCAAGGCCGGTCGATATTCGTGCCCGGGAAAACTCGACACCTATCTCGACGTTCGGGCCGACGGGACCTTTACCCTGGCGATGTCCGGCCAGATGATTTCGGGGACCTATTCCGTGAACGGCGCCAAGGTCGCACTCAAAAGCCCCGATTTGGCCCCAACCACGTTGCCCGTCGAGAATGGCTTCGTGACTGGACCCGACGGCGGGAAGTGGCCGCGGATCTGGGAAGCCGGTCCACCGCCCGCCGCGGCGGTAACCGCCGCCAAGCGCCCATCCGGTCAGGTGGCGGCCCCCGCCGCGGGTGGCGCCGGCGGCGTGGTGGGTCGATACGCGATGGCGGGACATCCGGCGAACTATATCGAGATTCGTCCGGACGGCTCCTATACCTTGAAGCAGGCCGCCCACGACATTCCCGGCACCTACTCCGTCGACGGCAACACCGTTACGCTCAAAAGCTACGTCGGCTACCCGCTGGTGGTGCGGATCGACAACGGCATCCTGACCACGCCCAACGGACAAAAATATTCGCGAGCGGGTGACGCCGGTCCGGCGCCGCGGGCGAAGCCATCACGCGAGGCCGCGCCGAGTCCAACCGCGAGCAGTTCCGCCAATCCTGCGCCGGCTGCGGGAGCGCCGCCGCCGGAGGGCGTCACGATTACGCTCAGTCCTCAAAACGCCGCCAATGGCAAACGCTACTGTGCGGGCTTTCCTCCAGGACAGATGCCGCCGAATCCGCAGAGCTATTTCTGGGTTGTGGATCGTCCGGATAACCAAACCAAAGTCTCCGAGCTGCATAACAACGAGTGGCATTTCTCCGCCGTGCCGGGTGTCTACAAGATACACGTCGAATATCGGTCCGGCAACGTGAACAAGACGGTGAGTAATGTGCTGGAAGTGACCGTGCCGGGCGCGGCGGCGCCCGCGCATTAGACTGCACGGTGGGAGTCTCAGCGCGGCGCCCGAAGGCGATCTGGCAAACTCGTTCTTTTCGGACCGGTTCAAATCGATTCCCAGCACGGCGTGACGCCTCAGTTCCATGCACAATTCCTTGCCAAAAAAGAGGATCACGCCTGAAATTTTCGGACAAAATCCAATCCCGGTGGCGTTTCTCCATCAAACGCCGCTGTTCCTGATCGCTTCACCGAAAATGGGTGTGGCTGGTCCGTTCCCGCCCTTCGAGATCCACCGACATGAAAATCAGCCTCCTTCCCGTTGCCTGCCTCGCCGTTTTCACGCTTTCGGCTTCGGATCCGTCCTCCGTCGCGGCCGATGCGCCCGCCGCCAGCGTGGCCGGCCGATACGAGATACCCGGAGAAAAGGACAGCTACTTCGAGTTTCGTCCGGACGGCACGTGCATCAAGTCGCTCCTCGGCGAAAAGCATACGGTCAACTACACCGTCAACGGCAATGCCGTGACGCTGACTTCTCCTCCGCCTGCACCTGCGACATCGCAAGAGAAGCCATGGTGGAAGGTATTCTAACCCGCCCGATAGTTTAGCTAAAATTCGGCACATGAAAGCCCCCCTTTTTATTCCTCGCTGTGGCCCTTCTACTCGTCGCTACCGCCGCGGCGGATTGGGTCATTGAGTCCAGGAACGAAGCCCCGGAAGGGACGTACATCACCGTCAGCAAATTGAAAGGTCAGAAGGTGCGCATGGATCATCCAAAATCGCCGCTCGGACCCTTGAGTATGGTCTTCGATGGGGCGAGCGGCGATTGGATCACGATCATGCACGGGCTGAAGGTTTTCCGCAAGGTGAGTGCGGCGGAGATGAAGCGGGAGAAGGAGGCGGTCGAGGCGGCGGCCCCCGCCAGGACCGGCCCGCCAGCGAAGATCGAAGACACGGGCCAGAAAGAGAAGGTCGGTGAATTCGACTGCGAGATCTACGCCACGAAAGACAATGCGTTCAGCGAGCGGCTCTGGATGGCCACGAACCACCCTCAGGAGGCGGTCCTGAAGACCGTCGACAAGCTCAGCGCCATGCTCCCGCCGGAGCTTGATTATAGCACTCTCCCGGGCGTCCTGCTCAAAACCGAGCGCGTCCGTGGGGGCAAAAAGACTACGGTGACCATTGTCTCGGTGAAAGAGCAGGACGTCGATCCCAAGGAATTCGAGGCGCCCGCCGGCTATACCACGATGCCCGATTTCGACGGCCCGCCGGCCGCGGGCGGTGCGACGCCGGACGCGAAGACCTCACCGCAGACCGCGCCGAACCCAGGCGCGGGGGCGACGCCCGGCAATCCGGCGGGCGCGGGCGCTCCGCCGCCGGAGGGCGTGACGATCACGCTCAGCGCCCAAAACACCGCCGGCGCCAAGCGTTACGGAGCCGGCTTTCCCGCGTCGCAAATGCCGGCCAATCCGCAGAACTATTTCTGGGTCGTGGATCGTCCCGACAACGAGACCAAGGTCGCTCCGCTGCACAACAACCAATGGCATTTCTCCGGTCTGCCAGGTCACTACAAGATTCGGGTGGAATACCGGTCGGGCGACGTAAACAAAACTGTGAGCAATGTGCTGGACGTTACCCTCCCCGGCGCAGCGACGCCGGCGCGGTCCGACAGCAGCGATGCCGGCCGTTCAACCGCCGAAAAGACCTTTTCCGAGGCGAGACAAGGCTTTGCCACCCGATTGCTGCGCAAAGAAAGCAGTAACGACCCAACGCCCGTCCCCCCGGCGGGCGTTTTCGATCTTATCCAGTACGGTTCACCCATCGGCAAGATGGACGCCTACGTGGGAACGGACCCCAAGGACGGCAAAAAGCATCCCGCCGTTCTCTGGCTGACGGGGGGATTTTCGAACAGCATTTCGGAAAACGCATGGACGCCGGGCCCGGCGGACAATGATCAATCCGCAACCGCCTTTCGCGAAGCCGGGATGGTCATGATGTATCCCTCGGAGCGGGGAGGGAACCAAAACCCAGGCACATGCGAGACCCTTTATGGCGAAGTGGACGACGTGCTCGGCGCGTTGAAATATCTCCAGGGCCTTGGCTATGTCGATCCCACGCGGATTTATCTGGGTGGACACAGCACCGGTGGCACACTGGCGTTATTAGTCGGGGCGATGACGAAGGATTTTCGCGCCATCATCGCATTTGGGCCGGCCGACTCCGTGAGCGGTTACGGCAGGAGTGTCGTGACTTTCGATCCCACGCGGCTCGCTGAGACTTGGATAAGATCGCCGATGTTCTGGAACAAGGACATTGCCACGCCAACATATATCATCGAGGGCTCCGGCGAACCGAGCAATATTGAGTCGCTCCAAGAAATGGAGAAGCTCAACAAGAACGCGCAAATCCATTTTGCAGTGATCGAAGGCGCGACTCACTTCAGCGTGCTGCAGCCTCTTACCCGCTACATTGCGTCGCAAATGATGGCTGACAACGCCCAGTCAGCCGGGCTCCGGTTGACGCCGGACGCGTTGAACATGGCATTCGGAAAGCGAAAAGGAAAATAAGACTGCACGTCCATCTCCCACATATCAACTGACATGACACCGTTTCGCCATTTTTCCATGCTGCTGAGAACTCTTTTGGTGTTGCTGATCTCAACGACCGGCGCGTTTGCCCAATTGACCTGGGGTGTGAACGGAGCCGGAGGAACCGGCATGTGGGATACGACTACGCAGAATTGGTACAATGGAACGAGTAATGTGACTTGGGATGGGAACGTCGCGATCCTCGCCGGCAGCTCGGGAACGGTGACACTGAGCGGGTCAATCTCGGCCAATGAGGTGGACTTCAACACCGCGGGCTATGTGCTCTCGGATGGGACGCTCACGGGGCCGACGGACGGCACGTTGAGCATGATTGCGAATGCGAACGCGACGGTGAGTTCCGCCATCACGACCGACGCCTTTGGGACCGGCCAGGTGTTCCTGAAGGATGGAACGGGCACGCTGAGCGTGGGAGTCACCCCGAGCAATTATTCCGAGGTGCAGATCAACAACGGCACGCTCGATTTCACTTCGGGAGCGAATCTCTCGGAGACCTCGATCAACCTGAGCAATAACGTGGGGGCCACGCTCGCCCTCGGCAGCGGGGGTCTTTTCGTGAATGGGCTCAACGGTGGAGGAAGCTCGGGCGGCAATGTGATGCCCGATAGCACCACCGGCCTGTTGACGGTGAACGTGGACGGTGGCACCGGGTCGTACGGCGGATCGATCCAGAACAACGGCGGCGCCACCATCGAGATCCAAATCTCCTTCGGCGCGAACCAGACGCTCACGGGCGTGAATACCTATTCGGGCTCGACCAGTATCGGCAACGGGACGATGACGCTGGCGGGCCAGGGCTCGATCCTGAACACCTCGTCCCTCACCATTAGCGGCGGGTGCACGCTGGTCCTGGACAACACCGGGACGAACGTCACCAATCGGCTCTCCGATACGGCGGCAATCACCCTGGGTGGCACAGTCACCTTTCTCGGCAATAGCGCGGCGCCTTCTTCGGAGACGACGGGTGGACTCCTTCTCCTGCCGAACGGTGTAGCCGCGGTGGGCATCAGCGCCAATGCCGCGCAGCCCAGCAGCATCACCATCGCCAGCCTCGGGCAGTCGAGCACGACCTCGGAGGGGATGGTGGTATTCCGGGCGGCCAATCTGGGCGGGACGCCGGGACCGGGCACGGCAAACGTCTATATCACCTCGACACCGACGCTGGTCGGGGGAGGAGGCGCGGCGGGCACGCCCACGGTGAGCATCCTGCCCTACGCACTGACCGATACTTCATCCACGGGCAAGGGGACCAGCTTTGCCACCTACGGCCCAAATGGTGTGCGCCCGCTGACCAATGCCGAATACACGAGCGATGATTTCACGGTGGCCAACGCGAATGTGAACGTGGCGGCCGCCGATACCGTCTCGGGCAGCGCTTCCATCAATGCCTTGCGCTTGAACGACGGGGGCAGCGTGAGCGGCAGCGGTACCGTGACGGTGGGCAGTGGCGAAGTGCTCGGCCTGCCGGGAACGACGAGCATCAGCACCGCGCAACTGGCCTTCGGGGCGACTTCCATCGTGCTCGATATCCAGGGGACGACGACGATCGGCAGCGAGATCACCGGGACGAATTCGACCCACGGGTTGGCGAAACTGGGGCCGGGCGAATTGATCCTCACCGGCGCGAATACTTACGCCGGGCCCACGCGCCTCGAGGCCGGCGTGCTGAACATTCAAAACGGCGCGGCATTGGGCACGAGCGGTGCGACCACCACGGTCATCAACGGGCCGACGTTGCAAGTGCAGGGGAGCGTTACCGTGGGCAACGAGGTGCTGCAGTTGAATGGCTACGGCCAGGGCGGGACCAATCTGAGTTCCACCGGGGCGCTGGAGAGCGTGAGCGGAGCCAATATCTGGCAGGGCAGCGTCACCGCCAATAACGCTTCCATCGGGGTCGATACCGGGAGCCTGACCTTGACGGGCACGTTGACGGCGAACGGCCTCACCAAAGTGGGGAGTGGCACGCTGTTCCTGACCGCTGTGCCGTCCTCCTCGAGTTCTGGCATCTCGGTTAACGGTGGGTCTCTGATTTCCGAAGCGACGAGCGGCAATCCGTTGAATACGACGACGTCGCTGGTCGATGGCAGCTTTGGGATCGCGCCCTCGGGTTCGGGAGGAAATCCTGGGTTGACCGTGGCCGAGAACGACACGCTCAGTTTCACCGGCAACTCTTCGCTGAGCGTGAGCAAAGGCAGCAACACTTCGGCGACGCTCACCATCACCGCGCCGCTGGATCAAACGGTCGCGGGCAGCACGCTGCTCATCGTGCCGGTCGACGGCATTTCGGCGCTGGGCGTTTCCGACAAGTTCGTTCTTCCCACCGCGGGGGCCACCGCAAATATCGATGGGATCCTGGGTGCGGTCTTCATCGGACAAAATAACGACGCGAACCTGTCGGGCGATTTTCTGACCAACCCCGGTACGTCCGCGGGCCTCAAGGTCGCCACCTACTCCACGAGCACCAATCTCAACAGCCCCGGATTCGAACCGGTCTTCCAGGCAAATACGGGCCAAATGTTGACCGCCAACTCCTTGATCGTCGGCCTCAAGGACAACGGGCAGCTCATCAATCTCGGAACCTTCCAGCTCCAGGTGGAAGACGGCGAGGTCCAGGCGCCGACCGGCGTGATCTTGAACGGCGGGACGATCCAGAATGGAACGCTCGAATTCGACCTGAACGAGGGCGTCATTTACACCAGCCTCGCCGGGGGGACCATCTCCTCGACGATCGACGGGGTCGAAGGGTTGGCGATCTTTGGGCCGGGTAAACTCACGCTGAGCGGCAGCAATACCTATACCGGCAGCACCGCGATCAACAGCGGCAACGTGAATCTCACGGGCACCATCACTTCCTCGAACGGGAGCGTGACGCTGGCGCCGGGAGCGACCTTGAGCGGCACGGGCCGGATCACCAACAATATCCAGGGCGGCATGATCTCGCCGGGCAACACTGTCGGAATTTTGACCGCCTCTTTCGTCACGCCCTCGGTGGATGCGAATAATGCGCTGCGCAACTACACGAACTTCTCCTTCGAGTTCGATCAAACGGGCCTGCCCAACTTCTCTTCGGCCACGGCTAGCGGCAACGACGTGCTCCACCTCACTTCTCTTTCCTCGCCCATTCAGGGGTCGCTCACGTCGAACAATATCGTCGACCTCTATTTCAACACCGGCTTCTCCTTGCAGGTGGGCCAGATCTACATGGGCGGCTTCTATTCAAACACCGGCTCGCCCTTCGACAGTGAGATCGACAATGCGACCTACGATGTGTTTGTGAGCGATCCCTCCGGCACCACCACTTTCAACGGAAACACCTATAGCAGCTACGACGGCGCAATCGAGGTGAGCACCGTGCCGGAGACGGCGAACTTCGGCAGCGGCTCAGTCAATGGTTACGTCATGGAAGTGCAGATCGTCCCGGAGCCCGCCAGCGGCCTGGCGCTGACCGCCGGGGCGGCGGCACTCGGTCTGTTGTCGCGCCCTCGTCGGCGGAGTCGATGCCCGGAGAGACGCTAAAAGGGGTTGGGAGTGCGACCGGATTCTTCTTTATAATCACAGAAAAGTTTGCCAACCGTGAGAAGACGATCACGCCTGAAATTCTCAAACAAAACCCATACCCGGTGGCGTTTTTCCAGCAAACGCCCCCGCTCTTCACCGAAAATCGCCCGGAAGCAGATGTCACTCACGCCACTCCAGCCTAAGTCCAGAATTCATGAGATCTAAATTTTTCCTGATCATGGTGACGATCGCTCTCCTTTGCAAAGGCGGGCAGGGCACCTACACGGCGCTGACGAACCTGACTCCCAAGAAGTATTCGGTTGAATCCTATATTCAGCAAAGGCCCCCTGAAAAATGGCTCCGCCTGACAGATGGCGAACTGAACATGTTGGACGTGAGTTATATGTCTTTTCTGGGAGCCGGTCCGACCAGAGATATTTATGTGCCCTTGAGACCGATTGGCTATCAGGACGGCGAACCG
>Ga0302326_10005893_pt1 | contig 27737 bp, 25 predicted proteins | sample Palsa_T0_3_FD_202264 | JGI IMG/M metagenome (GOLD analysis project Ga0302326, IMG submission 202264) | Peat permafrost microbial communities from Stordalen Mire near Abisko, Sweden - Palsa_T0_3 | ecosystem: Environmental > Terrestrial > Soil > Palsa > Peat permafrost | place: Sweden: Abisko... | reverse complement strand
GGGGCAGCCACACCCCAGAACCGCGTGACGATGTCGTTGAAACCGCGACGTTGCGGTGTCTGCGTCACTTGGTCGAGGTGTAGTAGATCGTGTCGGCCATCGACACGGAGTCGGTGGTCTGCGGGACTGGCGGAAGGCCGTGCTCGGCCAGCAGCTCACTCATCGGCTGGCCGACCGAGCGCCAGCCCAACCCGTTCAGGTATTCGGCGACGTCATTGCGGTCACCCTGGTAGCCGAGCTCCTCGAAGTTCAGATCGAAGCCATGGGCACGCCACTTGTCGGTGGCCTTGCGCATCAACTCGCGCGCCTTCTCCTGATCGACGTCGGGCATGTCCGGGATGGCCTCGGTGGCCAGCCGGCTGCCGTCGGCGCTGAGCGCGGAGATGTTGTCCAGTAAGCGGTCCTGCGCGTCGGGCGGCAGGTAGCCGAGCAATCCCTCGGCGATCCAGGCGGTGGGCTGGGTCCGGTCGAAGCCGGCTTCGACCAACGCGGCCGGCCAGTCGTTACGCAGGTCGATGGCGACCGTGCGGCGATCGGTGGTCGGGCTCGCTCCCAGCTCGGACAGCGTCTTGGTCTTGAACGCGATCACCTCGGGTTGGTCGACCTCGAAGAGGGTCATGCCGGTCGGCCATTCCAGTCGATAGGCGCGGGCGTCCAGCCCCGAGGCCAAAATGACCGTCTGGCGGATGCCGGCCGTGGTCGCCTCGGCGAAAAACGCGTCGAAGAAGCGGGTGCGGGCCGCCATCGCGTCAGGCATCTGCTGGAGCTTCCAGGTGGAATCGTCCTCGTCGACGTCGGCGGCGTTCAGGTCTCCGGTGGCCAAGCGAGTCAGGAAGTCGATGCCGACGGCGCGCACGAGAGGCTCGGCGAATTGGTCGTTGATCAGCGGGTTATCGGCCTTGGTGGCGACTGCCCGGGCCGCGGCAACCATCGTGGCTGTAGCGCCAACGCTGGTCGCGAGGTCCCAGGTGTCGTTATCGGTGCGCGGCATGCGTGCTCCTTAGATAGTTCGGGACGTACTTAGTTAGCATAACAACTTAGTTAGCATAACAAGTATTTAGCCGATCTATCAACTTGCGGACGGAGCCGCTGGTAGATCAGCGGTCGCTGATCGCGGCGGTGACTCGCGCGACGCGCCGTCCGATGGCATCGATCCGTTTACGTGCCAGTGCCTCCAGCGGATGGACGGCCACAATCATCGCAACGCGGCCGCGGGGGTCGACGACCGGCGCAGCGATCGTCGCTACCGGCTGCTCCTGACGCCCGCTGTCGTCGTCGGGCAGGAAGCCGATCGTGGTGAATTCCATCAGTAGCTGATCGGTGATCTCGCGGACGTGGTCGGGCAATCCGTCATTGGGCAGCGTTCCCATGACGTGCGCGGCCTGGGTCAATGCCGGCGTCGTGCAGTCCACGTCGAACCCACGCCGACGGGTGCGTGCCAGCACCTCCTCGAGGCGACGCGTTAGCACAGCGTTGTTGGCCGCGCTGCGCTCGATCCAGGCCCGCTGCTCTTCGGGGGTATCCCAGGCGGCGAATGCGACTCCGAAGGGCGGGGCGTAACGGATCCGTTCGCCGGGTGCGCCGCCAGACCGCCGACCGGCGTCCTCAAACGCAGTGATCACCAGCGAATCGCCGACTCGCTCGACAACCGATGTGGCATAACCGAATTCCCGGGCAAGGTTCAGCGCGGTCATTCGCGCGCTGTGTGCCAGTGGCCGGGCGGTTTCGACCCGCGTCGCTACCACTGCCAGCGCCGGCCCCAACGAAAACGTCTTGTCGACCGGATCGCGATTGATCCAGCCGCGATCAGACAATGTGGTCAGGATCGCGTGCGCGGTCGCTTGGGTCAGCCCGAGTTCGCGCACCACATCGGAGAACCGGAGCCGCTCTTCGGTGGTGGCGGCGAGCAGTTCGATCACATCGAGCACGCGCGTGGTCGGTGGCGACGGCGGAATGGCTTGACTTCCTTTCGCAGCGCTTCGTAGTCTGGCTTCAGATTATCGAGATTATATCTCGAATATTCGAGACCAGCCAAGCACGAAGGAGTGCGCGGATGCGTGCGGTGGTGTTGCGTGACGGTCGGCTCGACGTCCGAGAGGTCTCCGACCCGGTGCCCGGATCCGGGGAGGTGTTGCTGCGGACGTTGAGCACTGCGATCTGCGCGTCGGACGTGCATTTCATGGATCACCCGGAGATGGGGATCAACGATCCGACCGGCCGGTCGCTCTATGACGCCGACCGCGACATCGTGCTCGGCCACGAATTCGTCGGCGAGGTCATCGGGTACGGGCCGGACTGCACCGAACAATTTCCGGTCGGCACCCGCGTCACCTCTATTCCCATTCGGGTGGTCAACGGTGGCGCGGACGGCGTGCGGATCATCGGCCAGCACCCGGAGGCGCAGGGCAGCTTCGGTGAATTGGTGGTTGTCGCGGAGACATTGGCCAAACCCGTCGACGGCGACGTATCAAGTGATGCCGCCGCCCTGACCGACGCGTTCGCGGTCGGTGAGTTCTATGTACGCTCCGCGCGGATGGAAGCCGACGAGATACCGGTCGTCATCGGTGCCGGCGCGATCGGGTTGTCCGCGGTCGCTGCGCTAGCCGGCCGCGGTATCGAGCCGATCATCGTGTCGGACTACAACTCCGAGCGCCGCGAACTCGCGTGCGCAAGCTTCGGAGCGCACATCGCCATCGACCCTGCCGAACGCTCACCCTTCGACGTGTGGCGCGAGGTGCGCGTCGAACGTGGAATGTGGGGCCCGATGGTCGTCTTCGAATGCGTGGGCGCGGCAGGGCTGATCCAGAAGATCGTCGACTCCGTGGATATGGGAACCCGGATCTATTGCGCCGGTGGGTGGTACAGCGGCGACTCGCTGAACATCACCGACGCGACCCGTCAGGGCGTCACCATCCAATTCGGCGGCGGCCCGCACCCGCAGGACTGGTACGGCACGCTCGACGCGATCGCCGCCGGTCGACTGGATCCGCTACCGAGTGTCGGTGCGGTCGTCGGTCTCGACGAGGTGCCCGATGCCCTGGACTCGGCCCGTAAGTCCACCGGCCCAGCGCGAATCATCGTCCACCCGAACGGAGATGTGAAGTGAGCGAGCCAACTGACCGTCAGGACCGGGACGAAATCGCCGATGTCTTGGTGCGTTATGCCACCGGGATAGACCGCCGGGACTGGCCGTTGTTCCGCACGGTCTTCACCGACGATTGCGAACTGGACTATGGCGAGGTCGGTTCTTGGAAGGGAGCCGACGCGGTGACGGAGTTCATGCAGCAGGCGCATTCGATGGCCGGCCACACCATGCACCGGTTGACCAACCAGGTCATCACGGTGGCCGGCGACAAGGCAGAGTCGCGGACCTACGTCGACGCGCTGATCATGGTGGGCGACACCAACTCCGGTGTCAATGCCGCCGGCTTCTACGACGACGAGCTGGTCCGTGGCGACGACGGCTGGCGGGTGGCCCGTCGCCGATTCATCCAGGTGCGGGTGGCCCCGGTGGGGGATCCGGCATGACATTCGCATCCAAGTACGGTCCGTGGGCGCTGGTGGCCGGCGCCTCCGACGGTGTGGGCGCCGCGTTCGCCGAGGGGATTGCCGAGCGCGGAGTCAACGTTGTGTTGGTGGCGCGGCGCCAGGCTGTACTCGACGAGGTGGCCGCCGGCATCGCTGATCGCAGTGGTGTCCAAACCCGTACGCTGGCAATCGATCTCGCTGAGCACGACGCGGCGTCGCAGGTGGCGAAAGCGACCACCGATCTGGACATCGGCTTTGTGGTGTACTGCGCCGGAGCCGACCCGAACTTCGAGCCGTTTCTGGCCAACTCGATCGAGATCGCCGAAGCGATGGTGCAGCGCAATTGCATCGTGCCGATGCAGTTGTGCCATCACTTCGCCCCGCCGATGGTGCAGCGGGGCAGCGGCGGCATCGTGTTGTTCGGCTCGGGCGCCGGGCTCGCCGGCGGACCGAACATGGTGGCTTACGGCGCGACCAAGGCGTTCGACATGGTGTTCACCGAAGCATTGTGGAGCGAGCTGCACGACAAAGGGGTCGACGTACTCGGCCTCATCCTCGGCAAGACCAACACACCGGCGCTGCGGCGACTCGAACACAGTCGCGGACACCTGAGCTCGGCGGACACGGCACCGCCGGATGCCGACAGCGTCGACCAGGTGATCGCCGAGGCGTTCGAAAACCTCGGCAACGGACCGACTTTGATGGTCGGCGAAATGATGCGCGCCGCCGCGCCGATGCTGGCGTCGCTGTCCCGCAACGAGGCCGTCAAGCTCATGACGCAGGCTCAGGCCGCGGCGATGGGCAGCGACTGATGCGTCAGTGGCCAACTTGTTTGATGAACACGCTGACTCGGTTGATCAGTCCGTCGGGATTCTGTTCGAAGACAAGGCATTCCGGGTATTCGGTGGGCATACCGTCGGCCTCGAAGGTCTCGCTGAGCTCGACGTAGCACACCCGATCCGAGGCGTGTGAGATTCGATGCACGTCTAACCGGTAGCCCTCCGGCGAGGCGAACACGCCGCGCAGGAATTTCAGATACCGCTGCTTGCCCTCGATGACGTCGCAGTACGGACCCTCTCGGATCAGATCCTCGTCCGCGATCGTGGCCGCCAGGCCGTCCCAATCGTGCACCGCCAGACACGCCAGATAGCGCTCGACCACGCCGGCGTCATCAGTTTGACCCATGGCATCTTCCTACGCTTAGCGAGCCGGGCGATCAACGCCAAACATCCCAGGCCCCGAAGGACCTGGGATGTTTGGTTGTGCCGTTCAGATCTACAGGCCGAGGAAGGCCAGCGGGTCGATGGCAGAGGCCGCGGACGTTGCCGCGTCGAAGGCAGCGCCAGGGTCCAGCGCCGAAGCGGCATCGATGCCGGCCACCAGCGAGTCCAGGTTGAAGTCGCCCCATGGCGTCACCAACGTGTCGGAGACGGTATCCGCGGCTCCGGCAGCTCCCGGGATCGCGGTGTAGACATTCTCGATACCGTCGCCGACGTTGAACACGTCGTACACCGAACCCAGCGCCGGCAGGGCCGTCGAGCCAGATTCACCGGCCGCGGCTGTGACACTTGCGACGGTGAACTCCGTGTTGGTGAGGCCCAACAGTTCGGTCACATCCTGGTTGCCGACGATATTTCCGACCTCGGTCCCGGTGCTGTCGTAGACAGTGAAGTCCTGCGGCGCGATCGGGAGGATGAAGCCGCCACCAAGGTCGGGCGTGCCGCCGCCGATCTCCAGCAGCGGTGGTGCGCCGATGATCGCGAAGACGGTGTCGTAGCCCTCGGCACCGGTGGCCGCAAGGGTGGGGTCGAACGTCGTCCCACCGATGGTGAAGGCGTCGGCGCCGATGCTGCTGTCGCCTGCCTCGAGTCCGGTGAAGGCGTCGCCCGGGCTGAGTGGGGCGGCGGCGTCGATGTTGCCGAACAGCGAGTCCAGGTTGATGTTGCCGAACGGCGTCACCAGGGTGTCGGTGACGGTGTCCTTTGCCCCGTCGAGGCCCGGGATCGCGGTGTAGACGTTCTCATACCCGTTGCCCAGGTTGAACGCGTCGTACACCGATCCCACTGTCGGCAGCTCCGAAGCGGTGCCGTCGCCGGTCGGAGTGGCACCTGTGACGATGAGCTGAGTGTTGGTGAGCCCCAACAGGTTCGTGACATCCTCGCCGGTCGTGATCGTTCCGAGCTCCGTGCTGCTCGAACCACCGCTCAAGACGTCGAAGCTCTGGGTGGCGAAGTTATCGCCCGGGATGTCCGGGTTACCGAGCGACGAGCCACCAATCTCCAGCAGCGGCGGAGCGGTCGCAAGCGGGGTGACCCCGTCGAAGCCTTCGCCACCGGCCGCCAACTGCGGGTCGAGGGTGAAGCCGCCGATGCTGAACGCATCCTCGGCGCCGGTGATGTTGCTGACCTCGAGACCAGTGAAGGCGTCCCCGGGTTGCATGAGTGCTGCCGCGTCGATGTTGCCGAACAGCGAGTCCAGGTTGATGTCGCCGTTCGGCGTGATCAGCACGTCGGTGACGGTGTCGGAACCACCGGTGGTACTGGGGATCGCGGTGTAGACGTTCTCGTAGCCGTTGCCCAGGTTGAACACGTCGTAGACCGATCCTACGGTCGGCAGGGCCGAGTCACTTCCACCGGCAGCAGCACTGTCACTGGCCACGGTGAACTCGGCGTTGGTCAAGCCGAACAGGCTCGTTACCGTCTCGTTGCCCTCGATGCTGCCCAGGTCGGCGCCGCTGGTCGGGTCGAACACCTCGAGGTTTTGCTGAGCGAGGGGGAGGATGCCGTCGATGGTCCCGCCGCCGAGGGTCAAGAGCGGTGGCGCGGCGCTGAGGGGGCTGACCGGATCCCAGCCCTCGACGCCGGGGGAGGTGAAGGGGTCGAAGGTGTAGCTGCCGATGGTGAAGGCGTCCGCGCCGTCGGCGCCCACGTCCGCGGCGGCAACTGCCACCTGCAGAAACGCGGTGGTCAACAGCCCGCCAGTGGCTGCCAAACCAGCGAGGACCAAACGATGATGCATGTGACGCTCCTACTTATCCGGGTTTTGTGATGCAGGGCGGGAATGGTTATTACTTGTGAGTAACGCCACGGGACATTACTCAGGAGTAATATTGAAAGTCAATACAATTTTCTTGGGCAAATCTCAGGTTGCCGGCGGTTTCCCCGCTAACTGACACCGCGTCAACAGGGGAAATCCGCCAAAACGGCCCACTAAATTGCAGCTCAGATGGATGTTCTAGCAAACACCAGCGCCGGACACCGGCTGAGCCGGTCGCAACGACACTCAGGTGGCGCTCAGTCACCCCGGTACGGCATCCGTCCGACTTTTGCTGGGGAGCGACAGCAAACGACGCCTTAAACGCCAAACATCCCAGGCCCCGAGGGGCCTGGGATGTTTGGTCGCGCTGTTCAGACCTGTTCGCTGATCCTCTTACAGACCGAGGAACGAAAGCGGGTCGATGGCGGAGGCCGCGGAGGTCGCCGCTTCGCCGGCCAGGTCGAGCCCACCGGTGAACGCGTTGCCCGGATCCAGCCACGCCGCAGCGTCGATGCCGGCGACCAACGAGTCCAGATTGAAGTCGCCGAATGGCGTCACCAGGGTGTCGGTGACGGTGTCGGCCGCACCGTCGACTCCCGGGATCGCGGTGTACACGTTCTCGATCCCGTCGCCGAAGTTGAAGGCGTCGTAAACCGATCCGACTGTCGGTAGATCCGCGGATGTGCCGGTGACACTTGCGACGGTGAACTCCGTATTGGTCATGCCCAAGAGGTTGAGCAGATCCTGGTTACCGACGATGCTTCCGATCTCAGTGGCTCCCGACCCGGAGCCGCTGTAGATGTCGAATTCCTGCGGATCGAGGGGCCACACATTGTTGCCGACGCCGCCAAGGTCGGGTGTGCCGCCGCCGATCTCCATCAGCGGCGGAACACCGACAATCTGGTAGGTGGCGTCGTAGCCTTCGGTCCCGGCGGTGGTGATGGGGTCGAAGGTAGTGCCGCCGATGGTGAAGGCGTCGGCGCCGATGCTGCTGTCGCCTGCTTCGAGCCCGGTGAAGGCGTCGCCGGGTTGCATGGGCGCCACGGCGTCGAAACTGCCGAACAGCGAGTCCAGGTTCATGTTGCCGAACGGCGTCACCAGGGTGTCGGTGACGGTGTCGGCACCGCCGGCGGTGCCCGGGATGTCGGTGTAGACGTTCTCGTAGCCGTTGCCCAGGTTGAACGCGTCGTAGATTGATCCCACTGTCGGCAGGTCCGAGGTGCTTCCACCGTCGGCTGCGGTGGCGCCGGTGACGACGAGTTGAGTGTTGGTGAAGCCCAACAGGTCTGTGACATCCTCGCCGGTCGTGATGGTGCCGATCTCCGTGCTGCTGGTATCGCCGCTGTAGACGTTGAAGCTTTGGGTAGCTAGGTCGCCGCCGGCGAGGTCGGGGTTGAGACCGAGCGATCCGCCACCGATGGTCAATACCGGCGGAGTACTGGCCAGCGGGGTGACCGGCGCGAAGCCTTCGCCTCCGCCCGCAAGGGTGGGGTCGAGGGTAACGCCGCCGATAGTGAAGGCGTCGGCGCCGATGCTACTGTCGCCTGCTTCGAGCCCGGTGAAGGCGTCGCCGGGTTGCATGGGCACAGCGGCATCGATACTGCCGAACAGCGAGTCCAGGTTGATGTCGCCGTTCGGCGTGATCAGGGTGTCGGTGATGGTGTCGGCACCGCCGCCGGTGCCTGGGATGTCGGTGTAGACGTTCTCGTAGCCGTTGCCCAGGTTGAACGAGTCATACACCGATCCCACTGTCGGCAGGTCCGAGGTGCTTCCACCGGCAGCAGCACTGTCACCGGTGACGACGAACTCGGCGTTGGTCATGCCAAAAAGATCGCTGACGGACTCGTTGGTGTCGACGTCGCCAAGGTCGGTGCCGGTGGAGGGGTCGTATACCTCGAAGTTTTGGCTAGCAAGCGGGATGATTCCGAAAGCCTCCCCGCCGCCGAGGGTTAAAAACGGCGGCGCGGCGCTCAGTGGGGCGACCGGATCCCAGCCCTCGACGCCGGGCGAGGTGTCGGGGTCGAAGGTGTAGCCGCCGATGGTGAAGGCGTCCGCGCCGGTAGCGCTGACGTCCGCGGCGGCGTCGGCAGCCGCGACCGCCACCTGCAGAAATGCGCTGGTCAACAACCCTCCAGTGGCCGCCAAACCGGCCAATATCAAGCGACGATGCATGTGGTGCTCCTATTGTTCGTGTCCAGTGATGCAGAGCGGGCGTGGAGCTACTTGTGAGTAACGACACGCCACACTAGTGAAAAATACATAGAAAGCAAATATAAATTTCAGATTGGGCTGCGAAGTGGCAGCGGATTACCGGCCGTACACGGCCCGGCGCCGCCTTTAATCCCTGCTCAGGGGGTGGATTGCAACGGGCGAGGCACGTCGAGCGCAGTCTGAGTCAATCCGTAACGCCGCTCAGGCCGCGCTCCGCGATCGCGGAGCGGCCGCGAGGCTGGGTCGCGCCGCACCCTATACTTCGAGCCATCCGGGAACGGCATTCTCTCTAGCGGAGAAGCTGTTCTCCGCTCGCCGAGGAGATGGGTCGGACGATGGCAGGAGCCTGCGACGGCAAGGTCGCACTGGTGACCGGCGCCAGCCGTGGACTGGGCAAGGCGATCGCGCAGCGATTGGCCGGCGAAGGCGCAACGGTCGGGATCACCGCCCGCACCCTCGAGCCCGATCCCAAGTATCACGGATCGCTGCAGCAGACGCTCGACGAGATCACCACTGCCGGCGGCACGGCCATCGCCATCCAGGCCGACTTGTCGAAATCCGAAGACCGGGAGCGGATATACGCAAAGCTGGTCGAAAAAGCCGGCGCACCAGACATTCTGGTCAACAACGCTGCGGTGACGTTCCTGCGGCCACTCGACGAATTTCCGGAGCGGCGCGCACGGTTGATGATCGAAATGCACGTGCTGGCACCGATGCATCTGACCCAGCTCGCGATCCCGGCCATGCGCGAACGGGGCCGCGGCTGGATACTCAACATCACCTCAGTCGGTGGCGATCTGCCTGATGGGCCGCCGTTCTCCGAGTTCGACCGCACCGCCGGCTTCGGGGTCTACGGCACGGTCAAGGCGGCACTGAACCGCCTGACGAAAAGCCTTGCGGCCGAGCTATATAACGATGGAATCGCGGTGAACGCCGCGGCCCCGTCGAACCCAGTGGCCACCCCCGGCGCCGGGACCCTCGATCTGGCCAAGACCGATACCGAAGACATCGAGCTCATCACTCAAACCGCTCTCACCCTGGTTACCGCAGACCCCAAAACGATGACCGGCAGGATTGCCCACACGCAGGCGTTCCTGCGTGAAATCGGGTGGTTGCACTGACCGACCCGCTGCTCGTCCAGCTAGCTGACCGACTTTCGTCACGAGACGTTTCTGCGCTGGACTCTTTGACCGGCGGTGCGTCAAGCCTGACCTACGCGGGACGGCGCGGAAATCAACGCGTGGTCGTCAAAGTAGCGCCGCCGGGAGTTCCCCCGATCGCGCACCGCGACGTGTTGCGACAAGCCCGCATCATCCGGGCGCTGAACCCGACACCGGTGCCGGTTCCGGAACTGCTTTTCGAGGACCCCGGCGACCCGCCCGACGTCCCGCCGCTTTTCGTGATGTCCTTCCTCGACGGAATCAGCTGCGAGCCGTTATTCGACAATGTCGACGGTGGGCCCGGAGCCGTCGTTGCCGGGCGCTTTCAGAACGCCGCGGCGACGCTCGCTCAGCTGCATCGGCTTGATCCGGACGCCGTGGGCCTTGCGTCGGAGCAGGTCACCGGGCTGCGTGACGAAGTCGAGCGGTGGTGCCGCACGCTAGAGACCACCGATGCCAAGCTCGCACCTGGGTGGCGCGAGGTCGCTACCGCGCTGCGATTCAGCGCACCGCCGGCCCTGCCACCGGCGATCGTGCACGGCGACTTTCGGCTCGGCAACCTATTAGCCGAGCAGAGCCGCATCACCGCCGTCATCGACTGGGAGATCTGGTCGGTCGGGGACCCGCGCGTCGACACCGGATGGTTCTTGATCAACTGCGACCCGCGCACCTACCGCCGCCCCACGCGATACGCCGAGGCGGTGCCGCCAGTCGACGAGCTGGCAACGATCTACCGGCAGGAAATGGGAAGCGAAGTGCCAGAACTGGATTGGTTCTGCGCACTGGCCTGCTTTAAGTCGGCGGCGACATGGTCGCTGATCGTCAAGCACAACCGCCGGCGCAGCACGCCGAAGCCTGAGCTGGAGGCGATGGCACTGGTGCTGCCGCACCTGCTGTCGCGGGCGAGCGAGTTGCTCGGTTAGCTCCGCGGCACACCGGCAAGCTTGTCGGCGAACTTGGCCTCGGCCGCTTCCCGCAGCCGCAGAATGTGTTCGGACGGAAACACGTCGGGTGACGGCGTGCGATCCTTGAGCAGCAGCCGCGCCAGCGTGACCTTGTGCACCTCGGTCGGACCGTCAGCCAACCCCAATACGAACGACTCGACAAGGTGCTGGACGAAGGGCATTTCGTGCGTCGTGCCCAGCGATCCGTGCAGTTGCAGCGCGCGGGCCGACACATCGTGCAACACCTTCTGCATCATCGCCTTGACCGCCGAGATGTCGGCCCGCACGGCCTTGTAGTCGTTGTGCTGGTCGATCTTCCACGCGGTCTGCAAGGTGAGCAGCCGGAACGCCTCGATCTCCATCCACGAGTCGGCGACCATCTGCTGGACGAGCTGCTTGTCGCTCAGCATCTGACCCTGGGTGTGCCGGGAAACGGCACGCTCACAAAGCATGTCGAAGATCCGGCGGACCAGGCCGACGGTGCGCATCGCGTGGTGAATCCGGCCGCCGCCGAGCCGGGTCTGCGCGACGACGAACGCGCCACCGCGCGGACCGAGCATGTGATCGGCGGGAACCCGGACATTCTCGTACCGCACATAACCCTCGCGGCCCCCGCCGCCGAGCGGCTGGTAACCGAGACCCACATCACGCAAGACGTTGATGCCCGCCGTCTCAGCGGGCACGACGAACATCGAATGACGTTGATACGGCGAGGCATCGGGATCCGTTACGGCCATCACGATCAAAAACGACGCCATCGACGCAAATGACGAGAACCACTTCTCGCCGTTGATCACCCAGTGATCGCCGTCTTGGACCGCGCTGGTGGTGAACTCCTTCGGATCGGCGCCGCCCTGCGGCTCGGTCATCGAGAAACAGGAGATGATCCGATTGTCCAGCAGCGGCTCGAGATAACGCTGCTTGAGTTCGGGAGTGCCGTAGTGGGCCAGAATCTCGCTGTTCCCGGAATCGGGCGCTTGTGAACCGAAGACGATCGGCGCGCATTCGGAGCGGCCGAGTATTTCGTTGAGCAACGCCAGCTTCACCTGGCCGAATCCGGGACCACCCAGGTGCGGGCCCAGGTGGGTAGCCCACAGCCCGCGCTCCTTGACGATCTTCTGGAGCGGAGGTATCAGGGCCTGACGCACCGGGTCGCTGAGGTCGTGAGACTCCTTGATGATCAGGTCAATTGGTTCACATTCCGAGCGCACGAACTCGTCAACCCACTTGAGTTGCGCGGCCCATTCCGGGTCAGTCGAGAAGTCCCAAGCCACCGATCGTCCTTTCGATACTCAGTCCGAGTCCGCCCATCATCGCCACCCGCACCCCGCGCAACGGGCCCGTCATGACGACCACGACTGCCGGCGGGCTGCCGCTTCCTCGGTCGCGTGGCTGAGTACCTGGTTGCGGTTCTCGAGTTCGAGTGCGGGTTCTAATCCGGCGGCGTCGGCGTTGACCTGCAGCGCGCGTTTCGTCAACTGCACGCCCAGCGGCGTGAGTTCGGCGATCCGAGTGGCTATTTCGAGCGCGCGGTCAACGAGATTCTCGGGTGCGACGACTTCGCTGACCAGCCCGCGGCGGTCGGCTTCCTCAGCGGTGACGGTGCGGCCGGTTAGCATCCAGTCGGCCGCGACACTTGTTCCGACGATCCGCGGCAAGAAGTAGCTCATGCCCATCTCGGCCCCGGACAAGCCGAGCAGGATCGCCGCATTACCGAATGTTGCTGTGGTCGAGCAGATTCGGATATCGGAAGCCAGGCACAGCGCGAGGCCAGCGCCGACGCATGGGCCGTTGACCGCGGCGATTACCGGTTGCGGGATGTCGCGGACTGCCTGCGGCAGCGCGGCCATCGTTTCCTGGAATCTCAGGCGATCGATTGCGGGCGCGGTCGCCTCTGGTATCCGCGGGCCGAAATCGCGCATATCGATTCCCGAGCAGAATCCGCGTCCCGCACCGGTCAAGACGACGGCGTTGACCGAGCTGTCCGACCCTAGGGCGGCAAGGGTCTGGGTGAGCTCGCCGACCATGACGTCGTTGATCGCGTTGAGCCGCGTGGGCCGGTTCAGCTGCAGCACGGCCACGCCGGTGTGCGGTCGCTGCACGCTTAACGTGTCGGTCACCGTTGATCGAGCCCCCTTCTTCGCGAGCTCTGAGACACTCATTCGCTAATCAGGAGAATGCTATTCTTCCCGACCGCTCTCGCGCAATCGCGACTAGACGAAGTCCGATCCTCCGTCGACGTTCACCGTCGCGCCAGTGACATAGCCGTTCCGCTGAGAGGCCAGGTAGGTGGTGATGGACGCGATCTCCTCAGGCAGCCCGGCCCGCCCGAGGTCGCACGGTTGGTGGAAGTTGGTGTCGATCCAGGTCATGACATCGTGCGGGTTGGACGCGTCGAGGCCGTCGGCGGCGAGAATGTCCTTGAGGTTTTCGGTGAAGCTCGCCGTCACAATGGTCCCCGGGCACACACAGTTCACCAGAATTCCGTCCTTGGCAAGGCTTTTGGACAGGTTCTTGGTGACGCTGGACAGTGCCGCTTTCGACGCCGTGTAGGCGACGATGCGCGGGTTCTGCCGTTGGATGGAATGCGCGGACAAGGTGACGATGCGGGCCCAGTCCGCGGCGCGCAGCATCGGCAACGCGGCGCGCACCGAACGAACGCCCGCCATCGTGCCCAGCGTGAAGGCGGCGCCCCAATCGGCATCGTCCATCTGCTCGAAGTACCCATCGCCCGGGCCGATGGTGTGGACCAGGCTGTTCAGCCGTCCCCAGCGGTCGGCCACCTCGTCGAAGCCGCTCACGATCGACGCGGCTTCAGTCATGTCCACGCTGATCCCGACGGCGTCGGGTGCGCCGGCAGCTCGGAGCGATTCCACTGCCGCGTCCAGGGCTGCCCTGCCGCGGGCCATCACGGCGACGCTGGCTCCTTCGGCTGCCAGAGTCTGCGCGATCGCCAGGCCCATACCCTTGCTGCCGCCGGTGACGACGGCAAATGATCCGGCCAGGCCCAGGTCCATTGCTGCTCCTTATAGTCGGTCGCGCGCGGTGATGTCGGCGATCATTTCGGGCTTCACTCCCAGACCGCGCAGGCAGAACTGGAGAGCTCGTCGTCGGACCTCGGCGCGTTCGTAATTGGCTGCGGCCCAATGTCGTTCAGTGCTCGCCCACACCACGCCCTGAATCGACTGTGCTTCGGTCACCGGATCGATGTCGTGAAACACGCCGCCCCTCAGTCCATCGTTCAGTTGCTCGATCAGCGGTGTGAGCATCTCTTCAAAGGCGGGCTGAATCAGCTCGGGAGCGGCGAACATCTGTGACTGGGCCTCTAACGACAAGAGGCGCAGATCGGATTTGACGTTCTCGTCGAACGCCAGGTCGAGGCGACCGTCGATCCAGGCGGCAACCGCCTCGACCGGATTACCGGCCTTCGCCATTTTCCTTTGCAGCCTTCGCTTCTCGGCGTGGGCCATCTCGAGAAACACCGCCCCGACTAGCTGGTCCTTGGATTCGAAATGCCGGTAGAACGCTCGGGTGCTCAGCTCGGCACGATCGAGGACAGCGGCGATGCTGAGTCCCCGAACTCCTTGTTCGCGCAGGGCTTCTGAGGCGGCGGCGACGATGGTGCGGCGCACGTCGGGGTCTGGAGCAAGTTTGCTTCGTCGCCGCGTACGGGGGCCGGTCATCCGGTCGCGTCGTAGGCGTGCAGGTAATCGGCGAACTGTTCACGGACTCCCTCGGGAGTCAGCCCGTAGTCGGATAACTCGTAGTTGTGTGCCCCGCGCGAACCGGGCTTATGTTCGTGGGCCCACTGCTCGACCGCCCGTTCGGTATCTTGGGAGAACGTCAGGCCCAACGATGCGTACCCGGCCTGCAAGGTGCCCACCGGGTCGTCCTGCAGGTCCGCGAAAGCGACATCAGCGAATCGGCTGTCACCTACGCGGTGGCGGAAGTCCATCGCCCGACGAACGGCTTCCGCCCAGCTGTCGAGTTGCTCTGCACCCAGTTCCTTAGGATCGTCCCGGTCGCTGCTCCAGCTGCGCACGTACCGGATCAGGCTGCACACCGAACCCATGACCTTGGCGGGATCGCGATGGCTCCATAGGAATTTCGCATTTGGGTACGCCTCGACCAGTGCGTCCAGCGCGAACATGTGCACCGGAGTTTTCAGGTGCCACAGGGTCGGCGGGCAATGCCACTGCAGAAGTTTGAGCACCCGACGATGGAACGCGTAGGTCTCGCGCATGTCGCAGTGCATCAGCCATTCCAGGTAGCTCGGGACCCGTACAACGCCGTCGAAGTGGAAGGTGCGAAAACTCATGCCCATCAGGTCCTGGCATTCGGTCGCCGCCGTGGCCTCGGAATTGTGCATCGTCTTCATCAACGGGAACATCTCGTCGAGCATCCGCAGGCCCTCTTCGGCCTGCGCGATTCGCGGGTCGGAGTCTTGGGTGGCCGTCTCCGGCGGGGGAGTGGGCGCCTGCGATTCCCACATCCGCAACGAGCGGAATTGGGGATCGGCGGCCACCAATTGGCTCAGCGCGGTGGTCCCGGTACGGGGCAGCCCGATGACGAAGACAGGGCCGCCCACTACCTCGTGATCGATCTCGGGGTGCTGTGCGTAGGTGTCTTCGACCTTGAGTCGCTGGATCAGCGCGTTGCTGATGGTGGCGTGCTGAATCACGCGGCCTATCTCGGACAGCTCGGCCTCGTTGTTCAGGGAGTCGACGGTGCGCTCTAAACCCTCACGGTAATAAGGCGATCCGAAATCGTGCAGCCCTGTTGCGGCGCGCGCGCCGTCTTCGAGTTCGTCGGCGGAAAACGTCACAGGGCGAACCTTTCGTGGACGGCACGCCGGCGTCGCTCGAGCAGCGATGCGCGTTGGTCGGCGGTGATTCTGGCGGTGTCGGTGGGCAACGCGGAGGCGATCTCGTCGAATGCGACAACTCTGCTGGTCGGTGTCGGCGCCGTGTCAGTACGGACGCAACGCAGGATCATGGCGCCGTTGCTAAAGCCCGCAGTGTCAAGCCAATTGGCCACCCCGGGATCGCGTCCGCATACCACCACTCGCACCAGGCCGTCGGAATCCACCACCGCCTGGTCTGCGTTCAGGCTGGATTGGTGGCGGCCGTAGTGAATCGTTTCCCACCACGGGTTGCCGAGCGAATAGCTCCAGTAAACCCCCTGGGGCGGTTCAACTTCGAGGATCAACGCCTGTTCAGGGTCGAGTTCCCATCGCCCGATCACGGGCTTGTTCTCCGCGGCTGCGCCGATCGCGGTGCGATCAATCGGCGGCAGAAAGCCGTTCGGCGGCGCCGCCGCACCGAACTGCAGGAAGAAGTCGAGATTGTCGTGCACGAAATCGCCGAGTGCGACCAACTGCCGCGACACCAGCACGTCGGAATCGACGTCGACGGCCGCATGCCGCACCGGATCACCGATCCGTTCGATGCGCAAGGACGACGGCGTCTCGGTGTCCCAGTCGTAGAAGAAATGGCGAACGGTCAGCGTCGGATGGGCCCCGTCGATCGGCATCCAGTTGCCGTCGTGCTCGTCGGCGGACAACACCACCTCGAAGTTGCCGTCGCCGTCGGTAGTCAGCTCGTCGACCAAAGCGTTCGCGGTGGAGGCGATGCCATTCATCGTCTGCAGCCCGACGTACCTCGCGGTGCCGCGGTTGCCGGACAGCCGATAGCTCTCCCCACCACGCATCGTCGCGCGGGTGTACAGACAGTCCGGACATTCCATCCCCCAGGTGAGGATGTCGCTGGTGCTGGCGCGCTGGACGCGCAGAATCGGATCGGGATCGAATCGCAACGCCTCGTCGATACCAGTGGCCAGCAGCACCAGCAGATGTCGCATTCCCGCCGCGAGATCGACCCGATTTCGGCTTGCGGCATCGGATTCGACGGTCCGCGCGGCAGCGTTGAGCTGGTGCATCAGATGCGACCATGCTGCAGGCAAGCCCACGTCACCGCCCGCCGGCGCCTCGGTGGACGCCTCGGCGATGGAGTGCGGCAACCACGCCATCGCTGGCTGCACAGCGCTCACATCGTCACCGCTTCTGCATGCATAGCTACACCTTAACTGAGAACATCATTTTCGTTTAGTACCCGACAACCATGACAGCGGACCCGGAGACTGTCAATGGCCGCACCGAAAGCACCGGTTTCGGGCCTTTTGTGTCGACGCGGTAGCCCGGGCGGTAAGAAGGACTCGTGACAGATCTCGAAACAGCCGATGGCGCGACGATTGTCCGGTTCGACAACGCGCCGGTGAATGCCCTCGACCTGGACTTGCTCGAGCTCATCATCGCCTCGATGCACAGCGTCGAGGGGCCGGTCGTCATCACCGGTGCCGGTCGGGCCTTCTCGGCCGGTGTCGACCTGCGCGCTCTCGCCGATGGTGGAACCGACTACGCCGGCCGCTTCGTCGCCGCGCTGTCTGAGGCTTTTCTCGCGATCTACGACCACCCGGCGCCGGTGGTCGCGGCAATCAACGGGCATGCGATCGCAGGCGGATGCGTGTTGGCCATGTGTGCCGATGTGCGACTGATGTCCGGTGGGACGATCGGCCTCACCGAACTCGCGGTCGGTGTCCCGTTCCCGGTGGCGGCGCTCGAAATCTGCCGGGATGCGATGGGGATATCGGCGGCCCGGGCGGCGTTGCAGGCCAAGACAATCGATGCTGACACTGCGTTGGCCCGCGGATGGATCGATACGGTGGTCCCGAAGGACGAGCTGCTGACGCAGGCGCTGGCCGCCGCGCGAGAACTCGGCCAGTACTCGCCAGCCGCGTACGCGGCCACCAAGCAGCAGTTGCACAAGCCGGTGCGTGCCGCGATCGACGCGGGCACCACCACTGATGAAAACGTCCGGGCCAGTTGGATATCGGAGGAAACCCGCGACCGTATCAACGGATTCCTCGAGTCGCTGACCCGCGGTCGCTGAGGGGTAGCCGTTGTGAGCCTCTGGATCGCCCATGCCGAGCGGACAATCAGCGATGAGATACCGGCGCCGCCGGATGAGGTGCGCGACTTCTACGTCGACCTCGACAACATCAAGGATCTGCATCCGCTGGTGGTGTCGGTGCAGGTGCTCGAACACCACCACACCGCCAATGGCTACCAGAAGACCTATCGGGTGCAGGACCGGATTCCATTGGGGCCGTTATCGATGCGGATCACCTACTGGGCGCGCGTCGATGTGCCGACCCACGGCGACGTGATTACCGAGGCGCGCCAGTTCCCCCGGGTGCAGCTGAACGGCATCGTGACTTTCCAGCCGATCGACTCGGGCACCCGGTTGACCGAACGGCTGAACGTCTCGGCGCCCCGGCTGCTTGCCGCGATGACCGAACGTGAGGCGGTGAACGCGCACGTCGCCATGCTGGCCGGCATCCGCGGCCACTTCGAAAGCCGTTAGCGGGTTACGGCAGCGTTTACTGCGCCGTCCACTCCGACGTCAAGGCGAACTTAGACAAGTACTTCGTCGAGCTCCATCCGCCGTCGACCACGATGGTCTGCCCGTTGATGAAACTGCCTCCTGGGGAACACAAGAACGCCACCGTGCTCGCCACGTCCTCGACTGTGCCGAGTCGCTGGTGCGGGGTCATCTCGATCTGCATTCGGCGAAATCGCGGGTCCTGCAGTCGCTCTTCAGTCATCGGTGTCTGGATCACCCCCGGAGCGACGGCGTTGCAGCGGATGCCATGCGCCCCGTACTGACAGGCGATGTGGGTGGTCAGGGCGGTCAAGCCGCCTTTGGCCGCGGAGTACGGGCCACCGCGCAACCCGCCCACGACGGCGAATGTCGAGGTGATGTTGATGATGGCCGACCCGGGTTGCATGTGCGGCAACACGTCTCGTGCGAGCCGGAACGGCGCCCGCAACATCACGTTGAGGAAGTAATCTAGGGTCTCGTCGTCAGTGCCGTGCAGCGGCGTCGGGTTCCCCACCCCGGCGTTGTTGATCAGGAAGTCGATCCGACCCCACTTCTCGACGGCGGCCTGGACAACGCGTGCGGGTCCGTCGTCGTCGGTCAGATCGACTGCCACCGTCTCGACTCGGTCGGGATCGCCTATCGCTGCGGCCAATTCGTCGAGTCGCTTCTCATTCCGCCCGGTGGCGAGCACGGCCATACCGTTTTCAGCCAACTTGGTCGCACATCCGAATCCGATACCGCCGGTCGCGCCGGTCACGATCGCTACTTGCATGTCATCCGTCCGTTGCTGTCAGGGCCGCTTGAATCTGATGCTTGAGCACCTTGCCGGCGTCGTTTCTCGGCAGCGCCTTCCAAATAGCCACCTGCTCTGGCACTTTGAAGATAGCGACGCCCCGAGACTGCAAAAAGTCGCGAAGACTCGCCACGTCGGGCTTCGCTTCGTCGGTGGGGACGATGACGGCGCAGGCCCGCTCACCGGTGCGTGCATCGGGCAGGCCGACGATGGCGATGTCCGCGACGCCGGGATGGCCGATCAGAATGTCCTCGATCTCTTTGGGTGCGATGTTCTCGCCATTGCGGATGATGAGGTCTTTGGCCCGCCCGGTGACGACGAGGTAGTCGCCGTCGACCCAGCGGCCCAGATCACCGGTGCGGAAATAGCCGTCGGGGTCGAAGGATTCGGCTTCGTCGTCAGGGTGCAGGTAACCGACCAGCATCTGCGGGCCGCGGGCATGAATCTCTCCACCCGAGCCGCGCAGGGCGATCGTCGCGAAGCCGAGCCGCCCATCGGTGTCGGCGGCATGGTCGGGGTCGAGCGGAGCGCCGACCGTTGTCACCGGAACCTCGGTCGAGCCGTATACCCGGGTGACCGCCGCACGCTCGAAATAGTCTGCCGCCCCGCGGATCAACGTCGGCGCGACCGATGCGCCGCCGCAGATGAACAGCTTCAGCTCCGGCAGTCGGGTTCCCGCGCGCTCGGCCGCCGCGAGTAGTTGCTCGAGGAATGGTGTGGCTCCGGCGATATGAGTGCAGCCGGTGTCGTCAATCAGCTCGACCGCCGTGTCCGCGTTCCAGCGGTCCATCAGCACAGCCGACGTTCCCAGCAGCAGCGGACATTCGAACGCGTAGATGGAGCCGCCGATATGCGCGATCGGTGATGGGACCAGGAACCTGTCGCCGGGCTGCACCTGCCAGTAATCACGCAGTTGGGTGATCAGGGCATGCATCGAGTTATGGCTGTGCAGAACACCTTTCGGCCGACCGGTCGTCCCCGATGTGTACAGCACCATCCGGACGGCATCGGGGTCGAGGGTGGGCAGCTCGGCTGTCGGCGACTTCGCCTCAGGCAGCGACGGACCGTCGCGCACGACGATGACCTCGGGCGGGTTCTCCAGCTGCGCGACGACCCGGTTCAGCATCGCTGCGTAGTCGTGCCGCCCGAAAACCGACGGCACGAAGATCATCCGCGTCTCCGCATCGCGCAGAATGAAGAGCAACTCGCTGTCTCGCAGCGAGGGCAGGATGGGGTTGACTACCATCCCGGCGATCGTCGCCCCCAGGTAAATGACCGCGGCCTCATGCCAATTGGGCAGCATGAACGACACGACGCTGCCGATCGGCATTCGCTCCAGCAGTGCCTGCGCCAACGCCGTCGCCTGCTCGTGCAGACTGTGACAGTCGAGTCGATAGTCGCCGTCGATCAGCACCGCTCGCTGCGGTGTGCGGTGTGCGGCATCGGCCAGCGAGTCAGTCAGTGTCTCGCGCACCCACCACCCGCGTGCATAAGCGTCGGCGGCCCGCTCGTCGTCCCAGCGGACCCGTCGTCCATCGATCAGTTTCTCTGTCACGTCGCTTGTCATTCAAGCGTGAGATTAGCCGCGGACCCGTCGCATCGTCATCGAGTGACGAAAACGTGCGGCGGGATGCGTATTGATGGTCACCTGGGCCACCTTGCCGTCGGACGTGGTGTAGGTCCGATGCACTTCGAGCGCCGGACCCCCGGCCTCGACGCTGAGCTCCGCGGCGAGCACCGGCGAGATCTGCACGGCTGCGATCTCCTGACGAACCTCGACGATGCTCAGCCCGAAGAGATCTTCGATCAGCGGAAAGATCGGCCCACTATGGCGATGCAGCAGTCGGCCCACCGCCGCAAACGCCCGGTTGATGTAGTACTCGGTCCGGCACACCGGAAACGTCGCACCCTCGATCTGCCGGAAACCGCGCACGGCCAGCCATTCTTCGCCGCGGGTAAGCCCGGTCCGGGTGGCCAACTCGTCGTCGATCCGGACCATGCCAGTGGACTCGATCGCGAATTGCGCGCCGGTCGCGAATGCCAGTAGGTCGTTGATCGAGACGACGTCTTGCACATAGGAGTCCGAGGAGGGCCGCGGTACGACGAGTGTGCCGGCCCGCGGCCGCGACGCGACCAGATTGTCGTCGCGTAGCCGCCGCAACGCCTCGCGAACAGTGTAGCGGCTGACTGAAAACCTTTCGCAGAGTTGATGTTCGGTGGGAAGCTGCGACCCCACCGGGTACACGCCGTCGACGATCTCCTTTCGCAGGGCTCGCGCCACCTGCAGGTAGCGGTGGTCGGCCGATCGGTCGTCAGCCATCAAGATCATCCTGCCGCAGCGCCAGCACGCTGCCCTCCGCGTCGGCCGACACGTACACGGTGCCGTCCGGCCCGGCGGCGATGCCCGCGAATGGCCCCTGCGGCCCGGAGAACGGCGGCATGCCCTTCAGCGGCTTGGGGACCACGCCGGGTGGAGCGCCCAGCGGCAAGCCGGAGGCAATGGTGTGCTGGGTTCCGTCAGCGAGATCGACGGCGATCAACGCCTTGGCGCCGGCGTCTACGACGTACAACTGCCGCCCAACAATCAGAATGCCTTGCGGCCGTTGCAGATCGTCCGCCACACTTTGCACCCCGGACCCGGTAATCCTGACCACCCGCCCGGCGCCCGCCTCCGAGACCAGGCAGGCGCCGTCGGCCGCAATCGCCAGCCCGACCGGATCGTGCAAGCCCGAAGCGATGACCTCGACCTGCCCGGCCCGGATCGACAGCACCCGTCCGGTACCGAGTTCGGCGGCCACGACGGCACCATCGGCGGTCGTCGCCACCCCGTACAGCTGATCGAATCCATCTGCCAGCACTACGGTTTCGCCGTCTGCGGGTCGGTACCGCGACACCTGACCGCCCGAGGTGGTGACGATGAACTCGCCGGGCCCGGCCGGCACCACGCCGCGCAGGAAACCCGGATAGCCCGGACTGAACAACATGCCTACTGTCTGCAGTGTGTGATCGGGCAGCACAACGTAGAAGTAGGTGCCGTCGGCGATGTAGAGATTGCCGTCGGAGCCGACGGCCAGATCCAGTGGCCAGTTCAACCCGCCTGATAACAGGGTCGAAGTTCTTCCGCCGCCGAGAATTTCGGTGATCTCGCCGGTGAAATTCGAGACGAACAGCCGATCTCCGACGAAGGTCGAGTTGTCCAACCCGGGGTTCAGATCGGCCAGCACCGTCTGCTCGCCGGTGCGCGGGTCGATGCGCAGCACCTGGCCGCTGTGCACCTGGGTCGAAACGATGTGGCCCGTCGAATCGAACTTCACCGAATCCGGCACGCCGAGGCCGGCGGCGACGGTTTCGGGCGCGCCGCCGTCGAGGTCGATCCGCCAGATTTCGTTGGCCCCCATCACCGGGAAGTACAACAAGCCGTCAGGGCCGACCTCCATCGCGTTGGGCGACGGGACGTTCTCCAGCAGCACCCGCGGCGGGCCACCGTTCAGGTCGAGCTCGAGAAGGCGTCCGCCTTCGCGGCATTCGCCGATGAACAACCGGCCCTGATGAACGGTGATGCCGTTGGCCGACGGGACATCCCCACGCAGCACCCGCGTGGTTCCGTCGGCGTCGCGCACGCTGACCCGACCGTCCATCACCTCGGTCGCGTACAGATCGCCTCGCGGGCCGAAGGCCACATCGTCGGGCGCGATGATGTCGCCGCCCTTGGCGCTGATGGTTTCCAGTTGCCCGGTCTCGATGTCAAGGGCGCTGATCTGGCTGCCGGTGACCTGCGCGATGTAGATCCGTCCGTCGGGTCCGGTCCGCAAACCGTTGGCGCCGAACAGCCGGCTCGGCGGGGTAAATCGCTCAAGCCGCCAGCCCTCGGCGAGGTTTGGTGAAATCCCTGCACCCGAGCGGCCTTCTTGGAGCAACATCGGTGGTGACCTCCGTGGCCGGGTTGTCAGGGCGGTGTCAGGCGGTGACGTTAGCAACAGAGCTTGGTCCAGACAATAGGTCGGGAACGCTCTGATGACCGCACTTGACGCCTAGCCATTTGCAGAGAATCATATTCTCAATTATGCGCATTTGCCTATTTTGTCCGGACAAGCGCCGTAATGGCTAATAACCTGCTCAGTCTCGAGCATCGCGTGGTGGTGGTGGCCGGCGCCGCGGGGGGCGGCATCGGCACCACCGTCACCCGCATGGTCGCCGAAGCCGGTGCGACGGTGATCGCGGTGAGCCGGTGCCAGCAGAATCTCAACGAGCACATTGCGCCGCTGATCAAACAGGGGCTGTCGATCGTTCCGGTAGCGGCCGACGTCGCGACCGACGACGGTGTGGCCGCCGCGATGGAGCAGGCGGTCCGAGCCGACGGCGACCTGCACGGGCTGGTCAACGTGGCGGGCGGCGCCGCGCCGTCGACGTGGATGCCGTCGACCCGGGTGACCCGCAGCGATTGGCGTGACCTGTTCACCCAGAACCTGGAAACCACGTTTTTCATGAGCCAGGCGGTGGCCGCAGAACTGAAGTCAGGCAAACGTCCGGGTTCGATCGTGTCGATCTCCTCGATCAGCGGGATGAACACCGCGCCGTTCCACATCGCCTACGGCACGGCCAAGGCGGCGGTTGCGGCGATGACCCGAACGATGGCCGTCGAACTGGCCCTCGACGAGATTCGAGTCAACGCGGTAGCCCCCGGCATTACCGCGACACCCGCCTCGCGCACCTATGTCGACGAAGACGCCGAGCGCGATCGCCGTGCCATCGCCATGGGTCGGCGCGGTCGCCCCGAGGAGATCGCCGGCGCCATCCTGTTCCTGTTGTCGGACCTGTCCAGCTACATCACCGGGCAAACGCTTTTGGTTGACGGCGGCCTCGACCTCAAATGGACACATCTGGACGCCGACAACACTTCGCTTTTCCTCAAAGACGACTCCTTCCGAGCAGCGATAAGGAGCATGTGATGACCGATCTAGCCAAGGATGTGAATTCGGCAGCGGCTGAGGAACTTTCGAAACCCGTGACGATCGGCGTCGAGGCGTACATCAGCGAGAGCTACGCCCGGGCCGAGCGCGACAAGCTCTGGCGAAAAGTCTGGCAGCAGGTTGGTCGTGTCGAGGAGCTGCCCGAGGTAGGAAGTTACCTGACCTACGACATTCTCGACGACTCAATCATCGTGGTACGCACCGGCGAAAACGAATTTCACGCCCACCACAACGTCTGCATGCACCGCGGCCGCCGGCTGATCGACACACCCGAGGGCGCCAAGAACGCCAATGGCCGCGCCCGTAAGTCGTTCGTCTGCGGCTTCCACGGCTGGACCTATGGCCTCGACGGTGCGTGCACTCACATTCGCGAACAACAGGACTGGCGGGAAGCGCTGACACCAGACAACACCCACCTGCGGCCGGTCAAAGTCGACACCTGGGGCGGCTGGTTGTGGATCAACATGGATCCCGACTGCGAGCCGCTCGCCGACCACCTCTTTCCGGCCGCGAAGATCCTCGACCCGTTCGGCCTGGAAAACATGCGCTACAAATGGCGCAAGTGGCTGTCGTTCGATTGCAACTGGAAAGTTGCGATGGAGGCCTTCAACGAGACCTACCACGTCTTCACGACGCATCCGGAGTTCAACAAGTTCGGCGAATTCAAGGGCTGGGCCAAGGCGCAAGGAAAACACAGCAACATCGGCTATGACGCTCCAAAGGACTTGGAGGCCACCAAGTCCAAGATCCGCCTCGGCACGGGGACCGATCCGCGGGTTTCGACTGCGGAGATGCAGGTCTACACGATGGAGGAGACCAACGCCACCACCACCCAGACGCTGGTGAACGCCGCCAAGCGGTTGGTTGACGAATTGCCAGAGGGCACACCGGCCGACAAGGTTCTCGAGCATTGGCTGGCCTCAGCGCGCCGCGACGACGAGGCCCGCGGCGTCTTCTGGCCGACGATCCCCTCGGACATCCTCGGGCAGGCCGGCACCGCGTGGCAGATCTTTCCGAACTTCCAGATCGGGCAGGGCCTGACCAGCGCGCTGTGCTACAGCGCGCGGCCGCACCCCAGCTACAACCCCGACAAATGCATCTTCGAGGTGTCGGTGTTCGAGCTCTACCCGAAGGGCCAAGAGCCCGAGACCGAGTGGGAATACACACCGGTTGGTGACTCCCGCTGGCGGTCGGTTCTGCCCCAGGACTTCTCCAACATGGCCGCCGTTCAGCAGGGCATGAAATCCCTTGGCTTCCCCGGTACCAAGCCCAATCCGTACCGCGAACGCAGCACCGTCAACCTGCACCACCAGTTGTCGAAGTACATGGGTACCGGCGAACCCCAAGAGCTTTCAGGCGAGGAGTCCCCACTGGCATGACGATGTACCAAAACGATTGCGGGCCAACACAGACCCCCGACGACCTCGACATCGACGCGCTGCGCGAGAAATACCGCCACGAGCGCGATAAGCGGCTGCGTCCGGAGGGGTCGAAGCAGTACGTGGAACTAAAGGACGACTTCGCGGAATTCGCCGAGGTCGACCCTCACACCCCGGCGACGCCACGCACACCGATCGACGAGAACATCGAGGTGGCGGTTCTGGGCGGAGGCATCACCGGACTGCTGGCCGGCGCATACCTCAAGAAGGCGGGGATCGATGACGTCCACATCATCGACATGGGCGGGGATTTCGGCGGGGTCTGGTATTGGAATCGCTTTCCAGGAATCCAGTGTGACAACGACGCGTACTGCTACATCCCGATGCTGGAAGAACTTAACTACCTTCCATCAAAGAAGTTCGCCGACGGTGCCGAAATCTACGAGCATTGCCGCCGCATCGCAAAGCATTTCGGACTGTACGACGGCGCGATCTTCTCCACCCAGGTTCGTGCGGTGCGCTGGGATGAGACGATCAATCGCTGGCGCTTGAGCACCAATCGCGGCGACGACATTCGTGCCCGGTTTGTGGTGATGGCACAGGGCTCATTCAATCGGCCGAAGCTGCCCGGCATCCCCGGCATCACGGACTTCAAGGGGCATATGTTCCATTCCGCCCGGTGGGATTACGACTACACGGGGGGCGCCGCCGAGGGCGGACTGCACAAGTTGCATGACAAGCGGGTTGCGCTCGTCGGTACTGGAGCGACCGGCGTGCAGCTGGTACCGCACCTGGGCCGAGATGCCGAGCAACTCTACGTCTTTCAGCGCACGCCGTCATCGGTGGACCTGCGCGGCAACGAGCCCACGGACCCGCAGTGGGCGGCTTCCCTGCAGCCCGGCTGGCAGGAGAAACGCAAGCGCAACTTCCACCGGTGGTCACCGTTGGGGGAAGGAGCGGTATTCGACGAGCCAGACATGGTCTGCGATTTCTGGACTGAACTCGGGCGCAACCTGACCGCGCGGATTGCGGCCGCCGACAATCCGACAGCACTGACCATCGAGCAGATCATGGTGATCCGCGAAGAAGAGGATTACAAAGTGATGGAGCGGTTGCGGCGCCGCGTCGGGGAGCTCGTCGAGGACCCGGAGGCCGCCGAAGCGCTCAAACCGTACTACCGATTCATGTGCAAGCGGCCCTGCAGCAACGACGAATACCTGCCGACGTTCAATCGCCCGAACGTCACTTTGGTCGATGTGTCGGAATCCAAAGGCGTGGAACGGCTCACCGAGAACGGGATCGTCGCCGACGGCGTTGAGTACGAAGTCGACTGCATCATCTTCGCCAGCGGCTTCGAGATCACCACTGACATCAGCCGTCGGTATGCGGTCGATGTAATCGAGGGCCGTGACGGCCTGTCGCTCTTCGATCACTGGCGCGACGGCTACAAATCGCTGCATGGCATGACCAGCCGAGGCTTCCCCAACCAGTTCTTCACCGGCTTCATCCAGGGTGGCGTGGCGGGGAACACCACCGCGATGCTCGAGCAACAGGCCGAACACATCGCTTACATTATTTCCGAGGCAGTGGCGCGCCGCGCGACGACCGTCGAGCCGAGCCAGGAAGCTCAAGACGACTGGATCAAGACGATCCGCGAAACTTCAATAGACGCATCAGAATTCGCAATTTCCTGCACGCCAGGTTATTACAACAATGAGGGCGGCGGAGGCGGCGAGGGCATCCGCTCAGCCATCGGTGATCCCTACATGCCGGGCTTCTACGTGTTCGACGATTTGCTCAAGGAATGGCGTGCAAAAGGCGACCTGGACGGTCTGGTACTTGAGAACATAGATGGCTGACTTGAGGTTCGACGGCAGGGTGGCGGTAGTCACTGGGGGCGGACGAGGGCTCGGCCGCTCCTACGCCCTCCTGCTCGCATCGCGCGGAGCGAAGGTCGTCGTCAACGACCCAGGCGGCAGCCTCGATGGCGAGGGCGTTGACTCCGGGCCCGCCGAGTGTGTGGTCAGTGAGATCACAGCGGCCGGAGGACAAGCCGTCGCCTGCACAGAGTCGGTGAGCACCCCCGAAGGCGGCGACTCGATCGTGCGTACCGCGCTCGAACACTACGGTCGCGTAGACATTTTGGTACACAACGCCGGCAACGTCCGTGGCGGCTCCCTGAAAGAGATGAGCTACGAAGATTTCGACGCCGTGCTCGACGTGCACCTGCGCGGCGCGTTCAACGTTGTACGGCCGGCATTTCCGCTCATGTGTGAG
>Ga0302326_10005889_pt1 | contig 27741 bp, 27 predicted proteins | sample Palsa_T0_3_FD_202264 | JGI IMG/M metagenome (GOLD analysis project Ga0302326, IMG submission 202264) | Peat permafrost microbial communities from Stordalen Mire near Abisko, Sweden - Palsa_T0_3 | ecosystem: Environmental > Terrestrial > Soil > Palsa > Peat permafrost | place: Sweden: Abisko... | reverse complement strand
CCAGGGTCACCAGAGCTTTCGCCAGAGTCGCGATAGCGAGAAAGCGAAAGCCACCTTTCTCGCCATGGTTGATAAGGGAACTGTTGGCCTGAAAGCCGCAATGGCGGGCACGCCTTACGCCTGAGCAGTCACCTCCGGCCTCCTGACGCTTATCGGGTGTTCGGCGGGTTGCGTCAGCGCTTCCCGAAGGAAGACTTCGGGTTGTGGCCTTGAGTTTGGCCCTCAGACGGGCTTAGCGTACAAACATTTCCGGTTCTTGAGGTCACCGGCGCCCTAGGGGCGTACGCTCACGTACATGAATGGCACCGACTTTGACGGCGGGTAGAAGTTATCGAGCGCAGCTCTGCGACGTTTCTTGCCAGCCAGCAGAGATCGCCGGTACCTTCTCTACCTGGCCGAGGGAGTGCGTTCTTACGTACGTCGCCCATGCGTTCGCAGGCGTGCCGCTGTAGTCGGTGATGAGCACGCCGCAGTAGCTCCTTGCATCCCGGGTTCACGCTCGCATCCCACGCCATGTCCGTCGGCCCACGGCAAGAGCGTTGAGATGTAGCTGGAGCCGCAGTCCGAGGAATCGTAGGTCTCGCCCGTCTCGCCGAAGATCATGGGGACGACTGCGGCAATCGGCGCCATGCTCGAGGTAAAGCAGGCTGTCGTATCGCAGGTGTTCTTGCCGTAGACGTGCGCTTCGGCGATCATGTGACTCTTCGGGTCGGTGGGGCGTGAAAGCAACCACGATCGGGCGAGAAAGCGACCCTTACTTCGTCGTGAACGATGACTGACCGGCGTAGATTTGCGTCGTCCGGCCGCAGGACGTGTGGGTCGTCAATCCGCTAACGCCGTAGCTCGTGTTTGCCATCAGCGGCGGAACGGAAACGGCGAAGTATGTGGAACCCGAAAATGGCGGCGTTGCAATCGGGCTCGGCAACGGCGAAGGCAGGGTGGTCGGGCTCGTCGCGACCCCCGGGGTGGTGAAGCTTTCGTTCGCTAGGAGGCTGCGAGCACGCGGAGATTGCGAACCCGGCGATGGCGCAAGCGACCGCCAAGCCTCGCGAGCGCTCATCGCGCCCTAAGCCCGGGTTTACGGGAGTACATGCATGCCGCCGCTCGCCATCTATTAGCCGTAATCGGCCAATAGAGGGTACTTGGAGGCTACTGGCACCGGTCCTTTTGCGCCCCGTCATCGTACGGGGCGCCGATCCGTAGGCCCTAGGTCAGATGCCGCAGGCTCGTCCGGACCTCGAAGGCGATCTCGCGGGTCGAGCAAACCACCGCGTGCGCCACGCGCCCGACGGTCTCGCTGCGCTGGAGATCGCGCGAGAGAGCGAGGCTGGAGGCTAAAATGCCGCATCCGACGGCCGCCTCGAGCAGCGAGAGAAGCGTGATAACGACCCTGCGCATGCTGCGTACTCCCATGAGAACCAAGTAATTAGTTGTTCGCGGCGGATGAGATTGGGGCCTCTGGGAGAATCCCGTGGGATGCCCACTCAGTTGAATGTCATTCACCAGCGAAGCATGAGCGGAACGCGCCGGCGTATCTTTCAATTGCTCGCGGAGATGGGTACCTCGGCCGACGTGATTTGGCCGTTCGCTTCCCAGCCGTTCATGCGTAGCGCCGGGCCTCTCGACCCCGGCAAGACCGAAGAGTGGCATAGCGGCGTGCACGCGATCCTCGATGAGACGGTGCCCGAAGAGAAGATCGTGTGGCGCTTCCTCAACGACGGCTTCGAGGGTACCCACGGGTTCTATCTCGAGGCCGATGCGAAAAAGACGCGCATCTCGCATCGCATCGATGCAGTGGTGAACGATACGGACGGGCGCATGTTTTGGCGGCGCCTCGAAGATACCAACGGCCGCACCATGGAAGCGCTGTTCGATAAACTCGAACGGGTCTTGCGTCGCTAGTTCCTAACCCGGAAGTTCGATCGCGTTGATGAACGAGCGGAACGCCCGTTCCGCCCGAGCGCGCTCGCCCGTCGCCAGCATCTCGAAAAGCAAGCCGCGGATAACGGCGACGACGAGCGTGGCGAGCGCCGCCGCGCGTTCGGGGGAGAAGCCGCGATCCGCGAGGGCTCGCTCGAATGGCGGGATCCATTGGGTCGAGGCCCCGCGGAGAATGCCCGCATACCGCTTGCGATCCCGCAAAGCGTAGCCGCTCGTTTCAAACAGAAGGCGCAGGATGCGATCGTGACGCGGTGCGGCGAGCCACTGCCATGCCCGCAAGAGGATCGTCCGCGCGTCGTGCTCGGCGCTACGCTCGTACCACACGTCGAGCAGGCGAAGCTGGCGCGCGTTGGCCTCTTCGAGGGCGGCGATCACGAGCCGTTCTTTCGATCCGAAGTGATAGAGCAGCGTGCGCGGACTCGCCGACACATATTCGCCGAGGGGCCGCAGCGAGAGATCGGCGATGCCGAATTCGAGCACGTACTCCACGACGGAGCGTAAGAGCTTCATACGGATGCGAGCGTCCACGGTACGAGGCACGACGGGTACCTTTCGGCGGTAGTGTAGCCAAGGACCCGTGTCGAACGACCGGGGCATGATGCGCTTTGCGCGGTGTCTAACTGCCGCGCTCGTTCTCTTGGCCTGGTGGCTAGGGCCAGCCGGCGCTGCAAATGCGGCGACGAAGGGCACGGTTCGCGTCGGCTTGCTCGACCCGGCAAGCGGCGCCGAGGCGCCGGATGGTTCCGATGTTGCCGCGGGTTTCCGGTACTATCTGGCGACGCACGGCGACGAGCTGGGCGGCTTCGCCGTCGCCTTGAGCACGGAAGACGAGGGCTCGTCGACGGAAGCCGCAGTTGCGGCCGCGCATCGAATGGTGGAGCAAGATAACGTCGACGCGGTGGTCGGCGTCTTGAGTTCGGCGGATGCCTACGCCATGGCACCGTACATCGACGAACAGAAAAAGCTGCTGATCATCGCGGGGGCCGGCGCCGACGAGTTGACGCAAAACGCGGCCCAAAAGACCATCTTTCGCGTCGCGCATACGAGCTCGCAAGACGTCATGCCGCTCGGCGATTACGTGTGCCACCGAATGCACTTGCGTAGCGCAGTGATCGTCGGGGCGGATACGCCGTACGGCATCGAGGCATCGGGCGGCTTCGCCCGTGCCTATACCGACTCGGGTTGCCGGGTGCTGCAGGAAATCTATCAGCCCACCGGCACCTCCGACTGGTCGCAGGTCGTCGGTAAAATCGATAAGCGCGCGCAAGTTGTGTTCGCAGGCTTCGGGGCGGTCGCTTCCGATGATGCGGTCGCGTTCTTGGACGCGTACCGCGCCGCCGGCGCTCATGCTGCCCTCGCGACCGAAGCGACGCTGGTCCAGGAACGGTTGCTGCAGCAGGAGCGCGAACGAGCCTTTGGGATCATCTCGGGCCTGCATTATGCCGCGACGCTCACCAACAAGGTCAACGTAACGTTCCGCCTCGGGTACGAGGCGCTCAGCAACCGGCCCGTGTCGGAATTCGTCGAGAACGGCTACGTTGCGGCGCAGATGTTGTCGGTTGCGCTCGACAAACTCCCGGCGGGGCCGATCAAGGGCGATGCTCTGCTCGCGGCGTTACGTCTCGCGCAATGCGAGGCGCCGCGCGGGCCCGTGCACTTCGACCGTTACCAGCAAGTCGAGAACAACGTGTACATTCGCCGGGTCGACCAGGTCGGCGGCCGCTTTCGCAACGACGTGATCGAGACGTTCCCGGCAATATCGCAATTCTGGCAATACGACCCCGCGCAGTATCTCGCGTTGCCGGACTACGCGAAACTCAAAGGCGCGTGGGCGCGTCCGTGAATTTTATGAAGATCGTTTTTGTAACGGGAGCGACCTCGGGCTTTGGCGCCGCAATCGCCCGGCGCTTCGCAAATGCCGGAGCGAACGTCATCGCGGCCGGTCGGCGCTTCGATCGCCTCGAGCCGCTCCGTGCTGAATTCGGCGAGCGTCTGCACGCGATCGGGCTCGACGTACGGGACCGTGCGGCGGTAGCGGCTGCGGTTGCCGGGCTCCCGGCCGAGTTCGCGGAGGTCGACGTGCTCGTCAATAATGCGGGCCTGGCGGTCGGCCTAGAACCGGCCTGGGCCGCCGATCTCGACGATTGGGACGCGATGGTGGATACGAACGTCAAGGGCCTCATGTACGTTACGCGGGCCGTCTTGCCAGGCATGGTCGCGCGCCGTCGCGGAACTGTGATCAACCTCGGCTCGACGGCAGGTGCCTTCCCCTATCCGGGCGGCAACGTTTACGGCGGCACGAAGGCGTTCGTGCACCAGTTCGGTCTGAATCTGCGCGCGGATTTGCTCGGCACGAACGTTCGCGTGACGGATGTCGCGCCCGGTATGTCCGGCGGCACGGAATTCTCAAACGTGCGTTTTCACGGCGACGATTCGAAGGCCGCTTCGGTCTACGCCGGAACCACGCCGCTGAGCCCTGAGGACATCGCGGAAACGGTCTTTTGGGTCGCCTCGCGACCGGCCCACGTGAACGTGAATTCGATTCAGCTGATGCCCGTTTCGCAGGCCTTCGGGCCGCTTGCGGTTTCGCGCGATGAGACGGCTCCGCCCAAAACGAAGGAACCCCAATGACTACGACCGCAGCGCGCCCCGCAGTCCTCGATCCGCTCGATCTCTTGGGCCTCGACGACGAACTCGGTTCCGAAGAACGCCTGATCCGCGACACCGTACGCGACTTCGTGCGCAAACGCATCTTGCCGGAAATCGCCGATTGGTTCGAGCGCGCCGTCTTCCCGAAGGAACTCGCGCGCGAACTCGGCGAGCTGGGGTTGCTCGGCATGCATCTCGATGGCTACGGCTGCGCGGGCGCGAGTGCCACTGCATACGGCGTTACGTGCCGCGAGCTCGAAGCCGGCGATTCGGGGCTGCGAAGTTTCGTTTCAGTGCAAGGGTCGCTTGCGATGTTTCCGATTCACGCCTACGGCTCGGAAGAACAGAAGCAGCAGTGGCTGCCCGCGATGGCGCGCGGCGAAGCGATCGGCTGCTTCGGTCTCACGGAGTGGGATTTCGGAAGCGAACCTGCGGGGATGCGCACGACCGCCCGGCGCGACGGCTCGGATTACGTGATCAACGGTACGAAGGCTTGGATCACGAACGGCGGCGTCGCAGACGTGGCAGTCGTTTGGGCGCACACAGAATCCTCGGGTGGCGGCGGCGCGGGCGGCGGCGACGTGCGCGGGTTCGTTATTCCGACGACGACCAAAGGCTTTCGCGCGCGCAATATCGAGCGCAAGCTTTCGTTGCGCGCCTCAGTCACCTCGGAGTTGGCTCTCGAGGAGTGCCGCGTGCCGGAAAGCGCGATGTTGCCGGGGGTGCAGGGCATGCGCGGCCCGCTCTCGTGTTTGGGCGAAGCGCGGTACGGCATCGTGTGGGGCGCGCTCGGCGCGGCGCGCGCGTGTTATGAGGCCGCGCTCGACTACGCGAAAACGCGCGTGCAGTGGGGTAAGCCGATCGCCGGTTTTCAGATAACCCAAGAGAAGCTCGTGAACATGGCGCTCGAATTGCAGAAGGGCCAACTCCTCGCGACGCACCTTGGGAAACTCAAAGACGCGCACACGATTTTGCCGCAACACGTCAGCGTCGGCAAGCTCAACAACGTTCGCGAAGCGCTCGCGATCTGCCGCGAGGCGCGCACGATTCTCGGCGCGAGCGGCGTGACGCTCGAGTATCCGATCATCCGCCACATGAACAATCTCGAATCGGTGCTAACGTACGAGGGCACGAGCGAGATCCACACGCTGATCCTTGGCCAGGCCATCACCGGAATCGCCGCCTTCTCGTAAACTCCAAAAGACAAACGGCCGGACGATCGCAATCGCCCGGCCGCGTTGAAGTAATTCCGTCCGCTACGGCTTCGTCAGCGCACGACGTGCCAGGCGGTGATGACGAACTGCGCACCCGTGGCCGTCAAGGTGAGCGTCCCGTCGCCGAACGCGTCGACCGCGAAGGTCGCGATTTGGGTCGAGCCGCTCGAAATCGTGCCCGTTATGAACTGCGAAGAAGAGCCGCCGGCGCTTTGGTTCGTGGTGACGTTGAGCGTCGTGCCGTTGGCGAGCGTCGCGTTCGAGATCGAGAGGTTGACGAGCCTTCCCAGGGCGTACGTGGCGGTGACGGGGATGTTATACGTTCCCGTGCTCGTACCGCCGGCAAGCGTGAACATCGGCGTCGCGATCGGGCATGTGGTGCTCTGCGTGCCGCTCGCGATCGCGAGGCTTCCGATCGCGCCTTTGAATGCCGTGCCCGCGTCGGTTCCGGTCCAGGTGACCGATCCATTGGCGTTGGGGACACGCGTTCCGCCGGCGAGCACGCCGCCCTGCCAGCCAAAGGTTTCGCTCATTTTAGCCAAGCCCGTCGCATTGTAGCCCGCCGCGTCCGAGCAATAGTCGGTGACGCCGTTCGAACTCGCCTCGAGGGTGAGTTCTCGCGAAGAAACGATCGTCTTCGCGCCGGAAATGTTGAGCGTATCGCTCTCCACCATGTCGAAGCCGTCGGACGATATCGGGAAGCCGTCGGCATTAAAGGTGCCATTCGTGATCGTGCGCATTTCGCTGCGCGTCGCGATAGCGGTCGCGTTTCCGATCGCATAAAGGGATTCCGTGACGGCGACGCTCTCGGACGAAGCGCTCGCCGGTGTGAAGTTCCGCACGACATCGCGAGCTTCTTGGGTGCACGCGGGGTCGTAGAAATCGATCGTCTCGGTCGAATTCGCGCTGCCGTTGCGAGCGGGTGCGAAGAACTCAACACCCTCGTTGCAAACCCCGTTCGCGACGTCTCGCCCGCGAACGGATGCATCGGTTCCGGAGCCGGGCGATGCGATCGTTTTATCGAAGTCGTTGAAATCTTGCAGCGGACTGCCGAGCGCGTTCGCGTCGCTCACGGCAGCTTCCGATTGTGCTTGCGACGTGTTTCCGGGTGAGCTCTGTGTCGCAGGCGCGGAGAGGGGAGAAGACCCGCCGCCTCCGCCGCTACAACCGGCGAGAAGCGCAGATGCGGTCAAGACCGCGACGGCGCCGGAAAGAAAACGATCGCGCATGAATGAGATACTCCAAAAACTCGAGTGAAAACGTGAATACGTCAACCCTAAGCTGGGAAGGCGTATAGTTCATTAGCTCTCGGAGAGAGGGCGATTAGGCTTTCATGAAATCGGCGCGGGGACGCGCTTCGCGCGCGTATACTGAATCGGCCACTGCACGTCGACGTTGAGTTCGCTTGCCGCGCGCAGGGGCCAATACGGGTCTCGCAGCAGCTCGCGCGCGAGCAAGACGATGTCGGCACGCTCTTCGCGGATAATTGCGTCGGCTTGCTCGGCTTCGGTAATCAATCCGACGGCGCCGGTTGCGATTCCGGCATCCGCCTTTATTCGCTCGGCAAACGGAACTTGATACCCAGGCCCGAGATCGATCTGCTGATGTGCGACGGTGCCGCCGGATGAGGCATCGATGAGATCGACGCCGAGCGTCGCGAGCACTCGCGCGAGCCGCACGGAATCTTCGATATTCCAGCCGCCCGGCGCCCAGTCGCTTGCCGAAATGCGCACGAAGAGCGGGAGCTCCGGCGGCAGCGCAGCGCGTACCGCCGTCACCGTTTCGCGTAAGAGCCGCGTGCGGTTTTCAAACGAGCCGCCGTAGTCGTCCGTGCGGAGGTTGGCTAACGGTGAATTGAATTCGCCGAAGAGATAGCCGTGAGCCGCGTGGAGTTCGACCACGCGAAACCCGGCAGCGAGCGCGCGCTCGGTTGCCGCGACGAACGCGACGGGAATCGCATGGATATCGGCCAGGGTCATTTCGCGCGGCACGCCGTACGTGGGAGCGAACGCGACGGGACTCGGTGCGATCGGCGTCCAGCCTCCGTCGGCCGGGGGGACGAAACGCCCGCCGTTCCAGGGTCTCGCCGTGCTGGCTTTGCGGCCCGCATGAGCGAGTTGGATCCCGGCGACGGCGCCGTGCGCCTGCACGAAAGAAACGATCTCACGAAGCTTCGCCACGTGCTCGGCGCGATAGATTCCCAAATCTTCGGGAGAGATGCGGCCCTCGGCGGTCACTGCGGCGGCCTCGGTGAGCACGAGACCGGCTCCGCCAACCGCGCGACTTCCTAAGTGGACGAGGTGCCAGTCGTTCGCGAATCCGTCTTCGCTCGAGTATTCGCACATCGGCGAGACGGCGATGCGATTGCGCAGCGTGACGCTACGGAAGGTGATGGGTTCGAACAAATGCGGCATTGCATCGTTCGAGAAACCACAACGGCTGCGGCGGTTGCAGGCCGGAAAAAGGTCGCCTACGTAGCGGCGGGGGTTGCCGGCGCGGCAGTGTTTGGACGAGGTCCGCGGTGGCGAATGAGCGTTTGGAAGCGGCGCTGCTGATCGGGGGTGAGGATGCCCTCGATGTTGGCCAGGAGTTGTTTGCGCGTGATCGGCGTCGAGGTCCCGCGCGCGGCGCGATACGACGTGATCATCGAAAGGATCTGCGAGTGCTGCGCGGGCGAGAGGCCGAGCTGCGCCAGCGCGGCGCGCAGGCGATTCGGGCGCGCCTGCCCGGTCGGAGCGCCCGGAGCTTGTCCCGTGGCCCCCGGGGGCGCGGTTGGCAGCGGATACGACGAGCTCTCTGCACGCGCGGCAACGCTCGCGCCGGCGATGCTGCCTGCGAGTGCGATAAGGGCGAGATAAGGGCGAAGGGACATGATAAACTAACAATCGGAATTGCTGCGCGAAACGTTACGCCCGCAGGTAAGAGCGAGATGAAAAGTTAGGGCTTGATCGCGACGGCGCGTACGCCGGCGCTTGCTTGCGCCTCGAACTTCTTGAAGTTCTCTTGAAACAGTCCGGCAAGTTTTTTCGCCTGCGCGTCGTACGCCGCCGCGTCCGGCCAGGCATTGCGGGGGTTGAGCACGTCGCGAGGCACGTCGCCGAGGGCGGTCGGGATCGCGAGGCCGAAGAAGGGCTCCGTTTCGAAGGTGGCGTTTGCGAGGCTGCCGTCGAGGGCTGCGTTCACCATCGCCCGCGTGTGCGCGATCGCCATGCGCTTGCCCACGCCGTAGGCGCCGCCGGTCCAGCCGGTGTTGACGAGCCAGCACGTCACTTCGTGCTTCGCGATGCGCTCGCCGAGCAGCTTCGCGTACACCGTCGGGTGATGCACCATGAACGGCGCGCCGAAGCACGTCGAGAACGTAGCGGTGGGTTCGGTGACGCCACGTTCCGTGCCGGCGACCTTTGCCGTGTACCCGGAAAGAAAATGATACATCGCCTGCTCGGGGGTCAGCTTCGAGATCGGCGGCAGCACGCCGAACGCATCGGCGGTCAGCATCACGATCGTGCTCGGGTGTCCCGCCATTAAGTTCGGGACGATGTTCGGAATGTACTCGACCGGATACGCCGAGCGCGTGTTCTCCGTCTTCGCTTCGCTCTCGAGATCGAGTTTTCGCGTGGTTTGATCGATGACGACGTTTTCGAGCACGGCTCCGAAGCGATGCGACGCAGCCCAGATCTCCGGCTCGGCCTTTTGCGAAAGGCGAATGACTTTCGCATAACAGCCGCCCTCGAAATTAAACACTCCGTCGGCCGACCAGCCATGTTCGTCGTCGCCGACGAGGGGCCGATTGGAATCGGCCGAGAGCGTGGTCTTCCCCGTTCCGGAGAGTCCGAAGAAAATCGCCGTATCGCCCGCCGCGCCCACATTTGCGGAGCAGTGCATCGGCAGCACGTTGCGCAGCGGCATCAAATAATTCATGATCGTGAACACGGATTTCTTGATCTCGCCGGCGTAGCGAGTGCCGCCGATCAAAACGATCTTGCGCGCCATATTGACGAGCACGAACGTTCCGCTGCGCGTGCCGTCGCGCGCGGGGTCGGCGACGAACTCCGCGGCATCGATGACCGTGAATTCAGGTGAAAACGAATCGGGCATCGCGGCAGGCGTGATAAAGAGGTTGCGCGAGAACAGCGAGTGCCAAGCGTACTGCGAGATCACGCGAATCGGCAAGCGGTAACGTTCGTCGGCACCGACGTACGCATCGAGCGTGTAGATTTCGCGTTCGCAGAGATATGCGGCGACGCGGTCGAGGAGGGCGTCGAACTTCGCCGCATCGATCGGCTTGTTCGTCTCGCCCCAATCGATGTGCGTCTCGCTCCCGGGCTCGCGCACGAAGAACTTGTCTTTCGGCGAGCGTCCCGTATGTTCGCCGGTGTCCACCACGAACTGGCCGTCGGCCCCGATCTCCCCCTCGCCCTTGCGAAGCGCGTGCTCGTAGAGCGATGCGACGGAGAGGTTGCGGTAGACCGCCGCAGCACCCGAAAGTTTGAGGCTTTCCAGGTGTTTACGAAGGCCTGCGTCGATGTCGGGCAGCGTAAGAATGGTGGATTCCTCCAACTTGGAAAGCTTCTCGGGACATCCAAAGGTCCTGATATGCGGCTATATTCGGGAAGGGGGCGCCGGAGCCCCGGCGCTCCCCCTTTTTCATGCAAGAAAGTTTCACGCGGGCCTGCCGGCCGGCCGGATGTGTGCTTAGGATGCGTCCTTGGAAAGTATGCTTAGTTGAAGAGGACCCGGGTGCTTGCGCTCCGGTCTGCCTCTACGACGTCCAGGTAGGTCCCGGCGAAGTGGTCGATCGCGGGATTTGTGACCCCGAACCACAGCTTCTCATTCTTGAAGTGGTGCCAAAGGTGGTATTTCTTCACGTATCGGCCGACCGCCGACTTCGGTTTGAACGGGATGTGAGCGACGTAGTGCACCCATTCATAGTAGATGAGGCCCAGGAGATTTCCGAGCGTCAGTGAGGCGACGGTATCGGGGTCGCGCGTCAAGATGGCGTAGACCGCTCCAAAAAAACCGAGGGTCGGAACGAGCGCCCACGGCGGCAGGAACAGAAGCTCGAGTTTCGCCGGGTCCACGTGATGGTCGTAGTGGAGCCGCCGCTGCAGACCGAGGACGAACTCGCTCTTGGAGGGTTCGGCGTGCAACAGAAAGCGGTGCGTCGAATACTCGCTTGCGAAGAACAGCAGGGCCCCGATCGCGACGGGAATCGGCTTTTGCTTTGGCCCCCGCAATGCCGGCGCGGCCAGCAGTGCTGCCGCACCGCCCACGAGCATGGCGTTGCTCCCGTGGCGAAAGAACTCTTTGACCATGTCGCGCGTTTCTGCTCGCCGGGCAGCCGAACCCGCATGACGCGCCCGCCGACTGCGAGAATCGCCCGGGCATGATGTTCCGACCAACCGTCTCGGGAGCGCTCCTGGTTATGCTCGCGGTGAGCCCTGCGTTCTTCGCTCCGCCGGCTTCGGCGCGAACAGCCGGCATTACGATCGGGGTCTTGCCCTCCGGCCCGAACGATGCGATCACCGACGTGGCGGGCGTTCGGGTCGGCCAGGTGACGAAGATCGAGGGCGCCGCGGGGCCGCTCGTCCCGGGCCGCGGGCCCGTGCGAACGGGTGTCACCGTCGTGATTCCCAACGATGACACGTGGAATCGGCGCGTCGCCGCGGCAACGCTCGATCTCAACGGCAATGGGGAGATGACGGGCGCCCATTGGATCAACGAGGCGGGCTTTCTCGAGGTCCCGATCGCCCTCACGAACACGCTCGATGTCGGGCGCGTCGATGACGGGATCATCGATTGGTTGATCGCCAAACACCCGGATATCGGCAATCACGACGACGTTCCGCTGCCGGTCGTCGCCGAATGCGACGACCAGGGCATCAACGATATCCAAGGCCGTCACGTGTCGGCGAGCGACGCCGTCGCGGCACTGAACTCCGCCGCGGGCGGCCAGTTCCCGCGCGGCAACGTCGGGGCGGGCACCGGTATGCGCGCGTTCGGCTTCAAGGGAGGCATCGGCACGGCGTCGCGGGTTACTGCCAAGGACGCGGGCCGGTACACGGTCGGCGTGCTCGTCAACGCGAACACGGGATCGCGCGCGGAATTGCGCATCGATGGCGTGCCGATCGGCCGGGCGTTCGCGCACGAATTATTGCCGAGCATCGCCGATTTGCCGACGCACGGCCGCGCCGCCGACGGCAGCGTTATCGTTACGATCGCAACCGATGCGCCGCTCGACGGACGGCAGCTTCGCGAACTCGCAATTCGCGCGACCCTCGGGCTCGCTCGCGTCGGTATTACGTCGCACACCTCGAGCGGCGATCTCTTGATCGCGTTTAGCACGACGCGCATCTATCCGCGCGATCCAAAGCGCGTCGCGGCGTTCGTCGTCAACGACGACGATACGATGGACGCGCTCTTTAGCGCGACCGCCGAAGCAACCGAAGCGGCCGTCGACGACGCGCTCTTTTCCGCGCGGACGCTCTCCGGGGCCCGCGGGCTAACCTACTATGCGTTGCCGTTGCAACGGACGCTCGATTTGATCGAAAAGGCAAAGGTATCTTTACCATCCGGGCAGTGAATTCGAGCGTTGAACACGGTATGATCTACTTGACACACGAGGTCGCGCGGCAAACGCGCGCCGTGTTGAAAAGCTTGTCCGTAAGAGGCAAGGGGGCGAAGGAGCGTCACGGATAATACCGGGACGCTTCTTTGTTTATTGCCGTAGCGATGCGCGCGAAGCGCCGGCCGCCCGAAGCGGACAGCGCTGTTGGTTATACCTGAACGAGCGATGCTCGCGCGGCGCGGTTCGGATCGAGCGTGATGTAGAGCGGCTTCATGGTGATGATCGCATCGACCGAATCGTCCCCGACCGTCACGTGGCAGAGCGCTTGATCGCGATTCATCGAAAAGAGTTCGCTCGTGTCGAGTTTATTGACATTGTGTTTCGTAGCGCGTTCGAGCACGGCGAGCGTGTCGTCGTCGTCGGTCTTGAAAAAGATCTTTTGCGTGAAGTTTTGCAGCGCCGCATCGACGTGATACTTCGGCAGCACGGAGTACAGCGATGACACACCTTGCGTCGTGCCGAGTACCATGCATCCGGCCGAACGAATGACGCCGAGCGACTGCACGTCGGATTCGGAAATACAAAGTTGGTATTCGTCGATCCCGAAAACGATCGGCCGGGTTTGATCGATCGTCGGATCGGCACGGCGATTTTCGAGGGCGGTGAAGAAGCGGCGTTTGGCGATCGTGTAGATCGCGGAAGCCGCGCGCTCGTACTTGGTGCGCGGGACGTGCAAAATGATCACCTTGCCGTCGAACACGGACTCGACTTGCACGAGGTTGTGCTTGCGAGCGAACGTGCGCGAGATGGCCACGTCGCGCAGCGGTTCGAGCAGCATCGAGACCGCAAACTGCACGGCGCGCCGCGTTTCCGGAGTAAATTGTAGGTAGCGCGTATCCTCGTAGCTCATCGCCTCGCGGATGGTCCACGCCTCATCGGCATCGTGGGGAAGGGCGCGCAGCCGCTCCATCGCCTGGATGCGGCACATCGCGGCGAACTTCTCGTCGAAGCAGTAGCCCGTGAGGTGCTCGAAGGTGTAATACTGGGAACCGGCGGCCTTGAGCATGCGCAGGGCGTTTTTCATGCGCGCGACGGCGGCGTCGACCCACTGCTTCATCTCATCGCCGACCCGGCCGAACGTATCGCGGAAATACATCGCATCGACGTCGGGGTTCCCGCTGAGCAGGTCGAGGCCAACGGCGCTTCCCGGCTCAATCACGAGGCACTCGCGACCGGCCCGGCGCGCAATCTCAACCGCCTCGCCGACCGCCTCGACCTTGGCCGCGATGATGAAGGCGCCCGCCCCTAGGCGGCCGAGCATGTCGAGCATCATCGGGTTGTAGGCCCGGGTGGTCTTCCCGGAACCCGACGACCCGAAGATCATCGTATGGCGGCAGAGGTCGTCGATCCCGAAGACCACGCGCATCTCATCATCGCCGAGGCTGATCGTCTTTGCTGGGCCCGTCGTCTGGTTCATAATCCCCACAACACAGAAAAGTGTCTCTCCTCGCAAGAATCGTCAGATTTCCGGGCGTCCTGAAGTCCAAAGGCGCAAGAAGCTAGGAATGGCCGCCCGCCGGCGTCCGCAAGAACGGCGCGGCCGGCTCGGCCCGCTTCCCGGGCTCGGCGTCTTGTCTGAGAGCAAGGAAGAGCGCGATTCGGCCGCAACGCACTAAGCGCCACTCCAATTTCTCGTGAGGAGGGTGCATGTCGTTCAACTTTGGCACGCCTCGTGCATTTCGCGCCTTCGGGAGGCGCGTCGTGGCCGCGACCCTCCTCACGGTCGGACTTGCAGCGTGTTCGGGGACTTCGAGCAGTCCCACGGCTCCCATTCGTGACGCGACGGCCACACCGACGGCGGCGCCGAGTGTCACGCCGGCGAGTTCCCCCACGGCGACGCCCTTCCCAACACCTACCGCCTCCCCGACGTCAACGCCGGCACCCACGGCGACCCCGATTCCGACGCCTACGCCGACAGGTGATGCGGGAGCGACGCCGGTCCCACAATTGGCGAGCGCCTCGACGAGCATGCCCTTGCCTGCGGCGACGACATTGTCGCTGCCCGCTGTCAACGGAATAACGGGCACGATCGACCTCCCGAAGATCAGCTCGACGCCGGGCGACGTACTTACCATCAAGGCCAACGCCTTCGTTGGAACGGATACACTGACGACGAATGCAAACGCTCCAAAGGCGCGGCCGGGACTTCTGTCGCTTCAACCGCTACTCGCAACCGCCGCGCGCCGGCGATTTGTCTACGAACCCCCCGACCCGTGCTACCCGCCGGCTCCGCTCCACAACGGCCGTCAGACGTTCCGCCAGTGGTCGATGTGTGTCGAGAACAGCGAGCCGGCCGAACTCCTGACATCGCCGTTTATCGTTTTTGGATGTCCCGAACTACACGATCTGCGGTGCGGGACCGTATTATTTTGGGAGTAATCTAGCCGGGCTTTTCGGCGGCACCAACGCGATGATGTTCGATTTCCAAAACCCGATGATGGGCTCGTGCCCCGGCCAGCTGACTTATCGCGGGCCTTTGACGGAGACGCAGCTCAATAATTTTACGATTCCCGCTGACGAACCGTTTGTCGAAATGGTGCTTGCTTCCATGGGGCCCCCGAAGAACGTCGGGCCGTATGCCACCTATTTCTTCGTGCAGGGTCAGACGGTCGACAGTGCTTACATCGATACTGACGGAACGAGCACGGAGCAACCAGGGACGCTCACCAATGTTGGAACGACGGACTCTTCCATCTTCACGATTAGCCCCTCGTCGGGAGTCTTGCAGACTGCAACGACTCCCGGGACCGTCTTTACTGTCACGGCGGTCAGCTTGGGAGGTCAGCTCGCCGGTGCGGCGCGGATTGATGGCGATACGTCTCTAAACGGCGGAGCACCGTTCTTCGGCGATTTTCAAGGCTATATCTACCTCGAGTATTGATCGAACGTACCGATCTGACCAAGTCAGGCGACGTGCATCGGCGCCAGATCGCGTTCTTGCAGGATGGCTCCCGGCGAAATGACGTGCCGCTTGAGCCCGAGCTTCGTCACGTCGACGCCGAGCGCGAGTGCCACGAGCTGCGGGAGATGGAACGTCGGCAGATCGGTGCGGCCCCAGCGCGCGACCGAATCCGCTTGGTAGCCGTCGAGGGCGAGGTGGCAGAGCGGGCACGGGGTGAGCACGGCTTCCGCGCCCTTGTCCTTGGCCATCCGCATATTCTGGCCGACCATGTTCGGGGCTATGCCGTCCTTCTCGAGTTGGACGTGGAAGCCGCAACAGCGCGTCTTGCCGGCGTAGTCGATCGCTTCGCCGCCGAGGGCTTCGATGAGATCCTCGAGGGAATGCGGGTTGCGGGCCGATTCCCAGCCGTTGACCGATTCCGGACGGATGATGTGGCAGCCGTAGAACGGCGCGACCTTGAGGCCGTTGAGCGGGTTGACGACCATTTTTTTGAGTTCAGGCAGGCCGATATCGTCGATCAGCAGCCACAGCAGGTGGCGCACCGAGACCGTGCCCTTATAAGACGCGTTGAACTTGCCGAGGATGGCGTTGGCGTGATCCATCCGGCCCTCTTCCTCGAGCAGTTCCTTGTTCGAGGCGCGCATGTGGCCGGTGCACGTGGAGCAGATGGTGATCACGTCGTCGAGGCCGAGGGCTTCGGCCTGCGCGTAGGTGCGCGCGTTGAGAACGCGGGCGACGTCGCGGTTGATGTCGTTGAGCACGGATGCGCCGCAGCATGAGGCGGCGGTCAGCTCGACGAGTTCGATGCCGAGCCGGTCGGCCAGCAGCATCGTCGAGTTAAAGAGTTCGGTGCACGACTCTTTCGCCACGCAGCCGGGGAAGAAGCCGTAGCGCTTGGTCTCCGCCGATTTCGAACGGCGCTTGGCGGGGACGGGGGACTCGGTGATGACGGACATTATGCTACTGGGACCTCCAAGGCGTCGAATATCTGCCGAATTTCAGAGACGTTTGCCACCGGGTGCATGATCAGCGGTGGAATTTTACCCTTCGCCGCCATGCGCAAACCGAGCGGCATGATCTTGAGCAAACCCCTGAAATTGAACTTGCCGACCGTGCCCGCTACCACTTCGTTTTCCGCGAGCATGCCGGTCTGTTTGATGGTCTTCGCGACCACGAGCGCGTGGCGCGGACCCGCGGCGTCGGTTTGTCCGATCGCGATCGCCCTGCGTTTGGTATCGATGATGCGGTCGTGCGGGTCGACGTGTTTGGGGCAGTAGGAGCACGCATAGCAGTGCGCGCACAGCCACAGGTAGTCGTCGCTGATTTGCGCGACGCGTTCCGACTGCTTCGAATCGCGCGTATCTTCGATGAAGCGATAGGCATACGCAATCGCGGCCGGCCCGGCAAACGAAGGATCGACGCTGACGACGGGGCAGAGCGCGTAGCACGTGGCACACATCACGCAATTGGCGACGGCTACCAGCTTTTTCATATCTTCCGGGGAGACGCGGCGCTCGCGTTCATGATCGGAATCCTTGTCCGCCGGCTGCAGGTACGGCTTTAGGCGCGCGTACTTGTCCCAAAACGGATCCATGTGGACGACCATGTCCTTCATGGGTTCGAAATTGGGCATGGGGTCGATCTTGACGGAACGGTCTTCGCGCAACACGGTCGAGATCGGCGTCTTGCACGCCAGGCCCGTAACGCCGTTGATGTTCATCGAACACGATCCGCAGATGGCGGAGCGGCACGAACGCCGGAACGATATCGAGCCGTCGACTTCGGCCTTGGCGTACTCGAGCGCGTCGAGCACGGTCGACGTTTCCGGAAAGTCGATATCGACGCGGTCGCGGTGCGGTTCTTCGCCCGTGGCCGGATCGAAACGGAAGAGGTCGAGGGTGATTTTGGACATGGCTTTTAGTACGACCTTACTTCGGGCTTGTATTTCGTGAACGTCACCTTGCGGCTGTAGTCGGATTCGGGATCGGCGCCCGTGTACTTCATACGGGTGTGCACGAGCCACTTTTCGTCGTCGCGTTCGGGGAAATCGGTGCGGGCCTGCGCGCCGCGCGATTCCGTGCGGTTGAGCGCACCGAACGTGATCGGCTGCGAGATGTCGACCAGAAACTCGGTTTCGAGCAGCCCGACGAGGTCGGTGTTGAACGTCTTGGACTTGTCCATCACGGTCATGGTCTTGGCCGCTTCGCGCACCTTGCGCAAGCCCTCGACCGCCGTCTGGAGTTCGCTCTCTTTACGGAAGATGAAGACGTTATCGGACATGACGGTGTTCATCTGTTTGCGCACGTGGGCGTGACGCTCGCCGCCGGTGCGCGCGAGGATCCCGCTGATGCGATCTTTTTCCGAGGCGAGCGTACGATCGGAAGCGCGCACGTCGCCGACGCTCTTGACGTACTGGACCGCGTGTTTGGCGCTGCGGGCGCCGAAGACGATCGTCTCGAGCAGCGAGTTGCCGCCCAAACGGTTGGCGCCATGAACGCTGACGCACGCGCATTCCCCTGCCGCGTAGACGCCCGGAATTTTGGTCGCGCCGAATTTGTCGGTCTCGATGCCTCCCATCGCGTAGTGCATGCCGGGCAGAATCGGAATCGGCGTGTCGATCGCGTCTTTGCCGGTCGCGTCGAGCGCGAGTTCGCGAATCTGCGGGAGGCGCTCGAGGATTTTTTCGCGACCCAGATGGCGCAGGTCGAGCATCACGCACCCGTCGATGCCGCGGCCTTCCATGATCTCGGTCCACTCCGCGCGCGAAACCACGTCGCGTGAGGCGAGTTCGCCCTTGTTCGGGGCATACTTGAACATGAAGCGCTCGCCCTCGCTATTGAGGAGGTAGGCGCCTTCGCCGCGCGCCGCTTCGGAAAGCAGCACGCCGTTCTCTTTGAGTGAGGTCGGATGGAACTGGACGAACTCCATATCCATCAGCGGGATACCCGCGCGGTAGGCGATCGCCATGCCGTCGCCGGTTGAAGCGTAGCCGTTGGTCGTCTTGGCGTAGACGCGTCCGAGGCCGCCGGTCGCGAAAATCGTGGCTTTCGCGGTGACGAGTTCGAGGTCGCCCGAGCGCATATTATAGGCGACGACGCCTGCCCCGACGCCGTCTTCGACGCACAGGGCGGTGGCGAAGTACTCTTCGTACACTTTGACGCCGAAGCGCTCGAGCTGTTCCCACAGGGTGTGCAGGATGACGAGGCCCGTGACGTCGGCGGAGTAGCAGGTGCGCGGCGAGCCCGCGCCGCCGAACGGGCGCTGGGCGATGCGGCCGTCGGGCAGGCGGGAGAAGATGCAGCCGCGATGCTCGAGCCAGACGATCTGGCGCGGTGCGTCCTCGGCCATCGCTTCGATCGAATCCTGATCGCCGAGGTAATCCGAGCCCTTCACGCAGTCGAAGGCGTGGTTCTCCGGCGAATCGTCCTCGCGATTTCCAAGCGCGGCGTTGATGCCGCCTTGCGCAGCGCCGGAATGGCTGCGCACCGGATGCATCTTTGAAACGATCGCGACATCGGCACCGGCTTCAGCGGCCTCAACCGCCGCGCGCATGCCCGCGAGCCCGCCTCCGACGACCACGACATCGTGTTTAATCAAGCTTTCCGTCTCCTAAGATCGTCCATGAAACTTCTTTTCATTCTAAGGCTTTGGGTGCGCCTACCCAAGTACCAACGTCTGAACCGTTCGTAAGATAGGACGGCCGCCGGCAAATGTCCCGTGCGCGGCGCCCGGTAGGCCTCACGATTCGGGGTTTCCCCTGATATGCAGCGGCATCGGCGCGGGGTAACGTGACGCGAAGCGCGGCAATCGCCCTCAGGGCTGGGAGATCGCGCCGTTTCGTGGCTGCCGCCGGAGAATCCGAATGAAGAAACCATTGCACCTGCTGGTCGTATTCGCATCGGGCATGCTCCTTTCGGGCTGTAACAACGGGGAGAGCATCCTAGCGCCGCGAGAACCGGGCGTCACCGCGACTCCGACGCCACTCGCGACCGCGAGCGCCACTGCAACGGCGACGCCCGTTGTGACAGCGACGCCGACGCCCGTTGTGACAGCGACGCCGACGCCCGCCGCGACCGCAACGCCCACGCCGACTGCCACGCCCACAACGACACCGACGCCAACCTCATCGTCGATGGTGACCACGTACTACGGCGAATACGCCGTACCGCCGTTCGGCGGCACGGGAAAGACCTCGGGCTATACGACGGCCGCAACGAATGGGTGCTTCACGCTTACGTTCACCCAAGCGCCCGGCGGAACGGCGGGTCGGCTTCGCTTGCGTGCCGCCACGAGCGGTTCGACGACGTGCACGGCACCGGTTGTCGCGAACGGATACTACGTGTCGATCGCGACGGCCGGTACGGTCACCGGCAGCACCTATACGGAAGATCCCGCCGCGATGTCGCCGTTCGGCGGTTCGGCGAATACCTGGGTCGTGTACCAGTGGGTCTTCGCGAAAACGGCGGTGGCGGCGGAGACCGCCGCTGCCGCGTCTTCCTCCGATAACGCCGTCGGGTTCGGGGCTCCGAATGAGACGGATTGCTGCGTGTATACGGACGACACGGGGCTGATCGCGTCGTTTACGATTTCGAATCTGACGCCAACCTCGGGCAGCGGGTCGTTCACACTTCAACAGAGCGACGCGGGCGGAACCGGTGGTGCGAACGTGATCGGAACCGTCACGATCACCGGAAGCACGACCAACTAAAAGGCGACCCGTGCGCGGGCTACCTCGTTCGTCCTAGCGTTCGCTTAACCGGATACGGCGGCCGGCTCGATCGCCGCGGCGCGCTTCTTGGCCTCTTCGTCGACGAGCACGGCCTTTTGGATTTTGCCGACCGGCGTCTTTGGAAGTTCCTCGCGGAATTCTATGTGACCGATCATCTCGTGCTTGCCGAGTTTGTCTTTGAGAAACTCTTTGAGTTCGGCGATGGTGAACTCGACGGCGCCCTCTTTGAGCGTGATGAACCCCTTGGGCGATTCGCCGCGGTATTCATCGGGTACGCCGATCACGCAGACTTCGTTCACCGAGGGATGCTGGTAGATCGCTTCTTCGATGTTGCGCGGGTACACGTTGTAGCCGCCGCACAAGAGCATGTCTTTGATGCGATCGACGATGAACACGTAGCCGTCCTCGTCCATGATCGCCACGTCGCCCGTGCGCATGAAGCCGTCCGGATTCATGATGGCGTCGGTCGCGGCTTGATTCTTCCAGTAGCCCTTCATCACGTTGGGGCCCTTGATGCAGATCTCGCCTGGGCTGCCGAGTTCCACATAGCGCGTGGGATCTTGCACGTCGGCAAACTTGAGGACGACGCCGGGAACCGGAATGCCGCACGATGTCTTCTTGCGCAGTCCGTACATCGGCATGAACGTGCCCGAGGGCGACGTTTCCGTCATCCCCCAACCTTCGTTGATCTTGCAGCCCGTGACCGATTCGAACGCGTTCTGCACCTCGAGCGGCAGCGGCGCCCCGCCCGAGGCGCAATACTTGACCGAGGTCAGATCCACGTCTTTGATGCTTGGCTGCGCGAGGAGCGCCGTGTACATCGTGGGGACGCCGAAGAACGCGGTGATCTTTTTTGCCGCGATATCTTTGATGACGGGTTCCGGTTCGAAACGGGCGTGCAGCACCATCTCGGACCCGATGCGCACCGAGAGCAGCATCACGGCGCTGAGCGAATAGATGTGGAAGAGCGGAAGGACGATAAGCACGCGCTCTTCGCCGTCGTGGAGCACCGGCGGTTCGACTTTGGTCGTTTCCCAATACTGGTTCGAGGCGGCGGTGAGGTTGGCGTGCGTGAGCATCGCGCCCTTGGGCAGCCCGGTCGTGCCGCCGGTATATTGCAGCACGGCGATCGCTTCCGCCGGATCGCCGATGTCGTGCGGCGCGTAGTTCCCGTCGTTATCGACGAGGTCGGTGAAGGGAACGTGGGTCGCGTCGCGCTTGGCATTCTCGTTGCGCGGCCATTGCGGAAACGTTGCGACGTCGGAAATCCCGCCGATGATGAGCCGCTCGAGGCGCGTGCTACCGAGCAGTTTTTCCATTTGCGGCAGCAACTGCGGCACGTCGAGCGTCACGATCATCGAGGTTTCGCTATCCTCGACCTTGTGTTCGAGCACTTTTTCGGCGTCCAGCGGAGAGTAATTCACGACGGTCCCGCCGGCTTTGAGCACGCCGAAGAACGCAACGAGATAATGCGGCACGTTCGGTAAATACAGGCCGACGTGCACGCCCGGACCGACACCGAGTGCCTGAAAACCCTTGGCCGCGCGATTTGCGAGTGCCAGGAATTCCTTATACGTTGCCTTCTTGCCCATGAAATCGATGGCCGGACGATCGCCGAATTTTTCGGCCGCTTCGTCGAGCAGAAATTGCACCGGTCCCGTCGCGATCGGTGCGTCCCAGCGCGCGGGTGCGGGGTAGGAGTGGATCCAAGGATGTTCGGCCATCGTGTCTTCCTCTTACGTGACGTATGCGTAGGCGCTAGTGCGCGTGGTGAGCGATCGCGTCCGCGACCTCGGGCCAGGTCTTCCGGGGCAGTGTGTGGCCCATGCCCTCGACGAGCAGGAGTTTCGCTCCGGGAATGGCGCGCGCGGTTGCGTGGCCGGCTTCGGGTGGAACGAGCGGATCGATCGTTCCGTGGATGACGAGCGTCGGGATGTTCACGGCGGCAAGTTTCTCCGTGCGGTCGCCGGAGGCGATGATGGCAAGCATCTGCCGCGCCACGCCGGGCGGATTGATGCCGCGATCGAACCCGAGCGCGGCAGTGGCCGTGGTCTTTGCGGCATCGAACGGGAGCTGATCGCCGTTGAGCACGGCCCATGCGCTGACGTAGCTTTCGACGTACGGTCCTTTTTCGGTTTGCGGCGGCCGCGTGAGCACGCCGAGCGCGGCGGGAGTCGCGGGCGGCAGCGAAGGATCGCCCGTCGACGACATGATCGAGGTCAGCGTTCGCACCCGCGCGGGAAAATTGATCGCGATTTCCTGTGCGATCATGCCGCCCATCGAGAGCCCGACGATGTTCGCGGTCTCAAAGCCGAGCGCGTCGAGGAGGCCGACCGTGTCCGCGGCTAAATCGCGCAAGGCGTACGGACCCTCGAGCTTCTTGCCGGTGAATTGCGCGGTCATGATCTCGATCATCGACGGTGTTGCCGCTTCCGAAAATCTTGTCGAGAGACCCATGTCGCGGTTGTCGAACCGGATCACGTGAAAGCCCTTCGACGCGAGCAGCTCGCAGAAGTCGTCTTCCCAAACGATCATCTGCGCGGCCAGCCCCATGATCAGCACGAGCGGCGGATCCGAAGCCTTCCCGAACGACTCGTAGCAAATATCGATGCCGTTCGCGCGGACGATCGTGCTCCCGCCTTGCGTGTTGACGTCGCTCGGATTCATGAACCAGCTTTCGTAACGAACCCGTGGCGGAATGCCCGGGACAAACCCGGGCGCTGAGGCCGATCTACGCCGGGCAGCTGCTCCGAGTCATTTGGTGGTCATCGGGGGGCACGCCGCCCCGATCTTACGCAGACGCGAATGTTCCGTTGAAAACGAGTGCCGCACCTGCCGCTCGCGAGCGGAAGGGCGTTAGTCGGCGAGCATAGGCGTAGGCGCAGCTTCCAGCGACCAGCGAACGTCCGAGCCCTCGGCGTGTTCGATATGGAGGCCGACGCTCGCCGCGAGATGGGCGAAACCGATGTTTTCTTGCAACGAGTGCGCGATGATGCGCCGGCAGCCGATCGTTTGCAGATAGATAATAAGCGCCTCGAGGAGCGCTTTCCCCACGCCGCGTCGACGTGCTTCTTCCGAGACGACAATTGCAAGCTCGGCCGATCCGTCGGGCAGCAGCGCGGCGTGCGCCGCACCGAGGGGGGTAGAGGCGCCGGCAAGGCCCGCTTGGTCCGCCACAAAGCCCGAAATGCCCGCCTTCTCCGCAATGAAGCCGAGCATGTCGCTCTCCTCTGCAATGAAGCCGGCCATGTCCGGGCGACTTTCGACGAAGCGGTGCACCTCGGCGGGGTCCAAGATGTCGACCGCGCGAAAGAAGCGGTAGTAGCGATCTTGTTCGCTGGTTCGTTCGAGAATCGATCGGTAGGCCGCTTCGTCGGCCGGCGTTATGTGGCGTATTTTCATGGTGAGGGTCTCCCTACCGGTATTTCGACCGGAATAGATACAAAATACACCTATATGTTGTATTGCCGATCAGACAAAAGTCGCCGTCACTCGTGAACTTGGGGTACAGAAGGAGCCGTCGCGGACGGCGCGACAGATTGCGGCCCGTCGGGGGGCCTCGCCGCTCCGATCTTAAAGCATGCCGAGTCCAGCTTTGCGAGGTGGTACCGTGAAAGAAGTCATCGTCGAGCGCATCCCGCGCGATCCCGCGGACGATTACTCGCCGCACATCATTGCGGAGCGTCGCCGATTCATCGAGGAGCGCACGCAGACGGAGCTGGTCCACTCATCGCAATTCTCGATCGATCCGAGTTCGACGCGCGGCAACATCGAGCACCTCACCGGTATCGTGCAGATTCCACTCGGGTTCGCCGGGCCGATGCTCGTCGCCGGGGAGCATGCGCGCGGCGAGTTCTACGTCCCGATGGGCACGACCGAAGGCACGCTCGTCGCGAGTTACGGTCGCGGTATGCGTCTTACGCGCGAAGTCGGCGGCATCAAGACGACGGTCGTCGCCGATGCGATGCAACGTGCGCCCGTATTCGGCTTCGACGACGCACGCGGCGCGAATGCGTTTTCGCTGTGGGTGGAGGCGAATTTCGCGAAGATCGCTGAGGTCGCTGCGACCTCGACGCGAACCGGCAAGCTCCTGAAGATCGAACGCTATATCGCGGCGCGGTTCACGTTTCTCCGCTTCAATTTCTCGACCGGGGACGCCGCGGGCCAAAACCTCACGAGCAAGGCTACCGAAACTGCTTGCAAGTGGATCCTCGAAACCTATGCCGAGCTCGGGCACATCCGCAGCTTCACGCTCAGCGGGAACATGGACACCGATAAGAAAGCGTCGTTCATCAACTTTCTGAACACGCGCGGCAAGCGCGTCATCGCCGAAGTGACGTTGCCGGATGAGCTCGTGCGCAAGTATCTGCACGTGAGCAACCAGCAGATGTTCGAATCACGCCTGCGCTCGCAGATCGGCGCCTGGATGGCGGGCTCGACGAACAACGGTTCGCATGCCGCCAACGCCATCGCCGCGATCTTCATCGCGACGGGCCAGGACGCTGCTAACGTCGCGGAGTCGCATGCGGCGGTGAACTACATGGATTTGCTGCCGAACGGCGACATGTATTTCGCGGTCACGTTGCCGTCGCTGATCGTCGCCACGTACGGTGGCGGTACGGGCCTGCCCACGCAGCGCGAGTGTCTCGAAGTGTTGGGTTGTTACGGTTCGGGTAAAGTGCGCAAGTTCGCAGAGATCGTCACGGCGACGGTGCTCTGCGGAGAACTCTCGCTCGGCGCGGCCGTCGTCGCCGGCGAGTGGGTGGACGCGCACGAACGACTCGGACGCAACCGGCCGTAAGCCGTAAGGAGAAGAACGTGGCACAACATCGGATCGATATCAAGCGCACCGCAACCGCGAAATGGACCGGCGACGTGCCGGGTGGCTCCGGCCGCATCAAGAGCGCGAGCGGCGCCGTCGACGTCGCGTATTCGTTCAACACGCGCTTCGGCTCGGAGCCGGGGACCAATCCGGAAGAGCTGCTTGCGGCGTCGCACGGTGCGTGCTTTACGATGGCGCTCGCATTCGCGCTGACGCAAGCGGGTCATGCGCCGGCGACGGTCGATACGACCGCGACCGTGCACTTGACGCGCGACGAGGCCGGCTTCTCGATTCCCGGCATCGATCTGCTCACGACGGCGTCGGTACCCGGCCTCGACGACGCGACGTTTCAGCAGATCGCCGAAGGGGCGAAGAAGAACTGCCCACTGAGCAAAGCGCTCGCGAGCGTTCCGATCACGTTGACGGCAACGCTGGCATAGGGATTGCGGCGTTCGAACGCGGCGGCGGGCACGAGGGTTAATTCGTCCGCTCTCTTGACGCCATAGACTCTCAATGCTACGTTGATCCTCCGACATCTTTGCCCCGTTACGAGTGGGACTTCGCACCTTGCTTCCGCATTGGAGATAGCCCGATGGCCATGAAGATTGCAACTATCGCCCTCGTCGTTGCCGCGACGTTCGGCAGCGCCCCGGCTACCCGCTTGCACCCCGGCTACATCGCTCCGGCGTCATTGAATTGCCCCGGTCAGAAGGTCGTCTGCTACACGGTCGGCGGGCATCTCGTCTGCCATTGCGACGGGCCGATCTCGAGCTAGCGCCGCTCACAGGCTGTTGATCGATTGTCCGCCGTCGACCGTGATCGCGGAGCCGGTCATGAACGCTCCGGCATCGGACGCCAAGAGCAGTAACGGTCCCGAAAGATCCGCAAGCTCGCCGAGCCGCCGTTGCGGGATGCGGCGGACCATCTTTTGCGCGAACTCGGTTTCCATGAAGTCGCGGTTGATGTCGGTTTCAAAGTAGCCGGGACAGATCGCATTGACGCGGATGTTCGCGCGGGCGAACTCGAGAGCGAGGCTGCGCGTGAGATGCAGGAGCCCGGCTTTACTCGCCATGTATGGCGCGACGCCCATGATGCCGCGCACCGCGAGGACCGAGGCGATGTTTATGATGCTGCCGGGCTGCTTCGCGGCGCCGAGCCGTCGAGCGGCTTCGCGCGCCACGTAGAAGGCGCCCGTGAGGTTGACGTTGATGACGCTTTCCCACTCGGGTGCCTCCGTCGCGAGCGCGAGGCTCGCGCCGCTGATGCCGGCGTTGTTCACGACGATGGCGCAGGGCGGCCCGGTTTTCGCGATGGCTTCGAACGCGGCGACGATCGACGCTTCCTTCGCAACGTCCATGGTGACGGCGGTTGCGCGCGAGCCGAGCGCTTCCGCCTCGCGCACGATGAGATCGCTGCGCCGCGCCGCGAGAACGACCGCCGCTCCCGCTCCGTGCAGCACGCGCGCGAAGTGTAGGCCGAGACCGCCCGACGCGCCGGTGATCAGCGCCCGCTTACCGTCGAGCAAGAACGCAGGGGAAGTGGGTGCCGGCGAGGTCACGATCCGGCGCCGTCGCCCAGGCCGTAGGCGGCCAAGCGCGCGGCAAATTTCTCGACATCGTGGCTCAGAATCACGATATCGTGTTTGACGCCGGCGGAATCGCGCACGTGATCGCGCAAGAGCGCTTCGGCGCGGTAGCCCATCGTTTCGAAGACGGCGATCGCGCCCGTTTGATCGGCCGTCATGTGCGCGACGATCTTCTCGATCCCGAGCGAGACGGCGAGTCCGAAGGCCTCCTCGATCAAACGGCGGCCCAGGCCCGTGCCGCGAGCGGCCTGGAGCAGGACGACCCGCAGTTCGGCGACGTGCGGCGACCAGGAAAGCGGATCGCGCACGATCGTGGCGCAGCCGAGGACCGTGTGGTCGCGGACCGCGATCAGCGTCGTAAGTGCACCGCGTTCGATCTCGCGCACCCAGGCATCGAGCACTTTGGGCTGCGAGATATCGCGCGGGAGAAAGAGCAGGTCGTGCGTGGGCAATTTCTGTGCGAACGCGAGTACCCCGTTACGATCGGTCTCGGTCATGTAGCCGATTTCGACCGGTCCGTCCCGATCGGGGACCGTCTTGGGTAACGCGAGTTCCGTTTTGTGCTTCATACCGAGCGCACCCCGAGCCACGCGTCGAGACGAGGCCACAGGCGCCGCTGCGCGTTGGCGCCGGCGACGACGCTGATGTGGCCGCCCTTGAGCACCACCTCCTCCTTATCGGACGAGCCGACTTGCTCGATCAATCGCTTCGACGCGGCATAGGGAACGATGTGGTCGTGTTCGGCAACCACGTGCAGAATGGGTGACGTGATGTTGCGCAGGTCGGCGCGCCGGCCGCCGATCATGAGGCTGCCTTTATCAAAGCTGTTGTTCCAAATCAACTCCTTGACCGTTTGGCGAAAATATTCGCCCGCGAGGGGCAGCGTATCGTTCGACCAGCGCTCGAACATGCGAAACGACTTCACGTGTTCGTCGTTCCACATGTTCTCCCAAAGCTGCAACTGCCCGGCGATGCGCGATGCCGGCCGCAACATGTCAAACGAACTCATGATCATTTCGGAGGGAACGTTGCCGAGCGTATCGACCAGCCGGTCCACATCGAAATAGCGCTTGTCGGACCACTTCGCAAATAGCTCCATCTTGGGGAAACTGATCGGCGTCGTAAAGCAGATCAGATTCTTCGGCTGCGTCTTGGGATGTATGGATACGTACATGGTCGCGAGGACGCCACCCATGCAGTACCCCATCAGCGTGAGGTCCTTCACTCCGGAATCCTTGCGCACGCGGCGCACGCACTCCGGAATAAAATCGAGC